>OBLR010000287.1_pt1 | contig 11774 bp, 8 predicted proteins | sample 1519891 | NCBI WGS metagenome assembly OBLR01 (sample SAMEA3113583, study PRJEB22503) | soil metagenome | reverse complement strand
AGGATGTCCCCGACGACTTCTTCCCCGTGACGCACGAGGCGCTCGCCCCGGGCGTGCCCTCGATCCGCCATGAGCGGACGACCGACCTGCGCAGGGCGCCCGTCGTCCGCGAGCTTGTCAAGACGGGGCGGCAGGTCGTCCAGGACGACTGCGCGAGCGCGCTCGACGATCCCGCCTTCCGGCGGATGCTTGCCGCCTACGGCGGGCTCGCCGCCCAGATCGTCACGCCGGTCTTCCTCGACGGGCGCCTCGCGGCCATCGTCTCGCTCCACCAGCTCGAAGCGCCGCGGCGGTGGACCACGGGCGAGCGCGCCCTCGCGGCCGCCGCGGGCGAGCGCGTCCGCGCGCTCCTCGTCCTCTGACGTGCACAACCGCTGGCATCCAGAGCTGGAGCCCGTTGCGACGGTAGCGCCCGGCCAGGAGCTGACCCTCGAGACGGAGGACGGGCTCGCCGGCCAGCTCGGGCGGGACAGCTCCCACGAGGACGCCGGGTCGCTTGACCTCGGGCTCGGGCACCCGCTTGCCGGGCCCGTCCGGGTCGAGGGCGCCGAGCCCGGCGACCTCCTCGAGGTCGAGTTTCTCGCGTACCGGACGGCGGACTTCGGGGTCACCGCCGTGATCCCCGGGTTCGGTTACCTCGCCGACCTCTTCCCCGACCCCTACCTAGTCAAGTGGGAGATCGAGGGAGGCCGTGCCGCCTCCCCGGAGCTCCCCGGCGTCGCCGTCCCTGAGGCCACGTTCGCCGGCGTGGCCGGCGTCGCCCCCTCGCACGAGACGGTCGCGCGCGTGCGGATGCGCGAGGAGGAGCTGCGGGCACGCGGCGGCGCCGTCGCCGACGACCTGCCAGAGACGGCCTTCCCGCCGGAGGCGGCCGGCGGCCTCCGGACGATCCCGCCGCGCGAGCTCGGCGGCAACCTCGACGTGCCGCAGCTCGTGGCGGGCAGCCGCCTCCTGCTTCCCGTCGACGTCCCCGGCGCGCTCTTCTCGGTCGGCGACCTCCACTTCGCCCAGGGCGAGGGCGAGGTGTGCGGCACGGGCATCGAGGTGGCCGGCGCGGTCACCGTCCGCCTCGGACTCAGGAAGCAGCCGGCCTGGCGCCCGCCGTTCCCGGTCTACGAGACGCCGGGGCTCCCCGTCCGCCCGGCGTTCGCCGCCGTCGGACTGCCTGTCGACGAGGATGGCCGCAACGAGTCGCTCGACCTCTCGCTCGCTACCCGCCGGGCACTGCTCGCCATGCTCGACCACCTGACGCTCGAGCGCGGATTCCGCCGCGAGGCGGCGTACGCGCTCATGAGCGTCGCCGTCGACCTGCGCCTCTCCGAGATCGTAGACGTGCCGAACGCGGCCGTTTCCGCGCTGCTCGCGCTCGACGTCTTCGAGGCCTAGCCTCAGCAGGCGTGATTCCGGCCGAAAGCCGCGCTGGCTTCCAGTAGCGGTTGCAGAGGTTGTGCAGATCGACGTTGCGCGACGGAAACACCAAACGGCGACCGCCCGGTCGGCGGCAGCCGCCCGGGGACGTACTCCTCGAGACCTGAAAGCCTGATATCGCTTGAGCCGGGTGCCCGGACAGGCGTAGAGTCGCGCCATGAGCACATACCCGCACCTGTTCAGCCCCCTGCAGATCGGCAACGTCACCGTCCGCAACCGGATCATGCAGACCGCGCACGTGAAGCTCTTCGCCGCCAACGGCGTCGACTCGCAGCGTAACGTCGACTATCAGGCCGCTCGCGCGAAGGGCGGCGCGGGCCTGCTGATCACCGGCAACAGAGTGGTGCATCCGACCTCGACGACGGGCTTTCCTCGGGTTGCCTGGGCGTATCTGCGCGACGCGCTCGAGGCCGACCGGCGCCTGACCGATGCAGTCCACGAGCACGGTGCCGCGATCTTCGCCCAGCTCAATCACTTCGGCCTGAACGCGTCGAGTGACTCGGCCGACGACCTGCGCGTGCTGTGGGGCCCCTCCGCGGTGAAGTCGCCGGCGTACGGCGAGACGCCGAAGGCGATGGAGCACGAGGACATCCGCGAGGTGAGCGAGTGGTGGGCGCACTCGGCCGAGCTCTCCCGCGAGGGCGGCTTCGACGGCACCGAGGTGCACATCTCGCACAGCTACCTGCTGCACCAGTTCCTCTCGCCGCTCTACAACAAGCGGACGGACGAGTACGGCGGTTCGTTCGAGAACCGGTTGCGCTTCGCCCGCGAGGTGATCGCCGAGGTGCGGCGGCGCGTCGGCGGCGACTGGGTCGTCGGCGTGCGGATCAGTCTGAGCGACTTCATCCCGGGCGCGCTCGACGTCGAGGACGCGGTGCGTGTCGCCCGCGGGCTCGAGGCCGACGGCCAGATCGACTATGTGAACGTGACCGCGGCCGGCTACCACAACATCTTCATGGCGATCCAGCCCTCGGACGAGCCCGACGGGTATCTCGTCGACCTCGCCGCGCAGGTGAAGGCGGCCGTGGCGCTGCCGGTGTTCACGGTCGGCGGGATCAAGGACCCGGCGCTCGCCGAGCAGATCCTCGCCGAGCGCAAGGCAGACATGGTCGCGATGACGCGCGCGCAGATCGCCGACGCTGAATTCGCGAACAAGGTGCGCGAGGGGCGCGAGGAGGAGATCGTGCACTGCATTCGCGGCAACCAGGGCTGCATCGGCCGCGTTTTCAAGGGCCTGCCAATCGCGTGCACGGTCAATCCGGCGGCCGGACGCGAAGGGCGGCTCGGCCCGCTGGTGCCGGCGGAGCGGCCGGCGCGCTGGGTAGTCGCGGGCGGCGGGCCGGCCGGGATGAAGGCCGCGGTGACGCTCGCGCGGCGCGGTCACACGGTGACGCTGCTCGAGCGCTCGGACGGTCTCGGCGGACAGGTGAATTTGATCCTGCGTACCCCCGGTCGCGACGAGTTCGATTGGATCAGACGCGACCTCGAGGCGCAGCTGCGCAAGGCAGGCGTCGATTTGCGCCTCGGCAGTGAAGCGACCGCGGAGAGCGTGCGGGCGCTCGCGCCGGACGGCGTCGTCGTCGCGACCGGAGCGGTGCCGAGCACGACGGGGTTCTCGAGCGTGAACCCGCTCGCGGAGACCCTCGCCGGCGTCGAGCGGGAGAACGTCGTGACCGGGTGGGACGTGCTGCTCGACTCGCGGCCGGTCGGCGACCGGGTCGTCGTGCTCGATGACGACGGCTCGCGCTACGCCGCCGGCGTGATCGAGGTGCTCCTCGACCGCGGGAAGCGCGTGGAGATGGTCAGCCGCTGGCACGCGCTGTTCCCGGGGACACTGACGACACTCGACCTGCCGCACATATACGGACGCCTTCTCTCGAAGGGGCTCACGCACCGGCTGAACTCGTGGGCGAGCGCGATCCAGGGATCGAGCGTCTCGATCTTCAACCTGTATACCGGCACTGCCGAGACGCTCGAGGATGTCGACACCGTCGTCCTCGCGACCGGCGCAAAGGCGAATGACGAGCTCTACTTCGCGCTCAGAGGGACGATCGACAACCTCCACCGGATCGGCGATTGCCTCGCGCCTCGTAAGCTCGACCACGCGATCTACGAGGGCGAGCTCGCGGGCCGCGAGTGGTGGGGCGAGGAGCGCTACATCTACGAGGGCGAGCTCGAGCGCTGGGAGGAGGCGACGGTCGGCGCCGCGCTGTAAGGCTCCTGCGCCGCCGGCGGGCACGAGATCCTCGTCCGCTCCGGGCTGTCGAGAGGGGGCGGATCGCGTGTTCGCGTCCGTCGCGAGCGAGGTGGCCGTAGTGGCGGTCGATCGCTTCGGCCTGGAGCACCATCACGCTCACGGCGTGGCCGACGATGTCGTGGAGCTCGCGTGCGATGCGGGCGCGCTCCTCGGCCACCGCGATGCGTGCCGCCGCCTCTCGCTCGCGCTCGGCGAGCGTCGCGCGCGTGGCTGAGCCGGTTCTGCGAGGCGCTCGCATCACTAAGGCTCGACCTCGAAATCCTCCGGCTCGATCTCAATGGAAAGGCCTCGCTTTGCGGGCCTTTTCTCCAAGGCGGAGCGGCGCAGGAGTCGAACCTACCCGGCCGTGGGCTGCACGACCTCACCGGTTTTGAAGACCGGCCGGGCCACCGGGCCCATGCCGCTCCGGGGGGCCGATCGTAACGGGCGTAGAATCGACCGGTGCACGGGGTCATCTTCTCGAGCTTTCGCGACTTCTTGACCGCGGCGCACGGGCCCGAGACAGCCGACCGCGTCTTCGACGGCGAGCCGATCTATCTGGTCAGCGAGTCGTACCCGGACGAGAGCCTTCGACGGCTCGTCGGCCGCGCGACCGAGGCAGTCGGCGCCGACACGAGCGGGCTCGTACGCGACTTCGGCGTCTACGCGGCCTCGACAACGTTTACGCGGCTCTATCCCGCGTTCTTCGCGATCGCGAACTCGGCGCGAGAGTTCCTGCTCACGGTCGAGACGAGGATCCACGAGCTCGTGCGCGCAACGATTCCCAATGCGGCGCCGCCGCAGCTCCACGTGACCGAGCTCGGCTCGGATGCCGTCTCGATCGTGTACTCGTCGCCACGGCGTCTCTGCGTCCTCCTGCGCGGTCTCACCGAGGGGACGGCGCAGCACTACGGAGAGACCGCGACGATCGAGGAGAAGACGTGCATGTGGCAAGGCCACGACCACTGCACCATCGAGGTTCGGTTCTCAGCGTCTTAGAGCTGCGCGCCTGAGCACGCGCTCGTCGCCGATCCGGCGGGTGACGCCGTCCGCGTCGAACCGCTCCAGGAGCAGCCGGGCCGGGCGGCGCGAGACCCCCAGCAGGTCGCGGAAGCGCCGTAGCGTGATCGAGCCTCGCCGTTCGGCGTCCTCGAAGAGCACGCGCCGGGCTTCCTCGTATGCCGCGGCAGAGATCGCGAAGCCGTCACCGAGTCGTACGAGCTTCCCTTCACGCTCGAGGAAGGCCGCGAGCTCGCGATCCTCGACCCTGAGCCCAGACGGCCCCGCCTTCGACAGAGCCTTCTCGATGCGCGCCGCGTCGGCGGCCCGATCGCCGAGCGACGGAGACGACCCGGAAAGGTAGAGCTTGGCCCCGCGGAGCTCGAGGCCGAGCAGGGGCACGACTGCGTCTGCCCACGCATCCGGCGGGGGGTCGACCCCGGGATCGAGGCCGGGGGCGCCTGCGAGCTGCTCGCCGAGATCGGCGCGCAGCTGCTCGAGCCATGCCCGTGAGAAGACCCACTCTCCGGCGCGCTCGAGGCCCGCGGGCTCTCCGTCCGTGAGATGGCGCAGCTTCGATAGCGGCACCGGGGCGTGAACCGTGGCTGCGACATCACCTCGCTCGAGCAGCTCGAATCGGATCGGGTCGGCGTGTCTCGGAGGCGCAGGGTCGATCACGTGCCCTCCGCCGAGCGTCGCCTCCCTCCGCAGCACGAGCCTGTCGCCCCGCGCGGCGATTGCAGGAGCGGAGAGTCTCAGCTGGGCGAAACGCGCTCCTACCCGAACGACACGCGCCGGAATCTCCGCGGTGCCGTGATGGACGCGCACGTGCTCCCCGTGACGGATCGGCTCGAGTTGCTCCAGGACGACGTCGAGGCGGTAGCTCGTCGGAAAGGCCGCGGGCTCGGCGAGCGCATCACCTCGCCGCAACGCGGCCCGCTCGACCCCGGGCAGGCTGACGGCGACACGCTGGCCTGCTTGCGCCCGCTCGACAGGACGGTCGTGAACCTGCACGCTGCGCACCCGCACCGGAAGGCCACGCGGCTCGACGCTGAGCTCGTCGCCGGCGCCGATCGTCCCCGACCAGAGCGTCCCCGTCGCGACCGTCCCGATCCCGCGCAGCGTGAAGACGCGGTCGACGAAGAGGCGCGTTGCCGCGTCGGGCCGACTTGCAACGGACTGTTGCAAGGTCTGCGCGGCCTGAAGAAGGGCCGAGCGCAGCTCGCCGAGGCCTGCGCCCGTCTTGGAGCTCACGCCGACAACCGGCGCGCCAGGGACGAGCTCTCGAGCCTCTTCGAGGGCTAGCTCGAGCGTCTCCGCATCGACTATGTCCGCTTTCGTGACGGCCACGATGCCCTGCTCGATTCCGAGCAGGCGCAGGATGGCGAGGTGCTCGTGCGTCTGTGCGCGAGCCCCCTCCGCAGCGTCGATGACCAGAAGGAAGAGGTCGATCCCGGTCGTGCCGGCGACCATGGTGCGAACGAAGCGCTCGTGACCGGGGACGTCGACGACGGAGATCAGGCGACCGCCGGGCAGCTCGAGGGGCGCATACCCGAGATCGATCGAGATCCCGCGGGCCCGTTCCTCGGGCAGGCGATCCGTGTCCCTTCCGGTCAGGGCCCTGACCAACCAGGTCTTGCCGTGGTCGACGTGGCCCGCGGTTCCGAGACACAGAGGCGGCACGGCTCCGTCACCCACGCGTGCGCACTTCCTCAGTACGATCGCCGTGGGGAGGAGGTTGGGTGTGCCGGACCCAAGGGCCTAGGCTCGCTGCCGAGCGGCGTTGACAGCGTCCGCGACCTCGTCCAACTCGGCATCAGCCAGCGTGCGACAGTCGAGCAGCGTGCGCCCGTCGCGCACGACGGCGATCACGGGAGGGTCGCCCGCGCGAAGGCCGGCCGCGATGCCTTCCTCCACGGCGCAGGCAAAGCTTGGGAGCTCGGCGAGCGGGAGCGCCCCGCCTCCGACCCGAGCGACCGTCTCCTCGACGCTTCCGCCGACCTGCGCGGCCAACCGTTCTGCCCGAGCCCGAACGTGCCGAGTCTGCTCCTGCAGCATTCGCAACACGGGAAGCTCGCGCCGGGCTCGCTCGGGGTCGAGGTGGAGCGCGAGTGTGCCCTCCAACGCGGCGAGGGTGAGCTTGTCCGCTCGCAGCGCCCGATGCAGCGGATGAAGACGCAGTCGCTCGACGAGATCTGCCCGCCCGAGCAGGATCCCGGCCTGGGGACCGCCCAGCAGCTTGTCGCCCGAGAAGCAGACGAGGCCGGCGCCGCCCGCGACGCTCTCCCGCACCGAGGGCTCGTCTCCGACGGGCTCGAGCGCCCCCGAGCCGAGGTCGTCCACGAGCACCAGTCGGTGGCGGTCGGCAATCGCGGCAAGCTCGCGCAGCCGCGGCCGTTCCGTGAAGCCCACCACTCGGAAGTTGGACTGGTGGACGCGGAGGAGCATCGCCGTTTCGGTGCCCACGGCCGTCTCGTAGTCGGCCGCGCGCGTGCGATTGGTCGTTCCGACCTCGACGAGGCGTGCGCCCGACCGAGCGAGCACCTCGGGAATTCTGAAGCCGTCACCGATCTCGACCAGCTCGCCGCGTGAGATCAGGACTTCGCGCCCTTCGGCGAGCGCGGCGAGGCAGAGCAGGACCGCGGCCGCGTTGTTGTTCACGACGAGCGCGGCTTCGGCCCCGGTGAGTCTGCGCAGGAGGGGTGCGACGTGATCCTGCCGCGAGCCGCGCGCTCCCGTGGTGAGGTCGTACTCGAGTGACGAGTAGCCGCGGCCGGCGTCGCGCACTCGTTCGAGCGCGACCTCGGCCAGCGGCGCCCGGCCGAGGTTCGTGTGCACGATCACGCCGGTCGCGTTGAGGACGCGCCGCAACCGTGGACCCTCCACTCGGTGGAGCTCGTCCACGACGCGCCGGTGCAGGTCACCCGGCTCGAGACCCGCCCGGATCTCCTCTCGCGCGCGCGAGAGCGTAGATCGCGCGGCATCGACGACGAGGCGCCGCGGGAGGCCGGCCAGCGGCTCCGCCCGCACGAGCTCGTCCACCGAGGGCAAATCGCGCAGCCTCACGCGGCGGAGGCTACTGCGCGTCGGCCTTGGCGGGCTCGGCCGGCACCTCCGCGCACCGCCGCTCGTAGCACTCGACCACGATGCGGACGGCCTCGGTGGAGTCGTCCGTCACGAAGAGGAGCTCCTCGTCCTCGGGCGAGATCATTCCCTCTCCGAGAAGACGATCCTCGATCCAGTCGAGCAAGCCGGCCCAGTGCTCGCGGCCGACCAGAACGACCGGGAAGTTGAGCACCTTGCCGGTCTGGATCAACGTCAGCGCCTCGAACAGCTCGTCGAGCGTCCCGAACCCGCCGGGAAACAGGACGAAGCCCTCGGAGGCCTTCACGAGCATTGTCTTGCGGGCGTAGAGGTGGCTGAAGGTGTGCTCGATGTCGAGAAAGGCGTTCGAGCGCTGCTCTTGCGGCAGGTCGATGTTGAACCCGACCGAGATCCCGCCACCCTCACGCGCACCGCGGTTCGCGGCCTCCATCGCACCTGGTCCGCCTCCGGTCACGACCGCGAACCCTGCCTCGGCAAACAGCCGCGCCGTCTCGCGCGCGAGCCGGTACGCCGGATGCGACTCCGTGATCCGCGCCGATCCGAAGATGGTCACGCCCGGTCGTCCGATCCGCTCGACCGCCTCGAAGCCGGCGAGGAACTCGGAGGCGATGCGCGCGACGTGTTCCTCGAGATCGCCGTCACGGCGATCGAGCACGCGCTTGTCCTCCATTAGAGCCCCTTCAGGTAATGCTGCCCCGAAGTGATCGCCGGTATTGCCTGGAGGGGCACCTACAGGTCCTTCTCGATGTGTGTGGCATTCATCGCCACGGCGAGCGTGAGGGCTAGACCCAGATAGACGACGCCGACGACCCCGCGCTGCCAAGGGCGGACGCGGTAGTACGACTGGAGCTCGGGAAGCGCGCGGGTGTGCCATCGCTGCCAGAGCTCGATGATGAGGAGGATCGGATTCGGGGAGAGGAATGTGAGCACGGCGAGTCCCGCCAGCCCGACGAGCCAGATGGCCGGGTGCAGTGCGGCCACGGCGCGGCCACCGTCGAGGGGCACGATCGGCAACAGGTTGAAGAGGTTGAGCAGGAAGCCGACGAACGCGATGGCAACGAGAAGCTCCGAGTCGAGCACCTCCCCGAGGCCCCAGGCCGCCGCAGCACCGAGGCTTCCGACGATCGGTCCGGCGAGCGCCACCTGCGCCTCGCGCCAGGCGTTCTCGGGCATGCGCTTCATCGTGATGAAGGCGCCCAGGAACGGAATGAACATCGGAGCGCTGGTCGGCAACCCTTGCCGGCGCGCCTCGAGTACGTGGCCCATCTCGTGCACGAAGAGGAGTAGCACCAGTCCGATCGCGAACTTCCAGCCCCAGAGCAGCGCGTACGCCGCCACGGAGACGAGCATCGTCCCGGCGACCGAGAAGAGCTTGAACTTGAACAGGGCGACGACGAGCGCCTTGAACTTCCAGATCAGCAGGCCGGCCGCGATCAGGGGAGCGGCAAGCGCGCGTCCGATCCGGCGCCAGTCGCGACCCCTCGGGTGAATCGGCTCGTAGTCGCGATACTCGAGGTCCGGATCCTCCGTGACCTGGCTCACGGACTCATCGTAGCCGGGCGGAATCGGGCTCTGTTTGGGGCCTGAAAACGGTGCTATGTTCCGACGGGTGCCGGGGGGAGAGGGCTCTATGCAGGGAGAAAGGCCGATACGCGGGCGACGGCTGGCGTTGGCCGCTGTCAGCGGCGCATTCATCGCGCTCGTGGCAGCCGCTCAACCGGTCGCCGGCCTCCCGAACGCGGGGTCAGACAGCCTGCACGCGAGTCTGGAGCGCCGCCTTCCGACGCTCGAACGGGACGAGCGCACAGGTGTAGTCGTACAGCTCGACGCGCCGATCACCGACGAGCGCCTCGCTGCGCTCGAGGAGGAAGTCGGACCGATAGCGGTCAACCGCCGTTTCTCGATCGTGAGCGGCTTCGCGGCCTCGGCGACGCGGGAGCAGATCGAAGCGCTGGCGCGCGCGCCGTCGGTCAAGCTGGTGGAGACCAATTCGGTTCTCGTCGCGGCGAACGACAAGGCCCAAGCCGCGTTCGGCGTCTCCAAGGCGCGGCTCGACATGCCCTCACTCGACGGAGCCGGCGTGACCATCGCCGTCCTCGACTCGGGCGTCGACGCGGGGCATCCCGATCTCGCGGGCAGGGTGATCGAGTTCGAGGACTTCGTCAACCACCAGCTCGCCCCCTACGACGACAACGGCCACGGAACTCACGTAACCGGGATCGTGGCGGGGGACGGGGACGGGAGCGGGGGGCTCTACAGGGGTGTCGCACCCGGGTCGGCGGTCGTGGCCGTCAAGGTTCTGAACTCGACTCTGGAAGGCGTTACGGCCACCGTCCTCTCAGGCATCGACTGGGTGATCAAGAACCGGAGCGCACTCGGCATCAGGATGATCGTGCTCTCGATGCAGACGGCGGCCGGGGGGTGCTCGGACGGCACTGACGCCCTCTCGACGGCGATCAACAACGCCACCACGCTCGGCCTGCTCGTGGTGGTTGCTGCCGGGAACAAAGGTCCGGGCATGTGCTCGATCGGCTCCCCCGCGGCGGCGTCGAGTGCTCTGACGGTTGGGGCGATGGCCGATACGGGCGAGGGCGGCTTTCACCTCGCCCCGTTCTCCAGCCGCGGCCCCACGCTCGACGGGAGGATCAAGCCCGATGTGGTCGCCCCCGGCGTCGGGATCACCTCGACGAAGCTGGTCTCGGGCTACGAACCTCGGAGCGGGACGAGCATGGCCGCCCCCTTTGTCGCAGGCGTGGCTGCGCTCATGCTCGACGCGAACCCGTCGCTGATGCCCCAGCAGCTGAAGAGCCTGATCATGAGTACCGCGGTCGACTGGGGACGCGGCGGGGACAACACCGGCGCGGGCACCGCCGGGCCCGACATCGACTTCGGGGCGGGCCGGCTCGATGCGTACGCGGCGATCCGCACGGCCGGGGCGGCGCTTGCTTCGCCTCCGCCGGTGCCGTCGCATGAGGTACACCACGGCTCGATCGCGGAGGCCGGTGCCCACTTCAACCACGAGCTGCGCGTTGACGACACGGCGTTCCCGATCGCGGTCACGCTGGTCGCGCCCGGATCCACTCCGCCGGACCTCGACCTGGCGCTCTTCAACCCGTCGGGAAGCGAGGTCGCCTCGTCACGCACGGTCGGTAGGCGCCAGGAGCAGGTCGCGTTTCAGCCGCCGACTCCGGGCACCTACACGCTACGCGTCGCCTCGCGCTCCGGAGCAGGCGGCTACTTCCTCGATGTCTCGGGAGCCACCTCGACGCAGCCGGTGAACGGCGCATCCCCGACAGTGAGCGGAGTCATGCGCGAGGGCGAGATCGTTCGCGCTCAGCCCGGCACATGGTCGGGCGCGCTGCCCTTCTCATTCGTCTTTCAGTGGCAGCGCTGTGACGCGGCCGGAGCGGCGTGCAGCCCGATTCCGGGCATCGCCGGCGCGGAGTATCAGCTGACGGCGGCCGACATCGACGCGACCATCCGTGTGCTCGTGACGGCGACGAATGCGGCTGGCTCGAGCTCTGCGATGTCGGCGCGGACGGGAACGGTCGTCCCGCTGCCGCCCAGAGGCGTCGATCCCCCTGCGATCATCGGCACGGCCCGGGACGGCAGCATGCTCCATGCCGAGCGTGGAAGCTGGGTGAGCTCGAGACCGCTCGCGCTCACGTATCAATGGCTTCGCTGCCGCAGCGCCGGCGGCACCTGCACGCCGGTGGCCGGTGCGACGGCTGCGACCTTCGCGCTCGGACGGCCGGACATCGGAATGACCGTGACGGTCGTCGTCACTGCGGCGAACGCCGGCGGCCAGGCGAGCGTCACCGCGACGCCTGTCTCGATTCGCGCTCGTCAGCCCGACAGCACGAGGCGGCCCACAGTCGGCGGTCGGGCCCTTACCGGTGCAATCCTTCGAGCGAAGCAGGGGCGATGGATGGGGACGCGCCCGCTCGACTACCAGCTCCGCTGGCAACGTTGCGGCTACAACGGCCGCCGCTGCGTGACGATTGCC
>OBLR010000286.1_pt1 | contig 11781 bp, 12 predicted proteins | sample 1519891 | NCBI WGS metagenome assembly OBLR01 (sample SAMEA3113583, study PRJEB22503) | soil metagenome | reverse complement strand
TCGTATTTGCTATTGTTCAAGATCAATTTCCAAGGAATAAGGTCTCTATTGCTCAGGGGACATTGGCTTCAATGTTTGCTTTCGGCGGTGTTCTAGGTTTGCTTGTAGGCGGTAACATAATTGAACACTTTGGTTGGAGAACGACATTCCACTCTGTCATCCCAATAGCCGTGCTCCTAATCATCATAATCCTGCGATATGTTCAGGTTAAAGAACCAACTCAGCAGGAGAAGAAGGAATTATTAAGTGAGGAGAGAAAAGGGGGCAATGAATACCCAGGACAGCGACAGAGACAGCATAAATCAACAAAAGATATTAGGAATTCTGGTATACCTAAACTAGATATCAAAGGAGCAATATTTCTTGCTATAAGCATCACATCATTTCTGTCTGCTCTGTCATTCGTGCAATCCTCGGAAGATGAATTACCAAAACCAGTCTACATCTCATGGAAGATAATATTGCTTAGCCTTGTGGGTTTTTGTTCACTTACTGCATTTGTAGTCATCGAAAGAAAATCTCCATCGCCGCTTATTGATTTCAAACTAATAGCTCGTAAACCCATATTGATATCTAATATTATAGTAATTATTTGGGGCATTTGTACATTTGCAATTTTTCAGACGATACCTATTCTCGTGCAAAGTCCTGTGCTGACTGGTGGTATTGGTGGAAATGCGATAGATGCAGCAAATATACAATTGCCATTTTCTATTACCTCTCTTGTATTTGGGCCTACGTCTGGCATAATAATATCAAGAATAGGCTCATCCAAGGTAACACTAATTGGAGCTGTAATAACAACCATTAGTCTTATTGGAATTTTAGTTTTTCATGCAAATGCAATACAATTAGGAATAAACCTAGCAATAGTCGGAGTTGGTTTAGCGCTCCTAAATGTAGGTCAACTTAATATAAATACTACTTCTGTTTCGCCAAAAAATATAGGAGTATCTCTCGGTATAAACACCCTGTTAAGATATATAGGATCGGCCATAGGACCTGCTGTAGTTGGAATGCTTATGCAATCTAACCAAAGTGTAATTAAGATAGAAGACGGTATCTATACAGCTTTTCCTTCCAGAGAATCCTATAATTTTATTTTCCTATTTATCCTAATAGCGGTTGCAATTACTATAATATTATCTATGAAGATAGCCCATACAAAAATAGACCAAACGACTGTGGAGAAATCGCATTGATACTAAACTAGCTTGCAATTCCCTAATCTTCATAGACTAAGCACGATAAATTCTTTATTCAAATTTGAGAGGGATTCTTTATTTAGTTGGTATAAACTGACTAAATCTAATTGAGAGTGGGGTCTGCTGATTTTCACTGAGGAGCGTCAGACACTCTTTTTATGGGGATGGAATACAATCCTTTTATCATCTTTCTCCAGCTTTGTTACAGGATCTATTGAGGACTCTATATCAATTTCTTGGCCAATCTTTTCTTCCATATAATCTTGAAAATCTTTGATATCATAAAGTTCAGTATACGATCTTCCCGATTCCAGTAGGCCAACACCGTATCTGTTTATGGTCCTAAAGTCTATTGGCGTCTTAAATGCAATTCCTATAATATAGTCTATAAACCAAACCTCTTTATCGTCAATTATGTAGACATATTCTGCATTTGAATCTTCAGCTGTAATTTGTGGTTGGCTGATTTTCTTTCCTTCAGTGTTGCTCATATGCGTACATACCAATTACATATACGCAATCCAGCCAGTTAAATACTCCATGGAATCCACAGAAAGTGTCTCTCCCTTTCTATTCTTTCTTAGCCCATAATTCTCGTCGAGGTGGTATTCAATATAAATTCGATCTGTTTGCAGGGGCAAAACGGCATAATATCTAAAATGGAAAGTTGTGGTATGATAAGCAAGCAAAACAATCCATCATTCTGTACTGTATGGGTATACTTATTAGTACTCATTGGCCTAAGGGAATATATGCCAGAATCTAATGCCAACCGTACATTGCCATGTCTTTATTCTTTTTCACATATTATTTTCTTATCCTAATAATCATCTCCTTACAAGCTCCATTTTTCTATATAGACCTTCTAGAACCGGTATAAAAGTTCATTGGCCTAGCTAGCTCACGCCGGTAGGTTTTTTGCCTTCTTTGTGTTCTAATTTTATATGTTCTTCTTTATCTTGCAGTGTTACAAATGTAATGCCACACTGTTCACATTTAATGGCCCTGTTAGACGAGGAGGATGATGACATTAACATTAGAGGGGCTTAATTGCTTAAATAGATAGTCAATAAATAATAAATAAAAAGATTCATCCATACCTTTTGAATCATCTAACTTGGGATTGAGATAAATAAATATCTCCAATAATATTCATAATAATCTAACCATTGTACTATCTTTCGTCACCCTGAGTGCTCGTTTAATGTTTGTCTGTCGGGTCATCATCTTCTTGTGCGTTATATATGGGTAATTGTATGGTTTAGCAATTATCAAATCTAACAAATAGCAAAGCATGAGATTGGTAGTGTTTGGGTCTAGGCCATGCAAGCTTTTGACAATAGTATTGTGGCGGCTCGTGTCCACCATGGATCGGGGCACCATTTCTACCTGTGAGAGCCAAGCGGTATATGAGGCAAATCATCGAAAATTAAAACAAGAAGGTCGCAATCTAGATAACTACATTTACGAACTAAATAGCAACAACATAGAATGCAAAAGCAATGTGTAAAACATCAAAGAATTACTAATGGCGCACATTGCTACATGTACATTTCTTTCTATCGTATAACTAAAGCGTTAATGATTCGGTTTCAATTTTCTCGCCATATTGCCTTTGTTTCTGCCAACAAAGCGAACCCTACAATGTATGCTATAATGACTACAAAACCGAGCTCGGGAGACCAGCCATCACCCAGTTCCTGAGGAAAACCCATTGTATGCTGTAATATCAGCGATGCATGGGTAGTTGGAATTGCATATGCCAAATAACGCAATTCTTCTGTAGGCACTATGCTTAATGGATAAAATACTGGCGGCAGGACAACAACTGCAATTCTGAGAAACGCCATAAAAGATTCTACAAATCTCGGATGCGTAGACCGTGTCGATATAAAGTATCCAATGCTAGATGTGGAAGCCCAAACAAGGATAATTGTGACTATGACCACCAACGTGCTAAACAATAAGTTACTGCTAAATATAACTACCAGTGTCGCCAGGACTACAAAGGCTGGCAAACCAAATAGCAGTTCCGCTAGTGCGATGCCTGCCATGTAGGTAAAAGGTGAAACCGAAGAAGATACAAAAATATCCTGCAGTTTGTATTCTACTTTCCAGTTTATGATGTTGTTACCAGTAGCCAAACCATAGCTGGCCGCTGCAGCTATGAGGCTTCCTGCAAATGCTAGATGAGTATACTGTCCTCCACCTATGACAAATACTATGAACAAAAAAGAGAATGGGATCATTGCTGTAAAGATGATGGAGGCAGGGTATCTACGCAGCCAAAGCAATCCGTTCATATGGGCAATCAAAAATGCCTGTTTTATTGCTAACGCTAAAGAAGATAAAGTCTCTACCTTACTGTCAGTTTGCACCATATATCATGGTAAGTAAGCGTCTAATAATGCTAAGGTCATTGAAAATTTGGTATCGAGGAGCCACGCAGATTGAGGGGGGTTAGGGATCTACTCACTGACTTTTCACCTCTCTTGGCCGAATATTGAGATTATAAAGTGTCTTTGTGACTATGAGATATACGATTTGACACAGACACAAAATATTACGGGCATTTCAGAATGCTATATGTTAATGAAGAGGAGAGAAGATAATAAGATAACATTAAACACCCATCAATTAAGAATAATTTTATCCCTGTGGATCCTCGTCCTTACTTTTCATGGAGTTATTGGCATGCTAAAACAAAACGTAGCTCCCTTACCCACTAAATTATTCTCAGCCCACATTCTCCCTCCATGAGCTTCAACTATGCTTTTTGAGATAAATAGTCCGAGACCTGTCCCTACATGAGATTTGGTTGCAAACTTGGTAAATAATCTTGACATTATACCAGGGTCTATACCAGAACCACTGTCTTTTACTTTAACTATAACTTCTTTACCAAATTTTTCTTTTTCTGTAGAGATAGTAATATGGCCTTGTTGTGTAAACTTAATAGCATTATTTAAGAGGTTGCTTATGACTTGATTAATTCTATGCCTGTCTGCTAATACCGGAACATCGCCTTCATCCAGTGCCGATATCAATTTCACGCTTTCTTTCTGCTCGTTACTAAGCTGGTTTGCAAAATCCGTGAAAGTTTCAAGTACTATTCTGCTTAAGATAAATTCTTCTTTGTTAAGTTCCATAGAATTATTTTCAATTTTAGTAATATCCAGTATATTCTCTGTCAGTAGTCGCAACCTTTTTGCGTTTCTTATTATAACATTCAAGAGGTCTTCTTTGCTTTCCACTTGTTCTTGTATTCCATTGTCATGTTGTTGTTTTTTATCACGGAGAACTTCAGCTAATCCTAATATGGGCTGTATAGGAGCCCTCAATTCATGTGCTGCAACATTGATAAACTCTTTTTGCATGTTGCTATTAATCTTCATTCGTTCATTAGTTGCGGCTACTTGCTTGAATAAACTGGCCATTTGTTTATTCGATTTCTTTAGCTGTTCGTACATTTCGGTTTGGTTCCAAAGGCTTTCAAAGATAGAAACATAGGAAGAAACAATTGTTTTACTGTTAGAGTACGTAGAGATCCCTGCTGCATCATATGAAGTTCCCTTTGTGTCATCCTTTGATTCTACAATAACACATTCTTTTCTGTCCACCATAATTATTGTAATGCAAGTTTGTAGGGCCTCCTCAAGGCTTCGAATTTCGATCCTAGGATATGATATCCTGATTTCTTTTATTGTTGACTTAGCCTCTGTGTCAGCAGGAACTAATATTCTTACTTTAGCATTATCTTTTTCTGTTATTTCCTTCAGCAATTGCAGACCTCCCATTTGAAGCTGGCGTCGAAATGCATTGGAAGTAGAACAGACTATCAGAATTTCTTTTTTTGCCGATTTCAAAATCTTTAAGGCATGCTCTATTCCCCTTTTTGGATTAGGAATAACCTCTATGTTTGTCTCGTCTGCTCTTCCTTCTTCTATACTGCGTATTCTATCTTGTGCATCAATTCCCTTATTCCATAGTTGTTCAAAAATAGAATAAAAATGTGAAACGTAGATAGGTTCATTACTTGTTATAAGACTTCGAACCATCATACCTCCTTCCATTTTTTCTATAGTAGCATTGACTTCCTTATCTCCAACTGAAAAATTAATTGGAGGAAGATTTTTAATATGTTTTATTTGCATACCTAGGCCGAGAAATATTTTTACCAATTCCGCACTTTCCTTTTCTATACTAATAACCCACTTTATTCCCTTGCCCTTACCTGTTTTATATTTATCAAGGATTCTTTTGTACGGACCAAAGAAATTATCATAGGTCAACTGCAGTCCTCCGATTACTGAAACAATGGATAAGCCGGAGGAGGTTTCAGCTATATGTAATATTTGCTTGGCAATTTTAGAAGGATTGTCCAAAATCCTAGTTTGATGAATATTTTCTCTTCTGACTGATGCCATATCAGTAATATAACACCCTTACATCTGAAATTCCCTTAAAAAAGTGTAATTTCAGTTGGATAAAATTAAATGATTTATCACATTTTAGCATATTATCCACATTCCTATCTTTATTAGTAAGATACCATGTCTATCGCTATACTTTCTACTAATGATGTCAAAGCAAGAGATTCTATATGTATTTCCATGAACTTTAGTGCATAGAAGCAAGACATTAAGCCTACTCAATAAACCTTTGAATAAATTGCACGAGAGTCAGAATAATCAGCAACAGTGTTAAGAACTAACAGTCGCCATGAGAAATACGAAAGATATTGAAGATGAAGAACATGGTCACCGAATTACAAAAGAAGTTGATAATAATATTATAGCCTCACTCTTTTTTAATTGGATACATATGAGCTATTTTCGTCGCTGACTAAAGAATTGATAAAATTATGATAGGTTTTATCGTCTTTTAATAGAATTTGCCCTTTAGGCATTCATAGTCTCTGTTACCCTGACATTTGAGCGCAAATAGCTTATAGAACTAATGTAATATCAAGTTCATTGTCCACTAAAATTTTGTCGTCATTTAATTATTTTGTCACGCTGATTCCAATTTGTCTACTTATTTGCCCCAATGGAAGAGTAAATGAAAAGGTGGCTCCCTTGCCGTCTGGATTATTTTCGGCCCATATACTGCCTCCATGAGCTTCAATAATACTTTTGCAAATAAAAAGACCCAATCCTGTACCTGCAAAGGATTTCGTAGCAAACTTTGAGAATAGTTTGGGCAACATCTCTTGATCTATTCCATGACCATTGTCCTTGATATTGACAATGGCTTCATTATCACTATCATTGTTATCCTTGCTACTGTTACTATTCAAACCAGATACAATAGATATAGTTCCTCCTGGAGTAAATTTAATTGCATTTGACAGAAGATTGGATATAACTTGCGATATTCTAATCCTATCTGCGTTTAGAGGAATATCCTTTGGTTGGTAAAGTATTTTTGGTTTTTTCTCTTTGTCACTGTTAGAATGTTTGTTTACTATCTCATCATTTATACAGTTTTCAATTACATCTTTTAAGTTAAACTCTTCTTTTTTGAGCTTCAAGGAGTGACTTTCTATTTTTGTAACATCCAATATTTCTTCGGTAAGCCTCTGTAACCTCTTGGCATTTCTTACGATGACATCCACATATTCACGATCTTCTGCATTCACTTTTGGACGTATAATCTCAGATAGTCCTAGTATAGGCTGAATGGGTGTTCTTAGCTCATGTGCAGCTATGTTAACAAATTCATCCTTCATTCTATCCGACTCCTTTAATTTCTCATACTGAGAACGAATTACTTCTTCTCTTTCGATTAAATTTTTGTTAGCCTCTTTTAGCTTCGCATTATAGCTAATGCTTGACAATGCAAGCCCTATAATATTGACAAAATATGCCGCATCCTTCAAAACATGGGCTGTATTATGTGCAGTATCAAAAGAAGTGGTAGAATAAGACATTATGATCTGTCCAAATATGTCAATTACAATGGCCGCTAATACTCCTTTATAGAAAACATCGCTTTTCCTATAAAGTTCATTTTTATAAAAATAGAGTAAAGCTACTACAAAAAGTGCAAGTGGAGGAATTTCATAAGGCCGATGTAGAGAAAAATCATCTAGTACAGAACCGGGAAAGACTACGAAAAGTGAACTAATGGCGACTCCTCCAGCAGCAACAGTAAGTATAACCAAAGACCATACAAGGACTTTCGGTATCTTTTCTGGTCTCTCTACTGTTTGGTTTTCTGGTTCTGCTAATATACTACCGTTTGGTTTTCTGGTGACACTGGACAATAATGGATAGCCTGCAATTGCTATTACAAACATGGCACCCAGAAATATTCTTCCCGCAAACCATGTCTGTGGTATAAAATACTTTAGAAACATGAACTCATTCATATACGTGAAAGAGATTACGACGTGCAGCAAGTCAATTAAAGCATTAGCAAGAAAGCCTATACCAATGAACAAACTAAACTTGTCACTCAGTGTGCGTGCACGCGCTATATAATAAAACGATAGTATTGCAGCAAGTAGTACGGCAAACAATTCAATATAGAAATGATGAATCTCAGATAACACCCAGGTACCAGGATTAATACATAGAATGGCTATAATGGACAGAGGAATTGACGGTACAAGCGTGTACTTAATTAGGGTGTCATATTTTCCAAAATCCGGCTGCGATGACAATGAAAGATTAGTTCTCTTCATCTTCACTGTAGTTTACCACCTAGTTCAGCATTCGGCAAAGTATAGCTAAAAGTTGCCCCTTTTCCATCCAGGATATTTTCGTCATGAGCTTCAACAATACTTTTGGATTTGGATAATCCCACCCCGGTGCCTACGGCTTCTTCCTTGGACTTGGTGACAAATTTCGAGAATAATCTACCCAATAGTTGAAAGTCTATTCCCGAGCCTCTATCCCTCGCTGTAACATAAAAATTGCCTTTGATTCCTATAGGCCGCAGCTCACCTACATTAATTGTATTTATCAGTTCTTTGCAGTAAGACACGTTATCACATGTAATCTCTGTCCCATACCTTAGTTTTACTCCTCTTTCTTTAGCATCGATAGAGGCTATCTTCAATGCTGCAATATCGACGGCCAGAGAAGGACGAGTATAGTCAACGCAGCCAACCTCAGTTTTGTATACGAATTCTATTACTGTATTTATAACATTATACGGATTATGATATATACATGTTTTTTGGATATTTTTCATAAGTTGCAAATGGCCGTATAAGAAGGAGAGCTGTCTTGGATACTTATAATTTGCTGCTAAAAATTCAATAAAAGTCGCTAAAAACCTAAAAGTTACATAAGGATACGTTACAATGATGATTAATATTAAAGTGAGCCGACATTACGCTTAACGTATCCTCTTAGGGTCGCTACCATGTAAGAGAAACAGTCTTGGCAAGAGCGTAGCAAATGTACTCGCTTATGTTTTATCATAAGTTTGGTCTCTACCTTAAGCTGTAAAGGAACCTCTAAATGTCTCCCATATCTAACTGTCATTTAAATCTGATCACTTACACGTTTTTTACGAACTTGCGATGAAACTTGAGAAGGATCATTGATTCTATTACCGTCAGTTTCCTCAAGTATGTAACTTTTTCTTAAGCCTGCATCACATGCAGGACTGTATGGTTCTACATGTGCTATTAAAGCACCTTCACTTGTAGTCAGGGTTAGTCACACTTGAATTTGATAAATAGACTGACAACGAGTAGCAATTTAATGGCTCCCTAGTGTAATAGTCATTAAAAAAAGGTTATCAGATACGTATGCTAATACTTCGTATATCGATTAAAAAATGGACAAATTTGATGGAAGATCTGCAGTCGAAGAATACATGTCCTCGCATCCACTTTCATATTCTACGCCTGATTTGATATTAAAAGAATTTGTTATGTGGTTGTGCGAACAGATAGGTGACCCAAAAGTCAATGGCAAGGAAAAGATTCCAAGGATTATGCTATACACCAAATTAGAAGAGAAGGATAGCAGGAGTTCTGAAAGAGGAAAAGATCGGTCCCAAAGCTCTTCATTCAAATCAAGTGATGTGACTATGGATACGTCAACAGATAAGCCAGAATCTAAATTTTGTATCGAGTGCGGATTGAAACTAAAGTCAAACTCTAAGTTCTGCACTAAATGTGGCACAAAACAAGAAGACATTTAAAAGAAGATAGTAAACTTGCCTCATGACTACTGCAAAGTGCAATATTGTTTTAATTTCCTCCTAGTGTCGGAGCCTTACCATCACTTTCTACTCCACTGTAAGTCAGCGTGCATCCATAAGCACACTACTGTGTGAATATGAGATGACGAGAACAACGAGGACCATGGTAGTAGTGCTTATAGTTTTGCAACAATATAGAAATGACACAGAACTTGTATCCTAATAAAGAATTTATATTAATGGGGACAACATCATGTACATGGGGATAGGCCAATATATGGTGAAGGAAATCATGAAGGAATTGAGCAATAGATCTAGGGAGTTTTATGAATTTGTCTTGCCTCCAATAGACATTATTGAAGATGCAAATGATTTAGTTGTTACAATTGACTTGCCTGGATTTGCAAAAAGAGATATAAAGTTGAGAATAACAGGAAACGTCTTATCAGTTAGTGCAAAAAGGGAAGAGATGGAAAACGTAGGTACAGTGTATTCCAGACACAGACCTATCCAAATAGACAAGAAAATTCCATTGCCAATTTCGGTTGGTGATGATGATGAACAAATACGCGGAACAGCAATCTATCAAGATGGCGTAGTTACTCTTAGGATCCCAATCCCAAGTTCTAGCAGTATTCCTATAACCTGATTATCTAGACACAATTAACTGTATCTGATGTTACAGTGAGATTCCAAATGCCAGGGTTGTCTTGCAATAAGAAAATAACTGCTTACACACATTTATCATGCCACTAATTGAATTCAGCTAACATCTTTTGACTGCAATAGCTTAAGATGTCGATAAAGAAATTTAATACTAAAATTGGTATATCCATGCTTACTAAATTGCCCTCTAAAATGATCGTGTATATTCAGGAATTTGATAAATACGATGACAATGGGAGATTAATATGTCGAAATGTCAAATGTACTAATCATCCCATTCTACCTTATAAAAAATACTGTTCAAAAGAGTGTAATCAGGAATTTAGACGATGGTACTATCATAATTTCTTCTGGGAACGTGTAAGGTCGGATATATTTAAGCGTGACAAGTACACCTGTCAGCTTTGCAAGAGGAAGTTTCAATACAGATATAGAAGGAAATTTGTAAGATCCGCAAATCTGGAGTGTGATCATATCATACCTAGGTCGATGTACCAACAGATGGGATACAAATATGATACACTAGAGAATAAGATCAAAGTAACCTTAGAATTCCTTCATAATCATAGTAACCTTAGAACAGTGTGTAGTGATTGTCATAAAAGAGTAACATCTACGTATCTTAGCAGTAAGTTTAAGAAAGAAGGAGAAAGAATAATTCTAAAACATTAAATCAGTGTGCTGTAAATTCAATACAATATAATCAGAACGTTGTTGTAGAATTTCTTCTTATAGCACAGCAAATGATATAATCACTCTTTCTAATAGCTGTTATTTTCTCTTCAAGCCATGATGATAAACTATTTTTTGACTGTTGAGAAATAGCACACCAGCCAACAGCTGCATCATCTCCAAGGAGATTTTCTTACTAACCTCTGGGACGCCTAGTGGTATGAGATCCAGAACAATATCCGCAATAATCATTTGTATCCGTTCTTTTATGACATATACATTCACATTTTCCACCGCGGCTTCCACTAAATTTCCTTTTATTCATTATTAATATTAATAAGATATGGGTATTTTAATCATTAGATGGTTATTATGGTCTTAACCTTTTGTTAGCCGATTCAAGCTGATGATCTACAGAGTTTCTTCTCCCTATTTTACAAAAGTATACTGATAAACGAACGTACCTAGTCGGACATTTATAGACCTTCGGAGTACTCATACAACGGCAGAAAAAAGTTAGTTCGAAACCACGACGGTACAAAAATAACATGGGAACAATATTGATTGGAAGATAAGCGGATGCATTGATAGTAACTTCCGCATGTTCAGGCTAATCAAATAGGAATAAAAAACTAAGATACTAATTCCCCTTTTATCATAGGCAAAGGAATAGAAGAATATATAATCCTATTTGGAACTATCTCATTGTCTTGATTATATGCCAATAATAAATATCCTAACATTTAGTTTGAAGGATAAAGGAGAAAAAGATAAAGCTAGCATAGTGGACATAGTGAAAGCAATCATAGATGGGACAAGAGGATTGGTGAATGGAGAAACAAAGAAGTTGCATTCAAAAGCCTCCCACACAAAATTAGGTCATTTGGAATTAGTCAGATGTGAATAGCGACAGAGGAGATATTAAGAAATGAGTAATAATGAATCTGATCTATTTGTCAGGTGTTCAAGATGTACACATCAAAAAGCAGACCATGACCGGAGTGCTAATAAGGATAAGATGAAGTGAGATCGGAAGAGCGTCGTGTAGGGAAAGAGTGTAGATCTCGGTGGTCGC
>OBLR010000285.1_pt1 | contig 11828 bp, 10 predicted proteins | sample 1519891 | NCBI WGS metagenome assembly OBLR01 (sample SAMEA3113583, study PRJEB22503) | soil metagenome | reverse complement strand
GAGTAGCGGTGCTTGTGTGAGAGGGATTCCGGAGTCGGAGGGGTACAAACAGAAGTAGGCCACCGCGACTCGCCTCCTCGCGGGCTTCACAGCTAGAGTGCGATAAGTCGCATGCTCATTATCCCCTCGGCGCCAACTCCGATGCGAAACCCAAGTGCCGTTGTCCTAATCGGCGTTGACCGACACTGTGTCGGTCGCGACAACGGTCCCCGCCGGCACGTGCCCGCACACTCCGAGAGCCTGCGGACGCCATCAACAAGGTGGCCTAAGCGATTACAGGTCGACCGGACCTGATGCCTACTAAACGGGTTGTTGGGTCGGACGAATAAGGATCTCGTTGACGCTCACCCGCTCGGGCTGGGCCACGGCGTAGACTATGGCGTCAGCTATGTCTTCCGCCTGCAACCTCTCCAGGCTCATGAGGCCGCTGAGGCCCTCGCGGGCTTCCTCGTCTGTGATGTGGTCAGGAAGCTCGGTATCAACGGCCCCAGGTCCCACGATCGACACCCTGATGTTGTCTTCTAACAGCTCTTGCCGTAAGCCCTCCGAGATGGCGTTCACGGCGTGCTTGGTACCGGCGTAGACCCCACTCGAGTCGCGGGTCACCTTCCGCCCGGCCACGCTGCTGATGTTCACGAGGTGTCCCGAGCCCTGCTCCTTCATGTACCCGATGGCCGCGTCTGTCGCGTAGAGAAGGCCCATCACATTCACTTCGAACATGGCCCTCCACTGGTCCGAGAGGCTCTTACCCACCGTCGAGAGCAACATGATACCTGCGTTGTTGACCAGGATGTCGATACTTCCGAACTCCTCGACCGCCCTCTGAATCAGGTCGTGGGCCTGCTCCTCATCAGTGACATCGCACTTAACCGCGATAGCCTTCCCGCCGTCGTGAGATACCCTCTCAACGAGTTCCTCGAGGCGCTCCATACGGCGAGCCCCGGCCACCACCGCGGCGCCTTCGGCTACCAGCGCCCGCACCGTGGCTTCTCCAATGCCGCTCGAGGCCCCAGTCACGACCGCGACCTTACCGTTCAATCTGTCTCCCATGTGCATCACCTCTCTACGGGTCAGGGAACTCCAACCACAGTCATATACTCTATGTCTGACTGTGGGTATTAGGTACCCTGTCCTTCCGAAATCTACCAAGGCCTACGCGTGGTCTACATCTCGAATTCGACCTCCTTGCTGCCGTCCGCCACCTCGTTCCTCTATGCGATGACTCGCACGGTCGTCGCGGCGCCAGGGTCGAGGCGGATGCGAAACGCCACTTAAGGCCTTGTCCCAGCCTGCGTGCGCCCACCTGAAGGCGGAAGCGGCACATACCCGAGGACGCAGCTGTTTCGGCGAAGCTCGGAGGTTAAGATTAGTCAGGTACGCCGATCGACGGGAGTGTAGGGGAGGAACAGATGAACGGGGCAGAAAGCTTGGTCGAGACGTTGGCCAGCGCGGGGGTGGAGGTCTGCTTCGCCAACCCTGGCACCTCTGAGATGCACTTCGTCGCGGCGCTCGACCGGGTCGGGGATATGCGCTGCGTGCTCGGGCTGTTCGAGGGCGTTGTGACGGGCGCGGCCGACGGCTACGCGCGCATGGCTAATAGGCCGGCTTCGACCCTTCTGCATTTGGGGCCAGGGCTCGCCAACGGGCTCGCCAACGTGCACAACGCCCGGCGCGCCAACACGCCCATGGTCAACATCGTCGGCGACCACGCGACATACCACAAACAGTACGACGCGCCGCTAAGCTCGGACGTCGAGGGCGTGGCGTGGCCCTTCTCGGACTGGGTGCGGACTTCGGCCGATAGCCGCTCGGTCTCGCGAGACGGGGCGGCTGCCGTGGCCGCGGCGATGGCCCCGCCGGGTCGGGTCGCGACCTTGATCCTCCCCGCCGACGCCTCCTGGAACGAGGCGGATGGGCCTGCCCCGCTGCCCCCCGTCGAGGGGCGCGCGCCGGTCGCACCCGAGGCAATCTCTGATGTTGCTCGGGTCTTGCGTTCCGGGGAGCCCGCGGTCTTGTTTCTGGGCGGACATGCCCTGCGCGAAGTGGGCCTGATGCTGGCTGGTCGCATCGCCGAGAAATCCGGCGCGCGTCTGCTCGCGCAGACACTCAACGCGCGGGTGGAGCGCGGGGCAGGGCGGGTTGCCATCGACTTCCTCCCCTACCCCGTCGACGAAGCCATAGCGACCCTCGCCGACGCGCGCCACCTCGTGCTGGTCGGCTCCGAGGCACCGGTCGCCTTCTTCGCCTACCCTGAGAAGCCGAGCGCGCTGAGCCCGCCGCAATGCGAGACCCACACGCTCGCCACACCCGGCGAGGACATCGTGGGGGCCCTGGAAGCGCTCGCAGAAGAGCTCGGCGCGCCGCAAAGTGCCCCCCTCCAGGCGCCAGAGAAATACCCACCACCCTCGGGTGAGGCGATCACTCAAGAGGCGGCCGCAGCAGCGCTCGGGACCCTACTTCCGGAAGGCGCGATCGTCGTCGACGAGGCGCTCAGTGCCGCTCGGGCTTTCATGTTGCGGACGCGGGGCGCTGCCGCGCACGACTACCTACAGGTCACCGGAGGCGCTATAGGTATCGGAGTGCCGCTGGCCACCGGGGCGGCTATCGCATGCCCGGATCGCAAGGTGATCTGCCTGCAGGCCGACGGCAGCGCGATGTACACGGTGCAGGCCCTGTGGACCCAGGCACGCGAGGGTCTCGACGTCACCACACTCTTGCTGAACAATCGCTCCTACGCGATCCTCAAACAGGAGCTGGCGAACTTCGGCGCGGGCGATGCCGGACGCAGGGCACTGGACATGATGGAGCTCGACCGGCCGGCACTCGACTGGGTCGGCCTCGCCCGCAGCATGGGCGTGGAGGCGGAACGCGCCAAGACGATGGAGGGACTTGACCGCCAGCTTGCCGCCGGTCTGAGTTCCGAGGGCCCGTATCTAATCGACCTCAAGCTGTAGCGGAGTCGGCCTCAGGCCCGCCTTACGCCGCGTACGTTACGCTTCGCCATTCCACAGATCTAGCGGATGCAACGCCACCAGTCGCTCCGTCGCCGCGCCGTCGGGGTCGAGGCGGACGCAGAAGCGCACCCCCGGCGTTGTCCCACCTTGCGTGGACCACTCGAAGGCGGTAGAAGCGACCCCACTTCCAGTCGCCATCTGGCGTCCCATACCAGCACCCACACCAGCCGAAGGCTAGGGCCCTTCCAGGCCGCCCAAGAGATCGTCGGAGACGTATCCCGTCGTCTCTCGCCCGCTTTCCACTCGGTCTGGGGCCGCGTGGTCCCCGGCATCCCCGACTTCTGCCGCGAACTCGTCGCTGCCCTGGCCGAGGAGTAGAGAAAGGGGACGCACACCGGCCCAGTGCCTAATCTACAGGTACTTTAGGGCAAGATACGCAAGAGCGGCGCCCACGGCGATGCCGAGGGCAAGCAGCGCGATCAGCCTCGCAACGCGTTGGCGGTTCACCTACCTCCCTCTCTTCTTGTACTCGGGCCGAAGCTCCCTCTAAGGATACTCCGGTTATTTCTCTACACTTGGACGGTTGCACACACCTAGTGGGCCTCGCGCGCCTGAACGTTCTTCGGGATTGGACGGCTTCGCAGCGCGAGCGACAGATGCCGCGCAACCCTTCCTGAGCTAAGATGTTCCTCACAAGCAGGAGGTACGCTCATGACAACCAAGGCCGGAGTCGGCATGAGTCGACATCACAATCCCAACCTCGCTGGTCGTGAGGCCGCCGAGCAAGCACTCAAGAAGGCGGGCATCGTCGAGCCAGATTTCGTCTTCATGTTCGCCTCTATCGGCTACGATCAGCGATCCCTGTTGCGTGCTGTCCGCGAGGCTACCGGAGGGGTACCCTTAACAGGTTGTTCGGCGGAGGGCACGATAAACGGAGAGGAGGCTGATGAATCCGGTTTCTCTGTGGTCGTTACGACCATCTCTTCGGATGACCTGCAGTGGACCAACGGAATAGCGAGGGGGCTCGAGGACGACGCACGCGCCGTCGGGCAGCAGGTTGCCCAGGACCTGCTGCCCCACCTTTCTGCTGACACTATTGGCCTGTTCGTCTTCCCCGATGGGCTCATCACCCTGACGCTCGAAAACTTCTTTGCAGGGCTGGAGGAGAATCTCTCAACATTGCAGTTTCTCCCACTGTGGGGTGGGGGAGCCGGCAATAATCTCGATACGGTGGGGCCAACCTATCAATACTGCGATGATGAAGTCATCTCCGGTGGGATCTCCTACGCACTGCTCTCGGGTAAGGCACAGGCTAGTTGGGCCATCAGCCACGGCTTGGTGCCGATAGGGGGGGAGCGTATAGTGACGCGCTCTAAAGGGAACGTCATCTACGAGATCGACGATAAACCAGCTGTAGAAGTGCTCAAGGAGTATCTACCTGAGCATGCCCTAACTGAGGAGCGCGACTGGATGCGTTACGCCATATCGCTTGCGCTCTGTTTCAGAGCCCCTAGCTACATGAAAGATGAAGAGTACGTCGTCCGAGGTGTACCTGCGTTGCGGATGGCAGACGGCTCAATTATCGTACAAACGGAAGTCTCTGAGGGCACGAGTGTATGGTTCTCGAGTCGAGATAAGGAAAAGATGATCACTGGGCTCGATCGGATGGCCCAACAGATCAAGGAGCAACTTGGGGGTGAGAAACCCAAACTCGTGTTCCAGTTCGAGTGTTTGACCAGAGGCAAGACGATGCTCCGTGAGCAGGAGAAGCTGCAGCTGCTCAAGCGGTTTCGGCAATCCGTTGATTCGGAGGCACCATGGGCGGGTTTCTACACTATAGGGGAGATTGGCCCGGTAGAGAAGCACAACGACCTTCATCTCTTCACATCGGTCGTCCTTGCCCTGAGTTGACGATGGAAGGGTTACCGGAAGCGTCGGGTAAGCGCGACGAACAAGTCGAGCAGCAGCTAGTAATGCTACAAGACGAGAACGGCCGCCTGTCTGAACAGATCAAACGCCTCGTCAGAACAGAGCACGAACTCTATCAGTTCCAAGAACAGCTCGACGACCAGATCCGCATTTACCGCCACCTGTACGAGGTTGGCAAGAAACTCAATGCGACTTTGAATCTGGGTGAGATTCTCCAGATCGCGACCCAGTTCGTCCTTTATCAGCTCGGTTTCGAGCGGTGTGTGGCGCTATTGTACGATCCCGAGACGAACACCTTCTACGTTGAAGCGCACGACGGATACTACGACGAGTCGGGTCAGTCACTGCTTACGGACCTACGATATTCGGTTGACGATCCTGTGCTCGCCCTGATCCTGGCTGACCGAGAACGAGTAATCTGCCCGAAAGGATGCGATCAACACGAGTTGGTCGCGCTTGGCAAGGCCCTGGATATGGCCGAATATGTCGCGTTTCCACTTGGCGTTGAACCACAACCGTCGACTGGGCTGCTGATCGCAGGAAACACAGCGAATAGCGCGGCGTACCGCACACAAATCCAGGCGGATAGCGAATTTGTGGTCGGCCTCGCAAACCTCGTCTCGCAGGTTGCGACGGCGATCCGCATGAGACGAGAGATTCAGGCCCGTGAGCAACGCCTCAAGCAAGAAGCACATGCCCGCGAGCGCATCGAGCAAGAGTTGCACGTGGCTCGGCGCATCCAGCAGGCTTCGCTCCCCGAGGCGGTGCCCGCGCTAGAGGGTTGGGAGATCTACCCTAGCTACCTACCGGCTAGGGAGGTGGGCGGAGACTTCTTTGACTTCCTCGAGCTAGAGGACGGTCGCCTGGGATTGGTTGTGGGGGACGCAACGGGCAAGGGTGTGCCTGCAGCGCTCGTGATGTCCACCACCTGTGGCATGATCAGGGCCGTCACTCAAGCCTCAGACTACTCGCCTGGGGAGGTGCTCCAGCGAGTCAATGAGGCGCTGGCTACCCGCATCCCGGCCAACATGTTCGTCACGTGTTTCTACGGCGTCCTCGACCCTGGGACCGGTAGCTTCGCTTATGCCAACGCAGGCCATGACCTGCCCTATGTGCGCCGTGGTGGCTATGCTGAGGAGCTAATGGCCAGGGGAATGCCCTTGGGCCTCATGCCTGGCATGTCCTATGAGGAGAAGGAGATCATCCTGGGAGCTGGAGACAGGGCCCTCTTTTACAGTGACGGCCTGGTAGAGGCCCATAATCCAGAAGGTGCGATGTTCGGCTTTCCCCGTCTGCAGTCGCTCGTGGCGGAGCACGCTCAGGGAGAGCCGCTGGTGGACTTCCTGATGGAGGAACTCTACTCCTTCACCGGAAAGAGGTGGGAGCAGGAGGACGACATCACTTTGGTGACACTACACAGAGTCGCCCAGTAGGCGCCCCACCTCCCCCTCGCAGCCAGGTGGTTTCGACATTGGCGTACTGCCTCAGCGCGTCAGTCTTCCCGCCGGTCACAGACGTAGTCACAAGAGGGGTCGTAGTCCCGACCGTCCACATCCCGCAGCCTAGGTCCGTACAGATGCACCGAGATCGCCACGTCGTCACCAGGATTCCCTACCCGGTGAATGCCCTCGTCGTGGGGTAGGACGCTGGAGGCTCCGTCTTCCTCGCTCCACATGCGTTGCCCGAATTTTTTCAGGCGGGCGTGATCCAGGCGGGAGCCGTCATCCAGACGCTCGTAGCGCTCCTCGAGTATGGAGCCCACAGCACAGCAGTAAACTCCCCAGGAGGAATGGTCGTGGATCTTGGTCTCCGCGCTCGGAGGCCAGATAAAAACCTGCAAAGAGTAGTCATGGTCCTTGCCTCCATAGCTTTGTGCCACGTACCAGTGTCCTTCTGCACCTCTCGCCTCTTCCAAGTGAGGGCGAATCTCACCTTCGAAAAAGATGGGGTCCTTCACGAGACGGACCAGGAATGGAGCGGCTTGCTGCAGGGCTAGCTCTGTAGGAAGCTCGGATATACTCCGCAGAACGTTCTGATCCACCGCCTGTACTGTCATCGTGCCTGCGTTCATGGAGATCCCTTCCCTACAGCCCGCACTACGCTGCTACCTGCCTGACCGAGGTAACGGAGTCCTCGACGAAGAAAGTCTCGGGATCAATGGGAAAAGCTACCTCGCATACTTTGCCAGGGTATTGCCTCGCCACGTTCTCCAGGGCTCGCTCGATGCTCTCGGCCTGTATTGCCACCCTGAAACGCGCCGTTCCACTGCTCACCTGGACCGAGATCCTTATCATTTCCCCACACCCACTTTCCGCGTTAGATCGCGATGATCATTACCTTTCAATTATACTTCATGATCCTCACTGAGAGTAGTGAAACTTAGTCAGAACGTGAAAATCAGGGGGGTGTAAGCCAGAGGAAAGGGGTGGCAAATTTCTTGACAAAATCAAGTAATTAGTTGACAATGGCACATGTTTGCACGCTTGGGGACAGGGGTTGTTCCGATGTCCGAGAACGATTTCGATGGACGCGTAGGATCCGTACGGCGCTTCAACCGGTTCTGGACCCGGCAGATCGGCGTGTTAAGGGAGGAGTATTTGGAGAGTCCTTTCTCCCTTACCGAAGTACGTGTCCTCTACGAGCTTGCTAACCGCGGGGAGAGCACGGCGAGCGAACTCGGTGAGGAGCTGGGATTGGATGCTGGTTACCTGAGCCGCATTTTACGCGGCTTCGAGAAGCACGATCTGATCCACAAGAGACCCTCCGAAACCGACGGCCGACGCAGGCTACTGCGGCTTACGGAGCGAGGCCGGGAGGCCTTCGCTCCGCTCGACGCGCGCTCGCGCAACGACGTAGGCGCGATGCTTGGTGGCATGTCTATAGCAGAGCAAGAACGCCTGGTCGGAGCGATGCGGACTATCGAGGGGCTTCTCAGCGTTTCACCCGAGCCGGTGGTCCCTTACCTTCTCAGGGCCCACTTGCCCGGCGACATGGGCTGGGTCGTCCACCGCCACGGCGTCCTCTACGCCAGAGAGTATGGCTGGGATGAGCGGTTCGAGGCGCTCGTGGCGGAGATCGTGGCGAAGTTCATCCGGCAGTACGACCCGAAACTGGAGCGTTGTTGGATCGCCGAGAGGGATGGCGAGATCGTCGGTTGTGTGTTCCTCGTCAGGGAGTCGGAGGAGATCGCCAAGCTGCGACTTCTCCTCGTCGAGCCGAAAGTACGCGGGCTCGGCATCGGCAGCCGCCTGGTGGAAGAATGTATCCGCTTCGCTCGACAGGCCGGCTACCGAAAGATCACCTTGTGGACGAATGACGTGCTTGACTCCGCCCGCCGCATCTACAAAGCGATGGGCTTCCGGCTCGTCCACGAGGAGCCGCATCATAGCTTCGGGCATGATCTGGTAGGACAGACCTGGGAGCTGATGCTGTGATTCTCTTGCACGGAGCCGTACCTGAGCCTTACCCCGCTGCCAGCGGCCACTTCGAACATCATCTCCGGCTCCAACGAGCCTTCGATTTGAATGTGAAGCTCCGCCTTGGGTATTCTCCTCAGGAGCCCGTCGGTGAGCGCAGAATCTCGTAGCCTCATATACCGGCAGGATGGACTATGGTCGAGTTACCGGCCAGGCACTACTCGGGCGCATAAGGACAGGAGGAAGGGCAGGAGTGTAAACCGGATGGTCCTGGGTATAGAGCGTAGGCAGGCGCCCGCGAGGAGCTGGCCGGACTTATCGCGGCAGGATATCTCGCGCTGATAACAATAGCCGGCTGGCAGAACGTATCACAAGCGTTACAAACACTCGAGCGAGGAGAGGAGCGCATGTCGGAGAAGATCAATGGCCAGGAGTTGCATCCGATGGTTCTCGAACTGGCCCGTGGGCAGAACTTTGCGGCCCTCACTACTCTGTTACCCGGCGGCCACCCGCAGACTCAGGTGATGTGGATCGATGCCAATGAGCAGCACCTCTTGGTCAACACCGAGGTGCACCGCCAGAAGTTTCGCAACGTCGAACGCGACCCGAGGGTGACGGTCACGATCTGGGATATGGAAGACCCCTATCGCTTCGTCGAAGTGCGCGGAGAAGTCGTAGAGAAGGTGAAGGGTCAGGAGGCGAGAGAGCACATCGACGAATTGTCCCACAAGTACCGTGGCAAGCCTTACCAACCACAAATCAAAAGTGAAAGGGTGGTGCTCCGGATCGCTCCATCCCGACAAGTAATTCGCATACCTTCCTGACTCACCCGACAGATGGGCCTTCAGCTCTGCTGCGGCTGGTATGTGAGGGCGACTCCATCACGCCATCCAGCGACACCAACTCCACAGCCACGACTTTCCTCATGGATATCCTTCCGCCGTTCCAGATCGTCTGGCCTTAGCATAAGGTGATATACCTGAAACTCAACCGGCATCCTTCGGAGTCCTCTTGTACCGGGAGGTCGATGAATAGCAGGGAGAGGATGGGAACTTCCGCGGTCCTTCTCGGCGGACAGCGGCACCAGTGATCGAAAGGGAGGAGCCATGACCAGAAGAAAGCCCGAACTGCCTATAATTCCGTTCGCCTCCCGCCAGGCGTGGGAGACGTGGCTCGAAGAGCACCATGCGAGCTCGGATGGACTGTGGCTCAAGTTCGCCAAGAAGGACTCAGGTATCGAGACGGTCTCCTTCGCAGAGGCCCTGGACCTCGCCCTCTGCTACGGTTGGATCGACAGCCAGGCGGACAGCTTCGACGACGAGTATTGGCTGGTTCGGTTCACCCCGCGCCGGCCGAGGAGCAAGTGGTCGAAGGTCAACCGCGGCAAGGTGAGCAAACTGATCGAGGAAGGCAGGATGAAACCCGCCGGTCTTAGGGAGGTGAAGCGTGCCAAAGCCGATGGCCGCTGGGAGGAGTAATCTAGCTGCTATGCGGCGGATACCATGACCGGCGAACGACACCTCCAGTGGCACGTCAGGAAGATCGCCCGGTGGATCGCCGCCTCAGAGCACACCGTCGCTTTCACGGGCGCTGGTATCAGCACCGACTCGGGCATCCCCGACTTTCGTGGCCCCGAGGGGGTGTGGACTCGGCGCGACGCCGGCCTGCCAGCACCGAGGTGGCGGGTTCCGCCGGGTGAGGTAGCGCCCAACGCCTCCCACCTGTCACTCTTCGAACTCCAGCGGCTCGGCAAGCTCCGGTTCCTCGTCACGCAGAACACAGACAACCTGCATCGCCGCTCCGGCATCAGCCCCGAGTTCTTGGCGGAGTTACACGGCAACGGGCAGCTCATGCGCTGTCAGGGCTGCGACCGGCTCTTCACCAGACAGGAGGTAGGGTGGGACACAGGGCGGTGGGGTCCTGGTTACCGCACCCAGAAGCCGGTGCCCGGCCAGCCGCAGTGCGCCAACTGCGGCGGGCGCCTCATCTCCTCGGTGGTGAACTTCGGGGACCCGCTGCCTGAGAGAGTGTTGATGCTGGCCGACCACCACGCCCGCCGCTGCGACCTGATGCTCGTCCTCGGCTCCTCGCTCATGGTGCAACCTGCGGCCTCGCTCGTAGGGCTGGCGCTCAGGTCAGGAGCCCGGGTAGTCCTGGTCAACCGGGGCAAAACACCCTACGACAGGGCTGTGACGCTGCGGGTATGGACGGGTATTGGTGAGGTGATCCCGCCCGCAGTGGAGAAGGTGAAGGGGGCACTCGGGGAGCAGTCGAACATGCCTTGAATACAGGAGTATGACGCTGGAGCGCTCTATCTTGCGGCGGTGCCGTAGTCGTAGGTGGGCAGGGGGCCGCCGGCGTCCCTGAGTATGTAGCCTTCGAACATACGCTTGACTCTGTTGGGCTCGACCCCCGCCAGGTTATTGTGCATACCCGGGTCTTGGTGCAAGTCGTAGAGTTTGGCGTCCGCGCCCTGGTTGGTGCTGAACATGACGTAGCGATCGTCGCGGGCCCAGACATGGTCGTTGTAGCCGATGGAGAAGTGGGGTCTCGCCTCGGGTTCTCCTTCTCCGAGTATGACGGAGAGGTCCTGGCCTTCCAGTTCCTGCCTGGGTTCGATTCCCAGGGCGCCGAGTATCGTTGGGGCCACGTCGTGGGTAGAGGCGTAGTAGTCGCTCTTCTGTCCAGCCCCTTTGCCTTCGGGGTGCCTCATGTAGAACGGAATGTCGGTAACCTCAGGCCAGAGCACGTTGTCTGGCTTGCCCGTATAGCCGTGCTCGCCGTGGGCGACGCCGTGGTCGGAGAGGAGTATGAGGAGGGTGTTCTCGAAGAGGCCTAGCTCCTCCATCTTGTCGAGGAAACGGCCCAGCCAGCGATCCATCAAGGTGACCTCCGCCGAGTAGCGCGCCTTCATCCTTTCGAGCTCTCTTGGTAGCAGGTAGCTGCTCGGACCGTAGATCACCGAGAACGGCTCCTTGAGATTGTAAGGCTCGTCGTCGTACATCTTGACGTAGCTCTCGGGCGGGTCCCAGGGCTCGTGCGGATCGTAGCTGTCCACGGTAAGGAAGAAAGGCCCGCCCTTGCTCAAGGGTTCGAGGTAGTCTGCGGCCTGGGAGAAGACCATGGGGGAGAACCAGTCGGCCTCCGTCTTTCGCTCCTTCACGTTGGCGAAGTACTGGCGCATCTGAGCCGTCATAGCGGGTATGTTGCCCTTGAGGAGGGCCCGGGCGACCTTGTCCTTGGGGTAGGTCCACGCCGGCCTGTAATTGTCTGTGGTCTGGCCGCGGAAGAAGTCGAAGACGTCGAAGCCACGATGAATATTGTAGGATGGCTTGAACTGGTGCATGTTGTCCGTCACTAAGTAGGTCCCGTACCCCGCCGCCTGCATCATCTCGGCGAGGGTTGTCTGATAGTTGGGTATCGGTTGCCAGCCTTGCAGGATTATGTCCTCACCCTTGGGCGGTACCCAGTCTATGAAGGGCCAGGTCCTGAGGCCCGTATGAATGGCCCTCCTCGCGCAGATCGTCGG
>OBLR010000284.1_pt1 | contig 11836 bp, 10 predicted proteins | sample 1519891 | NCBI WGS metagenome assembly OBLR01 (sample SAMEA3113583, study PRJEB22503) | soil metagenome | reverse complement strand
GACGAGCGCCGCTACGAGCGCGCCCAGCGTCTCGGCCGCACGGCCGGCCGCCGCTTCGCCCGCGACGGCCTCATCTCGCGGCTCCCGGGTCTCGGGGCCTGGACGGACACGCGCGACCTGCCCGCGCCGCCGCGACAGACCTTCCGCGAGTGGTGGAGCTCGCGGTGAGCGCGGCGCGCGAGGAGATCCTGGCCCGCGTCCGCCGCGCGCTCGCCGGCGTGCCGGACTCCGAGGCTCCCGAGGACGTCCCGGTCCCGCGCGGCTACCTCGAGAGCGAGCCGGGCGGGACGCTCGACCGCTTCGTCGAGCGCGTGGCGGACTACCGCGCCGGCGTCCGCGTGGTGGAGCCGGCCGCGATTGCGGAGGCGGTCGCCGACGCTTGCCGCGAGCACGACGTCCGCCGCTTCGTGGTCCCCGACGGCCTGCCCGCCGAGTGGCTGCCCGACGGCGTCGAGGCCGTCCCGGACACGGCTCTCACCGCCGAGGAGCTGGACGCCGTCGACGGCGTCGTCACCGGCTGCGCGCTCGCGATCGCCGAGACGGGGACGCTCGTGCTCGACGCCGGCCCGCGCCAGGGCCGCCGGGCCCTCACGCTCGTGCCCGACGTGCACGTGTGCGTGGTCGAGCGCGACCAGGTCGTGGACGGCGTTCCGGCGGCGCTGCGGCGTCTCTCCCCCGGGCTGCGCACGACACGGCGCCCGCTCACGTTCGTCTCCGGGCCGTCGGCGACCTCGGACATCGAGCTCTCGCGCGTCGAAGGAGTGCACGGGCCGCGCCGGCTGGAGGTGATCGTCGTCACCTCGTGAGCGCTTTCGTTTTCTGACTATTCGTAAGGCCGAACGAAAGGCTTGACAAGGAGAACGAAACCGGCGTAGGGTCGGCCGGCCGAGCGGCTGATGCCGATAGGGGAGCGAATGCCGGAAGCTTTGCCGGGGCTGTCAGCGGACGAGCGCATGCAGCGCGTCCTGCGGATGCTCGAGACCCGCGATTCGATTCAGGTTTCGGAACTTGCGCAGCTTTTTACGGTTTCCGAGGTCACCGTCCGCAGCGACCTGTCGGAACTCGCGCGCCAGGGCCGCGTCGCCCGCGTCCGCGGCGGGGTGCGCCCGCTCGAGCGCGGCCAGTCGGAGCTCGGCTTCGACCTGCGCCTCCGGCTCGAGGTCGGCCGCAAGCAGGCGATCGCGGCCGCCGCGGCGGCGATGGTCGACGACGGAGAGGCCGTCGCGCTCGACTCGAGCACCACCGCTTACTACCTCGCGCTCGAGCTGCGCAAGAAGAGCGAGCTCGTCGTCGTCACGAACGGACTGCTGATCGCCGCGGCGCTGGCGGACGCGCCGGGCGTCAACGTCCTCGTGACAGGCGGAATGCTTCGCCTCCAGGCGATGTCGCTCGTCGGCGAGCTCGGGGCCGACGTGTTCCGGACGACGAGGATCAACACGGGCTTCTTCGGCGCGCGCGGGCTCAGCCTCGAGCGCGGCCTGATGGACCTCAACCCCGACGAGGTGCGGATCAAGCGCGAGATGGCCGCCGCGTGCGAGCGCGTCGTCGGGATCTTCGACGGGACGAAGTGGCACCGGACCGCGCTCTTGTCCTTCGTGCCGGCCGAACGGGTGGATGCGATCGCGACCGACGCAAGCGCCCCCGCCGAGGAGGTCGAGGCCTGGCGCGCGCGCGGCACCGACGTCGTGGCGGCCGAGGTCGAGCAGCGAGCGCAGGCGCCGGCTCGGGCGCGCGAGCTCCGGCGCGTGCCCCCGCTCGAGGAGGGCGCAGCCTGAGGTGGAGCGTGTCTGCTTCCTCCTCCGCGTCCGGGCGGATCGGCTGCCGGAGTACCGGGAGCGCCACCGTGCCGTCTGGCCGGAGATGCTCGACGCGCTGCGCGACGCAGGCTGGCGCAACTACTCGCTCTTCCTCGACGACGACGGCCTGCTCGTCGGCTACCTCGAGTGCGAGGACTTCCGCGCGGCGCTGAGGAGCATGGACGAGGCGGACGTCAACGCGCGCTGGCAGGCCGCGATGGCGCCCTTCTTCGAGCTCCCGGGCGAGACGCGCCCCGACACGGCACTGACCCGGCTCGAGGAGGTTTTCCATCTCGACTAGCGCGCGCACCTTCGCCGCCGTCGACCTCGGCGCCGAGAGCGGCCGGGTCGTCGTCGGACGCTTCGACGGCCGCCGCATCGAGCTCGAGGTCGCGCACCGCTTCGCGAACCGGCCGGTCGCCCTGCCGGACGGGTTGCGCTGGAACCTGCTCGCGCTCTTTGCCGAGACGGTCGCCGGTCTGGGGCGCGCCGCCGAGGCCGCGCCGCTCGACGGCGTCGGCGTCGACGCCTGGGGGGTCGACTACGCGCTGCTCGACGGCGGGGGGCGCGTGCTCGGCCTCCCGTTCCACTACCGCGACCCGCGCACGCGGGGGATGGTCGACCGCGCCTTCGCCCGCGTCCCGCGCGAGGAGATGTACGCGGTCACCGGCATCCAGACGCTGCCGATCAACACGGTCTTCCAGCTGCTCGCGGACGAGGGATCGCCGGCGCTCGCGGCCGCCGAGCGAATCGCCCTCGTCCCCGACCTGTTCGGGTTCTGGCTTACCGGCGAGCTGGCGAACGAGGCGACCGCGGCCTCTACGACCGGGCTGCTCGACGCGCGCAGCGGAGCCTGGGCGCGGGAGCTGATCGCCCGCTTGAGGCTGCCCGAGGCGCCATTCGCGGGGGAGGTGGTCGAGCCCGGCACGCCGCTGGGAGTGGTGTCGGCGGCGGGCCCGGCGGCCGGCGTTCCCGTGCGCGTCGTCGCGGGCCACGACACGGCCTCCGCCTTCGCCGCCACGCCGCTCGCCGGCCCCGCGTCGGCCGTCCTCTCGTCGGGCACGTGGTCGCTGCTCGGCCTCGAGCTCGACGAGCCCGTGCTCGACGCGCGCGCCTGCCGGCTCGACCTCACGAACGAGCGCGGGGTCGACGGGTCGATCCGACTGCTCCGCAACGTGATGGGCCTCTGGCTCGTCCAGGAGTGCCGCAGGCACTGGGAGGCGACCGGCGGCCCGCACGACTACGACGAGCTGCACGCGCTCGCCGCCCGGGCGCCGGCCGACGTCCCGCTCTTCGACCCCGACGACGACGCCTTCCTCACGCCCGGGGACATGCCGGCGCGGATCCGCGACGCCTGCCGCGCCTCCGGCCAGGCCGCGCCGGAGACACCCGGCGAGATCGTGCGCTCCGTACTCGTCTCGCTCGCCTGCAAGTACCGCTTCGTGCTCGAGCGGCTGCAACGCGCGACCGGCCGAGACGTCGCCGTCCTGCACGTCATCGGCGGCGGCGCGCGCAACGACCTGCTCTGCCGGCTGACGGCGGACGTCACCGGCCTCCCTCTTCTCTCCGGCCCGGTGGAGGCGACCGCCCTCGGCAACGTGCTCGTCCAAGCGCGAGCCGGGGGTGGCCTCGCCTCGCTCGCCGAGATGCGCGCCGTCGCGGCGAGCTCGGCCCGGCCGGTGGAGTACGAGCCGCGTCGGGACGCGCCGGGCGAGACGTACGAGCGCTTCCTCGCCGCGACCGGGCTCGTGGTCGACGAGACGCCGGCCGAGGTGACGGCGTGACGGAGACGAGCGCCGGCCTCGAGGGGATCCCCGCCCCCGCCGACCTCTGGGACGACTCGGCGGCCGCGGACCGCGACGTCCTCGACGGGCTCGTCTATCGCTCCAACTTGCTCGGCGCCGACCGGGCGCTCGCGAACGAGGGCGGCGGCAACACGTCGGCGAAGGGCGTCGTCAGCGACCACGCCGGCCGGGAGACGCGCGTGCTCTGGGTCAAGGGCTCCGGGACCGACCTCGCCACGATCACCGCCGCGGGCTTTCCGGCGCTTCGCCTGGACGAGCTCCTGCCGCTCCGGCAACGCGAGTCGATGGAGGACGCCGAGATGGTCGACTATCTCCTGCGCTCGGCACTCCGGCCCGACCAGCCGCGGCCCTCGATCGAGACGCTGCTGCACGCGTTCGTCGCGGCGCCACACGTCGACCACACGCATCCGGACGCCGTGATCGCGCTCACGTCGTCGCCGCGCGGGCGGCGGCTGGCCGAGGAGGCGTTTGGCGCCGAAGCTGTCTGGCTCGACTACCAGCGGCCGGGCTTCCACATGTCACGCCGCATCGCCGAGCTCCTCGACCAGAACCCGAGCGCACGCGCCGTCCTGCTCGAGAAGCACGGGCTCGTCACCTGGGGCGAGACCGGCGAGGAGAGCTACAGGATCACCCTCGAGGTCGTCGCCCGCGCCGCCGAGGCGATCCGCACCGCCGCCGGCGGCCGGTTCGGGCTCGGCGGCGAGAAGGTCACCCCGCTTGGGGACGCCGAGGCCGACGAGCTCCTCGCCGCCGCGCTGCCCGCGCTTCGGGGCGCGCTCCTCGCCGACGCGGACGGTGTCGTGCTGCACCTCGACCGAACTCCGGGTGCCGTCGCGTTCGCGTCCTCGCGGCGCGCGCCGGAGGTGAGCCAGATCGGCGCGCCCTGTCCCGATCATCTGATCCACACGAAGCACAAGCCACTCGTGGTCGAGCTCGACCCGGCGCACGACGGAGCCGCCGAGCTCCGCACGGCCTTCCGCCGCGGCGTGGACGAGTACGCGACCTGGTATCGCGGCTACTACGAGCGCCACCTCACGGAGGAGAGTCGACCGTTTCCGGCCGACCCGGCCGGGCCGCGCGTCGTCCTCGTCCCCGGCGTCGGGATCGTCTCGAGCGGCGCCGACGCAGGACGCGCCCGGCTCGCGCGCGACCTCTACCACCGCGCCATCGCCGTGCAGGACGCGGCGGACGCGATCGGCGGCTTCCGGTCGCTGAGCGAGGACGAGGCGTTCGCGATCGAGTACTGGCCGCTCGAGCGCTACAAGCTGGCCCAGGCGCCTCCCCGCGGCGAGCTCGCCGGCCGCATCGCGCTCATCACCGGCGGTGCGAGCGGCATCGGCCGCGCCACGGCGCGCCTGCTCGCCGAGCGCGGCGCGCACGTCGCCGTCGCCGACCTGAACGCGGAGGGCGCCGCGACCGTCGCGGAGGAGATCGCGGCCGCACACGGAGCCGGTCGCGCGCTCGGCGTCCCGGTCGACGTGACGGACGAGGCCGCGGTCGCCGACATGGTGCGCCGGGCGGTGCTCGCGTACGGCGGGCTCGACATCCTCGTCTCCTCGGCGGGGATCGCGTCGAGCGCGCCCGTCACCGAGACGACGCTCGCCGACTGGGATCGCAACCACGCCGTCCTCGCCCGCGGCTACTTCCTCACCGCCCGCGAGGTCTTCCGCGTGCTCATCGAGCAGGGCCGCGGCGGCTCGATCGTGTTCGTCGGCTCCAAGAACGCCCTCGTCGCCGGCGCGAACGCCTCCGCCTACTCCGCGGCCAAGGCGTCCGCCCTCCACCTGGCCCGGTGCCTCTCCGAGGAGGGCGGCAGCCTGGGCATCCGCGTCAACACGGTCAACCCGGACGCCGTCATCGAAGGCTCGAGCATCTGGTCGTCCGAGTGGAAGGCCGAGCGGGCGAGCACGTACGGCGTCGCCGAGGAGGACCTCCCCGGCTTCTACCGGCGGCGCACCGTCCTCGGCGTCAACGTCTTCCCCGAGGACGTCGCCGAGGCGATCGTCTTCTTCGCGGGCCCGCGGTCGGCGAAGTCGACGGGCAACGTGGTCAACGTCGACGGCGGCGTGACGGCCGCGTACCCGCGATGAGCGCCGCGGCCGCCGTCGCACGCGAGCCGCTGCTGGAGCTGCGCGGCATCTCCAAGCGCTTCGACGCCACCCAGGCGCTCGACGACGTCTCGCTGGCGCTCCACCCCGGAGAGGTGCACGCGCTCCTCGGCGAGAACGGCGCCGGCAAGTCGACGCTGATCAAGATCGTGACGGGCATCCACGCGCCGGACGCGGGGACGATCGAGATCGCGGGCGAGCCGATAACGCTGCGCAGCTCCGCGGACGCGCAGCGCCACGGCATCGCCGCCATCTACCAGGAGCCGGCGATCTTCCCCGACCTCAACGTCGCCGAGAACGTCTTCATCGGCCACAGGCAGCGCGGCCCGCTCGTGCGCTGGCGGACGATGTACCGCGACGCCGAGGCGATTCTCGCCAGGCTGGACGTGCGCCTGGATCCGCGCACTCCGGCGAGCGGGCTTCCGGTCGCGGGGCAGCAGGCCGTGGAGATCGCGAAGGCGATCTCGCTCGACGTCCGCGTGCTGATCATGGACGAGCCGACGGCCGCGCTTTCCGCCCACGAGGTGGAGCGGCTGTTCGCGCAGGTGCGCCGGCTGGCCGGAAGCGGCGTTTCCGTCCTCTTCATCAGCCACCGGCTCGAAGAGGTGTTCCAGATCGCCGACCGCGTCACCGTGCTCCGCGACGGGCGGCTGATCTCGTCCAGGCCGAGCGGCGAGGTCACGCCGCAGTCGGCCATCCGGGACATGGTCGGTCGCGACATGTCCGAGTTCTTCGCGCGCTCGGAGCACGCGCCGGGCGACCCGGTGCTCCGCGTGGACGGGCTCTCGCGGACCGGAGCATTCTCGGACGTAAGCTTCGAGGTGCGGCGCGGCGAGGTGCTCGGCTTCGCCGGCCTCGTCGGCGCCGGGCGCACGGACGTCGGGCTCGCGCTGTTCGGGATCGCGCCGGCCGACGAGGGCCGCGTCGAGCTGGACGGCCGTGCGCTGACGATCCGCTCGCCGCGCGAGGCGATGCGCCACGGCCTCGCGTACCTCTCGGAGGACCGCCGCCAGCTCGGGCTCTCGCTGCCCCAGTCGCTGACCGCGAACGTCACATTGGCGAGCCTGCACCGCTACGTCTCCCGGCTCGGGCTTCTCGACTCGTCGGCCGAGCGCGCGGTCGCGGACGACTTCCGGCACAGGCTGAGCATCCGCACGCACTCCCTCGAGACGCCCGTCGAGCAGCTCTCGGGCGGAAACCAGCAGAAGACCATGCTCGCCAAGTGGCTGAACACGCGGCCGAGCGTGCTCATCCTCGACGAGCCGACGCGGGGGATCGACGTCGGCGCCAAGGCGGAGGTGCACCAGATCGTGGACGGGCTCGCCCGCTCCGGGATGGGCATCGTCCTGATCTCCTCCGACCTGCCCGAGGTGCTCGCGATGAGCGACCGCGTGCTCGTCATGCGCGAGGGCCGCCAGGTGGGGCTGTTCTCGAGGGCCGAGGCGACCGAGGAGCGGATCGTCGGGGCCGCGATGGGAGTCGCGTGAGCCTCGGGAGCCGCTGGCTGCGACTGCGCCCGGAGCGGCTGCGGGAGCTGTCCCTCCTCGCGATCCTGGCCGCGACGGTCGTGCTCTTCAGCTTCCTCGTCGACGACTACCTCAGCGGGGGTTTCTTCACCAGGGTCACGACCAGCGTCGCGATCACGGCCGTCCTCGCCGCCGCGCAGACACTCGTCATCCTCACCCGCAACATCGACCTGTCGGTCGGCTCGATCGTCGGCGTGACCGCGTACGTCACCGGCGAGTACGTGGCCGGCCACCAGGGCACCGCTCCGGTGCTCGCGGTCGCGCTCGCGATGGCGATCGGCTGCGGGCTCGGCCTCGTGAACGGCGTGCTCGTCGCCTTCGCGCGGATCCCGTCCATCATCGTCACGCTGGGAACGCTGGCGATCTACCGCACCTGGCTGATCGGCCACGCCGAGGCCAAGACGATCACGGCCGACTCACTGCCGTCCTGGGTGATCGAGTTGCCGCGGAAGACGCTGGTGGACGTCGGCGGTTACGACATCCGCGTCGTCTTCGCCATCGCAGTCCTGCTCGCCCTCGTCCTCCAGGCGGCCCTCGCCGCGCTCAGATGGGGCCGCTGGGTGTACGCGGTCGGCTCGAATCCGCAGGCGGCCCTCCAGGCCGGGCTACCGGTGCCGCTCGTGACGCTCGGCGCGTTCACGCTTTGCGGCGCCCTGTCGGGCTTGGCCGGGTTCATGTTCCTCGCCCGGTTCGGGAACATCACGGTGGCCGCCGGAGCCGGCCTCGAGCTCGCCTCGGTCGCCGCGGCGGTCGTGGGCGGGGTCAGCATCCTCGGCGGCTCGGGCACGGTCGTGGGCGCGCTGCTCGGAGCCGTCCTCATCGACACGCTCGACCTCAGCCTCCTGCGTGTGCCGGAGCTGAGCGAGTTCTGGCGCGACGCCATCCTCGGCGCCCTGATCCTCGTCGCAGTCGCAGTCGACTTCGCGGTCGGGCAACGCCTGCGGAGGCTTTGGTCGCTCCAGTCGCGGCGACGCCTCACGTCGGGCGTGCCGCCCGGGCCGGGGGTGGCGGCCGATGCGTGACCGTCTCTGGCGCTGGCGCTGGGAGCTGCTCCTGACGGCGATCCTCGTCGCCGTCGTCCTTGTGAACATCTCGCTGTCGCCGTTCTACCTCGGGACGATCAACTTCTCGAACATGTTCCAGCTCTCGATCGAGAAGGTGATCGTCGTCGTGATCATGGCGTTCGTCATCGTCAACGGCGAGATCGACCTCTCGGTCGCCTCGGTGATGGCCTTCGCCGCATGCGTGCTCGCCGCGCTGCACGAGAACGGCTTCCCCTTCGAGCTCGCGGTGCCGGTTGCGCTCCTCTCCGGCGCCGCCGCCGGCTTCGTCCAGGGGCTGTTCGTCGCGAAGCTCGGCCTCCCGTCGCTGGTCGTCACGCTCGCCGGGCTGATCGGTTTCCGGGGGGCGGCGCGAGTCCTGGTGGAGGACCGCTCGATCGGCGGCTTCCCCGAGTGGTTCGACCGGATCGGGCAGGAGCCGCTCGTCGGCCGCCTCTACTTCGCCTCGCTGCTCTTCGCGGTCGGGATCGTGGTCGCCGGGATCGTCCTCCACCGCACCGCGTTCGGCCGCTCGGTCTACGTGATCGGCAACAGCGCCGAGGTGGCGCGCTACTCGGGCCTCGCCGTCGCGCGGACGAAGCTGATCCTGCTGACGACGTCGGGGTTCGTCGCGGGCCTGGCCGGCGTGCTCTTCGCGGCGCGGCTGGGCTCGGTGCGGGGCGACCTCGCGCTCGGTTTCGAGCTGGACATCATCACGATGGTCCTGCTCGGCGGGGTGAGCATCTTCGGCGGCTCCGGGACGATCGTCGGCGTCGCCCTGGCCGTCCTGATCGTCCTCAACCTTCGCAACGGCCTCGGGCTCGCCAACGTCGAGGCCAACACGCAGACCGGAATCATCGGCGCGCTCCTGATCGCGTCGGTGCTCGTACCGAACCTCGTCGGCCGCGTTGCCGACCGTCTCAGCAAGCCGGCGCCGGAGAGTGGTGCGCCGCCGGCGGCGACGAGCCCAGCGGGGGGAGGTGATGCGGCGAGACAGGAACGTCCCGCATCCCGCGTAGTCCCGTAAGAAAGGAGAACGGATGAAGAGGCACTGGTTGCTGCTCGCCCTCCTCGTGTCCCTCGTGGCGCTCGTGGCGGCCTGCGGGGGGGACGACGACGAGGGCGAGGAGGCCGGGGAGACGACGGCGGAGACGACCGCCGACACCGCGGAGGCCGGCGGGCTCGTCACGTTCGAGACCGGCCAGGACTTCAAGTCGATCCTGCTGCCGAAGTTCACGGGCGTGGCCGTCTTCGACCAAGCGAACGAGGGCGCCCGCGAGGCGGCTGAGGAGCTTCAGGCCGACCCGCCGGAGTTCCTCGGCCCAACCGCCGACAACAGCGTCTCGGGTCAGATCGAGATCGTGACCAACGCGGCGACACAGGGCGTCGACGCGCTGATGATCTCGAACAACGCCGGCGACCAGATCGAGCCGGCGGCCAGGCAGCTGGCGGACGCCGGTGCGACGGTCGTGTCCTGGGACTCGCCCATCCCCTCCGGCGAAGGCGAGAGCGTCTTCGTCGCGCAGGTGGACTTCGACGAGACCGGCGTCGTGATGGCGGACATGGCCCTGAACATCCTCGGGGCGGAGGGCGGCGAGTTCGCCATCCTCTCGGCCTCACCCGACGCGGCGAACCAGAACGCGTGGATCGCGGCGATGGAGGAGGCGCTGCAGGATCCGAAGTACGAGAGCCTCGAGCTCGTCGACACCGTGTACGGGAACGACGAGTCCGAGAAGTCGTACAACGAGGCGCTCGCCCTCGTGGACAAGCACCCGAACCTCGAGCTGATCATGGCCCCGACGACCGTCGGCATCGCGGCCGCCGGCAAGGCGATGACGGACGAGGGCCTGTGCGACAAGGTGAAGGTCTCGGGGCTGGGGCTGCCGGCCGAGATGAAGGCGTACACCGAGAGCGGCTGCGCACCGGAGTTCGCGCTCTGGAGCTTCGTCGACCTCGGCTACCTCACGTACTACGTCGCCTACGGCCTGGCCACCGGCCAGATCGAGGCGGAGGAGGGGGCCCAGTTCGAGGCCGGCCGCCTGGGCGAGTACACGATCGAGAAGGACCCGACCCGCGACAACGGCCTCCGCGTACTCATGGGGCCCTTCACGGTCTACGACAAGGACAACCTCGACGAGTAAGTAGGTCGCTCATTCATCGGCCTCGCGCCGATGGGCAGGGGAGAGGCGGGGGCCCAAGCCTCCGCCTCTCCACCCACACCGGATGATGCCAACCGGCGCCGCGGGCGTCACCCGGCGAGCGAGCGGTGCAGCGCCGCCAGCAGCGAGTGCGCCCGCGGATCGCGCGCCTGGTCGTCGCGCATCAGGTTCATCGCGTACGAGAAGCCGACGCCCAGGCCCGGCCACGCGCCGTGGACCGACCCTCCGGCGCCGCCGTGGCCGAACGCGTCAGGCGGCGGGCCGAGGCTCGTCGATTCGTCCTGGAGCGCGAAGCCCACGCCGAAACGGCGCCGCGTTCCGTGCACCTCGTCCCAGCCGTCCGCGAGCGGAGTCCGTGCGAGCTCGAGCGTCTCCGGAGCGAGCAGACGGTCGAGACGGCCGTACAGCCGCGCGATGGATCGAGCCGTGCCGATCGCGCCCACCGCCGGGATCTCCGCACGGTGGTAGGCGTGATCGTTCCAGGGAAAGGCGTCGGGGTCGAAGGTGGGCGGGTTCCCCCAGATCGAGCGGGCGAGCGGGTCTCGAGCGTGCGTCTCCGGCCTCAGCGGCGGGCTCGCCGGCCAGCTCGGCGCGAGCTCGATCGTCGACACGCGAGGCTCGCACTCCTCGGGAAGGCCGATCCAGAGCTCGAGCCCGAGCGGCGCCGCGACCTCCTCGGCGAAGAAGCGGCCGATCGTGCGCCCGTCGACCCGGCGGACCAGCTCGCCGCAGAGCCAGCCGTACGTGAGGGCGTGGTAGCAGAGGGCGGCGCGCGGGTCCTCGCTCGGTGCCTGCTCCTCCAGTAGCCGCGTCATCCGCCCCGCGTCGGCGAGCTCGTCGATGCCGACTGGGCGGTCGACGCCGGGGAGGCGCGCGGTGTGCGAAACGACGTCGCGCACCTGGATTCCTCGCTTGCCGAACTCGGGCCAGTAGCGCACCACCGGCGACTCCAAGTCGAGGAGGCCGCGCTCGATGGCGATCAGGACACAAACCGCGACGAGACCCTTCGCTCCGGAGAAGGCGAGCTGGAGCGTGTCCTCGGCCCACGCCCTCCCGGTTTTCCGGTCGGCGAGGCCGCCCCAGAGGTCGACGACGGGCTCGCCGTCCCGCACCGCGGCGAACGCCGCTCCGAGCTCTCCGCGCTCGGTGAAGTTGCGCGAGAACTCCTCCGCAACTTCGTCGAACCCGGCGGCGACGAATCCATGGGTCTCGGCCACTACACGCAGCTCATCCACGATCGCGAAGCCGCCGCTGCGCGCCCGTCGCCTCGGTGGCTACGCGGGCGCTGCGTGCGGACTCGAGGGCGTCACGCGGACGCCGGCGCTCGCGCACCACTGCGATCCGAGCCGGCAGCCCGCGCCCGGTGAATCGTCAGGGCCGCCCGCCCGCCCCGGCCGGTTGC
>OBLR010000283.1_pt1 | contig 11843 bp, 13 predicted proteins | sample 1519891 | NCBI WGS metagenome assembly OBLR01 (sample SAMEA3113583, study PRJEB22503) | soil metagenome | reverse complement strand
CGGAACCGCACACTTTGCGGCTAGTGAGCGCCTAGTTATTACGGGGAGCACCAAATGTAAAGATACCACGGGTAAGGGAATTTGGATGGTGAAATATTTCACATTTATTGACGAATCAAGATACGCTCATTGCGACCGTTGAGAGGCTCCACAGAGCCAATCCTCCAGGCTGTTTCACCCGCCTCTGTCAGGAGAGCGATAAGCGCTGGGATTTGGTTTGTCTCGACGATGACCACCATGCCGATGCCGCAGTTGAAGGTCCGGTACATCTCCCGCTTGTCGATGTTGCCGGTAGTCTCTAACCATTTAAAAATGGGCGGCCATGGCCAAGCACCGGCATCGATGAGAACGCAGGTGTCTTTGGGCAATACCCGCGGGAGGTTTTCCAGTAGTCCCCCGCCCGTGATATGGGCCAGTGCGTGTACCGGTATCTTCCGGATTAAGCCCAGTACCGATTTGACATAGATACGGGTCGGTTCCAGTAAGGTTTCACCGAGACTCCGCCCGTGGAAGTCGTGCTCGAGATCCGCTCGTGTGAGTTTAATGATCTTACGGATCAAGGAATAACCGTTCGAGTGTGGCCCGCTTGAGGCGAGACCGATCACGGCATCGCCTACCCGGACCTGACGGCCATCGATGATCCTATCGGTTTCGGCCACTCCCACGCAGAAACCCGCGAGGTCATAGTCGCCGGGGCTATACATATCGGGCATCTCAGCGGTTTCACCCCCTATCAGCGCAGCACCCGCGAGCTCGCATCCCCGGGCGATCCCGGCGATCACGTGAGTGGCGACTTCGAGGTCGAGTTTAGCGGTGGCGAAGTAATCTAAAAAGAATAACGGTTCGGCTCCCTGTACCAGCACATCGTTGGCGCACATCGCCACGAGATCGATGCCGATGGTGTCGTGTCTCTTCAGCTCGATAGCGAGCTTAAGTTTGGTTCCGACCCCGTCGGTAGAAGAGACCAGGATAGGCGTCCGGTAATTGGTTTGGGAGAGGTCGAAAAGCGCCCCAAAACCGCCGAGACCTCCTAAGGCCCCGGGACGATGCGTGACTTCGGCCAGCGGCTTGATACGCTCGACCAGTTGATTGCCGCGGTCGATATCGACACCGGCATCTTTATAATGTAAAGGTGATTTGGAGGTAGAATCCACACAAATATAGTAGCGATGGCTTTAACCGGCTGCAAATCTTGACGAGAACGAGTGTCTTCGCATAGCGTTTTCCGTATGACTGAGCGTCTGAGGTGGTTGGGGTTTTTTCTGCTACTGGTCTTGGAGCCAGTGGGAGGAGCTACGCCCACGGGCCTCTACGAGGCCGAAGTGAGTATCAGTAATCGCGACAGCGCCCATGAGACCCAAGCCATGAAAGAAGCGTTGCGCGCGGTGCTGCTCAAGCTCAGCAGCGACCGCAATGCCGCAACAGGAACCGAGATCGCCCGCTTGCTGGAGGAGGTGCGGGATTATGTCCAACACCTTCAGTATCGCGAGGTCGTGGCGGACCCGTTGCCGGGTTTGAAACTTTGGGTACAATTCGATCGAAAGGCCCTCGATAAGGGCCTGCGCGAGTCTCAGCTCCCTCTTTGGGAACAGGACCGCCCGTCGGTGCTGATCTGGTTGATAGTAGCGGAGGAGAGCGCCCCTCGGCTGATCGGTACGGGTGACCCTGCGGGCTATATCGATACCTTACAGAGCCGGGCAGCGGCGCGGGGCCTGCCTGTATTCCTGCCTTTACTCGATCTGGAAGATGAGATCCGGATCAATATAGATGAGGGAGATGAAGGGTTGAACGAGCGGATCTTCGCGGCCTCAAGCCGTTATGGTGCCGATGCGATTTTGCTGGGTCGCTTGACCCGTCTCCCAGCGGGAGGCTTCCAGGCCCAATGGAGCCTGTCTCTCCCGGGTCGGATCTTGGCGTGGTCCGCCCAGGGTGAACGGCCGGAACCGGTGTTGGAGGCGGGCATCGACGAGGTGATCGATAGGCTTGCAACGCCAGTGAGAAGCGTTGCTCCCTCTAAGGCTGGGAGCCTTGCGCTCATAGTCGAGGGGGTTTACAACCTAGACCACTATGAACGTGTCCAGCATTACCTTAAATCGCTTAGGGAGATAACATCAGTCGTGGTAAAACAGATAGAGCCTGAACGCGTAGTATTTCTCGTCGTCGCCCGCGGGGGATCCGAGGCGGTCGCCGAGGCGATTGCCAAGGGGGATGTTTTGCAGCCCCTTACTCCCGAGGAGGGCCGTTACCGGCTTGTTGCAGAATAATAATCCTGTTGAAATCGCAATGACCGATTCACAAAAGTGGCTATGGTTGAGCGGTGTGTTCGCGCTAGGCTGGCTTTTGTACCTGCTCTCGCCGGTGCTGACGCCGTTTTTGATCGCAGCGTTGCTGGCCTATCTCGGCGATCCGATCGTGGATCGCTTAGAAGCGCTCCGCTACTCTCGAACAACCGCGATCATCGCGGTATTTGCCGTGATGATGTTCGTCTTCCTAAGCTTGGTTTTGGTCTTGCTGCCTATAGTGCAGAGCCAAGCGGTGACGTTGATGGCATACATCCCCGTGGCTTTTGAATGGTTGCAACAGCATGTGGCACCCCGGATCATGGCACTCCCCGGCATGGAGGCTTCAAACCTCGATGCGGCGGCTGTCAAGCAGGCAATCGCCGATCACTGGCAAGGGATAAGCCAGGTCCTGACCAGGATCCTAAGTACCGTAGGCCAGTCTGGCCTAGTCCTGCTAGGCTGGCTGTTCTATGCCCTACTGGTCCCGGTGGTTACATTTTATCTCTTGCGCGACTGGGATATCCTCATTACCCATGTCCACGATCTGTTGCCGCGCCGGCATGAGCCCAGGATCACGAGTCTTGCGCGCGAATGCGATGAGGTGCTTGCCCAGTTTCTACGCGGCCAATTGCTGGTTATCCTGGTGTTGGTGGCGCTTTATACGACCGGACTTTGGGCAATAGGTCTGGAGCTGGCCTTCTTGGTTGGGCTGCTCGCGGGTTTGATGAGCTTTGTACCTTATCTTGGGGTGATCGTCGGCATAGTCACAGCGAGCCTCGCGGCACTGGTGCAGTTTCAAGATCTCATCCATGTGATCTATAGTCTAATTGTATTTGGCATCGGTCAATTGCTCGAAGGTATGGTATTATCGCCTCGGTTGATCGGCGAGCGCATTGGCTTGCATCCGGTGGCGGTTATCTTTGCGGTGATGGCGGGTGGGCAGCTGTTCGGCTTTTTCGGGGTCTTGTTGGCGCTGCCGGTAGCCGCCGTGATCGTGGTGCTATTGCGTCATTCCCGTGAACTTTATTTTGAGAGTGATTTTTACACGCCATGAGCTTCCAGAGTCCATACGCTGCGCAAGTACCTTTGCCCTTCTTTGGGCCGTATGGGGATCCCCAAAGTTTCGAGCTCTATTTCCCTGGGGCCAATCGTGAAGCCTATCAGTGCCTGCTCGAACTCTGTGACACGGCAAGCCCCTTAAGCCTGTATCTATGGGGAGGCCCTGGATCGGGTAAAAGCCATCTGTTGCAGGCAACGTGTCAAAGGTTTTATGAGCGTGGCAGACAAGCGGCGTATTTGCCCTTATCCCAGATCCCGGAGTGGTCGCCGGCCGTGCTCGAGGGACTCGAATCCCTGGATCTGGTGGGCTTGGATGAGATCGACTGCCTCGCCGGCCGGTCTGAATGGGAGCTTGCGCTGTTACATCTTTATAACCGCCTGGGCGATAGCGCACGGCCTTTAATCATGGCCGGCCGGATCCACCCCCAGGGACTCTCGATCAAACGCGCCGATCTTAAGTCACGCCTGCTTGGCAGCCTGGTTTTTCATCTTCAGGGTCTCAATGACGAGGCCAAGGTGATGAGCTTACAACAGCGCGCCGGGGCGCGGGGTTTTGAGTTGCCTTTGGAGGTGGCGCGTTACCTATTGAAACATTATCCCCGCGATATGAAGGCGCTTTGCTGTCTGCTAGACACCCTGGATCGGGCCTCGCTTGTGGCTCAGCGTAGGCTTACGATTCCCTTCGTGCGGGCGCTGCTCGGTAGCTAGAAGGCAGGCCCGCTCCCATCAAAACTACAATGAATAAAATGAATAAAAGGAGACTACTATGGAAGCAAAATCCGTTGAACCCAATGCAGTTCAGTCTTGGGTAGTACGGGGCTGGCAACTGTTTGTCAAAAATCCGGGAATGTGGATATTCCTGACCTTCATCGGCTTGGTGGTCGATGTCATCCTGGCGCTTTTCCCGCTGCGGCTTCTAGGTAGCCTGGCGTTGGCGGTGATCACACCGGCGTTGTTTTCAGGGCTTTTATACGGAGCTGCCGAGCTTGATAATGGCCGGGGCCTCAATGTCGAGGATCTATTTCGCGGACTGACCGATCCGGTAAAACGGATACCCTTGTTAAAATTGGGTGTGGTGACCGTGGTAGCCGCTATACCTGGCTTAATCGGGCTGTGGATGCTTAAAGGTGGTGTGTTTTTGACACTCATCGGTAGCCTGATCATCGCAGCGCTTTCTGTCGCGGTCGCCGTGGCCCTGATCTATGCCTGTCCGCTGGTCATGTTCGCCGGCATGGATCCGGTTGAGGCCGTGAAAAACAGTATTGATACCTGCCGCAAGAACCTAGTGCCGATAGCGGTCTTCGGCGGTATGTTTTTATTTGCAGCGGTGGTAGCCGCCATCCCGCTGTGGCTTGGGTTTTTGGTCCTGTTGCCGGTCACCGTGTGTGCGGTATATGCAAGCTATAAGGACCTTTATAGCCAGCCCGAGCCTATCAGCCAGGTGGAGCCTGTCCAGAGCGCATAGAACGGGTGCGGTGCAGATCCAGAGCGGTGCGGGCAAGGCGTCGACCCAACGCCATGCACAGGCGCCGCTCATCCTCGGTGAGCGCTCGCTTACCCTCACTGCCTGCGGTATGACTGGCGCCGTAGGGTGTACCACCAGCGGTTGTATTGAACAGCGCGGGTTCACTGTAGGGCAGGCCCATCACCAGCATGCCATGGTGGAACAGGGGTAGCATCATCGACAACAGGGTGCTTTCCTGGCCACCATGGAGGCTCGCGGTCGAGGTAAAGACGGCGGCGGGTTTGCCGATCAATGTCCCCGAGAGCCACAGATCCCCGGTGCTGTCGAGAAAGTATTTGAGGGGTGCGGCCATAGTGCCGAAGCGGGTCGGGCTGCCGAGCGCCAAGCCCGCGCACTCGACCAGATCCTCGCGGCTGGCATAAGGTGGACCTTGGGCTGGGATCTCGTCCGCTACCGCCTCACAGACGGTGGAGACGGGGGGAACGGTGCGCAGCCGGGCCTGGCATTCAGCTACCTCCTCGATGCCCCGGGCCACGAGCTGGGCCATCTGCGCCACATTGCCGTAACGGCTGTAGTACAGCACCAAGATCTCAATCATACGAGTATTACAGGATCTCCAGCACCTTTTCCGGGGGCCGGCCGATGACGGCCTTGCCGTTGGCGATGACAATAGGCCGTTCGATCAGGATCGGGTGCGCGAGCAGGGCGGAAACGAGATCCTCGAGGCTCAGCATCTCATCGTCCAGTCCCGCCTCCTTGTACTCGGCCTCATTTTTACGCATGAGCTCACGGGGTCCTATCCCTAAAAGGGTGAGGATGTACTCTAAGGTAGGGCGATCGGGGGGTGTCCGCAGGTATTCGATCACCTCCGGTTCGATCCCGTGTTGTTGAAGGATCTGCAGGGTCTGCCGGGATTTTGAACAGCGTGGGTTATGATAAATGGTAACTTTCATGGTTTTTATACAGAGGATTTATCGAATCGCGGTCGCGAATTTTATCAGTAATCACACTATGGACAAGTATCAAGTATAGAGAGAAGGAGGGACTCATGAACATAGGTATTCGCTGCCAGGTGTCGGGGAGGGTCCAGGGTGTGTTCTTTCGTGCCGCTACCCGTGATCAGGCCCGGCGCTTGGGTCTGAGCGGCTGGGTGCGTAACCTCCCCACGGGTGATGTCGAGGTGGTCGCTTGCGGTTCGGCAGAGGGCGTGGCGAAACTGCGCGCCTGGCTTTGGCAGGGGCCTGAGCTTGCCCGGGTCTCGGCCGTCGATTGCGCATCGATCCCTCTCTTGCACCTCGATGGGTTTGAGATCCGCTGAGCAGGATCAGCTATGCTGTGCAAGGCGTTGTTTTATAAAGCTGACGATCGCGTCGTGCGGCACATCGTGTGCTGTTTGGTCACGCCGGCCCTTGTATTCCACAGTATTGTGGTCGAGACTGCGGTCGCTTAACACCAGCCGGTGGGGGATGCCGATCAGATCCAGATCCGTGAAGATAACCCCAGGCCGCTCCCTGCGGTCGTACAACAGCACCTCGATACCCGCTTCACAGAGTTGCTTATAGAGTGTCTCAACGATTGACTGCAAGCGCTCCGATTTATGCAGGTTGATGGGCGCAATCGCCACCTGGAAGGGAGCGATGGCGAGCGGCCAGATGATCCCGTGGTCGTCGTGGTTCTGTTCGATGGCCGCCGCGACCAGCCTCGATACGCCGATGCCATAGCAGCCCATGAGCAGGATCACCGCTTCACCGTTTTGGTTGAGGCAGGTGGCCTGCATCGCCCGGCTGTATTTGTCGCCGAGCTGGAAGATATGACCGACCTCGATACCCCGAGCGATCCTCAGTGTACCTTTGCCATCAGGGCTCGGATCGCCTTCGACCACCTCCCGCAGATCCGCCACGGCCGGCTCGGGTAGATCGCGGCCCCAGTTGACACCCGTCAGATGTTTACCGTCTTGATTCGCCCCGCACACGAAGTCTGCAAGCTGGACAGCACTGTAGTCGGCAATGACCGGGATGGTAAGTCCACGCGGTCCTACGGATCCGGGATCGCATCCGGCCACCGCGCGGACTTGCTCGGCAGTGGCGAAACGCACGGGCGTGGCGACCTCGGGCAGCTTATTCGCTTTATGGATATTAAGTTCATGATCGCCTCGCAGCACCAGCGCCACGACCCCCCCACCCCGAGCGGCTTCGACCAACAAGGTCTTGAGACAGCGGCTCGGTTCGATATCGAGAAAACGGCTGAGCTCGGTGATGCTGTGTTGGCCCGGTGTATCGATGATCTCGAGCGGGGCGGTCGCCGCTGGACGGGGCTCTTGTGGCGGAAGAGCCTCTGCCAGTTCGATATTGGCCGCATAGTCACTCTCGGTGCTAAAGGCGATCCGATCCTCACCGGCTGCGGCCAAAACGTGAAATTCATGCGACATCGTCCCGCCAATATTGCCGGTATCTGCGAGCACCGCCCGGAAATTGAGTCCCAGGCGCGTGAAGATCCGGCTGTAGGCCTCGTACATCCGGCCGTAGGTCTCGGCGAGCGAGGCGCGGTCGAGGTGGAAGGAGTAGGCATCCTTCATCAGAAACTCGCGCGCGCGCATGATGCCAAACCGCGGCCGGATCTCATCGCGGAACTTGGTCTGGATCTGGTAAAAATTGGCGGGCAGTTGCTTGTAACTGCGGATCTCCCGGCGGATGAGATCGGTGATGATCTCCTCATGGGTGGGTCCCAGGCAGAACGCGTGATCATGGCGGTCGCGCAGGCGTAACAGTTCTGGTCCATATTCGTGCCAGCGTCCTGATTCCTGCCAGAGTTCCGCCGGCTGGACCCCAGACATCAATAGCTCCTGAGCGCCTGCCCGATCCATCTCCTCGCGGACGACTCGCTCCACCTTACGCAAGACGCGCAGCCCAAGCGGTAACCAGGTATAAATACCGGCGGCCAGCTTGCGGATCATGGCAGCGCGCAACATAAGCCGATGGCTGATGATATCGGCATCGGCGGGCAATTCCCTCAGCGTAGGGAGCAGCAATTGTGAAATGCGCATTTTAGAATACAAAACCCCCTCCCCTGGTAGGGGGAGGGAATTTAAATTAACCTCTCCCCCTTTGGTAAGGGGGAGGGATCAGGCGCTCTTATTTGATCTTGGCCTCTTTATATGTCACATGCTTACGGACCACGGGATCAAATTTTTTCACCTCGAGCTTCTCGGGGTGTTTTTGCTTGTTTTTTGTAGTCGTGTAGTAGTGGCCGGTTCCTGCACTGGAAACCAGTTTAATCTTTTCTCGCATAGCCCTTTACCTCAAACCTTAGCACCGCGGCTGCGCAGATCCGCGAGCACCCTATCAATACCGAGCTTGTCGATAAGACGCAGGCCTTGGGTGCTTACCCGCAGACGTACCCAACGTTTCTCGCTCTCTACCCAAAACCGGTGATAATGGAGGTTGGGGAGAAACCGACGGCGGGTTTTGTTGTTCGCATGGGAAACGTTATTACCGGTAGTTGGACCCTTACCGGTTACCTGGCAGACTCGCGACATAACCTTTTCCTTCACTAAAAATCGTAGACTTAACAAACTCTACCTAGAAAAGATGAGTGCGACAAGTGCTTGAAGGGTGCAATTAAAACTGTCTTTCCTGAAATGTGATATTGGTAAGGTAATTGCGCCCGTGCTTGAAGGTCAATTTGGTTTTTTCAAGTGCGCTTACTGTCCAGAGTAAAACACCGGGACACGTTGTCTAAGAAGGCGTAATGGACAATAATCCTCAGTAGAAGAGCACCCTCCCATGGTAGTTGAGTTTGCCGATCCGATAGTTGGAAGAAATGCTAAAAGCGTAGGCCGATCCTTACCGCTCGCAACCTCGATGATTGATATCATCGGTGCAGCTTCGGGACTCGGAGCGCCGGATAAAGGTTGCGCCTTGGGACCCGAGGTTTTAAACCAGATCGGCCTGGCCGAGACACTTCGCAAACACGGTATTTCAATCGCCTGGCAAGAGATCCTACGCCGGCCGGTTTCCACCCGAAATTCGGCCAATTTTCTCGTCTTGAGAGATTTCTGTACCGATCTCTTGGACTGCGTATTGGCGAGCTTACGAGGGGGTCATCAGTTTGTCGTTATAGGAGGTGACCATTCCTGCGCAATAGGCACCTGGAGCGCTGCTTCCTGGGCTATCCGTGATCAAGGCTCCTTGGGTCTCATCTGGATCGACGCGCACATGGACAGCCATACGCCGGCAACCAGTCCCAGTGGAGCCGCGCACGGGATGCCGCTTGCCTGCCTGCTCGGTTATGGCGCCCCTGAGCTCACCCAACTGGTCGATCCGAAGCTTAAACCCAACCAGGTATGCCTTATTGGGGTGCGGAGCTATGAGGAAGAAGAGGCGCACCTGCTCAAGCAGCTCGGGGTACGGGTGATCCTTATGGAGGAAGTGCAGGCCCATGGCCTTGCATGGGCAATGCAGGAGGCGCTTGAGATCGCTTGCAAGGAGACGGCAGGTTATGGCCTGAGCCTCGATCTCGACGCCATCGATCCCAAAGCAGCGCCTGGCGTCGGCACACCCGCACCAGAAGGCCTCCAGGGACAGGAACTCGTCGCCTGCATGGGACTCTTAACACGGAGGAGGGGCTTTCTCGGCCTTGAGATCGCTGAATACAATCCTTTGCACGATCAAGATAACCGCACTGCCCGCCTTATCTGTGATCTGGTGTATGCTAGTTTTGCCGAAGTGCGAGAGAATACCTATGGGACAAAAGATTATTGAGCTCGAAGCGCAGTATTGCGCCCACAACTACGCCCCGCTCCCGATCGTGCTGAGCCGGGGAGCGGGTTGCTATGTGTGGGATAACGCGGGTAACCGTTACCTCGATATGATGAGCGCCTATTCGGCAGTGAGCTTCGGTCATGCGCATCCGCGCCTGCTCAAGACCTTAAACGAACAAGCAGCGAGACTTGCGATCGTCTCCCGAGCATTCTACACCGATCGCCTAGGGCCTTTCTTGAAACGCGCCTGTGCACTGACGGGCATGGACCGGGGCCTGCCCATGAACACCGGGGCTGAAGCTGTGGAGACCGCACTTAAAGCGGCACGCAAATGGGCCTACACGGTCAAGGGCGTGCCGCCTAATCAAGCCGAGATCATCGTCTGCGAGGGCAACTTCCACGGACGCACCATCGCCCAGGTCGGGTTCTCCTCAGAGCCTCAATACCGCGCGGGTTTTGGTCCCTTCCCGCCGGGATTTATTCGAGTTCCCTACGGGAAGGCTACCGCGCTGGAACAGGCGATCACCGCAAACACCGCCGCATTCTTAGTCGAACCGCTCCAAGGCGAAGGCGGGATCATTGTGCCTCCGGCCGGTTATCTCGCGCGCTGCGCCGAGATCTGCCGGGCCCATAACGTACTGCTGCTCTGCGATGAGATCCAGACTGGCCTGGGACGGACCGGCAAGCTCCTCGCCTGCCAGCATGAAGGCGTCAAAGCCGATGGCTTAATGCTCGGTAAAGCCCTGGGCGGAGGCTTGCTGCCGGTCTCCCTGTTTCTAGCCAAGCGGGAACTGATGGAGGTGTTCAAGCCCGGCGATCACGGCAGCACCTTTGGTGGCAATCCATTGGCTGCGGCTCTTGGCCTTGAGGCTCTGAATCTTCTCGTCGAGGAGCGGTTGACCGAACGTGCCGCCGAGCTTGGCGATTATTTTCTAAATAAGCTTTGTACCCTCGACAGCCCCTTGATCCGGGAGATACGGGGCAAGGGCCTGCTCCTCGGCGTCGAGATCGACCCACGCCAGTGCTCCGCAAGACACCTCTGTCAAGCCCTGGCTGCCCACGGCATCCTGACCAAGGAGACCCACGAGACGGTGATCCGCTTTGCGCCCCCGCTCGTGATCACGCGCACCCAGATCGATTGGGCAGTGGAGCGCATCGCAGAGACCTTTGCAGCAGCAACGCCTTTATTGCAGGCCGCTGGAAATTAGCCCGTTTTCAAACGGAAACCTCAGCCGAGCACAAACTCTTCGCAATAGCGTTGAAGGATCGCTATGCAGTTGGCAATCGCGCCCAAATGGGCGATCTCATAGCCGTGGGTGTTTTGGGTGGGGAATCCGAGACACGCGGCGCGGCCCACATGGCCGTACTTCATGGCGAGCGAGCCATCGCTGCCAAATCCCTCAATCGCGGCAAACTGGAGGGGAATATCGCACCTGGCCGCGGCCTTACGGATCTCGGCATTCAGTGCTTCGTCGTAAAGCCCATAGCCGTCCTGGGACAAAAGCACCGGCACCGGCCCTTCCTTAATCGGGTATTCCGCGGAGACGGGGCTGATCTCCAGGGCAATCAGGGCGTCTAAATGCTGCCGCTTGGTAAAGTAGAGCGCCCCCAGCGCTCCGATCTCCTCCTTGGCGGACGCTACGAGATAAGTATCCACCCTGGGGTGCTGCACGCTTTGCGCGAGCTCGAGCAGAATCGCGACAGCCGCCTTGTTATCCAGGGTGTAACTGGCAATATAGTCTTTGATCCGGAACGGGCGCTTGCGATGTTTGCCGATCACCATACGCGTCCCGGGACGAACCCCGGCGGCTTTTAATTCCTCGGCGGTGGATTTGGTCTCGACCCAGGCGTCTTGCCAGCGCAGCGGGGCCTCGTCTTGCTGGGCTTTCTGCGGCGATTCGTGGGAGACATGGCGCGAACCGAATGAAAGGATGCCGCTGATAGTGGCTGTATCCCCAAGCAGATCCACCACACCCTCACCGTAGGCCCAGGGAAACGCACCGCCGAGCTTCCTGATCGCAACCCGCCCTTCCGGTCCGATGCTTTTTACGATGGCCGCGATCTCGTCCTTGTGGCCGGTGATGGCGATAGCCCCCGGTTCCCGCCCGGATAGCTTGACGATGATATTCCCCGCCGCATCCCGCCCCACCTCTCGCCCGAGCTCGCGAAAGCGCTCCAACAACAGCCCGTCGATCTCCTGTTCCACACCGCTTGGCGAATGGTGCATCACCAATTCCTCGATGGTGGCGAAGAGCCTGTCATAATTGATGGAAACCAT
>OBLR010000282.1_pt1 | contig 11847 bp, 9 predicted proteins | sample 1519891 | NCBI WGS metagenome assembly OBLR01 (sample SAMEA3113583, study PRJEB22503) | soil metagenome | reverse complement strand
TGATCTTCTCGGCCTCGTCCTGGGCGCTGCGGATGATGCGGTCGCTCTCGCTGCGGGCCTCGTCGAGCATCGCCTGGCGCTCCTTGACGATCCAGCGGGCCTGCTTGAGCTCCTCCGGTATGGTCTGGCGCATCTGGTCTATGATGTCGAAGGCGGCGTCCCGGTCGACCATCGCCGTGTTGCCGAAACCGGGGAAGCTGCGCGCGTCCTCGACCAGTTCTTCCAACCTATCTATAAGTACCAGTACGTCCATCTTCTACAACCTATCCTTCGCCTACGATCCCTCTATCTTACCGTCCTGAGCGGAGTATATCTGCCTCACGGTCTCGAGTACGCCTTCAGGTACGAGCCCACGCACGTCTCCGCCGAGCGATGCTATCTCCCTGACCGCGCTCGAGGAGAGGAAGCTGTGCTCCGCCGAGGCCATTATGAAGACCGTCTCGAGCTCGGGGAACATCGTCCGGTTCAGCTGCGCCTGCTCGAACTCCGACTCGAAGTCCGAGACGGCCCGCAGGCCCTTCACGATCGCCTGCGCACCCCGTTCCCTGGCGAAGTCCACGAGGAGACCTTCCATCACTTCGACGGAAACGTTGTCCATGTCGGCGGTCACCTTCTCTATTAGCCGCGCCCGGTCCACCGCAGGAAGGCGGGCCTGCTTGCGGCGGTTACTACCAACGGCGACGACCACGTGGTCGAAGATCTTGGAAGCGCGCCTGATGATGTCGAGGTGCCCCGTCGTTACAGGGTCGAAGCTACCTGGACACACAGCCACGATCATTGTCAGCTCGGACCGATCAAGTATGGTTATGAACGTGCCGCCGTAGCGGCGCGTTACCCCTTTCTTGCCTCCTGCGCCCTCAACCGGAGCCTCGCCGCTCTCGATCGCGACCCTTCCTCCCGGCGCGAGCAATGAGCGTAGCCGGTGCAAGATTCCCCCGACCTCCGCTGCGATTCTATATGGTGGGTCGGCGAAGATCAAATCGAACAGTTCACCGCGCCCTGCGAGCCGCCCAACCACGGCCTCGACCTCGCCCCCGATTACCTCCGCCCTCTGTGCGAAGCCGGTCCTCCTTAAGTTCTCGAAGATCACAGCCCTGGCCGCCCGATCCCGCTCGACGAAGACGGCGTGCCCGCTCCCTCGGCTCAGGGCTTCTATCCCGAGCGCGCCCGTCCCCGCGTAGAGGTCGAGGACCCTGCCGCCTTCGAAGAACTGTCCCAAGGCGTTGAACAGGCTCTCCCGCACGCGGTCGGACGTGGGGCGCAAGCCCCTGGGGACGGGTGCCAGCCTGGTGCCTCCGGCCGACCCGGCGATAACCCTCAAGACCTATTCCCTGAAGAGCCACTCGACGTCCGTGCCGAGCAACTCACGGATCTCTCGCCGCAGGGGCCTGTGGTCGGGCCGCTTCAGCGTGGGGTCAGAAGCCACGAGATCGAACGCCTCGCGTCTAGCCTCGACGAGAACTTCAACGTCGCGCAAGAGCTTGGCGACCTTGAGGTCAGGCATGCCGCTCTGGCGACTACCGAAGAGGGTCCCCTCGCCCCTTATGGCCAGGTCGACTTCGGAGAGCTTGAACCCGTCCTGATACTGCTCCAGAGCCCTGAGACGTCGTTCGGAATCTTCGGACCTGGGGACTCCTACGAGGAAACACTTCGGGGGATGCAGGCCTCTGCACACGCGGCCCCTCAGCTGGTGGAGTTGGGAGAGCCCGAAACGCTCAGCGCCTTCGATTACGATCGCGCTCGCGTTTGGCACGTCGACACCGACCTCCACGACAACGGTAGCCACAAGCACCTCGATCTCCCCTGCCCGGAACAGGGCCATCACCTCGCGCTTGTCCTGGGGCTTCATCCTGCCGTGCAACAGCCCGACCACTCTCTCGGGGAAGATGTCGTTCGCGAGCTCCTCGTAGAGCTCCTCGGCGGCGCGTACGTCTTCCAGGGCCTCAGACTCCTCGACGAGCGGGCATATCACGTAAGCCTGCCGCCCTTCCTCGATCTCCTTTCTGACCTCCTCGTAGGCACCTAGCCGTTCCGCGGTGTCGACGACCCTGGTCTCGACCGGCTTCCTTCCCGGCGGCAGTTCGTCTATCAGGGAGACCTCGAGGTCGCCGTAGAGTGTGAGGGAGAGGGTCCTTGGTATAGGGGTGGCCGTCATGACGAGGGTGTCCGGGGTGGACCCTTTCTCGCGGAACACCGTCCGCTGGCCGACGCCGAAGCGGTGCTGCTCGTCCACGACTACGAGCGAGAGGTCGTCGAAATCTACGCCTTTCTGTATGAGGGCGTGCGTCCCGACGACGACGTGGGCCTCGCCTGCGGCTATCTGCTCCAGTGCCTTACGCCTCTGCGCCACACCCTGGGAGCCGGTGAGGACGACGACGTTGACGGGCAGGTCGGCCAGGGCCGCCGAGATCGAGAGGTAGTGCTGCCAGGCGAGGACCTCGGTCGGGGCCATTATGGCACCCTGTCCCCCCGCCTCGACCGCGGTGAGGAGCGCGGCGATGGCGACCACGGTCTTTCCGCTGCCCACGTCGCCTTGAAGGAGGCGGCGCATCGGCTTCTCCAGGCGCATGTCGGCGAGGACCTCCTCTATGACCCGCTCCTGCGCCCCGGTCAGGCCGAAGGGGAGGCCTTTGAGGAAGGGGTTGAGGAGGCTTCCGTCGCCCCGGTGCCTGCCCCCGACCTCCGTCCTCTCGAAGCGGGCCTTACGGGCAGCTAGACCGGCCTGGATCAGGAAGAGCTCGTGGAAGATCAGGCGCCGCATCGCCGCCCCCAGGCGCGCCCGCTCTGTAGGGAAGTGGACCTCGTGTATCGCGTCGTGCAGATTGGGCAGGCTGTGGCGTACGAGCACATCGGCTGGCAGCGGGTCGAGGATGCGTCCGGCCGTGTCGAGGGCGCGGTGGATGAGCGTCCGCATCCTGCGCGCCTGTATACCCTTGTTGACCGGATAGACGGGAACGAAGCGTCCAGCGTGCGGTCCTTCGTCCGCCCCTGGATCATCGACGACCTCGATGCTTCTTGCGGCTATCTGAATACCGTAGCGGCTCTGGACCTCGCCGGAAGCGACCACCCGAACCTCGGGGAGCAGCTGGTTCATAAGCCAGCTCCTGCCCCAGACCGTCACGGGGATGTATCCCGTGCCGTCGTAGAGTTGGGCCGAGAAGCCGGGGGCTCGTCCCCTGACAGGTTTGCCCACGGGGCGCGTGGAGACCACCGTGCCGAAGACCGTTGCCCTCTCCCCCACGCGCAACTCAGAGATCCTCTTCACGTTGGACAGATCCTCGTGGCGCGATGGGTAGTGCGAGATCATGTCGGCCAGCGAAGCTATGCCGAGGTCGCCGAGTGCGGCCTCGATCCTCGGTCCGACGCCGGGAAGCTCGGTCACAGGACGCGAACGAAGGTCGGTCAGGGTCGTGCGCGCGGGGAGAGGAGCCCCCTGCGCCCCGCCGCCCCTATAAGTGGGCAACGCCATAGGCTCCAAGGCCTACGTGGGAACCGACGACCCCCCCGATCTCAGCGACTAGTTTCTCCTCGACCCCGAGCTGTTCGGCCAGCTCGGAGAGGAGCTCTGGGGCGGCGATGTGCCCGAAGTAGAGCTGACGTCCGGCCTCCGCGGCCGGCCTGACCTCCTCGACGATGGTCGCCATCTGGCGCCTGCGGCCGCGGGTACGTTTGAAAGGAATGATCTCCCCGCCCCCTATCTCGAGCACGGGCCTGACATCGAGGGCTGTGCCGAGGAGACGCTGCGCCCTTCCTATGCGCCCGCTCTTGGCCAGATACTCCAGTGTGCCCACTGCGAAGAGCACCCTCGTCCCTCCGATAGCCCGCACAGCTGCATGCGTGACCTCGTCGAAGTCCCCACCCTCGTCGATACAGCGCAGGGCCTCGAGCAGGATCAAACCAGACCCCATCTCGGCGCTCTTGGAATCGAGTACGTGGACTGGCCTGTCCACCATCCCCGCCGCCTGCAGGGCCGAGTCGTAGGTGCCGCTGAACTTGCTCGAGAGCGTGAGAACCAGGATGTCGTCGTAGTCGGAGAGCGCCTCGTAGGCCTCGACGAAGGCACCGGGGGAGGGTTGCGCCGTTGTCGGGAAGACGTCGGAGTCGCGCAGCCGCTCGTAGAACTCCTCGTTGGTCATGTCTACCTTGTCCGTATACGCCTCGTCTTCACCGAAGTGGAACGTGAGCGGGACCACCCTGACATCAGGCCGCTCAAGCACACCAGGGGCCAGGCTCGTGGTCGAGTCGGTTACGACCGCCGTGGTCACTCGGCCACCATCTGTAGAGGATACAGCGGCTGTCCGCCATCCCTCGTCTCGACCTCCAGGTCGTCGTCGAGTTCTCTGATTCCGTCGAGTATCCTTTCGAGCTCGGCCTCGGCCAGCTCTTCGCCCTTGAGCAGCGTCAAGATGTCGGCGCCGTCACCAACGATCTTCCTCACGAGCACGAGTGCCGTCTGGCAGGCGCCATTCTCGACGGCCATGAGGTCGCCGTCGAGGAACCCTATATAGGCCCCTTCGGGGACCTCACGGTCTCCGATGCGGGCGTCGCGCACGGAACGCGTAACCTCGCCGACGCGCAGGGAGTCTGAGATCTCACACATCTCCTCTACCACCTCATCGGGTTCGCCCTCGGCGTCGTACCCGACCATCACGGCGAGACCAGCGGCGAGGTTGGTAGTAGGCACGACGTACGTCTTCGCCTCTACAAGCTCGCTGACCTGCGCCGCTGTGGGGACGATGTTCTTGTTGTTGGGAAGCAGCACGACGGCTGAGGACCCTGTCTCTTCTACCGCCCCGGCGAGGTCGGCTGCGCTCGGGTTCTCGCCCTGCCCGCCCTCGATCACGACTGCCCCCATCTGCTCGAAGAGGGCGCGGTTGCCCTCCCCCCGGCTCGCAGCGACGACGCCCAATCTGGCTGCTGGCCTGTCCTCCGGCCCGCGGGAGCGGATCTGGGCCTCCATGTCATCGACCTTCACGCCGGCCAGGCGGCCGAAGCCGCCCGCGTAGGAGAGGGCACCGCCTGGGTCCTGCGTGTGCACGTGGACCTTGACGACGTCGTCTTGGGCGACCACGAGGACGCTCCTGCCCGAGGCGTATACGTGCTCCTTGAAATCCTCCACATCGCCTTCGAAGCCGTCGACGAGGAACTCCGTACAATAGCCCCAGGCCGCTTCCTGGGCGTGGATAGCCTCCAGGTCGGGCGCGTCGTCTTCGTCCGCTTGGGGAACCTCGATCTCCTGCCCACTAATGCAGGCGTAGACGCCGTCGAGGACCACAGCAACACCCAACCCCCCAGCATCGACGACGCCGGCCTCGCGCAAGACAGCGAGCAGCTCCGGCGTGCGGCGCACCGAATCGTGGGCCGCCTGCCTCGCCGTCCCGACCACCGAAGGCAGGTCGGCGTTCCCTCCTTCGACGACCTCGCGGGCGGCCAGGGCCGCATCCTTGATTACGGTGAGCATCGTGCCCTCCACCGGTTCGCGAACAGAGGCGTAAGCCCGCTCTCTCGCGCCTTCCAGCCCGGCGGCGAAGGCATCGGCGTCCAGGGATCTCCTGTCGGCCAGTACCTCGCATGCGCCCCGGATCATCTGCGAGAGTATGACCCCGGAGTTTCCCCTCGCGCCCATCAGCGCGGCCCTGGCACAGGCCCTGCTCGCCTCCTGGGCGCTACCGTAAGACTTGCCCGACGTCTCGTTCAACGCTGACGCCAGGGTGAGCAACATGTTCGTGCCTGTATCCCCGTCCGGCACGGGATAGACGTTGAGATCGTTGATCCTGGCGACCTGGGCCTTGACGGCCGCGTGGGCCGCAGCAACCATGTAGGCCACCTCTATCGCCATCGCAAAGAATCCCTCATTGCTCCTCTCGAGAGGCTTCCGGTAGACCACTCCCCACTGTAGGACATCGTCGACAATCTGGTACAATCACCGCCCGACGTCCGGATGCGGATTGCGAGTCGCGTTTTCCGGGGTCCCCAAATTCGACCGGTATCCTAGCACAGGAGAAGTTTCGTGGCGAAAGTTTGTTATTCATGCGGAAAGAAGCCAGACTTCGGCAACGCCCGCAGCCACTCGCTGAGGGCGACGCGCCGGCGCAGAGACCCGAATTTGCAGAAGGTCCGTATCCAGGAAGGCTCGGCCACGCGGCGTGAGTGGGTTTGCACCTCATGCCTCAAGGGGTTCAAGGTGAAGAAGGCCTCCATAGGAGCGCCATCTTCCGCGTCGCAGGCCGTCTAGCCCTCAGGGGTTGCTGAGCGAGGCGCGTTCACGAAGCTTCGCCATAAGGTCAGCCATCTCCATCGCCGACACGGCGGCCTCGAAACCCTTGTTGCCCATCTTCGTGCCGGCGCGTTCTATGGCCTGTTCGATCGACTCCGTGGTAATGACCCCGAAGATCACGGGTACCCCGGTCTCCAGCGCCACATTCGAGATGCCGCCTGCGGCCCCGCCTGCAACGTAGTCGAAATGGGCCGTTGCACCACGTATTACGGCCCCGAGGCAGATGAGTGCGTCGTAGCGTCCTGACAGGGCCAGCTCTCTGGCAACGAGCGGTATCTCGTAGGAACCTGGCACCCAGACGACGTCGACGGCTCCCGCGTCGCCCCCGTGGCGCCGGATCGCCTCGATAGCCCCTTCCAGCAGCGCCTTGACGACAAAATCGTTGAAGCGCGAGGCGACTATCCCGAAGGATCTCCCCTCAGCAGAGAGGTTCCCCTCGATATGGTTGACTCTCCCCACGCTAGCCTCCTACAGTAATCTCCGGATTGCTTGGTCCACCAAGGTGGTACACATCGCCTGCTGGTCGCAGAAAGATCCTGATGCCCGCAAAGAGGATAGACCTCTTCGCAAACCACTCTAGAACTTCTCGAAGACGTGGTTCAGCTTCTCTCGCTTCGTCTTCAGGTACCGCTCGTTGTTACCGTTGGGCTCCATCTCGATCGGGACGCGCTCGGTGATCTCGAGCCCGAAGCCTCTGAGTCCGACGACCTTCGTCAGGTTGTTGGTAAGAAGACGGATGCGCTTGAGGTCGAGATCCTTGAGGATCTGGGCCCCGACCCCGTAGTCTCTCAGGTCGGGCGCGAGGCCGAGCTTCTGGTTCGCCTCGACGGTATCCATCCCCTCATCCTGCAGATGGTAGGCCCTCATCTTGTTCAAGAGCCCGATGCCCCGACCTTCCTGCTGCATGTATGCAATGACGCCTTCGCCTTCCGCCGCGATGGAGCTCATCGCGGCCTCCAGTTGTTCGCCGCAGTCGCAGCGCAGGGAGTGAAATGCGTCGCCGGTCAGGCATGCCGAGTGGACCCTGACGAGCACATCGTCTTTACCCTCGGGCTCGCCCATGACGAGCGCGACGTGGGTAAGTTCATCTATGTCGTTCTCGTAGGCGCGCAGCCTGAACTCCCCGAACGGGGTGGGCAGCCGCGTCTCGACGGCGCACCTGACCTGCGTCTCGAAGGCGTGACGGTACTCGATGATCTGGGCCACCGTCACCAGCTTGACGCCGTGCTCCCTGGAGAACCTCTCGAGGTCGGGTACACGGGCCATCGTGCCATCCTCTTTCATGATCTCGCAGATCACACCCGCAGGCTTGAACCCGGCCATCCTGGCGAGGTCGACGGCGGCCTCTGTCTGGCCGGCGCGCTGCAGGACACCACCGGCCTTCGCCCGCAAAGGGAATACGTGTCCTGGCATCACGATGTCTTCCGGGCCGGTCGCCTCGTCCACGGCGACCCTGCAGGTGTGGGCCCTGTCGGCGGCGGATATGCCCGTCGTGATGCCCTCCTTCGCCTCGATCGAGGCCGTGAACGCTGTACCCATCCTCGAAGCGTTGTGGGTGACCATCTGTGGTATGTCGAGGCGGTCGACGATCTCCCCCGCCATCGGAAGGCAGATCAGACCGCGACCGTGGACGGCCATGAAGTTGATGTCGTCCGCAGTAACAAGCTCGGCGGCCATGGTCAGGTCGCCCTCGTTCTCACGGTCCTCGTCGTCACAAACGATGACCATCTTGCCCTGCTTGATGTCCTCGACGATCTCCTCTATGGGACTAAAAGGCATCTGCGGCACTCCTCTCGAAGGTTGAAAGTCTCCCTACCAGGCGCGGCTCGAGCAGCCGCTCTACGTACTTACCTATAATGTCGGCCTCGAGGTTTACCCTGCTCCCCGCCCCGAGCTCCCCCAGGTTCGTGTTCGCGCGGGTCTGGGGCAGTATCGAGACCGTAAAAGTGCCATCTCTGATCGAGACGATCGTCAGGCTTATACCGTCGACGCAGATGCTGCCCTTCTCGACGCAGTAGCGGAGCACTGTCTCGGGAGCCCCGAACTCCCAGATCTCCGCGTCGCCCTCGGGCCTAACCCCGAGCGCCTCGCCAACGCCGTCCACGTGTCCATGCACGATGTGTCCTCCGAACCTGCTCCCCGCGGACATCGCCCGCTCCAGGTTGACAGGACTGCCGACGGCGAGGCCCCCGAGCGCCGTGCGCCTCAACGTCTCGGGCATGGCGAAGAAAGTGAGCGTCATGCCATCGACCTCGCTGACCGTCAGGCACGCCCCGTTCACACAGACGCTGTCGCCAGCGCGGGTGCCCTCAGACACCCTGCCGACGGAGATGCTCAAGCGCAACATCTCGTCCTCCCTGATCGAGGAGACACGCCCAACTTCCTCAACAAGCCCGGTGAACACGTTCCTCCTCTCCGCCAGGATAGAGCGTTAGGGCGACGTCATCGCCTACTCTCCCAACCTCCGAGACCGAGAATTGCAGCGACTCTGCCACCTTCGTAGCCCTGAGCGCTCCGATCATGGGCACGCCCTCAGAGCCGAGGAGCTTGGGCGCGTAGAACAGGGTCAGCTTGTCGGCGAGCCCCATACGGACGAATCGCGTAGCCGTCTCTCCCCCGCCCTCGACGAGCAGGCCCCGCAACCCGCGTCTGCCCAACTCATCCAGAATGTAGACGAGGTCGAGACCCTCCTCCGAAAGCGGGATCACAACCACCTCGACACCAAGCCTCTCCAACTCCTTTTCACGACCGTCGAGCGCGGGCTCAGAGGCGAAGACGACGACGGGAGTCTCTCCGGCGCTCTTGGCTAGCTTGCTCTCTTGGCTGATCGTCAGATTAGGGTCCAGCACCACGCGGGTTATACGGGGTGAGGGTACAGGAAGATCCCGGGCCGTAAGCATAGGGTCGTCCGTCCGCACGGTGTTCGCGCCGACCAGTACCGCCCCGGCCTCGGCCCTGAGCTCGTGGGCCCGCAGCCTCGCGTCTTTGCCCGTGACCCACCTGCTGTCACCACCGGACGCGGCGATCCTACCGTCGAGGGTGGTAGCTAGCTTGAGGTGGACGAACGGCTTTCCGGTCTGCATGTGGTGGAGGAACTGTTCGTTTTGCCGCTCGAACGCAGGGTCGTCCAGCACATCGACCTCGACGCCGGCCTCGCGCAGTATCCGTACGCTGCTGCCCTGCATCCTGGGATCAGGGTCCAGGTGGCCGACGACAACGTGCGAGATGCCGGCCCGCATGATGGCCTCGACGCAAGGCGGCGTCCTGCCGTAATGGTTGCAGGGTTCGAGCGTTACGTAGAGCGTGGCCCCACGCGAAGCCCCTCCGGCCCTAGATAGGGCCACTATCTCGGCGTGGTCCTCTCCTGCCCTGGAATGCCAGCCCTCGCTTAGCAAGCTGCCGTCGCGGGCGACGACGGCCCCCACTAGAGGGTTCGGCGCAACCGAGTAACGCCCGCGCTCGGCGAGGCAACGGGCAAGATCCATCATAGAATCCCGCAGCACGTTTTCCTTTCTCCCATCCGGACTCTGACCGTCGGCGCCGGACTACGGCTCGCACCGGATACGAACCTTCACCGGCTCAACCTCCAAGGAGGCTCGCGGGCTCCCCGGCAGGGACACAAGACGACCCTGTCAGGCTCACCGCCGGTGCGGGAATTCCACCCGCCCCCGAAAGTTACGCAGCAAGCTATACCACAGAAGGACCAAGGCAGCAAGGAAAGGTTTTGGCATTTCAGCTAGTGCTGACTAGCTCTCTGGCCGGCTTCGATAATCCTGCGCATCTCCGCCGCTGGATCGCCTTTGAAGACCGCCGAACCGGCGACTAGGACCTGGGCGCCTGCTCTGACCATGAGCGGCGCGGTCTCGACCGTGATACCGCCGTCCACTTCGACGGGGACGTCGGTCATCTCCTTGAGGCGCCTGACCTTCTCGACCATCTCGGGGATAAAGGCCTGGCCTCCGAAGCCGGGGTTGACGCTCATTACGTTCACGTAGCTCACGTACGGCAGCGCCCACTCTATAGACTCGGGAGGCGTCGTCGGGTTGAGGGCGACGCCGGCCTCACAACCGCCGGTTCGGATCAGGTCGAGCGTGCGGTGCAGGTGCGTGACGACCTCGGGTTGGACCGAGATGCTGACGACCCCGGCCTCGATGAAAGATGGGATCAGGTTGTCAGGGTTCGTTACCTGGAGGTGGGCGTCGATGGGAAGGTCGACCGCGGCGGCGAGCGAGGCCGCCACAGCGGGGCCCACGGTAAGGTTCGGGACGAAGTGGTTGTCCATCACGTCGAAGTGTATGAGCTCGGCTCCACCCCTTTCGGCCCTCCGCACTTCCTCGGCCAGTTCCGAGAAATCGGCCGCCAGTATCGATGGGGCGCCGATCACCCTGTCACCGAGCCTACCGAAAAACGTCAAGAGATCTGCCTCCCGAATCGAGTATCCAGAGAGGGCCATTCTACAGAAAGGGCCCCAGGCGAACTCATCGGCGGTCCTGCCTTCGAGGCTACTTCCTGGAGGTTCACTGCGTAAAGATCGTACCTCTCACTCGGTGTCTCGACTGGGGTGAAGCCGGACAGGCGTTGGAGCGATCCGGTCAACTGTGAGTCTTTCGCGACCATCACGTAGTCCACGTTGTTGCGGCGCAGGATCTCGACGGCTTTCTGCAGCGTAGTCCCGCTGAAGAACTCCTGCACATCCAGCGAACCCTGGGGCACCTCGATCTGGCCCGGCGCCCGCTTCTGTAGCTCGGGGAGGACTCTCAGCACCAATCCTCCTCTGCGGCTGACGACGTTAGCCTCGGAGGAGTAAGCGGGGATACGGGCGCTCTGGATGTCGGGCGCAAGCACGACAACGGAGGAGCGCATCTCGTCGCGAAACCAGGGAAAGATGGGATCAGAAGGGTAAAAGCCAGCCTTGCGGCTAGCCTCCCTGTGCGCCTGAATAGACTCCATACCTTGACGCGCCTGGGGCACGGCAGCGGCCGTCAGGGCGACGACCAGTAGGATCGGTAGTGCCCCCGCCAGAAAACGCGCCGGCCCGAGGCTTCGCAGCCACGCGGCCACGTAGTCCGTAACGGTCCACACGAGCCAGCCAAGCGTCAGTACGGCGGCGAGCTGCACCGGCCAGGCCAGACGCCAGATCTGGCCCGGGAGCACGACATTATCGCCGAGGAACGTGGCGATCGGGGGTACGTAGACGATTACGGTCGTCACGTACATCATTCCGAAGAGCAATTGTGCGGCCAGGCTCCGCTTCAGGCGCCAGAGCAAGAAAGGAAGCCCGATCAAGAAGGCGGTGGCGATCACAGGATCGAGGATCAAAGAAGGGTGCATTATGTAGGAGCCGTCAGCCAGTTCGAAGATGCGGTTCCTCTCCGGGCTGACGAAGATCATGTTCCGCAGAACGTCGGGGTCGCCGGAATTGATGTCCGAGTCGGCCAGCGCGTTCGATAGCGACTCATCGGTAAACGACGAGACCAGGACCGCAGGAACGGCGATGATCGCGACACCAGTAAGACCCATGGCCGAGATCCTGGCCCACGCCGCGCGGCTGCGAGGGTTGGCGGCAAGGT
>OBLR010000281.1_pt1 | contig 11848 bp, 17 predicted proteins | sample 1519891 | NCBI WGS metagenome assembly OBLR01 (sample SAMEA3113583, study PRJEB22503) | soil metagenome | reverse complement strand
GCTGAAGAAATACCCTTTGAAAGAGATATGACGTTATGGTATCCGCTGTGGGATCTTCCCCTCAGATCTCTGGGATAACGCCTTCTCCTCTGAACAGCTTCTTTGCTTCGTCTATTGAAAGGTCCGCACTAGGCAGTATAATATCAGACCTGATTATCTCGTGTGGGTCAAGAGACCTGCCGTTCTCGACAACCAAGTTGCTCAGCTCTATCAACCTTTTCTTAAATTCTGCGTCATCGGATCTTTCCGTGCTTACCAGCTCGACAATAGCATTGTCAATATCATTGAGCTTTTTGAGCGTTCTGCTGTCCACGGTAAATTGTCCGTGACCCATTATGCGCACGACTTTGTTTCTAGGTGCCGCAGCACTTCTTGTCCGAGCTTTAGCTATTGCTGCCTTCTTATGTGTCTTGACTGCTACTTTGTGTGTAGACACTACCTTCTTCGAGCGAGGTTTGCTCTTCCCAGTGCGCCTTGACTTAAGCTTGGTTGAGGCCAACCTTCCCTTGCTCTTCACCTTCGGACTCATTGTTGTGCTTCTTGCTCCACTTGTTGCCTCTTCTTACGTTGCTTCTCTGACTTTAACTTTGCTAATTCTTCCTCCACTGAATTTTGTACGGTAATTTTTTCTAATTCTTTTTCGATTTCATCCTTATTTGATGTATAATCTGTGAGGACCCCTGAATTTATCATTTCATCCAGGGCCTGGGACTTGGCCTTCATGCGCTCTGTCTTTTCCTCAGCCCTGTTCATAGACATGCCTACATCTGCCATTTCCTCAGAGATGCCTGTAACGCTCTCCTTTATCTTGACTTGGGCTTCTGCGGCAGAGTACCGTGCCTTTATTATTTCCTTTCTACCCTTGAACTCTTCAACCTTGATTGACATGCGCTTTTCTGATTCTTGCATATTACGTTCTTCTTCCTTCATCTCGGCTATCTGTTTGTCAAGGCTCTGCATCTGGATCAGATTGGCATTCTTTCTCTCAAGTGCAAGTCGGGCAAGGTCTTCCCTATCTGCCTCAAGCGCTCTTGCTGCCTGCTCATCGAGCACTCGTATGTTTTCCCACAGTCTGGATTTTTGCATTTCAAGCCTTTTGCGAGAAGTGATAATCTCCGCAAGGCTCCTTCTCAGCTTGTTTAGCATTTCCACCTGTCTTATGTAGGAATAATCTAGAGCTTCCTGTGGCTTTTCAAACCTATCAAGGAGTGCGCTAGCTTTTTGCGAAATTACAGTCGAAATGCGATTCATCAAACCCAATTTTCATTCACTCCACATCATATTCAGTCAAAGCTGAATATTAAAGTATGATGATGAGGAGATGCCTCTATCTGTTGAACCTGCGCCATTCGTGTTCGTCAGGCGGGCCGTAATCTTCTTTTTTCTTAAAGTATCCCCAGTAAAGCAAAAAACCGCCAGCAGCAATCATTGCAATTGCAAACTTTTCATTTGTAATCTGGCCATTACTAAAGTTATCAAGAAATTGCTGCGTCGGATCTTCAATCAAGCCTGCAGCGTGTTCAATATTGAAAAGAACAAGATTACGGATTATGATAATGGCGGCAGTGACTATGAATAGGATGCCCATTGCAGACATCCAGTTCCTACCGCGCCTGCTACCTATTTCTTCCTTCCATCTCATATTGACAACATGATTCTCAATATATCATTGCTCATAACGTTTGCGTTCAGACTAGCTTTACCCCTGGATTCTTCATTTTGTTTCGCTTGGCAGCATTTAGACACATAGGGGTTAAGATCTCCGCTTGGTAAGTTAGTACAAGCGGCCCAAGGTACACTGGTCTTAAGCCGGAGATCTCATCTATAAGGCCCCTCAGCTTTGATATAGTGTTCTCGTCGTCGCCGCAGATGAAAGTATCGGCGTCAAGACTTTGCTGTAGGTTCTTAAGCTTTGATTCAGATATTGTGTGAAAGGCAGAAACAATCCTTGACCTAGGGGGGAGCCTATCAGCAACCATTTCTGCCGCTTGCTCTTTTCCTTGTTCTAGCGGGATATATACAAACCCTGCTTCTGTTCTAGCCATAGGGACGATGGGTGAGACAACAATACAGTCATCTCTGAGCTTGCCCGTGAGCTTGCCGCAAGTATCATCAATGAATTCATATGGTATTGAAAGTATCAGAACATCAATATCATTTCCAAACGAAATGTTGTCATTACCGCTTATGCTGCCAGCGATACTGCCGTAGGTTTGTTTCGCTGCCCTCGTGTAGTTTTCTGCCGCTTCTCTGGCCTTATGAGCATCCCTTGAACCAACGATCACGTCATGCTTTTGGCACCATCTTAGTGCAAAGCCTTCACCCATTCCACCAGTGCCGCCAGCTATTCCTATCTTCATAGAGTCGTCATTTGGTAATCTCGATATTAATGTGCATCGGCCTTATGTGGATTTCGTGTCTTCAGTATAACTCTATTGTCAATATCTTGCTACAACTGAAAGCCATAGATAGTGACTGCTACTAGGAAGATGACCTAAACCAACCTAATACTCTACAGACACACATTTCTTCTTCTTTTTTTCAAAGACTGAGCAGGCTTATTTGTCTGGTACTCAAGAGTTACAAAAGCACAAGCCAGATGTATTCGCTATCGTATCAACAAAAAGTTAAAGTTGTTAGCCCGCGACGCTGCGACGCTCTTGAGATGGATAATGGCAGCCGCGACGCTGCTGTAAGAGCAGTAGGGAGCAACCTGGTAGGAGGTGGGATTGCTACTTCAGAAAAGCATGAGAATAGTAGCGCGGGGAGTGGGAATATCGTGTCTATAGCGCCTTCTTCAGCTTTTCCCCCTAGACATTTCGAACCCACGCGTCCTTTCGGACATGGGATTAGCAATCCCACGCCCTGCCAGGCTAGGCGACCCCCGCAATTATTTTCGCTGGCACTTGAGATATAAAAATTGTTGCTAACCCCATGTCCTAAAGGACGCGTGGGTTCGACTTCAAACCTACTGATATAATTGTTAGATTCGCCTTGTAACCACTTTATGGGTATGCGCCCTTTATTCTGTCCAGGCAATGACGAGAGGATTTAACTTACTATATAGCTGTAGGCGTCTGATATTTTTACTTCTTTCGTTGAGGGTGTTGTGCTTTCATACGGAGTCTGCACCTACAGTCTGGACAGTGGTATGGAGTAGGCTTGCTTTCAAAGAGATTTTTCCTGCCATCGATAGCATTTACTACAAAACAGGCGGCCACGGTCATATTGGTTTACTAATCCTGTCTCTCTATAACAGGGCTTTTAACACATAATTTTGACACTGTTCAATCTTAGGGACATTTCAAAAAACTCGTGCTCAATATCACTAGCAATCGCCCGAAGATTGAACAGAGTCAAAACTAGTTATCTCTCCTTAATTTCATGGGAAAAACTGACGTAAATACAGCGTTGGCGATATTTTTTCTCGCTACCGCTGTAGTCTTGATTGGAGGACTGGTTATGTTACCCACAACGACAATACAAAGTGCATCAGCAAATCATGGAGAAAGACATGGTAGTGGAGGTCATCAGTGTATCGAATTGCAAGGTGTGGAAGATTGCGAATCAGGCGGCGGTGGTACTGGCATAGGTGGCGAGGGAGGAGGTGGCACATCGGCAGTTATTCTTTGTGTTGGTGATTCCTGCATTAGCCCTCATATTTCTGGAGGCGGCGGTGGAGGTGGAGTAGATGCTACCTGTACCATTGATGACGAACCAGTGTGTGAGAGGAATCCTGGCGGCGGAAGTACAAGATAAGTAAAGATACCTCCAGAGTTTGGGTAAGAGCGACGGATGAAGTAGTAGTAGCAGGTAATACAGGAGAAGATAAATTTTATTAACTCAAAAAACTAGGACCAACATAGGCTCTAAGACTATAACATGAGAGATTGTGTTAGACCCCCAATACTGGGCAAGAAAAGTAATCATTACCTATTAACAGGGCATTATTCAAGAGACATATAGAAATACCATTTATTAATAGAGGAGTAATGCCTCCCTCTCTCCCTTTAGTGCTAGCCTGTTTATTATTATCCAAATAGTTCGCTATCATGGTCCCTATCGGTTTGGTCTATTCAATATATGACTCAACTGAACTAGTAATACAGAAAATGATTGAAGCAAGCCAAAGAATGATAGATGTAAACAGGCAGGTAGAAGGGAAAGGAGGAGGAGGAGGACTCAATCCAGCTACCAAGAGGCACCTAGAATTGCAGATCAAGACTCTTCAAAATGCGCCAAGAGATCCAGACAAGCTAAAACGGCTCTTTGAAAAAAAGAGAAGGCAAAAGGAACAAGCAATGCACATTGAAGATACAGAAAGGTTGGTGACAGAGATTGAAATGTTAAAAGTAGTACTATTTTTGGTGTGTAGAAACAGAAGAAGAGAATAATAAAGAAGAAGAAAAGCTAAAGGTGACGGCTGTATAACATATACATACATCATAATGAGTAATAATAACTACAATACCCCTTCAGAGGGGGACACCTATGAAGTCATTATGTCGGGATGCCACCACCGACACATCTAGGGCACTAGAAAGCTTTTCACAGGTGCCATTGAGACGCGTTTTGACATTGAAACTGGTACAAAACAGGACTATTATCTCTGCCCAAAATGTGCTGCTCCTAGGGAGAACGGTGTCACTGACTTTTGTATGTCGAGCGTCCTGCATAAGGTTCTTCGAGTAGGAAACTCACACCTTTAGAAGAAAAACTAATAATATCACATTACTAGCTATAACGAAGAAGAAAAGAAGAAGGCTATTATGGCAAGACCAATATTAGACGCATTTCTCTCTCTGCTTTGACCTTTGACAAAGATAGCGAAAACTCCAATTTCTTAATGTGATCATATCAGAAGAGCGAATACATTGACAAGCGTTTTTACGTCCTTTGCGCTGCTTAGCTGACTCATGTGCCTGTTTATAGATTACTTGCTCTATAGATACAGGCTGATTCTTTATCATCTTTTACTTCTTCATGAGTTCTTTCTCAATATAGTCTAATTTACTTACCACCACTATGAGCTGTGCCTTTATTGCTGCAATTTCTTTCAATAAGCTGTTGTTGTTGTTATTATTATTATTAGATGGCTGCTGCTCCTTTTTTGCCATAGCTTTTGTCGGACATTGGCGTATTATGGCGTTACTTAAGAGATGCGAAAGATTTTAGAATGTTACTTCTAGAAGAAGTTGTTCAAGAATAGGAAAAGGAAGAAGAAGTGCTAAAGGCAAAGAGAAACGAAAACGGGAAGAGAGGAAAGTGTCAAGAACCCACAGGTCGAACGACATGTGGTGAGCCCAGAACCATAACACACCACAAGATGCCAAGCCCCTGTAGGAAGAAGTTCTTTCCTCCCTCTCCAACGCCAAACGTAGGGGCGTCGGAATGAGCCATGTAGGACAGCCCACCCCTGTCCAATCCTTTTGCCGTAAGGACAACTCATCTATACAATGTATATTATATTAGCGTTATTGTTGGCTATGGTAATACGATACTATAGAAATATTATATTTTATGGTAACGCTAAAATAGAGAAGAAGGTAAGCTGTCCTCTCAGTTAGAGGATTGGGATGATGAATATAGATAGCAATGAAAGACATTCAAAAACGGCGACATACAAGAGATGTTATAATAAGGACAAAAGATGGGGGGAGAAGAGAGATACGAAGCTCTTAAGTAGCTAATATGTAGCCTCTACTAGAGACCGAATCCATTGGACATGGTAACACAACCAACAACAAGACCTCAAGCACCACGAAATATTGCAGCACAGCGGACGAGCGCTACTACTCAAGAAGAAGAAGAAGAAAATAAGGCTAAGAAGGGGAGAGGGAGGAAGGATATGTACCTTAGAACAAATCCTATAGGTACCGAGGGGAAAAGGAAATTAAGAGAAATGCAATATCGAGTTATCCAAACTCTTCTAGAGGCAACAATTAACAAAAGAGACGGTGGTCTTCATAGAATGGTTTTCCAAATGAATAAAGGACTATTTCACATCTTAGAGATCATCGATAAAGCCCCAAATGGCAAGATATCAACTAGAGACCTCCTTCGAACGATTAACTCCTACAATATGCATAAGCTTCTAAAAGAAGCCGAAAGACTTGGTTTTGTCAAAAGAGAGACAGAAAGAATGCCAGAGGGAAAGAAAGGTGGAGTAATGGTCGTTAACTCTTTAACGGAGCATGGGCGTGTTCTTCTAGAACTGTCTGACCAGTATTTTGAGCATCATTAGTAGCATCAGTAATAATAATAATATATACAAGGCACATTCTCAGTCTCTCCTTGTTCTTAGTTGCAAAGCAAAACTGGTGCAGACAATGAAGCAGCAGAATTTAATGATAATTCTGTTGTTCTAAAGCTGACCTATGGTGAATTTTCAGCATTGTTGACTGGCGATATGGAAGAAAGAAATGAAGCAAGGCTAGTCTCCGAGAATACTACAGCACTTGATGCTGACGTCTTGAAAGCTGGTCATCATGGCAGTCGAACATCTAGCAGCCTATCCTTCCTGAATGCGGTAACGCCAGAGGTTGTAATTATTTCACTAGGTGCAGGAAATACCTACGGTCATCCACATCAGGAAGCTTTGGATAGAATTTTAGCTGCAGAGGTCGAACATCTGTTTAGGACAGACATTGACGGCATAATCACCCTGACTGTAAATGGAAGCAGTAGCGAATATTATTGAATTTTAACTGAAAACAATGGGGAGACTATTACTACTGTTGCTGTTGATGATGATTATGATATTTCCGAATCTGAGATGGCATGCTGTTCCCAACGGTAGTGTTAATTTGATTCTTGCATATATATACAAGGCTACTAGGTATATCGTGCATGGAAAAGGTAATCAGGGCAAGCCTAGACCGCATTGAGGGAGATTTTGCAGTAGTTTATGCTGATGATGTTACCGCAGACGATGATGATGATGATCATCACTACCGCAATAATAACAAGTTTGACGTACCTCTAGAATTGCTAAAGGGCGCTAAACCCGGCACGCGGCTGCAATTACATATCGAAAACGATCATATTAACCACATAGAGATTGATAAGGAGGCAACTGACAGAGCAAGAGACAGAGTTCGCAAGAAATATGAAAGGCTGAGGCGAGGTCGCCACCATTTGAGACAGGACAATAGCATCTGAGAGCTTTGACATTGCACACGTAGTAGGTACGTATCTATTCTTCTGGTACAATTCCATAGATTGATTGTCCATCAATTAGACTTAGGATTTCCCGCTGTGCTGGATCTGTTATCCTTGTTTCATCAATATCAATACCCTCTATGTAAAGAACTTGACCCCTAATTGATATTGTAAGTGGAACATTATCTACTATAGGTGTGTTGCCATTGACAGCGATGCGAGTCATTAAATTAGAGCTGACAGGAGGAATGGATTCATTTCCACCGGTGGTAGCAGCTCCATTTCCAGCCCCCGTCAGTTCAAACCTATGAGGGGCAGTCTCTTCAATGGTAATATTGTGAAATGTGGTTCCATTGATTGCTGCTAGATTCATTTCGGCTACGAACCGATTAACAAGCCCTTCGTCTACAAATAATCTCCATCTACCAGCCACAATATAATTACTACTATTATCAGTAGGAATATCTACGCCCTGTGCAGGCAGGCTGCTGCCTATAATTCCACGCAGTAGAAGCGTCGATATGCTTGGTGGTAAAGTAGACTGTTCTTCCCCCGTCCCTCCTCCTCCGGCCTCCTGTTCCCCATTGGGAGGAAGAAGCTCCAACTGTCCAGAGGCTTCTTTTATGATTGTTCCCCCACCAAATCCAAGGCTGGCTGGCAACAGTAAAAGAACACTCAAGCTCATGGCAGCAGCAAATGCTGCCTTGCGCTTATCTCTTAAAAAAGCAAAATGCTCTGGCATTGTGTTATGACATTTGTAGAATTGCTTATTTTGATTTATACTTTACTGGTAGCGCGAGCTGCTGCATCTATCTATAAGTTAATAGACGAAGAAGTATATGCAAACTATACAATATTGAAATAAAATATCTCTTCACTATTTACAGGAGCAATACTAGGACCTGCTGTACTTTGTGATGTATAAATTACTTCAAATCAAGATGGAATTTGTCGCTGACCAAAGCAAAGCACTTTGCGGCGATTTCAATTTGCTCGAATTATGAAAGTATCGAATTTTTAGTCTGTGTGATGCCAGAAGATTGATAATCAATTCCTCTAAAGGGCAACTTTGTTTTGAGTGCAAAAATGTCTAACGAATATCTCTAAAGGATATACAAGCGCTGCATAACTTCCGCGTTAGGCGATTCCAGTGGTTAGAGACAAAACACTAAACAGCGCAGTGCTCGTAATAGCAATTGCTTCAAACTCACTATTATAAGATGTCTATTTCACATACGGTTCTGAGACATTAGCACAACAATCAAGGGAAGGAGATCAAGAAATAGTAAACTGTTTGCAGGGAATAGATCCGGCTGGATTAGCATTCCTCAGATTCTCTAAACACTCTCTAGAATAGAGAACAAAGTACAATACAATAAAAATTCTCTAAAAACTTAAGGTATCAAAAATGTACTTGAAAGGATACATGAGCCTCTATGATGTTATAGAGGCTCACGTGAGCGCATACTCGCCAGCTGGTCTCGCTGGGATCAGCTGGCGGGTTTGTTTTGCTACCGGGTCGAAGCTATATCACTATTATGCATTTCACAACTGAAGGCTTTGTTACAAACTTTCGACTAGATCAAAATACGATAACATAAAAAGAAGGACTTCTTACCGCTCAGGAAGTAGACTATACAATAATAAAAGGTGTAGATAGGAGGCAAAGACCAATGGCAAAGTTATCACTTGATCTTCCTATAAAGAGAGACAACTGGAACTGCAGACAAGGGACCCTTCAAAATGCGCCAAGAGAGCCATATAAATTAGAACTGCTTTTGAGCCGTTCGCAGGCGAGCAGTCGTGCAAAATTTAGCCCTGTCTTACAAAGATTATATAATATCTACGAGAGCGGTATATAGTATCTTTGAACCTTAAAGAGGTAAACGAAATCTTTCGTCGAGCCATAATCAGGGCGTACTTCGAGCCGCAGCTGTTAACGATGGACTATCGCAAGTCAAGCGTTAAGCATCCCTTAATTTTAGACGACGGCCTGACTGTAGAGGATATTTTGCATCTTTACTTTGATATTTCAACTGGCATCGACTATCCTGATGGCGACGAGTGGTTCACAGTAGAATACTTACTGCCCTTCAATGTCAAGCTTCCAGACAACCTCAAAGGGTTAGATTATTTTACTACTCTGTCAATTTCAGATGGAAAACATTTTTGGCGCCACCGCGAGCTCATAAGGTTCAAGATGGGTAAGTCAAAAAGGTTAGCCGAGTCGCTTGCGTTTATCGACAAAAAGTACAGAGAGCTGAGCAAGGCTATCCATGACTCACCTGTTATAAATCAGCTCAAATAAGAGAGAGAGGAGAGAGACAAACATATTCGAATTAATTAATTAGTTATTTTATTGTAATTGTTATATTTTTTTATTATTTTGTTTTCCATTCGTTGTTCTTGAAAAGATAATCGATACTGCCCGTCTTAGCAATAGAGGGACTCCATTTAGCGCTAGCCTCATCATACAAGTACCATATTTCTTCTGTGCCCGGCGGTATCAATCGTAATTGGACTGGTACGATGTCAACTAGATATTCTATCTTTTCCATGCCCATTTCAAACTGCCTGTCGCCTTTGCTTTGCAGCGGAAAAACAATAAAAATTTTTTTGTCGTCGTTATTATTATTATTATTACCAAACCCTGCGAATCTGATGAATGCTTTGATACCCTTTCTACCGCGTCTTTTTTTCACATCTTTTATGACGCCTTTTATCTTAAACCAGCTATCCATGCTGAATTCCTGTTGGAAAAATGTCTCATTGTATGGGACAGGAAATCTGATTTCAACCATGCTGACATACTGTGGATCATCTGGAGGGAGCTCATTTTCTTCAACTCCAAAGGACCGATTTAGCGTATCATAAATCACTTCAATTTCCCAAGGCGATATGCCATAATGGTAAAATGTAGCAGTGTCTGGCACCTGAGCCGATTTACGCTGCAGAAATAAAAAAGTCTTTACTGGATTATGCCGAGAAACTTGGCCAGATAGACGAACGATAGTGTCAATACAGAACCAGCCATAGTCTTCCATGGGATAGGCGGAAGCCTCGGAGCGCTAAGCGTTATCTGGTGGTTGTCAATGACACTTGTAATGTACTGACGCATCTTGGCATGCCAGATCTGGTATTCAATTTTGTGTTTTTTTAGGATGGACTCTATTTCATAAATGACTGGGGCCCTTACTGAGCGAATGTGTTGTATATACCTGCGAGAAATTTCAACTTCTGCTTGTATTGCGATAAAACCCTGCTGCATTTCAAGCAACCGTACATGAATCTCCCAAGGTGTGATCAGCTTTTTGGAAAACCCATGCCCTATCTGGGTCGGTTTTCTATTCTCCAGCTTGACACGCTTAAAACCCTCAGAGATCAATGCAGTGATGATTTCGTCCCGCTTTATCTTGACCATAAGGCATAGATGGTTAAGCTCGATCTCTTCTTTGCGAATAAAGTCCTGCAGGCCCTTGATTACACTAATTGTCCGTGGATAGCTCGTAAGAAATTGGGACATTTAGGTTGTGTATTCATGACTAAAAGTTAAGACATATTAAAACTCTATGCAGATCTGTTAAATATCATTTCTCTGATACTAAGTCTAAATCCCTACGGAGATAGATGTCCTGAAGTGGTTCAACGGCCATGTCCTTCCAAGAGAACTTCTTATCTGACCAGATCACATTTGCGCCCCTTACTACTGCAGCAGGGGTAGATTCGTCGCTCTCGCCCATTACTGCCACACCCATTGTGGCAAAGGCGTCTGCTACTGCCTTAAACGTTACTCTTAAGACATTGCCAAACAGGTCGCGCCTACCCCTTAGGTCCTCGACTGGTTCAAAGCCGGCACACGCTATTGCAACTCCTGTTGTGCCTATGCGAGTTGGCATAAGTCGGCTATCTGCTATCACAATACCCACTCTTATGCCAAGCTTGGCAAGAAACTTGAGTTTTAACTTCTCTGCCGTCTCAAAAGGATCACGAGGATAGAGTATCGCATAGCCTCTTGGAACATTTGATTTGTCGATACCAGCGTTTGGCGCTATCATACCATCTCTAATTGCAAGCAAAAAACCTGGCACTCCTCCCATTACATATTCAGACTCTCTAAGTACAAGCTCAGCAAGCTTTGCATCCATGTGATTTTTCGCAGCCAGCTCTTTTGCCTTTTTTCTTACCTTTACGTTGCTGAGTTTGACTATAGAGCCTTCGCTCATTGACACAAACTTGCTTGAGATGACTAAAATGTCATTGTACTTGTAGCCAAATCCTTGGAGACTCCCAAACAAGTCAAATCTCCCTCTCTGGGTTTTAATAAATAATGGCAGAACTTCGATGGCCAAACAGTATATCTCTGTAGAAGTGCTCTCTCTCTGTCTTTTGTGCTTTATGTTTTCACGCTCCAAAGGTTTTAATCCATCATGCAGGCAAAATCTCATACATACATTGCGTGAATTGTTTTGGTAGGAATGACAATTACGGAGAAGATACTTGCCAGGGCTTCAGGCAAGCAAAAGTTGTCGCCTGGCGATGTTATGTTTGCCCAAGTGGATAAAGTCATGTTACATGATGTTTCGGGCCCGGGCGTAATTAAGGTGTTCAGCGAATGGGAAAAGAAGAGAGGGTTAAAGCTTAATCAAATCTGGGATCCTGACAGGGTATGGGTCACAGAGGATCATTT
>OBLR010000280.1_pt1 | contig 11866 bp, 13 predicted proteins | sample 1519891 | NCBI WGS metagenome assembly OBLR01 (sample SAMEA3113583, study PRJEB22503) | soil metagenome | reverse complement strand
TTCATATTTTGGGTCATAGCAGACTGTGACAGCTGTGTCTGCAATATAGCCGTCAATGTGGACGCCAATGTCTATCTTAAGCACATCACCTTCCTTTACTAAGGTAGCGTCGTTTGGTTCTGCGGTATAGTGTGCAGCTATCTCATTTAGGCTTGTGTTAACGGGGAATGCTGGCTCGGCATTTAGGCTGCGAATCTGCGCCTCAACTGATTCGCAGATCTCAAAAAGTGTTAATCCTACATGATATTTTTTGCGTGCAGTCTCCCTAACCTCCGCTGCTACCTTGCCGGCCTGTAGATAGCATTCAAGATTCATCCTATTTGATAGCATTCAAGATTCATCCTATTTTGGTTCTGTATTGTTGTTCCTATATAGAGATTATGCGGCTGATTGAATATAAAGTAATGACATGATGAGGATGATGAGGATGATGAGGATGATGAGGATGATGACCGCAGATCGTCGGCGATGACAGCTTGATCATCAATTACATGATCCTATTATACACATGCAAAGTCACGATAGAATTGTTTGAAATATATCTGGAAAGATCAAATCCCTAAAGACGTACAAAGGATTCAACAAAGTGTTAATTAAACGGAAACTTTTTTTAGTCTAAACAATCGACAATTGCAGTGTTCTAGATACCTAAATTCAACTCTCCAATTCGGAGTGGCGAGGTATGCCCAAATCCATTAATAACAGATGTAAATCATCTGCTTGCTTGATATCTCAGAAAGAATATGGTATAGCAGTTCAATCAAAGCCGTCTATCCCATAGGTTTTGACCAGCGTCTCAAGCTCTAATGTGGTTATAGGTAGTTGTTCACTTGTTTGCCAAAAGTCAAATTGAGGTGACATCAAATATCCCTTTTGCAACTGCATATGACCAAGCCCAAGTACGTGGCCGATCTCATGAACGGCCGAGTTCCTAAAGGCGTATGGTGGCAGGTTTATTTCAGTCTTGCCGTCGCCATGTAGTACAAGTGGTGAAAGGTATATACGCATATCAAGGCCATTGCTGTCCCTCATACCATCCTTGAAACCCACAGACGTATAGGCTCCTGTTTGAATAGGATAATCTGGAAAATCTCTATACTCGTCATAAATATACACCTTGATGTCACATAATTCGAGCTCTGCCTCAGATTTGACAAACTTGGCGGTAATATTCCATTCAAGCTTGTTGCCAGTATATTCTTGCAGCGCATGCCGCCACTTTTGCACTGACAGCTTTGTCCAAACATAGTACGCATTTTCAACTCCATCATCCATGTATATGCAGTTTTTTATGTCATCTTTATTCCAGATGTACCCTGTCATAGGAACAGAAGTTTCTGTAAAATCAGTCTGCTCAGAATAATATTTTGCGGCAAATCCTGGAGAAAAAGCATAAGCAATGAAAAGTAGAAAAAACAACAACAACAACCTTACTGTCGGTGCAAGAAGTGACAGTTTCTTGCGCATTTTTTCAGACGACTACTTTTTCGTCCTTATCCAGTGTAGCAATATTAAATGCTTGTTCTATTGTTGAAACAAATATGACACCGTCTCCGTGCTCGCCAGTTCTTGCAGACTCGACGACTGCCTGTACCACTCTGTCTACCTGGTCATCTGGAAGCACTATCTCAAACTTTGCTTTAGGCAGCAGATCGTATGCGACTGGTTGACCTCTCCATTGTAAGTGGAGTTCACGCTCCTTGCTCCATCCGGATACTGTAGAAATTGTCATACCGCCAATCTTCATCTGCCTTAACTTTTCTTTCACGACAGGCATCCTTTCAGGCCTAATCATGGCTTCTACTTTCTTCATTTATATAGCATTGAACGACACATGTACCATAAATTGTTATTGTTCTATAGTTATTTTTATCAAAAATACTTTATAAATTGGCAGAATGGAGGTAAGCCGTTTGAAAAATAGGAAATTCGTACTTGATACCAGTATCATCATCGATGGAGAGATAACACGGATGCTTGAAGGTGGTAATATTGAGCAAGAGAGTGAGATCATTATCCCTATAGCAGTTCTAGATGAGTTACAGTCACAGGCATCTACCAGCAAAGAACACGGCTTTGTAGGGCTTGAAGAAATAAAAAAAATTAGAGAGCTCTGTGTTGCAAAAAATATTACACTCAGATTTGCGGGTCAGCGGCCTGACCTTGATGATATCAGGCTTGCGAAGCATGGCAGAATAGACGCAATAATTAAAGATGTTGCGATGCATGAATCTGCTACACTCATCACTGCGGACTATGTACAGGCCCTTGTCGCAGAGGCTCAGGGCATCGAGGCAGTGCATATAAGGGCACCAACCAAGACAACAGACCTAGAGTTTGAGAAATACTTTGACGACTCTACAATGAGCGTCCATCTAAAAGAAGGAATATTTCCGAAGGCAAAGAGGGGAAAGCCGGGTAACTTCCAACTTGTCACAATAAGTCAGGAAAAGATCACCTCTCACCAACTGTTAAATATAATCAAAGAAGTTTCTGAAGCAGGCAGGGTTACAGGGAAGGGAGCTGTAGAAATAAGTAGGAGTGGCGCGACCGTCCTTCAGTTTGGCAACTTCAGGATTGCTATAACAAGGCCGCCATTTTCCGACGGACTGGAAGTGACAATAGTTAGACCAATCGTTCGACTAGAACTTGAAGATTACAATGTGAGCAGCAAACTAATGGACAGGCTTACCGGTAACGCTGAGGGGATAGTAATAGCTGGTCCACCCGGCTCTGGTAAGAGCACGCTTGCAAGCAGCGTTGCTCAATTTTATACCAAAAGAGGTAAGATAGTCAAGACCTTTGAATCACCGCGTGACTTACAGGTACCTGATGAAGTGACGCAGTATGGTCCTCTTGAAGGTAGCTTTGAAAAGGCTGTAGACATTTTGCTCTTAGTAAGGCCAGACTATACAATTTTTGATGAAGTAAGAAGAGCGCACGATTTTGAAGTATTTGCAGACATGAGGCTTGCGGGAGTTGGCATGGTGGGCGTAGTGCACGCAAGTAGTCCGCTTGACGCAATCCAGCGATTCATGGGGCGAGTTGAGCTTGGTATGGTTCCTCATATCTTGGACACGATAATCTTTGTGCGGGATGGCACGATAAGAAAAGTCTACGAATTGACCCTTACTGTCAAGGTGCCAAGTGGTATGACAGAGGAAGACCTTGCTAGGCCATTGGTTGAAGTACGGGACTTTGAGTCAGGTGCAATAGAATATGAAATCTACACGTATGGAGATGAAAACGTCGTAGTGCCCGTCTCGAAGCTGGCCAAGGCCACTCAGACAGAAAGTGGTGTTCGAAAGCTGGCTCAGTCTAAAATAATGGACGTTGTGCGTAGGTTTGATCCAAATGCCGAAGTAAATGTTATTTCAGATAACAAGGTGCAGGTAAGAGTTAGCAAAGAAGCCGCTCCTAGGGTAATAGGTAAGGGCGGCTCCACTGTTTCAGAATTGGAGGAAATGCTAGGGGTAAAGATAGACGTGGAAGCCAAGACTCCCACTCTAGGCAAGGAGGTTGAGTTTGATATAAGTGAAACAGGCTCATCAATCAATATTCTTGTTGATGACGAGGTGATCGGTCATACAATCGAAGTGTATGTCGACGATGAATACCTTATGAGCAGTCAGGTGGGCAAGAAGGCTAGAGTAAAGATAGATAAGCGCAGCGAATCCGGAAAGAAGATCTTAAATGCAATAATTGCAGGACAAGAAGAGGTCAAGGTATTCATTAGTAAACATTAGGCAATACCTTTGAGCCCCTGGGCCCTGACAAGTCGGATGAATTCTTCAAGTTTTTTGAGGGTCTCCGGATGCAAATGATGTTCTATGCCTTCGGCATCTCGGTTTGCAGTGTCCTCATCCACTCCGATCATCTTGAGAAAGTCGGCAAGAATCCCATGTCTATCATGCATGTTCTTTGCAACAGCCACGCCTGATTCTGTAAGGCTTATACCTCGATATCGCTCATAGTTCACATGGCCGCTCTCATTCAACCTTTGAAGCATTTTGGTCACGCTGGGCGAGCTGACGTTTAGGTAATCAGAGATATCAACAGTAGTGGCATAGCCCTTTTGAGTTATCAACTCATAGATGACCTCAAGGTAATCTTCCATGCGAGTAGTCCTGTCAACCTTTTGAGCGTTGTGGGCATCACGGATGAACGCGAGGCGATTTCCTTCTCGTCGTCCTCCTCCTCTGCCGCCCCGCGTAACATTGTCCTCCTCCCCCTTCTCCTTCAATTTCCTTGTCAAATGGATTATCTCCGCGACTTGTATATAACAATAAATAATATAGCACCGTTAAAAAATCTTACAGCGTATTGAATTGCGTTATATCGACTTCGCAGCTTCACTCCATGATCGGGGATAGAAATCTCCTCATAATAGATACTAGACCGTTCTCAAGCTATGCAGAGTCGCACATACCAGGTGCAGTCAATATTGATCTAACGCAATACCATTGGATCGATACATCTAAGTCAGGTATTATGCAATTCAACAGGCAAAGCAGACTTTTACTCTCAAACATGGGAGTTACAAAGGAAAAGTTTGTTGTCTTTTACGACGATATCTCCGGCATGTCCGCCTCAAGAGGGGTCTGGCTCTTGATGTACTTTTCGCATAAGAAAGTCGCAATGTTAGATGGAGGATTCAATAAGTGGAAGGCAGAAGGATACAAGACAGAGATTAAGACCAACCCCTTTATGCATTCAAATTTCAGAGGAGAGCCAAATCCTAAGGTTCTTGCAGACTTTATTCACATAAACTCAATTATCAAGAGCAAAAAAAAGAGGTCATTTATAATTGATGCTCGCTCAATGGATGAGTACTCTGGCTCTACGATTAGAGCATCACGTGGAGGTCGCATTCCTACTGCAATTAACATAGACTGGAATGATAACCTGGATCAGAGTGGTTTCTTTAAGAGTCATGAAAAGCTGGAGCAGATGTATAAAAAACTTCCAAAGGATGCAGAAGTGATAACGTATTGCCAAGGGGGTTATCGCGCTGCGAATACCTTCGTCATTCTCAAGATGCTGGGATACAAGAACGTACGAATGTATCTTGGTTCTTGGGGGGAGTGGGGTAACAGACTGAATCTACCAATCGAGAAAAATAATAATGATAATAATTTGCCTAGTGGTAAATGAAATCGGAGCTCATTTTCAATAGTTTCTTGTTCCTTAGAAAATGACAGTTAGTCAGACTGTATTTTTGTGCAAGTTTGAGTACGAGGAGTTGTACAAAAAATGTAGCCTGTAGCAGCAATTCAATTCCAGTGTTTTTGAATTCAATGTAGAACGAAGAGAATCCTTCTTCATTCAATCTTTTACTTAATTTCCTATTGCTCCCGTTCCCATCTCCCAATACTATTGCCTGATCGACCTCTTTGATGCTGAATAATGGGGAATGGCAAAATTCTTCGGCAGGATAGGCCAAGGCTTTTGCACCGAATACTTCGTTAAATTTGAGTGTACCATACTTGGCAATGGCATAAAGCTGACCATCGCCAAGTAGGAAAAAATTACGGTTATTACTATTACTATTACTACTATCAATAGCAAAATTACTACTTTTTTTATGATCAACCTTGCTCATTACTTGCTCAGCTTGCTTTTCAGCATCTTTGTACAGTTTTTTAAGATCAGTGGATAGTATATGTAGCTGGGTGGAAAGTGAGATACACTTAATCATGCTGGCTGTGAAGCTAATAGTTCCAGCAGTTACGATGCCTGTGTTTCTATATCTCAGCTCAATTGTCTGATCACATGACTTGGCCAACCTGCTGGAAGATCTCGCAGTTAGTGCAGTAACTGTACTGGCTCCATGTTTCTTGGCAATTTTGGCTGCAAGAATATTTGCTTGGGTATTACCAGAAATAGAAACGATATACAGTTTGCGCCCTTTTATCAATGACTGATTCCTGATTATATCGATAGGGTAGCAGCAAATAGAATGGCTACCAGAAAAATATTGTGCCGCAAGTCCAGCAATGTAGGAATCGCCTGATCCAACAAACAGACAGTTACTAGCATGGTTAGGAGAAGAAGTAGATGAGGACGACGATAAATCAAGTCTGCATAGATCTTGAACCTGGTATTCTATTTCTGCTTGCATTGCCTCTATGGAATCCACATTGTCAGGAAATCAAAGGGTCTTTAAAAGTTTGAAAGGTTAATGAGAGAGATATATGCCTCTATTATTCCTGATTTGTTTTAGCTTGTTCTCCTTGCCCCTCAATGACCATCATGGTCAGTGTAGAACGAACCTTATCTATTCTCCTAACATGCCAAGTTATTGTTTCTCTTAGTTTATCCATGGAATCTGAGCTTATTCTAGCAATTATATCATAAACACCATATACACCTGATACTTCAACGGCTTCTGGCAATTTTCTTATTTCTCGAATTATCTCTTCTTCAGAACCTAAGTCGCAATTGATAAGGACATATGCTGTTGGCATCTCTATGTATGTTATATAGATATACAGTAAGTAATTAAGGAGATCGCATATCCCCCTCTTTTTGCTGTTAGAGTTGTATTGTAATTAATATTAACAACATCTTAGTTTTGAAAACTATGCAAGTGATAGACCTCACAATGAGGATAACTCCTTCCATGAGGGTCTTTCCCGGCTCACCTCAACCGTGCTTTATTCCCTGGTCTAGGTTTGACCTCCAGGGCTATGACTCGGAGGCAATGTTCATGAGCACACATACGGGGACACATGTTGATGCCCCATCTCACTTCAAGCCCGGTCTTGCAAGCATTGATATGATCTCTGTAGATAGGCTTGTGTCCAATGCAACTTTGATAAGGGTGGAAAAAACGGCCAATCAGCTAATAGAACAGCAAGACTTAGGCGACCAAATAAGACAGGGCGATGCGGTGGTCATCGCTACAGGGTGGGAAAGACGCTCAGGCAACAGCAATTACATGTCTGAAAACCCTGGCCTATCAGAACAAGCTGCACAATATCTTGCAAGGAAAAAGGTAAATGCCGTTGCAATTGACTGCCCTAGTATTGACGCTGGAGCCGATACAAAAAAGTTTGTTGCACACAACATATTGCTCTCAAGCAACATACTAGTTGCAGAAAATCTTTGCAATTTAGACAAGGTGGCCAGAAGGAGTAGTAATAATAGCAGTAAGAATAGTAGCGCTGCTGCCGCTGCTGCCGCCACCACCACATTTACTATAATTATTAGCCCACTGAAGCTAGGTGGTGCGACAGGCTCACCTGCACGTGTATTTGCCCTGTTATAAGTAACAGTAGTAATAGTGCTCTACTACTATACAGTTCTATAGAGTGAAGATTTAGAACACCATAGCGACAAGCTTTTTAGAGGATGTCTCAGTGCCAAGCGCATATGGAGTTGACGCGTCCAAGAAAAATGGAGCTATTGCATACGCCCAAGTTGGACCTCCTTAGGATGATGAGGGAGAGTTCATTGACATTGGAAGATGTGATATTCCTCTTTGTATCAAACAAGTTGGTTGCTGCAGATATCAGGATGAATTCTCCAAGCATCTGTGATAAGCTGCTTACTATGTTTTTGCGCGAAACAGCCAATAAGCAAACAACAGCTATGCCACCAATGGCTGCATAGTATTTGTGAATATACCCTAGGTCTTACTGTGCATACACTCTTTTGAGGGTAAAAAATTTGTTGCTATTTAATTATTGTATTACTAACCATATTGTCTAAGAAGAATTACTGAGAGATAACAAAGATTTCCCGTTTAAATGAATTTTTTGTATATTGAGGATAAGGGTTGAATAATAATAGAAGAGTTCATTTGGTCTTGCCACAAGCTGGTGAAGCATTGATATAGCATTAAATTATGCTATGTGCAGCAGCGTAACTAAACGCAAGGGCCCGTAGCTCAGCCAGGTAGAGTACCGGACTTTTAACTATCAAAAAAAGAAAGACATCCGGCTGTCTCGGGTTCGAATCCCGACGGGCCCGCTAAGCATATGCTTCTGCTGGTTAGAGAAATCTGATTCTTAAGAAGCCCATATTAATGACATTAGCATCAAAGTTAACCTAAGTTGCATTTTAATGCGAACCAACTAAGCGTATCTAATTTATAGCCACCTTGTGGCTATGGTTTTTCTTATCCGACCATTATAAAAGAAAACTCTTGCTAGTTTGTGTCATTCAAAACCACTAAAAACCATTAGAAACCATTAATAAGAAAAAGCTTGATGAAGAAATGAGATTTCGAATGGTTATTTCCAAAATACCAGAAAAACAAAGAGTTCTTATCCTTCAGGGAGGAGGTGCTCTTGCAGCGTACGAAGCAGGAGTATTTGAAGCCCTATATGACCATCTTTCCAAAGAGAATACAGATAGAGGGCCGTTATTTGACATAATAGCAGGAACTTCCGGTGGTGCCATTAACTCTGCATTGCTTGTGAGTTATTTTCGTGACAATAAGACATGGGAGGGAGCCGCTGAAAGATTATCAAACTATTGGGGGAATATTTCTGTAGACTTAAGTAAAGAAGTAGACTTTTGGATCCGCTGGTGGAATGAAGAGCACAAGGATGATCCTAGTGCGGCATCATATGAAGCGGCCAGAAGATACTACTCTACAAAGCATCTTTTACAAAATGGTGCATATGGGAAATTTCCAGAACCAAACATAATTCTAGACGAGAAATTTTTTGATAATCACCCTGCCATACCCAATAACATTTGGATACGCTATGAAAAAGACTTGTTAAGAAAAGGCATAGCGGATTTCAACTTCCCAATATCTACAATTTATGAAGAAGGCGAGCCACGACTACTTGTTGTGAGCACCGATATCAAGGATGGTTCAACTGTAACTTTTGACAGTTATGCTACAAAATCTGAAGCTGGAGACTATCGCACTGGTACCTCAGCTGCAGGCTATAGCAAGCGCACTTCAAGACACAGTGGCGGCGTACAATTGTCTCACGTTATTGCTAGCTCATCTATTCCATTGTTCTACGATTTTGAAGGAATAGGGGAAGAGGAGTACTGCGACGGAGGTGTCCTAAGTAATACACCATTAAGAGAAGTCCTGCAAGCACATAGGGATTACTGGTATAAGGATATTGGAGGAGAAAAACCTGATAGTAAAGTTCCAGCTTTGGAAATATTCATTGTAGGAGTCTGGCCCAGCAAAGGAGACGATTCTACTGAGGCGAAATTGAACTTTGACGATGCTAAAGAAAGACTGTATGACATAAGCCTTTCAGACAAAACGGTATACGACGAAAAGGTGGCTGTTATCGTTTCTGATTATGTTGACCTCATAAAGCAACTAACGGATCTGGCGCTATCTACCACAGGCAGCAAGGAGAAGAAAGATACGCTACAAAAAGGCATTGATTCAATCTACAATAAACCTGCTCAGAGCAGAGGACGAGATGGAGAGCGGAGAAAATATGGATCTCTCATCCAAGGCAGAACGAAGATATCAAGTATCACCAGAATAGAATGCAAGGCTGATCGTGACAGTATCTCAAACAAGTCGCTTGACATTACTACGACTACAATAGAAAATCTAATTGACCAAGGTAGGAGAGATACAAAGGAAGTTCTCCAAAGAAGCTCCAAAGAGAAATAAATAGAACAGTGTAGAAAAATATAGAGCCGTTCAATATCCAGTACCTCCAGGGCTAGTATTGAAAATTCATCTCTCGGATTCAAATAAATTTTTATCCAATCCCGACGGGCCCGTACTTTTACTTTAGATTTATAGATGGGTGGCTAGTTGAAATCATGTGATCACCACTCTGCGGAATGAGCCACATTTTACCTTACGAGACTTTCATACTATTTGGTACTTATAGGACTACTACTAGGATAAATCCACTTGGCAAGCAATTTGGTAAGACGTGGCATTAGAATAAATGTCATCAAGAAAATCTCAATTGAGATAGTAATGAAAAGCCTGACATAAGATGGAATAATATCTCCTACAAGCGTGGAGACTAGCTGTCCAATTGAAATTACAAGTCCATAAACAACAACTATCATTACAAGAGCCATCCTGAAGCGAGATGGCTGTGGGACTATGGTACCGGTTGGTGGCGAGAACCAAAATTCAAGTCCTGAGAACTTTTTCCAGATCGCATCTGCTTCAACATAATCCACAACTTCACGCAGATACCTAGTGCGGATTTCTGATTCTTCAAACTTGCGCAAATTTTCGACACTGTCGAATCTAAAGACACTTGTATATTCCGTAGTGCCCGGTGCAGGTTTTTGGACTGCCGCACCCATATACCCTTTCATGGATTTTGCCTCCTCCAATAATCGCTTAAGCCAATTTTCATACTGAGATTCATAACCAGATTTGACTCTCCGGCTAACTACTACTGTCACACTGTCATTATGGGTACCGCTCATTTCTGTTATTGCATCCTCTACTTTATTGTATGAACAGACTCTTACTTTCCTAGAGCCTCAATCACCAATTTTGCTACTTCAGCCCCAGAATTCTGTTGCTGACCCGTAATGAGGTTACCATCCCTTATTGCAAAAGCTCCAAATGCATTTCCTTTCTTAAAGTCCGCACCAAGCTTTCTGGCTTCATCCTCAATTCTGAAAGGCATCACCCTCTTACCAATGACCATGTCAGCAAAATCCTCCTCTTCATTTGTGAATCCTGTCATTTTCCTGCCTTGTATTATGGGTTTGTTATCATTGTTCTTCAGATAGAGAAGCAGAGATGTTCCATGACATAATGCCGCTGAAACTTTGCCCTTGGTGTAGAATTCTAGGAAGGTCTCTTGAAGGCCAATCTCTGTCTTGAATGTAAACATCGGGCCTTGTCCACCCACTACTAGAATTGCATTAAAATCATTTGCTGTCAGGTCACTAACTTTCATTGTGTTCTCGAGAAGGGCATTGAATTCTTTATCTTGGAGAAATTGTAAACTGATGAGATCTTCTTTTGAATAGCCGCTAGAATCCCTAGGATCGCTGAGGCTGTCAACCTCTACCTTTCCTCCTTTGGGACTGGCAATTGTGACATCATACCCTTTTTCAATGAACAATTTGTATGCATGCGTCAGTTCAGCCGCCCAGAAGCCTACTGGCCAACCTGTAGTAGTGGAAATTGTAGGACTTGACACCACCATCAATATTCTTGTTTTTTTGCCTTCCATCTTTCTTTCTTAATTTGATAATCGATGAAATCAGTAATAACTTCGATGTCCACATAGCTAACAAGTGTTTAAATTGTAATACAATGTATTACACTCTATCAGCTCATGCAAAAAGCCAGAAAAACGCGCTTACGAACATTTAGAGTAGAAGAAGAACTTGATTCTTTGCTACAAAAAGATGCAAAATCCAAAGGCATTAGTGTAAACTCACTTTTGTCAATTATTCTTAGGAAATATGCAGAATGGGATAGATACATTGAAAAATTCAGTGTAATAACAATGAAGAAAGAAAGCTTCAAAACAATGATTTCTGCAATTGAGGATGACAAAATAACTGACATTTCTCAAGAGCTAGGTGATAAGGTGCCAAGCCAATTCATATTGTTCTGGTTTAAGAAAAATACACTTGAAAACTATCTAAAGTATATCTTTCTTCTCTGTAAGCATGGCGGTTTTGGTCAATTTGAAATCGAACAGGATGGCAGAGAATACACAATAACCCTGATACATGAACTCGGTGAGAAGTGGTCTAATTTCTTAGCTAACTGGATGAACTCTGGGATGAAAAGCACTATCGGTATAGTCCCTAGAATTGATGTAATGCAAAATAGTGTAGTTATCAGATTTACTGCACATTAACGCATTCTTTATATGTAGAACACTTCTTGAGAAAAAAGAAGAAAAATTCCTCTGTCGAATTGCATCAAATCATA
>OBLR010000278.1_pt1 | contig 11878 bp, 18 predicted proteins | sample 1519891 | NCBI WGS metagenome assembly OBLR01 (sample SAMEA3113583, study PRJEB22503) | soil metagenome | reverse complement strand
GAGGCCGAGGTCGCCCTGGCGGGTCTTGTTGTTGTGGTACCAGACGCCCCACTCGGTGACGCGGTGGTCCAGCAGGCGGCTCATCGGGAGAGCACCCGATAGCCGGTCCGCAACTCAGGCGTCGAGTAGGGGGGCGACCCCCTGGTGGACCGGTCGCGCATCGCGCGCTGGCGCTTGGACATGCGATTGCGGCGGGAGAGCCCCGCTTCCGACATGGCGATCGTCGACGGCCTGCGTGCGCTTCGTGACCTTGCGGCCACTGGACGAGCGCAGCGTCCCGCGCTTGTACTCGCCCATGACCGTCGCGACCTTGCCGGCCCCCGCCACTACTTGCCCTTGTCCTTCTTCTTCGAGGTCTTCTTCACCGGGTAGTAGCCCTTGTCGAGCGGCATCGCTGCCTCCTTTCAAAACAAAAGGCGCCGACCCGCCGTGCACGGATCGGCGCCTTCGAGAGAGCCCGGGCCGCTTAACCAGCTTAGGCTCTAGTTAGACCATCTACAGGAGCCTTGACGCATCGCGCAAATACTTGTGGGGGGGCTGGGGACGTTATCCGATGCTTAGCGCCCCCACGCCGGCGCAAGGACAAAGCCCCATCGGCGGCGCTCGTAACGCCCCTCCCTACTGATTCGCGGTCATCCCCGTGAGGGGGTTCACCGTCTGGTTGATCTCGGCCGGGACGTCCGACGCCCCGCCGGACTCCTCGGCCCGGAGGGTCCCCCGCCGCGCCTGGCCGCCCGGGCCGCCGACGACCTGGCTGAACGCCATCAGCTCCTGGAGGCGCTGGTCGGGCGTCTGGGCCTGCCGCTCCTGCTCCGTCAACTCGAAGTCCTCGGGGTTGATGTTGAGCTTCCGCATGAGGGTCGCGAGGGTCTTGTCCGGGCTGTAGCGCTTCAAGAAGGCCGGCAGCAGGAGCGGGTTGCTGACCACCATCTGCATGAGGCCGACCATCTTGGCGAAGTCCCGGGCCCGGGCCAGCACCGCCGAGAGCCCGAACACCTTGACTTTGCAGCCGTAGCCGAGCAGCGCGAAGCGTTCGGCCGGGCTCATCCGGGCCAGCTTGAGCGCGGTGATGGGGCCGAGCTCCTGGACCACCTCGTCGGCGTCCAGGTCGTCGGCGTGCTGCATCAGCGTGACCCAGGCTTTCCAGAGGGTCGGCTCGATCAGCTTGTCCTCAAGATCGCGGACCACGCCGTCAATAAAGACGCTGGCGTTCTGGCTGGCCTCGACCACCTCCGTGGCCTTGACCTGGCGCGGCGGCAGCATCCCGAGCTTGATGTCGTTGACGAAGCTGGCCGACTGGATCTCCCGGTCCACGGTCACGAACATCTGGAGGGCCTCGGGCGGCACCTCGCCGGCGTCCACCCGTTCTAGCGCCTTCGCGCCGGCCGGGAACTCGTCCTTGAGCAGCAGGGTCATCCCCTGGCTGATGCCGTCGGACACCTGGGCGGGATCCTCAAGGGCGCCCAGCTTGAGCTGCTTGATGCCCCAGACCCGCGAGAGGCCGCCGTCGAGCATCAAGTTGAACAGCTCGTTGAGCGCCAGATTGAGGGCCGTGACGTGATCCATGACGGCCTTGTGGTGCGTGGAGAACGGGACGCGCAGCAGGGGGGCCGACACGAAGGCGCTCTGCCCGTGCCAGTTGGGGTTCGACTCCGGCGGCCGGATCAGGTAGCGGTCATTGGCCATCGCCGCCAGGATGTTCTCCTGGGCCACGCGGCCCCGGCTGTTCAGGAGCGTGCCCCAGAACTCGTCAATCACGACGCGCTTGCGGAAGCACGGGGGCGTGGCGACGTCCTGGTTAATCTTCCGGGTCCGCTCGAATTCCTCCTCCAGGTCCGCGAAGTCCTGCTCGATCTGCTCGACGGCGGCCATGTCGTAGATGCCGGCCTCGGCCCAGGCCAGGACATCGGCCAGGTCCCGCTCGACATGGTGAATCCGATAGAGGCCGCGTCCCCGGGGGTCCGGGTAGAAGTCGTTCTGGGGCACTAGGTCGATCAGTAGTTGCCAGGCCGTGACCTCCCGCTCGGTCAGCCGGCTCGTGCGCTGGGGCTCCCGGAAGGTCTGGCCGTTGAAGTTGACGTTGACGAACTCGACCCCGCGCTCGGCCACGAACTGGCGCTTGGTGAAGTCGCGGCCATGGACCTTGAGGGTGATGACGGACTCCAGGAGCCCGGCCTTGACGGCGTCGGCGGTGAGGGTGGCAAAGTCCAGCCGGTCCTCCTCGACCCGGGAGAGGTGGTCGAGCTTGCAGCGCAGATACCGCTTGGCGGCCTCGTCGGGGATGGGGGAGCCGGGCGGGAGCTTGATGTCGAACCACTCGCCGAAGTCGACCAGGGCCCGCTTGACGAAGGCGGCGAGCTGTTCGACCACCATGGCGGACTTGGGCAGGAATTCCTTGGACTGGCCTTTCTGCTTGTGGGTCCAGTCCTGCTCGCCCAGAAACGCCTGGAGATTCAGGCGGTTCTTGTCGCGCCGCCGGCGCGACGCGGCCTCAGCCTCGCGCTTGCACTCCCGGATCGCCGTCAGGACGGTGAGATCCGCGCCCTGGGCGACGGGGCGGTCGTCCCCTGGCCGGCGTCGCTGCTGTGCCATGTGGGTTCACGGCTACCCCATCAATGACGCAGCGCGCCACTTTACTACTCGTCGTAGACCGAGATGGTCAGGTAGGTCTTCGCCGCTCAGCTCAATCGACTCATAGCGCCGCGCCGAGGTCTTGATCCGGGTCAGGAGGTCAATGGCGGCATCGAGCTCGGCCGGCGTGAGCCAGAGGTAGTGGAGCAGGGTCTGGCCGTAGGCGGTGAGCAGATACCGGCGGGAGGCGGCCTCACTGGCCGCCGATCCCCCGAGCCCCACGCTGGCCACGAGGAGCAGCAGGATCATCCAGACTCGCATGGGCGGGACCGTACCACGCTCGACGTGACGCGGCGCGCCAAATTTGGGCCGGCCGGCCCGGGCGCGCTAGAGTCGACCTTATGCCGCTACCGAAGTCCCATCGGGCGTGCCAGGCCGCGCTCGCGGCCAAGCAGCTCTCGCAGCTCTGTGAGACCTGCCTCAAGCACTTCGCAGCCGATCTCCTCGTCCTCATTCTCGACTTTCTGTTTCCGCGGAAAACCGGTACCCCGGCGTTGCGATCTGGGGCCGGCGATCGGCCTCGGCGAGGCACCACGCGCAAATCCCCATGACCGCGATGGCCGGCGGCAGGGGATTGCCGCAGCCCCGGCACATGGGCGCCTCGTCAGGCGCCGAAGCTGTAGCCCGGGGTGCGCGGGCGGACGGCGCGGCGGCTGTAGGTCGCCGCCGCCGCCGACTTGACGGGTTCCTCGAAGGCAATCCAGTACCCCACGGCGTCCGTCATGTGGGTACGCCGGTAGTAGGGATCACGGCGATTGGAAGTTTTCTTGAGGCCCCCCTTGGGGTCGCGCAGCGTCTGCTCGAAGTCCGCGACCAGCTCGTCACAGGACGGGTCGATCTCGACGCGGACCTCGCCGTGCTCGTCCTGGAGGGCCATGTTGACGGCGTTGATGCGATCCGGGACGAAGGGGTTCACCTCGGGCACCTTGAGCCGCACGGGGACGGGGTAGGCCCGCATGGCGTTCTGGATGATCTGGTAATCGCTCTGCCCCGTCTGCCCGGTCCGGCCCTTGCCGGTGGCGTCCCCGTAGATCCAGATTTCCGCGCCGTGCGTCGGGTGGCGCTCGCGGAACAGATCGACCATGCGGGGGACGTTGCCCTCCTCCAGCACGTACTCCTCCAGGATGCGGAACAGCCGGAGCTCGCGCTGGCCGACGTAGGACACCATCGGCTCGACGTTGAAGTCCCACGTCCAGCAGAGCGGGCGCCGGAACACGACCGCCGGCTGGGGCCGCAGGTGCAGCCGGCGCTGAAAGGCCGGGTAGGCGCGGGAGCCGGCGAGGCCGGGCAGCCACTCGCCATTCAGGCGGATCTTGCGCTCGATCGAGCCCTCGGGATACTTGGCCTCCAGGCGCAGGATTTCTTCGGGCGGCAGGTGGGGGTTGTCGTAGATCGACGCCCCGAACACGGCCCAGTGCTGTTGCTTGCCCTCCAGGAACGGCGTGATGATCTCGCCAAAGAGCCAGGTCACGCCGCCGACCTGGCCCTCCGGGGGCAGCAGGGTACAGGTGCCGAACACGCGCAGGCGGCGGCCGGCCGCGACGCGGATCGTGGATTCTTGATAGACGTCGTGGCGCGGCTCCTCGTCGAAGTGAATCCAGTCCTTCTCCGCGCCCTGGAACTTGAGGGGGCCGGAGTCGCAGCTCTTGTACCCGATTAACGAGCCGTTCTTGAGCTTGAGGATTTGGTCGGACGCCCGCCAGTCCTCGATCTCGCGCGCCGGGATGAACGGGGGGTGCGAGGCTCCCGGCGGGACGAAGCCGTTGTCGAAATACTTGGGCTGAATGATGTCGCGGCTGGATGGAAAGTCCAGCGACACAACCCACCCTGAGGTCGCACGATCAAAGACAGCGACCCGTCCACCCTCTGAATATGCACCTCGCGGATGCTCAACCCCGAACCGAGCGAGCGTTGCGCCGCAGTAAGCGCCCGCGTCACTTTTGCCAGAGCGGTTTGCGGCGACGAACCAGTTTTCATACGGCCTCCCCTTGAGCACCGCGTCGATGAAGGGCGTCTGCTTCGCCGTGGGCGTCCAGGTCCGGAGCGGGTCGCTCGCCTGCCGCTCCTTGAGCTGCTCCTTGAGCAGCAGCTTGTCCTTGAGGAGCTTGGCCTCGGTCGTCACCGAAAAATCGCCTGCCGGCTCAAGTCGGGATAGTCGTCGTTCGGCAAGTCCGGGTTGTCCTTCGCCAGCCCCTGCATCAGCCAGAGTCCCCGGGCGGCGGCGTCGGGGGGCATGTACATATGCCAGCCGGGGACCGTGAAGGCGTCCTGGCCAGCCGGCCGGCCCTCGGTCCGGCCATCGAAGCGCGCCCGCCGAAACCACTCCGCCGCCTCTAGGTCGTCCGTGAGGATCGCGCCGCCGCGCCCGATGGGCAGGATCTTGTTCGCCTGGAACGAGACGCACACGAGGGCCGCCAGGGACCCCGGCGGGGTCGGCTCGTACATCCCCGACGTGAACCGCCGGGCGGCGTCATAGAGCGGCGTCGGCCCCTGGGTCCAGATCCGATACATGCCGGACCACGCCTCGTCGTCCCAGTCGATGCGATAGCCGGCGTTCCGCGCGGCCTGGGCGACGCCCACATAGGTCCGCTTCGGCAGGAGCACCACGCATTCCTCGGGGCGGAAGCGCTCCACGTGCTTCAGCCACAGCAGGCTGAGAAAGATCGCGTTGGTGCAGGAGTCCACCGCGACGGCGTACCGCGCGCCGGTGTACGCCGCGACCGCCTGCTCGAAGGCATCGACCACCTCGAAGGCGCGGCGGCTCATTCCCACCGCATCAGCCACCACCACCACGCCACGAACAGCACCAGCGCGGCGACCAGGAGCCCGTCGAGGAGGCCGAGGTCGATCACTTCTTCCGCCCCAACGGCACGCGCCCCTGCCGCAGGCGCCGGGCCTCGTTGCTGGCCCGCTCGGCGTTGTGCTCCAGGTGGTTCAGCAGATGATCCAGCCACTGCTGGAAGGTCGTGGTGCCCGCGAGGATCGGGGCGTGGTCGCACCCGACCAGGGCCAGGATGCGGTTAGCGTCCCGCGCCGAGAGCCAGCTCGCCGGCATAGCGTCGGACACGCGCTAGATCCTCCAGGGTATCGACGGACAGGTTCTCGGCCGATTCGTCCCCGTGCGGATTCGTCACATTGACCGTGAACGCGGCGTCGGCCCAGATGTCGAAGGCGACGCGGGAGATCACGCGCCCGGTGACGCCCGCGATCGTCGTGCGTTGCATCCACGGCGTGACGTGTTCGCGATGATAGCGGTAGGCGGCTCCGGAGCTCAGGAGTCTCGTCTCGGCATCCGCGCGTCCCAGCAGCGCCGCGCTGAAGACCTCGGTGTCGTAGCCGCGCGGCCACGTCCGCACCGGGTAGATATTGCTGACATAGGGGTCCAGCCCCTGCGCCCGGTAGGCGCGATGCACGCCGAGGACGAGGCTCGCGCAGGAGGGATCGAGCAGCGGGCAGTCGCCCGTGAGCCGAACTATCGTCTCGGCGTTGTGAACCGCCGCCGCCTCGGCGTAGCGGCTTAGCACGTCATCCTCGTCACCGCAGTAGGTGGCGACGGTCAACCGGCTCGCGAGCTCCACGACCGCCACGTCGTCCGGCTTGTTCGTGGTCGCCACGATCACCTGATCGACGCCCTGAATCCGCTGGGCGCGCTCGATGACGTGTTGGAGCATCGGCTTGCCGGCGATCTCCATGAGCACCTTGCCGGGCAGACGGGTGGAGCCCATGCGGGCCTGGATGATCGCGACCGTCTTCACAGCAGGCCCCGCTTCGCCGCCCGCGCCCCGAACAGGATCGCGAGCGCGATGGCGTCGCCGACGGCCTGCGCCGCATCCTCCCGCTTCGCGCGGACCGACTCTTTCACGCCTTCAATATTGCCCTCCACCACCTTGCGGAATCCCTCGGTGTCTTGAATCTCAAGATAGCGGCACGCGCGCTGGACGCTCTCGCAATCGGCCGCGATCAGCTCGCGGGCGAAGTCCAGCCAGAGGGCGACCAGCGGGGACGTCGGGGGCGGCGTCGTCACAGCGGCCTCACGTACTCGACGAGGTAGGCCGACGTGAAGCCGGCCCCGAGGAACGCCTTGTGCGAGGCCACATTGTCGGCCTGCACGATCGCGCGCACCTCGGGCGCGTTGATCGTCTTGGCCTCGGCGACCAGGGCCTCGATGATCTTCTCGGCGTGGCCCTGGCCCCGATGCCACGGTGCCACGGTGAGGTTCAGCCAGACGCCCTTCGCCCGGCAGTCGAGCCGGCCGCTGGCGATCGGCTGGCCGTCCACCTCGACGATGTACAGCTTGGTCGCCGTGTCGGACAGCCGCTCCTCCAGCCACCGGCGGTGCCGCGCTTTGTTCGGGGGCGGCTGGAGCGAGTTGCGGGCCGTCACCGGATCCGTCCGGAGCGCGAACAGAAAGTCCGCATCGTCGAGCGTCGCGCGGCGCAGGGTGATCACGCGCGCACCTGGTAGCGCCGCATCGGTTCCTCGATCGTCAGGGGCCGCGTGAGGGGGTCGCCCATCAGCACCTCGGCCTCGCGGATATTGGCGATGTACTGCCGGAGCGCGCGGCGACCGAGGGCCACCGCCGCATCGGGATTCTTCGGGTCGGTGTCGTCGAGCTGGAAATGCTTCTCGATGACCTCGGCGCCGGCCCCCACCGCGACGGCGCCGGCCAGCAGCGAGTGGGTGTGGTCGGACAGACCTCCGAACATGACGCCGTGCGTGCCATACGCGGTCTCTGCGATCGTGCGGAGGTGGAGATCCTGCGAGGGGCAGGGGTAGGCGCTCACGCAATGAAGGATCACGTCGCGCGTCAGGGCCAGCCCGCACCACTTCACCAGCCCCTGCAACTCGGTGAGGCCCAGCATCCCGCTGCTCACGTAGATGGGTTTCGGATACTTTTGGTGCCTTCGCACAAACTCCAGGTCCGCGGCCTCGAAGCTCGCGATCTTGAACCGCTCCACGAAGGGCGCGATGGTCGCCACGTCCTCCGGGAGGTAGGTGGTGCACATGAATTCAATGCCAACCTCGTCGCAGTGCTGGCGAAGCGGTTTGAGCCAGTCCGGCGGGAGCTGATACCGGCGATACACTTCCAGGTAGTCCCCGGCGTGACGCCGTTCGGCCAGCCGTTCGGCCGAGGACCAGAACTGGAACTTCACCGCGTCCGCGTCGGCGACCTTGGCGGTCCGGATCAGCCGTAGCGCTTTCTCCAGGGAGCCGTCATGACAGGACCCGGCCTCGGCGATCACGAACACGCGGTTAGGCATCGGGGACCTTGGCCAGCAGGTCGCGCAGCTCCTCGACCGAGGCTTTGGGGGCCGACTCCGAGGTGTAGAGGAAGCCGTCCTCCAGGCGGCGCCACGACGTCGGCGGCCATGCCCCGCCGTCCCCGCCGGGGCGTCCCGCGTCGAAGGTGGCCCGCCAGGGGTGGAGCGCCGGGCGCAGGAGGTAGACCCCCTGGCGGGCCACGGTGCGGACCGATTCCTCCGGGCTCAGGAGCGTTTCGTGGATCTTCTCGCCGCCGGGCCGGAGCCCCACCACGTGCCGCGGCCAGTACGGCCCCGCGACCGCGATCGCGAGATCCATGAGATGAGCCGCGCGGAGCTGGGGCACGAACACCTCGCCCCCCTCCATGGTGCGCGCCGCATCGAGGACGAGATCCACCGCCGTCTCCAGCGGCATGATGAAGCGCGTGCAGCGCGGATCCGTGAGGGTCAGCGGGTCGCCGGCGGACCACTGGCGGCGCCAGCGGTGGACCACCGAGCCCCGCGAGCCGAGGACATTGCCGTACCGGACGGCGCAGCTCCGCACGCCGCGCGGCGCCCCGTAGACGTTCGCCGAGATGGCGTAGGACTCGGCCATGAACTTCGAGGCCCCGTAGATGTTGGTCGGCATCACGGCCTTGTCGCTCGAGATCACCACCACCCGCGACACGCAGGCCCGGATGGCGGCATCGAGGACGTTCATCGTCCCGAGCACATTGGTCTTGACGACTTCCTCGGGATCGTAGGCCACGGCGTCCACGCGCTTGAGGGCGGCGGCGTGGACGACGAGCTCGACGTCCTGGAACGCCAGCAGCAGGCGGTTCCGGTCGCGCACGTCGCCCAGGAGGAAGCGGAGCTTGCCGTGGGGATCGACGGGCCGGAACCGCTCGGCCATCTCGGCCTGCTTCAGCTCGTCCCGCGAGAGCACCCGGACCCGGGTGACCGCCGGATCGTCCAGCACCCGGCGCACGAACGCCTGCCCGAAGGTCCCGGTGCCGCCGGTGATCAGGAGGTGCATTAATTCTCGCCGGCCTTCTCCCGGCCCTCGTCGTCGAGCGTAAAGATTTCCGCGTTCTCGCCCATCGCCTCCAGCGCCCGCTGGATCAGCGCGGCGTGGTAGCTCACAGGGTCCAGGCCCCGGTCGCGCATCTCGGCGAAGATCCACGCCAGGAACGCTTTCCGCGCGTCGGCGGTCGCGGCCGGGTCGATCTTCGTCGCCGGCAGCAGGATCAGCCGCCCCGCGATCGCGATATGCGCGAGCACACTGAGCTCGGCGTCGCTGAAGCCCGCCAGCGGGCGGTCGTCACTCATGCCGGGGCCACGCCGTGACCGCGATCAGGAGCAGGAGCGCGAGCAGGAGCGTCAGGAACCACAGCACCGTCCTCACGACGTCGGCGTCAAGGATCACTAGTTTCGCGGCGCGTCGATCCGCGCCAGCTCCGCGCGGCCCTCGGCGTCGAGCACCAGCGCCGCGGGCCCCGCGCACCGCGTGCATAGGGGCACCGCGCCGGCGGTCACCTTCCGCTCAGAGGACGGCGCCAGGATCAGCTCAGCGCCGCACCGCGCGCAGGGCCGCCGGGTCGTGCCGACATCGTTCATGATGCCGGCCCGGATCAGGGGGTCGACGTCGGCGGCCAGCGCGCAGATGATCGCCGGCGGGCCCCCGAGGTCCGTCACGGCACCCTCGGCAGCAGCGGCTCGCCGAACCAGTAGCTCCACCACCGGGCGTACACCGTCAGCACCGGCGGCAGGATCACGACGAGCGCGGCCACCACGAGGATGACCCAGACCCACACGGGCAGCGGGTCGTCTTCCTCGCTCATCGGCGCGTGGTAGCGGGGGCGGGAGTCGAACCCGCCTGATCGGGGTTATGAGCCCCGCGCTGGGACCGCTCCAGTCCACCCCGCGTCACCACCGCATCCCCTCCCGGAGCGTCTTCCGCGCCCTCCGACCCTCCATCGCCTCCCCAAGGGCCACGCCGGCCAGGAACGCCCCGGCGAGCGCCAGGAGGATCACCCCCACGGTCACGAGCATCCCGCCGCTCATCGAGGCACCGCATGGCCCGCCTTGAGGAGCGCGTCCCCGAGATCGTCGGTGTCCCGGGTCACGGTCGCGAGCAGCCGCCCGAACGAGTCCCGGGCGCAGTACGCCACCGTGAACGGCCCCCGCGCGATCCAGGCCCCGGTGAAGTTCCGGGCGGCCTCGTAGCCGGCCTGGCCCCGCTCGGGGGCATCGACCGCCAGGAGCCGAATCCGCTCCGGGGTCTGCTGCACGCGCTCGTCCCCGGGCGTGTCGCGGTCGTCCGTCGCCCTCCCCAGGTGCGTCGCCAGGCGGGCGTCGATCGTGTCGCCGTCGACCGCCCGGATCGGCTCGGCGGTGACCGCCCAGCACCGGACGAGCAGGAACGGCAGGAGCCAGGGCAGCACCAGCATCCCGCCGCTCATCCCCAGAGGACTCCCCGCCCGAAGCAGGAGCGGCACGTCTCAGGACCGGTCCCGCCGCTGAGAACCACACCGAGACTCGATTGAGAGACGTAGAACCCGGCCGGCACCGTGCCCCGCCCGCCGCACACCGGGCAGAGGTGGGGACGCACCGGCGCTACGGGGTCCCAGCGCGCCTCAAAGACCCGCGCGTGCTGGCTGCACCGCCCGGAGGTCAGCTCCTCGCAGTCGCGGCAGATCATGGAGAGGAGGGACGCGCCCCAACCCCGCGCGCCCCGCCGGCGGACACCCTTTGCAACCCGCCTTGCCACCCTCGCGGAATGACGCCCGGCCGCCCCAGCCCTCGACCGAGCCCCACAACCTCACCCGTGCGGGAGGAGCCCCGATGGGAAGGGCGCTGGGCGCACGAGCGTTCGCCGCTGTCCGCGCTTCCGACCCCAGAAACCCCGCTCTTTTCGCGGAATCGAATTCCAGCCGCCCTCCGCGCCATTCTGGGACACGAACAACCGCGACCCGCTACCACCGTAGCTGCCCCCTGCCAGAACTTCGCTCCTGCGAACATCCAGAGGCCCTACGCGCGCGATTTCGGGCCCGCTCCCACCCGATCCCACACCCCAAACCCTTGCCCTGGGCGCACGACGAGGGAGGGGGGCTATGCACCGGTGTAGGCGCCCGAGCGCACCCCCACCCCTGGCCCCGGCCGGGCGCCGCGGTCCCCGCCGGCGCCGGCGCCTGTCCCGGCGCCCGTCGCATAAGCGTGCTTATGCACCTTATCAATATTTTCAGTATCTTGCATCACATCATGCGGGGGCAATTCTCGCTTCGCCTTAGAGCGCTCTAGCTCGTGTTCCACGCTCTCTAGTCGCGCCATAACCTCGGCATCGCTTAAAGCATTAATTTCCCTGGCAAGATTACTCTCCACTTCGATCTTCTCGGTATAGCCGGCCAGGCGCCCGAATATTGCCACTAGTTGGCCCCATCTGTCGGGAAAGCGCTTAGAAAACTTGAGAATAGCGGCATCGGTGGGGGCACAGCCTAAGATCCTTGCCAATTCCCTGCGAAAGGGACGGCGCAGCAGGGCCTCGATATCCTCCGCGAGCTCCGGCTCCTGTAGTCTCTCTGGAGTAATAACTACGCGCCTATCACGGCTCATAAGCGAGTACCTAGCCAGGACCGTACCAGACCAAGACACACGGGTGTCAAGAGGGTATTCAGAATTCCTGAGTAGCGGGGAGAAAATGGATTCTCGCTCATGGAGTATTTCCGCCCATGTTTCCCCTCATGAGCGAGAAGGAAAACGCGCCATGCGGCCATCATCTTATATAAGATCTATAACGTAAGATTTTTTTAGTCCAGTGATATCAGTAAGTTAGCCATGATATAGGCCATGACGCGATGCGGCGAATTTTTCTTACCAGAAAAATAGCGTATTTAGCAAGTAAATCTAGATGGTTATCTCATGGTACCTCAGATATACCCATACGTAAAATCAATGAGTTAGCCTGGCACTCCAAACCGGCCGTCACTCCTACTAGTGAGGGGACCGTT
>OBLR010000277.1_pt1 | contig 11882 bp, 12 predicted proteins | sample 1519891 | NCBI WGS metagenome assembly OBLR01 (sample SAMEA3113583, study PRJEB22503) | soil metagenome | reverse complement strand
AACCTTTCTGTGTCTTCTATGGCATTGCGGGCAATATTGTCTGACAATAACCAAAAATAAGCTCAAAACAATACCGTATCTTGCCAGAACAAAAGAAATGGACCGGGTGGGAGTTGAACCCACGACCTCAGCCAGCCTTTTCTAAGCTGGCAGCAGATAGAAATGTCATAGTGGGAATAGACTTTCCTGAGCTACTAAAGTATAAGGTAGAGAGAAACGCGCCACTGCCAACAGGTGAGCTAATCGACATGCTGGCTGAATAGGATCAACAATAAGTTCGAGATGTATTATAATATCCTTTGTTGGCTACTGCATCTATACTGCGCAAAATATCATCTAAGCTGACCTTCTTCGGTAGCTTGATTTTGCATTTATACTCTTTTTAGTTGAGCTTTTTCTCCTCTTCTTTATGTTTTCCATGACTGTATGGTGGTAGCATGTCCTATTTGGGTGTGATGCATAACAACGATATGATAGAATGTCCTTCCGCGAATTTTTCATTTCATAACTGAATTAAGGTAATTCTTGGAACAATCATCTAAGGAAAACTCCAAGACGCCTACAGAAGAATTTGAATATAACACACCCCGCTAAGGTTTTGAAATTCTTTGCCGCATGACTTGCATATTTTTATCATTTTTTGTTCTGACATCATTACTCCAGGATATCAGCCTTTAGACGCTTTGCATCCAGGTGTAGAGGAATAGGCAGGACTATATATCTCCCTACTGACATGATAAAGATGAGGAGGACACATATCTTCAGTGTCGACAATTAGAATCTATAAGAGAAACTCAACTTTTGTGGAATTGCCAAGTTTAGTAGAAGAGCTCAGCAATATTGGACTGGCTAATACTTTGAAGAAATACTACAACAAGCCACTTGAGCATGAAGCAAAGAGCATAGTTGCCGGACCGACATTCATACAGTACCTGAACAAATTATTCAAGACCCAGATAGCAGCTGGAGATATACTACAGTTTGAGTCAGACCGTCATAATAAATTCTTCATGTTTTCATTAACCGGGACATGGGATGAGATAATCAAGTTGTAGTGATAAACCGAGTCATTCATAGATGATACTTGCAGACATACAATTTGTTATGAACTAGGTAAACCCATGCGTATGTTCTGGCAGAATATCTAGATTGCAAGTAGCATGCAATGCATGGATTAAGTTGGTTACGGATACTCCGAACCCGATCCGATATAAGTCAACATATGTTTAGGGGTTCTTAGCGAACAGGAAATATCAAATACTAAAGCTAACTGTTAGAGAATAGTAGGAGAGAGAATAAACTATGTTTCTAAATCAAGTAACTAATGATAGCACTGGTTGTGCATATTAGAACTGCAATACCATTGTTCATGTTAATTCATTAGGTGATTAGGTTAGCCGACCAGGCAAAGACAATGGAAGAAAAATTTTGTGACACATTTGTGCATCCATGTCCAATCTCAAAGCCATAGAGAAAATGAAAATAGATGCTAGGTACTATTATAGCTGATGATTGTACTAACTACAATAATAATAATTCTTCCATCTTGTTAAATATGAGTGGAAGCATGTGTCCGACGAGCTGATCAAAAAATGGTTGCAAAAATAAAAGCTCTCCATTATGCAGCAGCGACGACGACTGCAATAGCTGGTATTTTACATCTAATTATAGCTCCCAATGTGCTAGGATTTAGCCTCAATACAGGCATATTCTTTCTAGTAGCAGGGATAGCTCAGCTGTTTTGGGTAGTGCCAATGATAAGAAGATGGGGACTGCCATGGTATTTGGTTGGCATTGGAGGAACGGCTGTGCTAATCATACTATTTGCAATTACTAGGATGCCAGATAATCCTATCACAGGAAGAGCAGGTCCGATTATGCCAATGGCAATTGCGATTGAAGTCTTCCAAGCCGCCTTCATTGGACTGGCTGCTGCTATCATAGTCAATGAAAGAAAAGATAAAAAACAACTTGGCAGAAAAACTACTTCTGAGAAGGTATAACCTTTTGTGAATTCAAAATTGAAGCATATTCGACGGGATGTAGCATAAAAAGAGATGAATCTGAAGCTAGGTTGCCACAGGCAATATAACTTCAGAATGAAGGAAGGCGGTATTCTCTTCCTCCTTCTCTTGCTTTTTTATATTCCTACAAGGATTCTTATCCCTGTTCTGCTTCCACTGGTAACACTATTCCATGTATTAGTGTTGGACCAAAGTGATTATCTACTGCTCTTGGGTCTACCCATATTGCAATAGAATCGCCTAGAATCTGCATGTAACCAGTTACATTTTCAATAGGACCTTCTCTTAAGGTAACAGTCATTGTACCATTAAATGTTGTCATGTCATCGCCTTGATGAGTAACAGAAGACTGATTGAAATTGTATATCTTGTGTTCATGCAAGATATTGCCATCCAGCCTTACCATGTGTAAAGTTGCATTGGATGATTCTATCTGTGGATCCTCACGACCAATTAATGTACCATCAAGCTGCATCATCCATTCACCTGCTGTGCTCCAAGATATACAGCAAAGATAAGATAGAAAAAAGCGCTCAGATAATAATTATAGACTGGCTAATGTGGGCAATGAAGACGTATGGAGAGAGAAATTAATAACTCTCAGAACACCAGAGGCTGAACTGGAGGAGTTTAAGCATATGATTGGTGAGCTGTTAGCATTAGCATCATCATCAACTAACAAGAAGAGGAGAAGAGAGAATGAGCTTATGTCAGCTGCTTTTGATGCTCATCCTCTTCTCCTTCTCTTCTAAGTTTCTATGACCTTGGTACCCCCACCAGGGTACTTGTGGGAGTAGCTTAAATTTTAGATGTCTAATCTAAAAAGACTTGTCGAAGTCTCTTCAATGTTAACTGTTTTAATTTTCTTTATAACAGAAGTACAGAGCCAGAGCTCAAATTTCGGTTAAAAGAACTAAACAAGGATTGAAACATTACACCAACCAACTAACCAACAAAAACATGTGAAAAGCTCTACCCCTTTCAATTTTGTTCTTTATCGAGTACTCTGACGCTAAGGAGCTGGAGGATTTTATTATTTGAATCGCCTGCTCCTGGTATTGTCCGACAACCTCCTATAACAAGCTAAAATCAATGCCGTATTTTCCCAGAATAAAAGAAATGGACCGGGTGGGAGTTGAACCCACGGCCTGAGCTAGTCTTTTCTAAAGGGACGTAAGCTTAGGAAAGAGAGACCTTACTGTTCAAATATCAAGAAGAGTCATGGAATAATCAATAATTGCCCAATGCACGAATGGTAAGTGCTAGATCTTATTTTGTCAGGATGAATGAAAACAGAGGGGATACTAATTGGTTGACTGATGACCAGTTATTAAGAGGAACAGAACAATTCTTCAAATTAAACGGTTATTCTGATTTAGAATATAATAGAGTACTTGATCAAGGAGGGAGAACTTTTTCATCACCAATCGTAGCATCTAGAAAAACAAAATATAATGATGAGGAAGAAATAGACGAAACTATAGCAAGCATTTTCAAATCCAAGATTAAAAATTATGATCTAAGCTTTCTTGGGCATCTTGAATCATTTACATTTAACATTTTAGACAATTATGAATTGACAAATCCAATGCTTGTAACTGACTCCTTATCTTATTTTCACATTATCAAGAATCAAGAAATTAGTGTTGCAATTGAAAATATGATGAGAGATGGACTGTTTATTTTATTTCTTAACCATCAATTCGCATATGCTTTATTTGATAAATTTGAAAATATGACTAAACCTATTCCTGTTTATGATTAAATATATAGTCGGAAGTTTTTCGATGAAAAGCTGCACATTTTACAAGTTTTATCGACAAAGGGGAGGATCGGCATTGTTAGGGTTTTTGTCCGACAATTATCTAAACGAGCTCAAAACAATACCGTAGTTGTACAACAGGAAAAAATGGACCGGGTGAGAGTTGAACCCACGACCTCAGCTGCTGTCTTCGTCTGCTTTAAAAACAAATAATGGAAAGTAAGCTGTTCAAATCCCACTCCCTTCAACCCTTCTTGTTGGTAGTCTATATACCATCAAGCGATCAAGCTAACCGAGGAAATATCTCAGATGTTGTACGTTAAGTCATCCTTTGATTGCAGATTGTACAATGACGCCGTGGAGCATTTACTATAGTTCCATCTGCATCCAAGATTCTCAAATATCGAGGTATAAGCAAAGACATTAGGATCACTATCAGAGCAGGTAGCCAGTCCTGTTGCTTGGACTATTTGCTATCTCCTTGAGGTAGGCGTACACTGTATTTTTTGTATGACATTTCTTCTATCAGAACGGTCGATTGTTAGTAAATAGAATACAACATTATCATCAACATGTATGTCTACTGCTACTGTTGGAACGTTACAAAATGCAGAATGGCAAAGCTACATAATAGATGCCTGTACACACTGCTGAAGCCTGTGAGTTCTGTGCCACATCTGATCTCAAAAAGCGAGATGTCAAGATGATGGCAAGCTGCCCGCAAATGAATAGAAAAGGGCATGGGAGGAAAGACTAGTCAATGACCAACGATAATGATAGGAAGAACAAGAGAATCATGCTAGTAGATGATGAGTCAGATGTCACTTATACCCTAGAAACAGTTTTAGAAGATAATGGCTTTCAGGTAGAATCATATACAGATCCTACTTTGGCACTGTCTAATTTTAGACCTGGATTATACGATTTACTACTTCTTGATATTAAGATGCCAGAGATGAGCGGCTTTGACGTGTATCAAAAGATGAAGGAAATAGACAGCAATGTTAAGGTCTGTTTCTTAACCGCTAGTGAATTATTTTATGAAGAATACCGAAAACTTGATGCAAATACAAGAATAAATAGGGAACACTGTCCAAAAGCCAGTCAGAGCGGAAGAGCTGATACGTAAGCTAAATGAGATATTATATCCCGCTCGATCGAATCTATAATTATGATTTAGCTCCATATTTTTTGGCTGCCCTTTTAGAGGCAGAAGCAAAAATTTCTCTGACCATGGAAAGGAATTATCTAAAATCTTCAAATAGAATGGTTTTTTAGTGATTACTGACATGAGTTCCTCATCAGAAAAATAACTGTTACCACTTCATACCAATTATTGCCATAGTAGCAGCACTAGCATTGCTGCTGGATTTGTCCGACACCACCGTCAGACACCACCAAATATTGAACTCAAAACAATACCGTATCTTGCCAGAACAAAAGAAATGGACCGGGTGGGATTATTTGAACCCACGACCTCAGCGGCAGGTTTCTAATGCTGCTTCCTGTACTACCTCCCATCTAAAGGAGCAGCAGCTATTGAAAGAAAACTTTACTACTCAAATCCCACCTGCTCCACCATCTTGCTAGCTTTTTCCTAAGACTTCGCTTAACGGTGCATGGTCATGGAGCTAAAAATACTGCAATCAAACAGATCAAATCTTTTCAAGGTTTTGATAGGACAGGAAAAGAAGAATAAACTTCCTCCCAAGCTCATCGTCTATAATCAGGGCGTCATAGTAGGCTCACGAGCTTTTACCGGTTTTCTCGCTCTTCCTCTCCTACGGAACCATTATCGCCAGATATTCCGAACTTTCTGCTGTTGCGTTCACCGATGCTATTCTCTGTATTTCCGCTGTCCAGTTCCCATAATCGCCAACAAGCGTGACTATTGTAAAGTCTGCGGACTGACCAGCTGGTATTGTTGAGGGAGATGTAACTGTAGCGTCAAAGTCAACAAAATTGCCTGCTGCGTCATAGAAGGTGGCTATCGCATAAACAGATTGAGCAGGAAGGTTACCAGTATTTGTAACATTGCCGGTTACCTGAAACAACGGTAGTCCTATTCCGCTCTCTACCATACCATGCTTGTCTACCACAACCTTCAATGCTGCCGGCTTATCCTGAAGGAAGTCTGAGTCTAGCCCTGCACTCAGAGTATAGTTTGCTATGCTCTCAGACACAGCAGCGTCGTTGATGTAGATCCCAAAGGGTCCCTTCTCTCCTGATCGCAGCTCGCCGAGCTGCACAGGACCTTCAGCAAGATGGATGAGCTGCCCCGCAGAATCGTACAAATTAGCGCTAACCTGCACCCAGCCTATTTTTTCAGGTGAATCATTTCTCACCTCTCCGACAATGATGGTGATGCTGGATCCTGCGTCGACCAGTGAGTGGCTTACGATGGTGATATCGCTATCTCTATCACTGCTTTTTTGTTGTTGTTGAGCCATCGATGTTATGGGTGACGATAGTAGTATCATAAGAGCTGTTGTCACCGTTACAGTTAGCGTTGTTGTCACATCGCTCTCCCTCTCTCTTCTCTCTATCTCTCTGCTCAACTAAAAAAAGGTAGTCTCGGCGATAAATATTTTGCCGTTTGGTAAAGTCACAGTTAGAAGTGCTGTCTTCATTCCAGAGTCAAAGGCTGGTGTTGTTACTGTTCCGCCCCCTGCCGTTGCACCCCTGACTATAGATTGTGCAGAGTGAATTTCAAGTAAAGCCGAATTCAAATTTTTCGCTCTTTTTGCTGCTCGCCTTAATAATAGACAAGTCGTCTGTATCTATGATCATTATTAACTAAACTGTGCCGTCAAAGCTGCTGCTGTATTTGTCCGACAACTACCCAAAAAGAAGCTCAAAATAATACCGTACTTCCCTCATAGAAAGAAATGGACCGGGTGGGATTATTTGAACCCATGACCTCAGCGCCCAGCAGATTTCTTAACATCTCTAATGCCTGTTTAAAGAGCATAGGTATTGATCAAATCAAAAAGCTATTATAGTATCTCCAATGACACATAATCTATGCATCACGAGATGCAATCACGAAATCTTGACAAGAACCCTGACGAGGTAAGAAAATTTTCAAATGGTAAGATAGAGCTTGCCAATCTTGGAGACACAACAATCGGAAGATTTACTCTTGAGCCAGGTTGGAAGTGGTCCAAAGATGTTAAACCCATAGTTAATACAAATAGTTGCCAAATGACCCATACGGCATATGGGATATCAGGAAGACTACGAGTTAGAATGGACGATGGAACTGAAGCAGAATTTGGTCCAGGTGAAGTGTCGTATGTTCCACCAGGTCATGACGCATGGGTAGTTGGAAATGAGCCCTTTATTGGAGTAGACTTTACTGGATTGAAGGAATACGCTACTTCAAAGAAATGAGCTCATTTAATACCGTAGTTCTATAACAGGAAAAGATGGACTAGGTGGGAGTTGAACCCACGACCTCCGCAATGCCGTACAAGGTATTGCCACTCTTTAAGGATGCTTAAATATTATCAGAAGAATATACAGCTAAATGTCCTCTACAGGCTGGCACAACTCTCACCCGCTAAAATTCAAATGTAGTTTTTGCAACCTGTATTTTAAGACAGAAGAAGAAAAAAATAAGCATATTGAAGAAAAACACTCAGATTATTAAAGCTGCATTTCTTACCACTCGAGAGATGATTGTAAAGACATAGCACAGGGTTTTGCTAACCAGTTTCCCTCGCTCTGCTGCCATCTTCTTTCTTCTGTTTCGCTATTCATCCACGTCTATTTCGACAATCTTGTATCTTCGACCTCTTATGTAATTATTATTTTCATGTCCATATCCATAACACACTAGAGCTCCGCTCTTCTTATCCAGATGTAATGCTCTGCCTTCTTCATGTTCTACAGCGCACGGTATCCAGTTATTCCTGTATCTGTCATAGTAAGCATTTCCATACTTTCTATCCACATATACTACCACAATTTCATCTGTCATTTTTTATTTAATTACTGAAAACCTCCATTCTTGCTGCTAATGCTTTGACTTCTTCATACCCTTGTCAAAACGCTTCGCTAGAGACTTGCTCGTAAGCAATAAATTTAGTAATTGAGAGAGAGATATATCTTATTCAGAATGAATCATGAATTGTTTTAATTGCTATTCTGAATTTAATCCTACGCTCTCAAAACCTATATGTCCAAACTGCGGATTTTGTTACTATTGCAGAGATTTCACCTGTTTACACCATGATAAGTATTCTGAATGAAAGTTGCTATCATCCTGCTTGATTAATGATGAATAATATGTTCACGATATTGCAGGCATATAGCGTTAACTCTTATGCTGTTTGCCACTAGTTTTACCTGCAAGCAAGCTCTAAAGTATGCATGTATATGTGTAGTTAGGTGATGAAGGGCAATGAGCTCCTATTTAGTAACAGACTAAAAGCTACCCTTGCTTGTACTGCGGTTGCTCCAGAAAACTATCATAGCAAAAATGAGACAAAATGAGACAAATTTGTACTCAGACCCTTAAGGTGCATATAGTACATCAAAAATATACCTATCTTCTATGGGTTACCCCAGAATAGATATATTACTTTGATAATAATATAACATTATTGTGTTAATTCAGCAGGTGATTAGGCATAAAAGTATCAACATGGACATGCGCTTTTGCCGCAAAGTACATGCAAGCCATCTTATGTAATCAGGCACAGAATGCGAGGTAGTACATCTATTGCACGTTAGAGTTCCAAAGTCAGTCTTTGTCAGACATTATTTTCTCTCATGTCGACGTATCATGATAAAGAAGTATGAGCCTTAAACAAGTTGAAAAAAGAGATCAAGCATTAATAATGATCAGCTTCTTTCCGTATATCCTATGACGTTTAGATAACTCTGTAATTTCTTGCCAAGAGCACTATTTCGATTACAGATTAATAATTTATTATCCCATGTTTGACAATCAGAATCCCTATCTTCAGTTATGTAACTACCATTGCAATCACTTGCGAACATCTCCATACCCTTGTTATAGATTTCCATACATACATTGAGGATGTTGTTCCAAATTCTATCAACTTTTGGATCTGAGGATGCTTGCACTATTTGAGTTTCAATCTCTTGTTCGGATGGTGCACCTGCAATAGTGGCGGTAGTGCTCTTTCTAAGATAGTAGACTGCAGCTGAAGCTCCAACTAGTCCACTGATAATAACAACTGCAGTGATGATGACAATCTTTGCCTTTCTGGATATCATGGTTTTCTCAGTTTGCCCCAATATTTGTTAATGATACCGTTAACAGCCATTAGGATATTATTATCTCCATCGTTGGGGACGACAATCATTTTTCTCTAGTTGTCAATAAATTCACTGTAGAGTAAGAAGAAGAACAACAATATTTCATAATCTTGTGGCAGAGGTGTAGTATAACTATAATTATTGTTAGTTAGATTATGATTCTGTCCTAGCTTGCTATTAACTCATACAGAGCTTGACATTCTACTTGGCAAGAGGGAGTTTATCCGTTCCAAAAAAGAGACAAATAGAGAAAAAATGATAAGGACTAAATATTTTTACAATTGGTGTTGCTACATCTACTTCGGCTTGATTATGATCTGTGATTGTATCTTCTCCTCTGTCATGAATGGAAAAATATCCGATCCTCCAGTTCTAGTATTGATATCATCTTCTTCTCTACTAACTATAACATCATATCCAGAAGTGTCCTCAAAGAAGAAGATGTGTAAGAAATGGACCGAGTGATGGGATTTGAACCCACGACCTCAGCAGATCAGCAGCAGCTTTCTTAGGCGGATCTCTATTTCCTATTACTATCAAAAGGCAGCTATCGAGTAATTATTATGTCCAAAAAGGATTTGTTTGTTATGGTTGTTGTTTTCTACTTTCAAATTAACGTGTCCAACTCCTACTACTGATGTAAGGTGAACTTAACTCAACTTTCGGCTCTTGTTTTTCTTCTTCAAGAAATTCCACTAAACGCGTGTAGTATAGCAGAAATTCCCTACCCTTTTCTGTTGTCCTATATATTACTCCATTTGAAGAAACATCCTGCGCCATCAGTCTCTTTCCGATTAGCTCTCCGAGGTAGAGGTGCACCTGCTCGTAGCTGAGATTCGCTCTGTACATTATATGAGTCTTTTTTATTCCAGAGGTGGCAAGCCCTAGCACGTCGCCCATTATCTGAATTTTTCCCCTATTGTTTTTGTGTTGTTCAGACGTCGTGGTCATCATATCTCTATGCTCTTTAACGGATGTGTGATAGATTAGGTACATGATGGAACAGCCGTTTCAGGATTCTCGGTTCCACCTATTTTTATCTTGTATTTGTAATGCAAAACCTTAACTGGTTTGAGGGTAATAAGAAAATATGACGATTCTATAGTAATTTTACCTGAGAACCCACCCAACTAGGCAGATACTGATTATTTTTCTCGATTTGCTTGAACTTAGGAAGAAACTTTAGAGACCAAATAGTTCTAGTTGTTATGAGTATACACCTTTTGTAAACCTTCTACTGCCTTGAGTATTTCAATTTCGGTAACAAGTCTGTGTATATCTTCTACATGCATTGCATGCTCCTTTCCCCTTTCCTTTAATCTCAAAAGGGTTCCAATTTATCTGCTCCTCTAGGCGTGTTTTGAGGCACCCTAATTTGCAATTTGAGATGTCTGTTTACATGCAGATTGTTTTGTTGCCTGATAATTTTTTCACTTTATTCAATCATTTTTCTATGGCGTCTTCTGCGAATCGGTTACATGTAAAAAGAGGACTGATGTCATATTCTGCATTCCATACATCAGACAAAGTATAGTCTAGATATTATGACATGTTCTTCTTTAGTTAATCCATTCTTGTTCTATTATCTTTTCCTTCCTTGTCTTCTCTTGTTGGCAATACTCGTCCTTTTTGTGGTAGTTCTGCTTGCTTTTTTAGCAAGTTTCTTTACTTTTCTTTTTACCTTTGGAGCTGTTCTATTGATTACTCTCTTTGCCTGATGTCCCTCAGCATTAGCTTCCCTTGTTGCATGCCTAGCACCACGTTTTACCATCTTCCTAGTCTTTGGCGCTCCTTTTGGTAGCTGTAGTGCTGTACCTTTTGCTGCTCTTGCGGTTTCAGCTGCAGCAGCAGCTGCTTCATCCATGGCTTTTGCTGTATCTGACACAACACCACTTTTCTCCACGTCTTTGACCGTATCTCTTATGCCCCGTGTAGTGTCACGAGCTGTCAAAGCCGCTTCATGTGTAGCATCTGCCATTTCTTGGATTGCACCACTTTCATGTAATGTTTTTACACTCTCCCTGATAGCACGGGAGGTCTCACGGATCTTCTTAGCAGCTTCTTTCATATTTTCAGCAACTTGATCAGACGTTAATTCTTCAGAAGTGGAGGACTTGGCTCTGTTCCTAGTAGCCATTACAATAGAATACCACAAGCTCCTATAAAAACTCATTTAATATTTTATATAGGACCTCCCTCTAAACATCCTGTCTTGTGAAAGGTGTTTGATTGATTGGATTTTTAGTAGCCATACTGTATTTTCTCATACTGTGACATAGAAGATAAATAGTCGGCATTATTTCGCTCAAATGACTAAATTAGAAAATGTCCGACGCACTTTTAGGTTTCGATGTATTCGTCTTTTGTATTTGAGATAGCCTGATAAGTTTCAAGACGATCCCTTAAATGTAATCTTCCCCTTGAATTCTCGATGAAGACAACATTTTATGCAGGTTCCATTGCAGTAGTTGCTGCTATGATTCTCATTATAGCATCTATATCAGCAGCTCCTGCTTTATTGTTCACGCAAACAGCAATTGCTTCAATTGATGATGAGCAAGGTGGCAGCGCAACAACAACAAATGATACGGATATGACAACAACCAGTACTGGCGATACTACCACTAGTCCAAGAGCCCCCGATAGGGCGACAACACAGCCAGTTGCAGTTGGAGGCGGAAACATAACCTTCTCAGTCAACCAATTCTTACCGTCGATAACAGAAATTCAACCGGGCGAAAGTGTCACATTTTTTGCCCCTGATGGATCTATCGAACTCCACAATGTCATATTTGATTTAACCAATG
>OBLR010000276.1_pt1 | contig 11905 bp, 7 predicted proteins | sample 1519891 | NCBI WGS metagenome assembly OBLR01 (sample SAMEA3113583, study PRJEB22503) | soil metagenome | reverse complement strand
ATCCAGCGGTATAGCGTGGTATTTCAGCATCTGTTGGCGATGGCGCTCAGCCCCCGACGAGTCCATCGCTTACCTGAGCAAGTTGGCCGATCGGCTGTGATGTAGAGAGGGCCAGCGTGAACCTGTCAACCGCCGGCGTGCCCCCCGGCGCCTGGCGTAAGTCCAGCTACAGCGGCGGCTCCGGCAGCGGCAACTGCGTCGAGGTAGCCGGCACCCCGCCCGGGGCCGTCGCGGTGCGCGACTCGAAAAACCCCGCCGTCGGCGCCGTGACCATCGACGACCCCGCCTGGCGGAGTCTCCTCGCCGCCATCAAGCGCGGCCGGCACGACCTGTAGCGAGCCGGCCTGGTCGAGGGAGCCGACCGCCACGCTGATCACCTCGACCTCGATGCCGTTCCTCGAACGTGAGGCGCTCGCTGACCGGGGGCGGCAAGGTCCGATCACGACCGTGCGGTGCCGACACCTTCATCGAATGCTGGAGCGGGGACTACGGGTTCCAACGCAGCAACGCGGTCAGCTCCTGCCTGCACCCTCGCGGTCTGTCCGCGGTCACGGAAGGCCTGGCCGCCTCGCCCGAATTGCGCTACGCGATCACCGGATCGCTCGCCGCCCAGCCGTTCGCCCCCTGTGCGCCTCCACGCCTGGCGATGATCTACGTCGACGCCCCCGAACAGCTGGCCGAGCGACTGGGCTTCGGGTCGTTGACGCGGGCACCAATACTCTGCTCGCGACCGCTGATTATGACGTTGTCTTCGAGCGTCTCGTCGTCGACGACCCCAGATTCGTGGCGCACACTCAAACCGCCGCCGGGTATCCCTCGGCGAGTTTGGTGAGGGAGTCGGAGAAGTTGATGCTGTTTTTGGCGGCGGTGGCCAGGTAGCTGCGGATTGCGCAGAACTGGTCGGCTCCGGATAGCGTTCGGAGGCATCCGGATACTTTTTGGCGGACTTTATGTATCCGGATCTCCATTTCCCATCTGGCAGACGGGGCGAGTCAGCCTGTCTGCGTAAGGCGATCCGCCTCGGCAAGAAGGAGGTTGCCGAAGGGCTGGAAGCCGATTCTCACGCTGTTCAGTCCGCCGATCACGCGATGGACGGTTCCCCACTCCCATATTGCGGTGGCGTCGACGCCAGTTCGAGCTGCCAGACGTTCCGTTCTAACCCACAAGTCGTCGCCGGTGTCGGGGGTGCAACGGACGATAGTCCCGAGGTCACATGCGGGTTCCGCCCTTAGGCCATCGGGATCTATCAGCTTGAAGGTGCCACCTTCAGTCTGGAGTGCGTTCGCTTCATGAACGTCGCCATGCACGAGCACCGACGTTCGACGGTGGTAAGCGCGCTCGCGGCGATCGGCGCATTCGACGGCGTCGTCGATCGTCGCTGCCGAACATGGTCGTTCCAGCTCCTCCCAAAGCTGCGGTATGAGGTGCTGCATCCGATGTGCTAAGTCGGCGCCGGTCGGCAAGTCGATGTCGTCGTCGAGCGGGCGCCAGAGTTGTGCGACGATGTCGCACAACATGTCGTGTTGCGAGCGATGGTCCAAAATCACCTCGTACATCGCCGGCCCGAGTCTTTCAAGCAAAAGTGCGCCTCGGGTGAGGTCGCGCCGGATCAGGCGTGCGCAGCTCTTCCCCGCAGCGAGATCGAGCACGGTCGCTTCAAAGCCGAGCTGGCCTCGATATCCGGGAACCCCGACCTTGAGGACTGACGGGGCCCCGTCGGCGAGCGTGGCTTCGACGACCAAGGCAGCGTGTCCCCCGCGCATCGTTGCGCCGATCGTCAGCGACCAGTCCTGGGCCAAGGAGTCTAGGACAGACGGTAGGCCGTCGAGCCATGCCGCGTGCCCGTCGGCAAGCGCCCTGCTTCGGACTTCATCGGGAACGTCGAGTGTCATCCGATTTATTGTTCCTTACGACTCGGACGCGCGCTGCGATTTTTTCCCTCAGCACACGGAGCATTTCAGGTCGTGCCGGCCGAACCGTCGTTGCGAATGCCAGAACGTCGGTCTCGTCTCATGGTGTCGCAGCGTCGCCCGCGTGGTCCAGTGTCGCGTTCGACTAGACAAAGCGCGGCGTTGGAAGAGGGGTCGCGAATCTCGTTCCTCGAGCGCTAAGCGATTCGTGTTTCCGTGCGATCGCATCGGCGTAGTTCCACGCTGTGACGAGGACGGTTGCCGATTCCCGGCGGCGGGAGCGGTCCACGACATCAATGGCCAAATCGCATGCACTGGCCCGCCGGCTGATCGATCGAGAAGCAGACTACCTGCGCTTCACCACCGACCCGGACGATTTCATGCCGGTTTCGTGCTCTACTGCGGCACCGAGTCACTCAGCTTCGGCGACGGACTGACCTGCCTTCCCATCTCAGCCCTGTGGACCATTGCCGCATAACACCTGGACCCGACCCACCCCTCGCTCGCCCGGCGCCTGCTGCCAGCCAAATTTCAAAACAGTCCCCGTGAGAAACTCACGATGATTCAGCGGGCTTCTTGGGCGCGTTATCCCGGAGAGTCGAGACGGAGCGCATAGAGCCCATCGCCGAATGAACTGCTGTCGGGGCCTAGGTGAAGGACGATTCCCGCAGTGAGCTTGGCGGCGACGAGCGGCGGAAGCCAGGCATCGGACCGGTCGTAGGCTTTCGGTATGGCCGTGACCTTGTTCGCTGTGACGCTTGACTGTCCTGACCCGGAAAGGCTGGCCCTCTTCTACCAGGGTTTCCTCGGTGGGCGGCGGAGCGTCTCCGACGAGGGCGACTTCGCCGTGCTGGTGCTGGACGGCGGAGATGTTCGGCTCGACTTCCAGCATGGTCAATCCGGAGCCGCACGGATGGCCCGACCCGGCCGCCCCGCGTCGCCATCATCTGGAGTTCGCCGTCGACGAGAGCCTGGACGAAATGGAGCGGCGGCTCCGTCGTCTCGGCGCGGGCGTGCCCGAGCAGCAGCCCGGCGGGGACCAGTTCCGGGTATTCGTCGACCCCGCTGGGCATCTGTTCTGTCTGGCGCCGCGCGAGACCACTACGTACGGGACTAACGATGAGCGCGTGCGCGGGTGCTGGCCGATGGCCGGCCACGACGACGTCGGTCCGCGTCGGCGGAGGGAACGCGGCCGGCTCTTTAGCGGCCGTTGGTGTCCGCGGTGGCCAAGCCCAACGAGCTACAGGCGTTCAGGACCTTCTTGTCGCCGCTGGCGACGACGAGGTCATCGTCGTCAAGCAGCTCGGCGGCGGCACAGTGCACCGCATCGTAACCGTGAAGAGCACAGGCGTGCGCCAGCTGCGCGGCCCGGTGAACGAGGTCATCACCAACCTCAACCACGTGGAATTCGCGCCAAAGCTCATCGAGGATGCGCAAGGCCGATTGATGATCGGCTCGCGTGAGTCGTTCGAGTCGCGTGGCCTGAGCGAGCGCGGCGGCAGCCTCGACGTAGGCCAATTGTGTCGTCACAACGTCGTCCGCCTCCTCCCACAGGCGTCGGCAAAACGCGCTACCGGGTTCGGAGACGAGGAGCGGGACGACTGCCGAGGTGTCGAAGTAGCAGATCACCGGCGCTGCTCGGCCACGAGATCGCTGACCGTACCCGCAGCGTCCACTGGCCGCGGGGCCGGTCGCTTGCGCCGCTTGCCCGGGCCCACCCGCCCCTCGGCGATCAGTCGCTCCAAAGCCGAAGGTTCTCCGGCCGGGACGATCCGTGCGATGACCTTTCCGTGATCGGTAACGGTCACGACATGGCCGCCGCGTACTTCGGCCAGGTAGCGGCTCAGTCCGTCACGCAGGGCCCGAATCCCTACTTCCAATTGGCTCCCACCTCCCGGCCGCAGTAGTGGCCACCTTATCACTTCAGATTGTGGCCACTTATGCGATGTTACTGATCCGGGTCGTCAGTCGGCCGAGCCGACGGGCTCGCGGACCGGGGCCGGGGCGGGAAACGGGGCCGGGGCGGGAAGCGGGGGTGGCCCGGGGGTCGGACCCCATGCGGAGGGCGGGGGCTCGCCCGGCGGCGGGCCCCAGGCGGACGGGATCGGGCCGGGGCGTACGGCCGGACGGGATCGGGCGGCGCCGCCCGCGGCGGGGAGGGCGGCGAGCGACGGCGCGGGGCGGCACAGGGTCCAGAGCAGGTAACCGATCAGCGGCAGGCACAGCAGCTGGGGCAGTACGTCGCGGAAGGCGTCGGCCACCTCGTACCGTTCCCGCGTGGCGAGCAGCGTGCCGAGTGCCGAGCTGCCTGCGGCCAGGGCGAGCAGGCCGCCCGCCACGAACGGCGAGCGCACGCCGGCCGCGAGCCGTGCGGGCAGCGAAGATCGGCCTTCGTAGCGGCGCACCGCGACGAGCAGCCCCACCATGGCGGTCGTGGCGGCCAGACCGTAGAGGCCGCCGGCCCAAAACCCGAGCAGCGGCGCGAGCACCCAGGCCCAGCGCGGCCCGAGCCGGGCGGGCCGCAGCACGGGGGCGCGAACCAGCTCGTCCCGGCGGGCGGGCACCCAGGCGAGCAGTGCGAGCGAAAGGATCAGCAGGAAGCCGGCCAGCAGCCCGCCGCGATACCAGCGATCGGGCGCGTAGGTCATCTCGACCGTGCCCTCGGTGTTGCGCGGCAGCACCCAGGCCTGCCGCCACCCGTCGAGGCGGACTGATCTCAGTTGCTCGCCACCGATGGTGGCCCGCCAGCCGGCGTTGTAGTTGTCGTTGACGACCAGATAGGACTCGCTCGTCGTGCTGACGCTCACCGAGCGATGCTCCGGCGTCCAGCTGTTGACCTCCATCGGCTGGTCCTGGACGGCCGGGGCGCGCAGCGTGTCGACCGGGCGGACGATCGCGCTCGCGATCCGGAACGGATCGCCGGCCCCGACGTACAGCCGCTGCTCGCCCGCCAGCAGTGGCAGCCTGCCGCACGACTCGTACGGCACCGGATGTCCCTGGGCGAGGTCGGCCAGTGTGCCGCCGACGAGCCGGGTCACCACCCGCTGCCCGGTGCCGGCGACCTGGAAGGTCGGCCCCGTCCCGCACGCCGTCCGCAGCGGCAGCCCCGGCGGCGGGCCGAGCGGCTTGATCCCCGGGATCTCGATGTCGGTGATCTGCACGGGCGAACCGCCCACCAAGAACTTGATGATCAACTTGTCGGTCGTGACGGGCGCGAAGTTGAACACGCCGTTCTGGTCGAGCCAGCCCGACCGCAGGGCCTCGGTCCCCGCCACGCCGACCTGCGTCATCGGCCGCTGCGTGATCTCGTTGGGGAAGATGAACTTCAGCCGCGACACCGTCACCTGCCGGCCGAAGTCGACGGTCAGCGCCGGCTGCTGGTCGAGCGGGTTGGAGATCCAGGTGGTCGCTCGATCGCCGTCGAAGGCGGACCGGCCCATGTTCGCCGGGTGTTCCACCGACGCCGTCGAGGCCGACACCTTCGGCGGGCGCAACGTCGTGTACTGCTCGATCGTCCGCAGACTGGTGAGCAGCGCCGTGCCGGTGATCCGATATTCGCCGGAGGCGCTCGGGGTGAAGACACGGTCGAACGTCCCACCGTCCTCGCCCTGCACCTCGAGCAGCGGGTTGCACACCCACGACCGCGATCCCAGCATGCACGGCGGCGAGGAACCGGTGAGGCCGGTGAGCGCGATCGTCTGGCCGTCGGCTCCGCTCGCCGGGCGCCCCGGAGACTCGACCTTCGGCGCCACGATCGCCCGCGCCGGCCACAGACCTCGGACCGACAGCTCGGAGATGCCGACCCGCGACCCGAACTTCCGCTTCGGCGGATAGGCCAGCTTGGTGACCCGGATCCGCACGTGGTCCGTCGAGCCGTTCGGCGTGTTCAGGGTCTGTACGGCCCCGGTCGCCTTGACGGGCTGCTTGATCTTCCCGGCCCCGGTCTCGATCGACACCTCGCTGACCGGGGGGCCGAGCAGTTCGTTGACCGCGAACGCGACGTTGAGCTGCGACAGCCTGACCTGGCCGCGGAATCGCACGTCGAGCCACTCGTCCACCGCGCCGAACCAGCCGGCCGACGTCCATGTCGTGTGCGCGTCCCCGTCGATGGCGGCGTACGGCTGCTGCCCCGCCGATCGCAGCTGCGGCAGCGACGTGATGTCCGACGCCGACGACGAGGCCGTGACGGACCGGACGCCGTAGAGCCTGGCGAGCGTCTCGTACCGGCTCCAGCCGGGGTCGATGAGGTCCTTGACGCGTGCCGACCCCTTGTATCGGTCGGTCTCGGTCAGCGTCGGCGAGCTGCCCTTCCGTACGTCCGCGAAGTTGACCTCCCGGCGGCGCAGCGTGTCGGTGACCACGGTGTCCGCGCCGGGGATGTCGGTTGCGCCGCCGTCGTCGTTGAACAGGACGGGCCGGTCGTCGTCGAGCAACCCGGCGTCGGCCAGCGTGAGCAACGCCTCCGGGCCGCCGGTCACCCGCAGCGGCCGCCTGCTGGGAACGGCGTTGACGAGCGGCTCGGCCTGCGGCACCTCGTAGATTTCCAGGGCCTTGTACGGCTGGTCGTACGACACGGTCGCGTCGACGTTGAACTGCTGGCCCCAAAATCCGCCGAACTCGGCCACCTTGTGCACGCCGGGCGTACGGAACAGCGCCTCGTGCACGCGCGCCGGCCAGGTCCCGGTGCCGCGCCCGGCGTCACGCTGGATGTCGTTTCTGACCAGCAGGAATCGTACGCCCATCCGGGACAGCACGGTGGCCAGGCCGGGCGAGCCGTACCCGGCGGCGAATCGGTCGTCGATCGCCTCCATCAGCCGGGCCAGGCCGGCCGAACCGGTGGGCACGATCATCCGGCTCGCCCAACGCGACCGCATCAGGGGTTGCAGCGGATCGTCGATCGTCCGGCCCCACAAGTACTCCCCGAACCGCTGGCCGGGCACGGCGAGTACGGTGTTCTCCCCCGCGTTGCGGTTCATCCAGTCGGCCGCCTGCCGCCAGTACGCCGGAAGATCGTCGTAGCTGCCGCGCGCGGCCAGGCCAACGGACAGCACGGGCACGAACGTGCCGGCCAACGCGCCGAGGGTGACGAGGGTGAGCGCCGGCCGCCACTTCGGCAGCGGCCCGGCCAGCAGGAAGGCGAGGCCGAGCGCGATCGGCAGCCGGACGAGGGCGTCGAACTTGTGGATGTTGCGGAAGGCGGCCAGCCAGGTGTCGAACAGGCCGCGCAGGCCGTCGGCGAAGGGCGGGGCGATCGCGCTCTGGTGGCCCATCACGATGATGGCCACGCCGATGAGGAGCGTGGTGAGCAGGAAGGTACGTTCCGGCAGGCCGCGCCGGCACAGGCCGATGACGCCGAGCGCGGCGACCACGCCGGTGAGCACGATCAGCCAGGGCGCCGTGGACAGCGAGAACCCGGCCGGCAGCCACGGCAGGCCGTCGACAGGAATGAACCCGACCCAGTCGGAGGCGCCGCGGAAGATGTTCGTGAGCGAGGTGGTCTGCGTGGTCGTGCTCGCGCTCTCGACGTAATCGATGAACGAAAAGACGTACCGGCTCATCAGCAGCAGCGGGAACACCCACCAGAAACACGCCGCGGCCGTGCAGGCAAGCCACCACCCAAGCAGCCGCCACTTGCGGCGTCCCCCGGCCCGTGTCAGGAGATAGACGAAAGGTACGACCAGGACGGCGAGTTCGGCGGCGCCATTGATGCCGCCGCAGCAGACGACGGCGAGCGCGGACAGCGCGGCGGCGCGCCGCGGCGACCCCTCGCGGGCGCCCCTGACGAGCGGCAGCAAGATCCACGGCAGTACGGCGGTCGGCAGGAACTCCGAGGAGTTGATCGCGACGAGTTCCTGCGCGCGGGGTGCGATGGCGTAGGCCAAGCCGGCGAGGATGCGGCCGTTTTCGGTGCCGATGCCGAGCGCCCCGGCCAGCTTGACGACGCCGAGGAACGCCACGCACAGCACAACTGATATCCACAGCCGCTGCGTCACCCAGGGCGCGAGGCCGAGGGCCCGGCCGAGCAGGTAGAACGGCCCCATCGGAAACAGATAGCCGTACGCCTGGTTTTGCAGCTGGCCGAAGTGTTCGTTCGCGTCCCACAGGTGGAGCGCCCTGGCCAGGAAGCCGGCCGGGTTGATCGGCATGTCGAGCTTCGTGTCCGAAACGATCTTGCCTGGCGCGATGGAGAACGCGGCGGTGACCAGCACAAGGCACGAGACGGACAGCCGCATCCGGTGCCGCAGCCTCGTATCGATGGCTCCCGTCGGTCCGCCGCCCGCCCCGGACGAGCCCGGCGACAACAGCGACGACACGACGCTCACGGGTCGCTCGCCCTTCTCGTTCGCTTCGCGGACAACCTCGTCCCTCGGCCCGCCACTCCGCTCACTCGGCGGACTCGCTCCCGGCTCACGGGTCGCTCGCCCTTCTCACGGGCCGGCTCCTGGCCGGCCGAGCAACAACTCGACCGTGGTCGCCGGGCGCAGTTCGATGATCTCGGCCGTCTCCGGCAGGGCGGCGCGGAGCCGTACCGGGTCGCTGTTTTCGACCAGCGCGGCCCGCTGGTCGGCGCCCTCGGTGTAGCGCACCACGTACGGACTCCCCGCGGGGCGACGGGGCGCGGCGCGTTCGGCGAGGATCAGCCCGGCCATGCGATCGCCGCTGTACGCCCAGGTGAACCGGCCCGCCCAGGCCCGGCAGGCGGCCCGTAGCTCGGCTCGGCGGACGGGGTCGGACAGCTCTTTGAGTGCCCGGTCCACGGCAGCGGCGAGGTCCTCGTCCTCAGGGACCAGCCAGCCGGTCACATCGTCGCGAATGGCGTCCCGCAGACCGTCGACGTCGTAGGCCACGGTGGGGACGCCGAGCGCGGCGGCCTCGATGACCGACAGCCCCCAGCCCTCGAACTGCGACGCCGAGACGTGCAGCCATGCCTCGGCGAGCAGGGCGTTCGTGCCCGCTCTGGACAGGAATCCGTGCAGTCGTACGTGGTCGTCGAGGCCCTTGTCTTTGATCCGTTCCGCCAGCGGCCCGGCCGCGGCGCCGCGACCGACGATGTGGACCTTGAGGTTCGGCCAGCGGTCGCGCAGCTTGTCGGCGATGTCGACGACCCGTTCCACGCGCTTGTGGGCCGACAGCCGGCCGACGCACACGATGGCCGGGGCGCCGGGCCCGGCGCGTCCGGTGGGCCCCGCCGCCGGCGTCGGGTCGGCGCAGCCGGAGGGCGCGGGGACGAGCCCGGCGGCCACCTGGGCCGGGGCCGGGGCCGGCGAGCCGTTGGGCACGATGAAAATTGGGCCGGTCCAGCGCAGTCGCTCGCGCATGGCGCTCATCGTGGACGGCGAGACGGCGACGACCGCCCGGCGCCGGTAGATCCGGCGCGCCACCGGACCTTCGAGGATCTTGCCGATGGTCGCCAGCCACTTTCGGAAATGCACGAAGAACTGCTGGTCGTGGACGTGGTGGACGACGCACACCACGGTCGTGCGGCGCGGGAGCACGAGCGGGGTGAAGAACGGGATGCCGTTCATGCAGTCGATGACGACGTCGAACCGCCACCGGCGCACCAGCAGCCAGCACAGCGCCAGCGGGTACCGGGTGAAGATGCCGCCCATGCGGTGCACGGCGATGCGCTCGCGCGTCTCGCGCCTGGCCTGGCCGGTCTCGCGGCTGGTGACGAACACGACGTCCGCGCCGAGGTCGCGCAGCCGCCGGCTGATCTGCCACGCGTATTCCTCCGCTCCGCCGGCGACGTGCTGCCAGGGGTCACGCCAGTTGACCATCGCGATGCGCAAACCGCCGAGATCCGCGAGGGCCGCGCTATCCGTTGGCCCTGCGGTCTCCGTTGGCCCTGCGGTCTCCGTTGGCTCCGCGGTCTCCGTTGGCCCGGGGGGGCGTGCGGGCTCCGGCGGCTGTGCGGGCTCGGCGGGCACCGCCGGGTCGAGCGTGGCCGCGGCCAAGGGGATGGACGACCCCAAGGATGCCGCCCCCGGCGACCCCGGGTGCCGTGACGGCACAAGCACCTCCACAGAGCGCACGACGACGATATTGGTAGGCCGGCGGCGACGCTTGGCAGACGGCCGCGCCGACCTGGCGGCGCACGGTCCGCGCTCTCCGGAGTGCCCGGATCAGCGGACGCCGTAGTTGTACAGAGGCTTGGTGACCGGGTCGGGCGATGGCTTGGCCACGCTGACAACACCGACCGAGGCGCCCCCCGCGAGCAGAACACCGATCACCACGGCGATCAGGATGCGCATCCGGCCAGCCTCCCTACTCCCGAGTACGTAGTGCCAAGAGAGTAGAACCGGATGCACCAAATGACCAGAGCGTTAGCAAAAGTGGTACTAGATCGGTTATCAGCACGATGCCGCGCGGCGGGGCGCCGACCTCGGCGAACCGGGCCGGGGACGGGATCTGATAGACGGCCAGCTGGGGGCCTGCGAAGACCCGCCGGGCCCCCGCCAGCCGGGACTGGAATCGGTTCTCATCCGCGCCCGGCGGTCCGTCGCCGTTCGGCCCGGAGGCGGCATCGCCGTCCGCCACGACCACGTACCGATACCCCGCCCGGCGCAGCGGCTCGGTCACCGCGCCCGGCGCGCGCAGCAGCGTCGCCGCCGTCCGCGCCGCCGGATCCTCCGGTGCGAGCTCACGGCCGCCGACCCGCAGGCCGTCGTTCCACACCACCCGGCGGGACACGAGACGCGGCAGCGGGTCAAGCGTCGTCCGGCCGTCGTTCCACGCCGGTTGCCGGTGCGCGGCCCACGGCAGCGACAGTACGGCTCCGGGCACGGGATCGCGCTCGATCATCCGCCGGGCCGCCGCCCAGTCGGCCGGATACCGGACGGGCTCGAGTCGGCCGCCGGCCCCCCAGCCGGCCGTGGGCAGCAACACCACGGGCGCCACGGCGATCAGGCCGGCCAGCACCAGCCGCTCGCCCGCTCCCGCCCCGCCGCCGTTCGCCGACCCGGCGGCGCGCTCGCCCCGCGACCGCCAGGCGAGGACGGCCGATGCGGCGGCGGCCAGGCCGACCGCCTCCACCAGGGCCAGCGGCGCGATCCACACCTGCGCGTCGCGCAGCACCCCGAACACGGGCCACGCCCCGATCAGCCACCGCAGCGCCGCCCGCCCCGGCTCGGTGATGCCGACGCAGGCGATGAACAGCCCGATCCCGGCCGCCACCGCCAGCCCGCCGAGCCACGGGTCCGCCGCCTGGCCCGCTCGGCGCGCGTGGCGTACCCGGGCCAGGAAGAAACCGATCGCCGCCAGCGACAGCACCAGCCGGGCCGCCGCGCCCGGCCAGGCGCCGAGGCCGGGCGGCACCACTTCGCGGTTCCAGATCCCACCCAGGGACAGCAGGCCGCCGAACGTCCCGAACGGCGTGTCGGCGCGGGCGGCGAACAGGTCGACCCCAGCCGGGTCGGTGGCGTCGCCGGCCGTTGGTCCCGCCGTCGCCGCCAGCCGCTGCAGGACGGCGGGGACCAGCCAGGGCATCGAGAGCACGCCGATGACCAGCGCCGCCCGCGCCATGCCGGGCAGCCGGCGCCGCCATGGCCGTCCGGGCCCCGCGGGCCGCAGGGCCACGACGCCGGCCACCACGAGCGCCGAGACGTTCATGGCGGCGAACCCGCCAACCGCCGCCGGCACCAAAGACCGGGTCAGCCTGGCCACGCCGCCCCGATCGCCGGCCGTCGCCGCCGCGCGGACCGCCCACGGCAGGCCCGCGTACCCCAGCAGCAGCGCCCAGTGCCCGAGCACCAGCCGTTCGGCGACGTACGGATTCCATACATAAAAGGTGGCGGCGGCCAGCCGTGGCACCGGGTGCCCGGCGGGGACCAGCCGGGCCGCGCCCCACGCGGCCAGCACGAAGACGGCCAGGAGCACAAGCTTCTGAACAAGTTGCGCGGGTAGCGGGACGGCGAGCGCGGCGACCACGGCGTCGCTCGGCACCGGTCGCGGGAAGCCCCCGGTCAGTCCGAACATCGCGGGCGGCGCGGGCGGGT
>OBLR010000275.1_pt1 | contig 11912 bp, 11 predicted proteins | sample 1519891 | NCBI WGS metagenome assembly OBLR01 (sample SAMEA3113583, study PRJEB22503) | soil metagenome | reverse complement strand
AAGCGAGCAGCGGCAGGTAGTGCTCCCGCCACTCCTCGCTGGTGAGCGAGCGGCGGAAGAACGTCTCGAGAATGTCCCGCGGGCTCGAGTCGTCCACGCGCGCCAGCAGGCAACAGGTCGCCACGAGCAGGTAGTCGAGTAGATCCTCGTCGATGCGGGCCACACGGACCGCCTCTTCGAAGGCGAAGATCATCTTCTCCGCGTCGGGCCCGCTGCGCTTTTCGCGCAGTTCCGCCGCCAGCCGTTCGACGCCGAAGGTATCCCAGTTCACTGCAGACATCGATCCATGTATCGGCAGCAGGCGGCGATCGGCAAAGACGTTTTCGCCCGGGTCGGGGAGGGGAAGGTCCGATAACCCCGACTGAAGGAGGAATCACACATGTCCAGCGCGGAGATATGGACGTACCGTGAACAGAGCTGGGCCGGAATCGATCTCACGGGCTTCGACGTCGAGGCCGTGGACGGCGGTATCGGATCCGTGGACGAGGCGACCGCCGATATCGGCGGGAGCTACATCGTGGTCGACACGGGGCCTTGGATCTTCGGCAAGAAGGTGATGCTCCCGGCGGGCGTGATCGACCGCGTGGATCTCGACGAAGGAAAGATCTACGTCGACAGGACGAAGGACGAGATCAAAGCTGCACCGGAGTTCGACGAGGACCGACTAGCGGACGAGGCATACCGCAGCGACCTGGCCGGGCATTACGGCGCCGGCCGCGGCCCTGGCCTCGGCGGCCTCTAGACACGATCGACGCGAGGACAACGACGGCCGGGCTCGACCCGGCCGTCTTCGTTGCCTACGCCAATCGAAGAATCAGGATCACGAGCAGAATGACCAGCAGAACGCCGACGATTCCTCCGACGTACATCTCTCACTCCTTTCATGGGAGACGAGAGTCCGTTCTTCCACCTGCACAGGGCAACAAACCTCCACCCTTTTCTCTAAAGGAAGAACGCTCGCCAAGCCGACCACCAGTCGTCGGCGGGCACCCGGATCTTCCGCGGATCCACGGTCTCGACGCCCGGCCTCCGCATGTAGCTCTTGGCCGCATCGGAGGTCGTGAATTCCACCTCGATCGTGCACGGGCGGCCGGGGTCGTACGGCACGACCGCATCGAGCTTCTGCAGTGCGCGCTTGGCGCCCTCCTCGATCAGCTCGCGCGCCCGCAGCGCCGGAATCTGCCGCGCGCCGTGGGAGCCGATCCCTTCCTTGACCGCGACGGTGGTGAGACCCCGCCCGAGGAGTGACGTCGCTTCCTCGCACACCGCGCGGTCGCCGGTCACGAGCAGCACGGGGCAGCCCCAATGCCCGCAGAGGGCGGCGTTGATACCGGTCTCGCCGACGAGCGTCCCGTTGAACCAGAGGTTGCGCCACGCCTGACCCGAAACCGTGTGGTTCATGACGCCGAGCGTCGTCCCCGCCATGGCGTGCATGCCGACGAAGAGCGCCGCGTCGCAGCCTTCCTCGAGGAAGGCGGTGTAGCCGGTCCACTCCTCCTGCACGACGTACTCGCAGCTCTGATCGAGCTGGTCCGGGATCAGCGAGTTGAACGTCCAGCCCTTGCCCGCGCCGTGGCAGTCCATCACCACGATCCCGGTCGCTCCGGCCGCCTTCGCGCCACGCACCGCCGCGTTGATCTCCTCGGTGTAGAGCCTGCGCCCCTCTTCGAACATCGGTTCGCCGCCGGACACCTGCTCCCACTTGACGATGCCGGAGACCCCCTCCATGTCGCTGATGACGTGAACGCGCACGGAGTTAGGTTGTCACTGATGGAGACCGGACTGCGAGATAAGCGTGTCCTCGTCACCGGCGGATCAGGTGGGATCGGCTCCGCCTGCGTACGGGCGTTCCTCGCCGAGGGCGCACGTGTGGCGGTCCACTACAACCGCGGTCGCGACCGTGCCGAGGCGGCCGGGGGTCATGTCGTCGTCGGCGGCGACCTGACGGAGGAGGAGCACGTCGAGGAAGTCTTCCTCGAGGCGCGGGAGGCGCTCGGCGGCCTCGACGTCTGCGTGGCCGCGGTCGGCGCCTGGCCGAGCGAGGACGTGCCGGTCTGGGAGCTCACGCTCGAGCGCTGGGAAGAGACGCTTCGCGCGAACCTCACCGCGACGTTTCTCACCGCGCGCGCGTTTCTGCGCGAGGTGCGGCAGAACGGGCACGGCTCACTTGTCCTGATCTCATCCACGGCGGGAATCTTCGGAGAGGCCGGCCACGCGGACTACGCGGCGGCGAAGTCGGCGATTGCTGGCGGGTTCTTGCTCAGCGTGAAAAACGAGTTGACCCGAATCGCTCCACTCGCTCGTGTGAATGCGATCGCCCCCGGCTGGACGGAGTCGCCGATGACCCGCGGGCATGTCGACCCCGAGCAGGTACGCGCCGTCTCGCGCACGATGGCACTGCGCAAGATCGCCCAGCCCGAGGATGTGGCACGGCAGGTGATCGTGCTCGCCTCGGACGAGATCTCGGGCCATGTCACCGGCCAAGTCGTCACCGTCGCCGGCGGCATGGAAGGGCGAGTCCTCCACGACGACTGAACCAGGGTTTGCCCGACAAAAGGAAGGGCGGCCAGGTCCCGGCCGCCCGACTCGTGCAGCAGACCGATGCCGTCAGTCCCCAGCTGCAGAGGAGCTACCCACCACATCGGCTCGAACTGTTCCAGCCTTGACACCCAAGCGGGAGACAGTGCGATCCGCGGGCGGAGCCGAGCTTTGCTCGAGCGCAGCCGAACCCCCGGCCGAGGGTGAAGCACACGTGAAGAAGGGGGCGCACGGGGGAAACATGGTTTCCCCCATATGGAAGAGGGGCCCTGCCCCATGGGCCCCTCTTCCTTCGCGGAGAAGATTCCGCAGTCCCCTCCCCCACCTTGGGCGATAGGGGCCCCCGCCGCATCGGGGCCCGTCGCCTCTTGGCCTCTCGAGGGCCCCCGCCGCATCGGGGCCCTCAAACCTTTCGAGTCGAACTATCCCCGGCCGCGGGGGAGGTTGCATCCCCCTTTTGGAGCGAGCGGGCAAGTTCACTCCTACGAGTGAGTGAGCCCACTCGCCCACGCTGTGGGATGCGCCTAGAGTGAATCCCCGCATGAGCCGGAGATTCCTCGAGCGACTGGAGAGCGGGCGCGTGATCGTTGCCGACGGCGGCATGGGCGCCCTGATCACGAGCGCCGTCCCTCGCCTCCGGTGCCCCGAGGAGGCGAACGTGCGCGCCCCGGAGACGATCGTCTCTTTGCACGTTGGCTACATCAAGGCTGGCGCAGAGCTCATCGAGACCAACACCTTCGGAGCCAATCGGCGCAAGCTCGCGACCCACTACCTCGAGGACGAGTTCGAGGCGATCAACTCCGGAGCCGTGCGTCTCGCGCGCGAGGCGCGTGAGATCTCGGGCAAGGAGGTCTTCATCGCAGGCTCGATCGGCCCGCTCGGAGAGCTCGGCGAGCGGCCGGTCGGAGAGCGAGGCGGGCTCTTTGCCGAGCAGGCAACCGTACTCGAGGGCCGCGGCGCCGACCTGCTCGTGATCGAGACGTTCTTCGACCTCGTCGAGCTCGAGACCGCGATCGAGGCGGTGCGGGAAGTCTCCGGTCTCCCGATCGTCGCCCTCCTCACCTTCGACGAGGAGGCGGAGACGCTTGCGGGAGTCACGGCCGGCGAGGCGGCCGCGCGATTGTCGGATCTGGACGTCGTCGCGATCGGGGCGAACCACGGCGCCGGTCCGCAGGCCGCACTCGCCGCGCTCGAGCAGATGGGCACAGACGGCCTGCCGCTCGCGGCGATGCCGAACATCGGTCTCGCGAGCCTGGCCGGCGGCCGCGTCATCTACCCCCACGCCACGCCGGAGTACTTCGCCGAGTTCGCCGCACAGGCCCACTCCCTGGGGGCGCGCATCATCGGCGGGTGCTGCGGCACCACGCCCTTGGAGATCACGGCGATCGCCGAGGCCGTCGAGGCAGGCCGTAAGCCAACCGCGCCGTTCGAGTTCGCCGAACGCGAGCTCGCAGTCGCAGCACGTGAGCAGCCGCGCGAGACCGAGCTGGCCCGAAAGCTCCGCGAGGGCGAGTGGGTCGTCTCGGCCCAGCTCGATCCGCCGCTCGGGGGCGATGTGAGCGGCCTGCTGGGAGTCGCGCAGGCGCTCAAGGACTCTGGACTCGTGGAGCTGGTCGATATCAACGAGAACTCGGGTGCACGGCCCGCGATGGCCGCGAGCGTCGTCGCGGCGTCGATCGAGCGCGTCGTCGGCCTGGAGACGATTCCGCACATCACGAGCCGTGACTCCACGATCATGGGACTCGAGTCGCTGCTCCTCGGGGCGCACGCCGAGGGGATTCGGAACGTCCTGGCCGTGACGGGCGATCCGCCGGAGGTGGGCGACTACCCCGGCTCGCGCGGCGTCTACGAGGTCGACGCCGTCGGGCTCGTCGAGCTGATCGCGAAGCTGAACGCCGGCGAGAACTTCAACGGTCGATCGATCGACGCTCCGACGGCGTTCTTCATCGGCTGCGCAGTCAATCCGACGGCGGACGACCTCGAGCTCGAGCTCGACCGCTTCGAGCGGAAGATCGAGAATGGCGCACAGTTCGCGATGACGCAGCTCGTCTTCGACCTCGAATACCTCGACCGGCTCCTCGATCGCCTCGGCGGCGAGCCGCCCATCCCTCTGCTGGTCGGACTGTTTCCGATCTCGAGCTACCGCCTGGCGCTCCGGTTCCACAACGAGCTGCCGGGCATCATCGTTCCCGACGATCTTCAGGAGGCCCTGCGCGACGCCGGACCTCGCGCGGCCGAGGTCGGAATGGCACACGCGCGCGAGCTGCTCGCTGCCGTGCGGGATCGAGCGGCGGGCGTCTACCTTGGCGCACCGTTCCGCCGCCCGTTGAGCGTGCTCGAGCTGCTCGAGAGTTAGGCTTGCGAGCGGTGGACGGCGCCGAGTTGCAGGAGTTCATCGACCGCTACAACGACGCCTGGAACGCGCACGACGTCGAGGCGATCGTGGCCATGCACACCGAGGACTCGGTGTTCGAGAACCACACGACCGGAGACGTGAACGTCGGCCGAGAGGCGATCGGTCAGGCGATCGCGGGCATCTTTCGCGTGTTCCCGGACCTCACGTTCGAGGGCCGACGCCAGTACATCCGCGAGGACCTCGTCGTCCAGGAGTGGACGGCCCGCGGCACGCACCAGGGCACGATGACCCGCTCCGGGATCGAGGTCGAGCCGACCGGCCGCACGGTCGAGTACCGGGGCATGGACGTGATTCCGATCAGAGAGGGCCTCGTTGCCCGCAAGGACGTCTACTCGGACGGCGTCACGCTGCTCCGCCAGCTCGGGCTGACGTCGATCGGGTAGTGGCGAAACCGGATGGCCCGCTACCGGCGGACCCCGAAATCCGCCGTCACGATCGTCACGTCCATGCCCTGGTAGACACCCGGGGCGGCCTCCACCTGAACCGCGGAGATCCCTAGCTCGCGCCAGCGTGCGTCGAGCAGGACCGTACGGTGCCCCGGGCTTCGCATCCAGCTCTCGACCACCCCCGAGGGAGCGAGCGCTCCCGACGACCAGATCAGGTTCTCGCCGATCGACCAGTATCGGTAGCCACCAGGCCCGTAGTAATGCCGCACGCGCTCTGCGAAGCTCGACCCGTCGGCCGACCGGTGCGCGAAGAAGCCCCGGCGCCCCATCTGCTGGGAGTGCTCGAACGCGGCGGCCCCGAGTCGCTCGTGGAGGCGTAGCCGAGCCAGTCCACGCCTCGCCCGAAGAACGTTGATCTTCCCGAGCAGACCCGTCTCGAGAGAACCGACAGCCGACATCGGCTTGCGCTCGCGCACCATCGCGCCTCCGGGCGCGGCAAGCGCCAAGAGCGAGACGAGAACGCCTGCAAACAGGATCAGTAGTCGCGCTTCCGCCCCCACACGACCGAGATCGGCCGCACAGGAGCCAGGGGCGATACGGCGAACGAGGGATCAAGCGCAAGCGCCGCGGACCCGCCGCCCGGCTGGCGGCTACAATCCGCGAGACCCGGGGGCGTAGTTCAGTTGGTTAGAACGCCGGCCTGTCACGCCGGAGGTCGCGGGTTCGAGTCCCGTCGCTCCCGTCTTTTGTTCATTAAGTTCCTGCAAATCAGCATGTTCTGTTGCCTGCCTAGGCGCAGACGACCGCCGATCTCTTCGACATCCCGCGCACATCCCGCACGGAAAGCGCCGCACGAAGCCGGGAGTAGCGGGTAATCCCCGCAACCCGGAGTGCCGGCCGTATGGCCGGAGGGCGCGGCGCGGGCGACTGAGACGGGCGCGTATGCAGGGATCTTCGTCCCGGCGAGTGGCGCTCCCGCATCCATCCCGCGCTTGATCGCGGAAGGACGCGATCAGCGTGCGAGAAAGGGAACACGTTTGTCGATGTCGACCGCACGAGCGGCGGACCGTTCGATCGCGCGTTCTCGTCCGGCGGCCGTTCCGGACGCGCGAGCGCATCACCGAATGGGCGCCGGGCGAGCGGTTCGGCTACGAGGTCATCGGCGGACTCCGCGTACGCGGTTACCGCGCCACCGTAACGCTCGAGGACGCACGCGACGGCGGCACCCTCATCCGCTGGCGCTCGACGTACGACCACGCCGGCCCACTCACCGCGATGATGCTCCGCCTCGCGATACGCGACGCCTGCAAGCGGCTGGCCAAGGCCGCATCGGCAGCCAGGAGACGCGAGTCGCCCTAGCTCAAGTTACCTACCGGCGAGGCGCTGACGACCGCCGGCTTCATTTCATCCGCGCTCGTTCCTAGACGAGCCGGTGCTGGGTAGCCCAGCGCGTCAGCTCGTGCCGCGTCGAGAGCTGGAGCTTGCGCAACACATTCGAGACGTGGCTCTCGACGGTCTTGACGGACAGGTGCAGCCGTGCCGCGATCTCCTTGTACATGTAGCCGCGCGCGATCAGCTGCAGCACCTCGCGCTCGCGTGGTGTCAGCTCGTTTAGCTCCGCGTCGCCGCCCACGCGCTCGCCGGCGCGGAAGGCGTCGAGGACGAAGCCCGCGAGCCGCGGCGAGAAGACGGCGTCGCCCGACCGGACGCGCTCGACCGCCTGCGCCAGCTCTTCGCCGGAGATCGTCTTCGTCACGTAGCCGCGCGCGCCGGCGCGGATGACGCCGATCACGTCTTCCGCGGCGTCGGAGACGGAGAGCGCGAGGAAGCGGACGCCGGGGCGGTCCGGCGCGACGGCGTTGATGACCGCGTCGCCGCCGCCGTCCGGAAGGTGGACGTCGAGCAGGACGACGTCGGGGTCGAGCTTCTTGATCAGCGGGACTGCGTCGGCCACGCTGCCCGCAGTTCCGACGACGTCGACCGCGTCTCCGAGCTCCGCGCGCACACCCGCGAGGAAGAGCGCGTGGTCGTCGACGAGGACGATCCGCGGCTTCACTGTGCCCTCCTCGGGACGTGGAGCTCGACCTCGGTGCCCTCGCCGGGCGCGCTGGCAATCCTCGCCTCTCCGCCGGCGCGCTCGAGGCGCCCCTCGATCGACTCGACGAGGCCGCGCCGGTCGGCGGGCACGGCAGCGCGGTCGAAGCCGGAGCCGCGGTCGCGGACGAAGACAGCGACGGCGTCCTCCGTCACCTCCGCGTAGACGTCGATCTCGTCGACGCCGGCGAACTTCGCCGCGTTAGTCATCGCTTCACGCGCCGCGAGCGCGACCGCCTCGACGCGGTCGTCGACGGGGCAGTCCCCTGCGCTGGCGAGCTCGACGCGCACGCCGTGCACCTCCTCGACGTCTGTGGCCGCCGTCGAGAGCGCCGCCCCGAGCGAGGCGGCGCCGTCCCCGAGCGGGAGGTCGCCGTAGAGCCAGCCGCGCAGCTCGCGCTCCTGCCGGCGCGCCAGGGCGGACACGCGCTGCGGCTCGCCCGCGTGCCGCTGGATCAGCGCCAGCGTCTGGAGGACCGAGTCGTGCACGCGCGCCGCCACCTCCGCCCGCTCCTCGCTCCGCACCCGCGCCGCCCGCTCGGCGTCGCGGTCGCGGACGAGCCGCCAGAGCCAGGGGCCGACGATGATGATGAGCGCGGCCGCCACCGCTCCCGGCGCGAGGAGTGTCGGCGTGCCGCCGGGAACCGCGACCGCCACGCCGATGGCCGCGAGGCCGAGGCCCAAGTAGGACACCGGGGCGCCCGGGCGGAGGCTGCCGCCGCGACGCAGCGCGAGCCAGAGGCCGGCGACGACGAGCGCGATCCCGAGGATGCCGCTCCCGGAAAGTCCGATCGCGCCCAGCACGAGCGCGCCGGCGACGAAGGCGAGCAGCACCGTCACCCACACCCGCCGGGCGCGCGCGTACGCCCAGAGCGCGAGGTAGACGAGGATCCCGGCCCCACCCGCGAGCGCGAGCACGGCGAAGACGAGCCGGACGAGGGTTACGTCCGCCCCCAGCGCCCGCGCGATCCCCGCGCAGACTCCCGCGATCACCCGCCGGTCGGCGTCCAGCGCGAACCGGGGAAGCGCCGCCGTACTCATCGCAGGCCCCGCTCGATGTCGATCTCGCCGATGCCGACCTCCGCCTCGAGGACAAGCACGCGGAGACCGGTCTCGTCGACCTGCTCGTCCACCTCCCAGCCCTCGACCCGCCGGCCAAGCAAGTCGATCTCGCCGAGCCTCGCCCCGGTGACCGCCCGCAGGGCGACGTCGTCCGGGAGGAGCACGTGGATCCTGCCCGCGTCGACGCGCACGTCCAGCCGGGTCTCGCCGAGGGGGAACTCGACGGAGCGCAGGTCGAAGACGAGCTCGCCGAGCCCTAGCTCGTACCGGCGGTCGAGGGCGCTCACGCTCGCCGGCGCGACCGTGCGCTCGTCGACGCCGTCGCCGAGGTGGACATCGAAGGTGGCGAGGAACGCGGCCACGAGCACAACGAGCAAGACGGCGACCGACGCGACCACGATTCCGACCGCGCGGAGCCACCCCCGGCCGATGCCCGCGACGGCGAACCAGGTGAGCCAGAGAGCGAGGGCGCCGGCGATCAGCAGGAACGGCCAGGCGTCCCCCTGAGGCCAGACGGGCACCTCGGAGAGCAGGGCAAGCGGGACGACCGCCATCAGGCCGAGCACGACCAGGACCCACGGGCGGCGGCGGCGGAGCGCCGCGGTGGCGACCGAGTCCTCCTCCCCCTCGTCCGGCATCACGAGCGCCGACGCCAGGTAGATCAGGATCCCCGCGCCGCCCATGAGCGTGAGGACGACGAAGGAGACGCGGAAGACTGCGGGGTGGAGCTCGAAGTAGGCGCCCAGCCCTCCTGCCACGCCCGCCAGCATGCGGTTCGAGCGGCTGCGGCGCAGCTCGCTGGTCGCGGGGGTGTCGGCCATGCGCTCGCTCATGCGGCCAGGATCTCAGGCTGGGGCTCTAGGGGTGGCTCCGCCGGCCGCTCGTGCTCGAGGCGCGGCAGCCACTGCAGCCAGGACGGCAGGTACCAGTTCCAATCGCCGAGCAGCTTCATCGTGGCGGGCAGCAGCACGGCGCGCACGATCGTGGCGTCGATGAGGATGGCGACCGCCAGCCCGAACCCGAACTGCTTCATGTCGACCGTCGAGACCGTGAGGAAGATGGCGAAGACGGCGACCATGACGAAGGCCGCGGCCGAGACCACGCCTGCGGTGGTCTTGATCCCGTGCGCGACCGCCTCCTCGGTGGAGCGTCCGCGGTCATAGGCCTCCCGCACTCGGCTGAGGATGAACACGTGGTAGTCCATGGAGAGGCCGAAGAGGACGACGAACAGGAAGAGCGGGAGCCCGGAGACGATCGCCCCCGTCGACTCGAAGCCGAGCAGGCTCTCGCCCCAGCCCCACTGGAAGACGGCGACGATCAGCCCGTAGGCGGCGCCGACGGAGAGCAGGTTCAGGAGCACGGCCTTGGCGGCGATCACCACCGACCGGAACGCGGCCAGCAAGAGCGCGAACGCGAGCACGAGCACGAAGCCGATCACCAGCGGCATCCGCTCCGCCATGAGCGCGCGGAAGTCCTCCGACACGGCGGTCTGGCCGGTCACGGCCGCCTCGACTCCCGCCAGCGAACCGACGGTGGCCGGGATCACCTCCTCGCGGAGCGCCTCGAGCGCGCGCAGCGACGTCTCGTCGGTGCCGGTCCCGGCAAGCGGGATCGACACGAGCGCGACGCGGCCGTTCGGGCTGGACTGGACGGTGATCGGCTCGGCCATCAGGCCGGTGGCCACCGCCTCTGCGCGCAGCCGCGCGATCCCGTCCCGCACCGCAGGAGCCGCGGCGTCCCCGGCGTCGATCGCGATGACCGCCGGCAGCGGCCCGCCTGGGAACGACTTCTGGATGCGGTCGTACGTCTGCATGATCGGGAGCGACCTCGGCAGGTCGTCGATGCTCGACTCCGCCGTCTTCATCCCGAGCGCGGGCACGGCCAGGAGGACAAGCAGCCCGCTCGCGAGCACGGCCGAAACCGCCGGTCGGCGGAGCACCCGGTCGACGATGCCGCCCCAGACGCGGGAGTCTCCGTCCCGCCGCCGCGAGACGAGCGGAACGCGGCCGCGCTCGACGCGATCGCCGAGCCAGCCGAGCGTCGCCGGCAGCACCGTCAGCGAGCCCGCCACGGCGATGGCCACGACGAGGATCGCGCCGACCGCGACCGACGTCCAGATCGCGGAGCCGCCGAGAAACATGCCAGCGAGCGCCGCGATCACGGTCAGCCCGGAGACGAGGATCGCGCGTCCGGACGTGGCGGCGGCGGCCTCGAGCGCCGCCTCGCTGCCCCTCCCCGCGGCGCGCTCCTCCCGCTCGCGCTTGAGGTAGAAGAGCGAGTAGTCGACGCCGACTGCGAGGCCGATCAGGAGGACGACGACGTTCGCCCCCTCGTGGATGGCGAAGAGCTGGCTGGGGACGGAGAGGAGGCCGATCGCCGCGACCACCGCGGTGAGGCCGACGAGCATCGGGATGCCGGCCGCGACGAGCGCGCCGAAGACGACGAGGAGGACGCCGAGCGTGACCGGGAGCGCCGTGTACTCGGCGCGCGTGAAGTCCTCGCCGACCGTCTCCTCGAACACCCTCTGGCCGCTCGCAGCGCCGAACTGCTCGACGCGGAACGCCGGATGCCGCTCCTGCACGCCTGCGACGGCCTGGAGGACGGGCTCGACAAGCGTCGTCGCCTGCTCGTCGGCGTCCGAGAGCTCGAACTGGACGAGCGCGGCGTGACGGTCCTTCGCGACGAGGGTGGCGCCGCCAGCCTCGAGCGGGGAGCGCACGTCCGACACGCCCTCCTGGGCCGAGACGGCGCGAACGACGTCGGCGAGCACGGCCCGGAACTCGGGGTCGGCCGCGGTGTGCGACTCGCTCGCGACGAAGACCGACTCGTCGGCGCTGTCGGCGAACGCGCCCGCTTCGATGATCTCCTGGGCGCGCTGCGATTCGCCGGCGCCGACCGTGTCCGGGTCGAGCCGCTGCGTGCCGAGGGTCGCGCCGACCGCGACGGCGGCGACGACGAAGGCGAGCCAGCCGAAGATTGCCGTCTTGCGGTGACGGGCGCTCCAGCGGCCGAGGCGGGCGGTGAGGTTCGTGCTGTTCTCGAAAGGCGACATTGCCTATCTCCTGGTCAGGTCGTAGATGACTGCGTCCAGGGTCGCGCGCCGGCACCGCCGCGGCCATCCGGAATGACCCTGAACCGACCCCGATTCGACCCTGGCCCGCCGGCGGAGCGCTCCGCCGGTGTCCGCGCCGTCCGCCTCCGTCCGTTGTTGACAGCTACGACAACGCGACATCCCGCAGATATCCCGCAGGAAGACGCCGGAAGCTCCCGCCCGCCCCCGCCAATTCCCGCAAGCCCACGGCTGGAAAGACCTGCTCTTCCCGGGGATCCCCGCCTATCCCCGCTCAGCCCGGAACCACCAAGACCGGCCTGTCACGCCGGAGGTCGCGGGTTCGAGTCCCGTCGCTCCCGTCTCT
>OBLR010000274.1_pt1 | contig 11913 bp, 10 predicted proteins | sample 1519891 | NCBI WGS metagenome assembly OBLR01 (sample SAMEA3113583, study PRJEB22503) | soil metagenome | reverse complement strand
CGCGGGCCTGTACTGGGGCGTGGCCAAGTGGCAAGGCACCGGGTTTTGGTCCCGGGATCGCAGGTTCGAATCCTGCCGCCCCAGCCGTTGGCGAGGCGATCCGAAGGAGTCCGTAAGAGCCTATGTCCGAGGGAGGAACTCTGCCGCCGATCTTCGCCGTGGTCCTCGCGGCAGGCAAGGGGACCAGGATGAAGTCGAACCGGGCGAAGGTGCTGCACACCCTGTGCGGTGTCCCTATGGTCAACTACGTGATCGAAGCCACCAGGCCCCTCGTCCCCGAGGGGCTATTCGTCGTTGTAGGCCATCAGGCCGGGCTTGTCGAAGCAGTCCTGCCCAAGGACGCGAAGCCCGTTTTGCAGGAGGAGCAGCGCGGGACCGGTGATGCCGTGCGCGTTGCCCTGGACGCCCTCGAAGGAGAAGACGAAGGCATCCTCCTCGTGGTCAACGGCGACGGTCCCCTTATCTCTGATGGGACCCTCGGAGAACTGGTCGAGCGGCACAGTTCCGCCGGCGTTGGGGCGACGGTCCTCGTGGCCGAGCTGGAGGACCCGAGCGGCCTCGGGAGGGTGGTCGAGGACGCCGGCGTGGTCAGGATAGTCGAGGAGAGGGACGCGACCGAGTACGAGCGACAGATCAGGCTCGTCAACCTCGGCATCTACGCGTTCAGACTCTCCGAGATAAGGGATACGATCGGGGGGCTCACCTCGGAGAATCAGGGCGGCGAGCTGTACCTGACAGACGTACTGGAGACGATCGGGCGGCGCAGCCGGGCGGTCACTTACAGGCTCAAGAACCCTGAGGAGGCGAACCTCGTCAACGACCGCTCCCAGCTTGCGCGGGCCGAGGAGATCCTCAGGCGCCGCATCCTGGACGCCCACATGAGGGACGGGGTGACGGTGAGGGACCCGGCTTCTACGCACATAGAGGCTTCGGTCGAGATCGGGCGCGACACTGTGATCCTGCCTGGAAGCCTGTTGCGCGGGGAGACGAGGATCGGTACGGACTGCGTGATCGGACCCTCCACAGACCTCCAGGACACGCGTGTTGGAGACGGCGCCCTCGTGGAACACTCGGTGGGACGCGGGGCCGAGATTGGTGACGGGGCGAGCGTCGGTCCCTACTCTTTCCTGCGGACCGGTACGGTCCTCGAACCAGGGGCCAAGGTCGGGGCTTACTGCGAGGTCAAGAACTCGCGTGTAGGGGCGGGGAGCAAGATTCCTCACCTCTCGTACGTGGGGGATGCAGAGATCGGGGCCGACGCCAACCTTGGGGCCGGGACCATAACGGCGAACTACGACGGCGAGAACAAGCACCGTACCTTGGTGGGAGACGGCGTCTTTACAGGGGTGAACACGAACCTCATCGCGCCTGTCACGGTCGGCGAGGACGCTTACACAGGGGCCGGGTCGGTGGTTAACAAAGACGTGCCAGCGGGCAAACTGGCCGTAGGAGCCCCGGCGCGTGCGATCCGGGAGTCTCCCCAGCGGCGTAGAAAGAGGGCGCAGCAAGGCGATTCGGCCAAGAAAGAGACGGAGGGCTAGCGCGACGATGATGCAGAACGGCTATCTGACGCAGACCACAGAGAAGCGGCTGATGATAGTCAGCGGCCAGGGCTATCCCGATCTATCCGAACGTATCGCCGAGCGGCTCGACATAGAGTTGAGCAGGGTTGAGTTGAGGGAATTCCCCAATGGTGAGCTGTACGCCAGGTATCTGGAGAGCGTCAGGGGAGCTGACATGTTTATCGTGCAGTCGTTGTGCGACCCTGTCAACGAGAACCTGATGCAACTGCTCATCATGATAGACGCCGCCAAAAGGGCCTCTGCCAAAAGGATCGTGGCGGTCATCCCGTGGTACGCCTACTCGCGCCAGGACCGCAAGACCAAGCCGCGTGAGCCCATAACCGCGCGCCTTATAGCTAATATGATCCAGGCCGCGGGGGCTGAGCGGGTGATGACGATGGACCTGCACTCGGGCCAGATCGAGGGCTACTTCTCTTTCCCCGTGGATCACCTGACGGCGATGCACACGTTCGTCGACTACTTCGTGGACCAGGGTTTCCAGGACGCGGAGGACGCCGTCGTGGTCGCCCCCGACACGGGCGAGGTCAAGGTCGCCAAGCAGCTCGCCGGACACCTCAGGCTCCCCTGGGCCATAGTGAACAAGATGCGCGACAGGCCGGGACACTCTGAAGTGACGCACGTCATAGGGAACGTAGAGGGCAAGCGGGTCGTCATGATCGACGACGTAGTAGCCACGGGCGGGACCCTGGTCAACGCCGCGAAGCGCCTTGTGGAACAAGGCGCACTCGAGGTTAGCGCCGCAGCCACCCACGGCGAGTTCTCGGGGGATGCCTACCGGAAGATCGAAGACTCCCCCCTCAAGGAGGTGGTTGTGACCAACACGCTGCCCTTGAAGGAGGATGAGCCGCGGTCTAAGATACAGACACTCAATATCGCACCGATCCTTGCGAGCACCATCAAGAACGTCTTCACGGACGAGTCGGTGAGCGAGGTCTTTATGGGCGAGAACCAACTCTTCTAGACCGTTAGGAGCGAGACGTGGCAGACAACGTGGATCTACAGGCGCAGGAGCGCGACACGCGGGGCAAGAACGCGGCCCGACGCCTCAGGGCCTCGGGGATGACCCCTGCCGTCCTCTACGGCGAGGGTAACGAGGCCGGCGGGAGCACGGCGCTAGCGGTCCCGACGAAGATCGTGGACTACACCCTCCATCACTTCGGTGACAATGCCCTCTACAACATAGACTTTGATGGGGCTACCTCCACGGCCCGCGTCATGGACGCGCAGCGCGACCCTGTCTCCGGGGTCCTGCTCCACGTCGACTTCGCGCCGGTAGACATGCTCGAGCGCATCGAGGTTACGGTCCCGCTCGCTGTCGTCGGCGAGGCGCCAGGCGTGGAGGAAGGCGGTGTGCTGCAGCAGGTCGCCTACGAGATCCAGGTGGAGTCCCTCCCCGGCGACATCCCGCAGGAGGTCACGATCGACGTGTCGGGCCTCGGTATGCACGAGAACCTCACCCTGGGCGACCTCACGCTCCCCGAGGGCGTGACGCTGCTCTCTGAGCCCGAAGAGGTCGCCGTTACGGTCACGGCGCCGACGGAGATCTCCGAGGAGGAGATGGAGGCCGCCGGAATCGTCGAGGAGCCGACGGAAGAGGAAGAGGCCGCCGAGGAGGCTGCCGAGATGGAGGAGGCTGCCGAGGGTGAAGAGGCGTCCGAGGAGGATGCTGCCCAGGAGGGGCCCGCGGGACAGAACGTCCAGGCTTAGACTGGTCCGCTCCTTCTTCGAGACAGATGAACAGGACGAAGGGGGGCGGATCCGGTCCCCCTTCGTCGTCGGCCTCGGTAACCCTGGACGCTCCTACGAACGCACCCGCCATAACGCCGGCTACATGGTCGCCGACGAGCTCGCAAAGCGTCACGACGGCTCCTGGCGCAAGAGGAAGAAGGCCGAAGCAGCCCCCGTCTCCCTTGGCCTGAAAGACGCCACCCTCCTCAAGCCGACGACCTTCATGAACAACACGGGCTCCGCCGTCTCGGACCACAGGCCCGAAGACCTCATCGTCGTCCACGACGACCTCGACCTGGAAGCAGGGACGGTGCGCGTCAAGGTCGGAGGCGGTGCGGGCGGGCACAACGGCCTGCGTTCCATCATAGGGAGACTGGGCAATGACTTCGTCCGGGTGCGCATCGGTATCGGGCGCCCGCCCGCAGGAGTCACGGTCACGGACTACGTGCTCTCGCGGATGGACCCGGTCGTAAAAGACGCCATCCCCAAGGCCGCCGACGCGGTCGAGTTCGTCCTCGAGCACGGCCCCGAGGCTGCGATGAATCGCTTCAACGTACGCGCTTGAGAGCGGGTTCTGGAATGGCGGCCCTTCCAAAAACCACGCTGGTCGGCACTTCAGCTTGTCAGCCAGTCAGCCTTATGTTGTTTGCTGAGGGCTGATACCGAGTATGTTGGAAGAGGACCGCGTTCGGACTGCGGACGCACCGAAGTCCCCATATGTCATTCCCGCGAAAGCGGGAATCCAATAGTAGGCGCCGGCACGGAACTTCGAAAACGTCGAGAAATCCCTTGACCCTCACGTTGCGTGAGGCTTTAGACTTCTCTGTGCAAAGGAGGTGAACCGTGAGCAAACAGGAGACAGCAGGCTACACGGTCGGCAGAGTGGCTGCCCTCTCGGGTGTGACGATCCGGACGTTGCACCACTACGATGAGGTCGGGCTGCTATCGCCGGGCGGACGTAGTGCGGCCGGCTACCGGATCTACGAGGACCGGGATCTGGAGCGGCTGCAGCGGATCCTGTTCTACAGGGAGCTCGGGTTCACCCTGGATGAGATCTCGACCATCGTTGACGATCCGCGCACCGATACGCTCGGGCACCTGCGACGCCAGCGTGGGCTGCTGAACGAGCGAATAGAGCGCCTGAGCGCGATGGTCGACGCCATCGACTATGAAATGGAGGCAAAGACCATGGATATACCACTTACACCGGAGGAGCGCCTCGAGGTCTTCGGGGAGTTCCGTCCCGAGGATTACGCCGAGGAGGCCGAGCAGCGCTGGGGAGATACCGAAGCCTATAAGGAGTCTCAGCGGCGCGTCTCGAGCTACAAGAAGGAAGACTGGCAAGAACTCAAGGCCGAGGAGGAAGAGATACGCGCCCGCCTGGCCGCGGCCTCCGAGGCAGGCCTGGCACCCGACAGCGAGGAGGTCATGGCGGCAGCCGAGGCGCACCGGAGGCACATCAGCCGCTGGTTCTACGAGTGCGACTACGAGATCCACCGCGGCCTGACGGAGATGTACGTCAGCGACGAGCGATTCCGGTCCAACTACGACGCGCAAGTCCCCGGCCTGGCCGCTTTCATCAGGGATGCGGCCCACGCCAATGCTGATCAGCATTTCAGCTAGTCAGCACTTCGATGATCGCCAGGTCCTCTGGGACATCGAGCTCGCGTAGCCTCCTGGCCGTGACGCCGGCGCACACAGGGCTCCGTCTACCTGTGTGCGTTCCGCCTGCGCCAGAAGAACCAGATGGTAGCGGTGATGAGAACAATGAGGGCCGAAATCCCGACGAAAGAAGTGAAGACCTCTACTATCCTCCACCGGCCGCCGAGCGCCCACCCAAGGCCGATCAAACTACCGTTCCAGATGCTGCATCCCAGGATCGTGTAGCCGAGGAACCGCCAGCGCAGTGGCATGCGCTTCAGGCCGGCGGGCACAGAGACCAGGGCGCCGACGCCGGGGATCAAGTGTCCGACCAGGATCGCCTTTCCCCCGTGACGCTCGAATACCGCACTCGCCCTTTCGAAGTCAGAGACGAAAAGAAGCTTCGAACGTTCGAAGTGCTTGATCACACGCCGCACGCGCGCCTCCCTGAGTCTGAATCCGACGGCGTAAAGGATGAGCGCAGCACACACCCTGGCCGCCGTCGCCGTGAGCAGCACGGGGACGAACGAGAGACGTCCGTTGCCGATCAGGAACCCGAACAGCGGCAGCGTCAGCTCCGTCGGGACCGGTAGGTACACGCTACCCGCCAATATCAGAGCGAACACGCCGACGTAACCGAGCGAATGGACTACGTCGATGACCCACCGTACGAGATCGGTGAGCACACCACCCATCGTGCTTCATCCTCCTATCTCCTCACCAAGACAACCTAATTATGCACCATGCGATGCAACGCCGGACACGCCTCAGAGCGCGCACTCCAGGCGAGCAGCGAACCCACAAAGCACTCTTGGCGAGCGTGCTGGCTCGGACGATGCCGATGTCCGATTTCCGCCAGTAATCTTGCCTATCGGGTGCGACAATAGGGGCGTGCTGAAGGACTTCGAACATCGCTATCGCGCCGTACGCGGCCGCGACGTCCGCTTCGACGGATGGTTCTACGTCGCTGTGACCTCTACGGGGATCTACTGCCGGCCCAGTTGTCCTGCCGCCACTCCCAAGCGGTCCAACGTCCGCTTCTATCCGACCGCGGCCGCCGCGCAGTACGCCGGTTTCCGCGCCTGCAAGCGGTGCAGGCCAGACGCCGTGCCTGGCTCACCGGAATGGGACATCAGGGCCGACATCGTGGCAAGGGCGATGCGGCTCATCGCTGACGGCGTCGTCGACAGGGACGGTGTCGCCGGCCTCGCGCGGCGGCTCTGCTACACGGAGCGCCATCTGCACCGCCTGCTCTTTACCGAGGTTGGGGCCGGTCCGCTCGCACTCGCCCGCGCGCGACGCGCCCACACCGCCAGGCTGCTCATAGAGACCACGGATCTACCCATCACCGAGGTAGCGTTCGCCGCCGGATTCGCGAGCATACGCCAGTTCAACGATACGATCCGCGAAGTCTTCGCCGTAACCCCGAGAGAGTTGCGGCGCGGTCGGGGCGTGCACGATGCGTCAGTGCGGGGGGAGATCCCACTCCGACTGCCGTTCAGGACACCGTTCGACACGAACGGTATGCTGCATTTTCTCGGCACTCGTGCTGTAGCCGGCGTAGAGACGTTCGATGGGGAGACTTACCGGCGGACGCTGCGTCTGCCGCACGGCGCCGGTGTCGTGGCCCTCTCCAACGGCGGCGACCACGTCCGGTGCGTCCTCAGGCTCGAGAACTTGAGGGACCTCGGTAGCGCAGTTCAGCGATGCCGCTCGCTACTCGACCTCGACGCCGACCCTGTCGCCGTCACCGAGGTGCTCGGGGCCGACCCGCTACTCGGCGCGCTCGTTCGCCGTTCGCCGGGCCGGCGCGTACCAGGGAGCGCGGACGGCGACGAGCTTGCCTTCCGTGCGGTGCTTGGCCAGCAGGTCTCCGTGGCCGGCGCCCGCACCCTCGCCGGCCGGCTCGTCGCCCGCTGCGGAGAACCGCTCCCCGAGGCGCTCGCCGCCGTAGGCGACGAACCCACGCATCTCTTCCCCGGGCCGCACGCAGTAGCCGGGACGGTGCTCGAGGGTCTCGGCGTTCCCAAGCGGCGTCGTGAAACCTTGCGCACTCTGGCGCGGGCCCTTGCAGGAGGTGGGATCGTGCTCGACCCGGGCTCTGAGCGTGAGGAGGTCGAACGACGATTGTTGGAGTTGCGGGGGATAGGTCCGTGGACCGCTTCGTACGTTGCGATGCGGGCGCTCGGCGACCCCGACGCGTTTCTTCCCTCGGACCTCGGGGTCAGAAAGGCCATCTGGCGGCTCGGCAACGGAAGCACTCGGCAGAGCGTCGCCGCCGTCGCCGAACGGTGGAGACCCTGGCGCGCCTATGCCACGCAGCACCTGTGGGCCAGCCTTGGTGGCGAGAAGGATCAGACAAAGAAAGGAGAGGTGGTAGCGTGAACGCTTACGTCGACGAGATAGAGTCTCCCGCAGGCCCGCTCACGTTCGCGGTAAACGAAGATGGAGCCCTGATGAGGTTGCACTTCGTAGAGAGCGACTACGGGCCGGTCATGGAAGAAGATTTGGAGGACGAAGGGTACGCTGTAGAAGCGGACGAGACCAGAACCGCCGGCGTCCGAAAAGAGTTGTCCGAGTACGTCAGCGGTCGGCGCAGGACCTTCGATGTGCCACTCGCATTCGCCGGCTCAGTGTGGCAGAAGGCCGTTTGGATGGAGTTGACGCACATCCCCTTTGGGGAGACCAGGTCCTACGGGGAGATCGCGGACAACCTCGGACGGCCAGGCGCGGCCAGGGCCGTCGGCAGGGCCAACGCCTCCAACGTCCTGCCCGTGGTCGTACCCTGCCACCGTGTTATCGCTGCGGACGGCACGCTCGGCGGGTTCAACGGTGGACTACACCTCAAGGAGCGTTTGCTCGAGCACGAGCGCAACGTACTCGCCGCGGCGGGCCATTAGTTTGTCGGAAGTGGCGAGAGGGCAACACAACGTTCGTGTCTTATGTGAAGAGGGCGCCTCATGAGACCGCGAGATTTCGCGGGTCTCATCCTGCTCGGCGCGCTGTGGGGCGGCTCTTTCCTGTTTATCCGTGTCGCCGTGCCTGCATTGGGTCCTTTCTTGCTCGTGGAGTTGCGAGTCGGTCTCGCTGCCGCGGCCCTGTTTCTCTACGCTCTGGCCGTTGGCAGCGTGCCGAAGATTCGAAACCGGTGGAGGTCGTTTCTCGTCCTGGGGTTCTTCAACGCAGCTTTGCCTTTCTCCCTGATCTCCGCCGCCGAGATACACCTGACGGCCTCCCTCGCCGCCATCCTGAACTCGACCACCGTAATGTTCACCGCGATAGTTGCAGCGGTGTGGATGGACGATGCCCTGACGGCCAGGAAGGTCGTGGGGATCGTTCTTGGAATCGTCGGGGTGACCGTGCTCGTGGGCTGGGATCCGTTGAGGGTTAACAGCCTCATCCTGTTGGCCGTGGCGGCGATGCTACTTGCTTCGCTCTCTTACGCGCTGGGAGCAACCTACGCCAAGCGGTCGTTTTCGGGCATCCCACCACTCGGGATGGCTATCGGGCAGCTCAGCGGGGCGGGGGCGCTCCTCTTGCCCCTGGCCGTGGTTAGCGTTCCCGAAGAAGCGCCTTCGACTGTCGTGGCCCTCTCCATGCTCGGGCTGGCGTTCCTGTCGACTGCGGTGGCTTACCTGATCTACTTCCGACTCATCGAGAACGTCGGGCCCACAAGCACGCTCACCGTCACGCTACTCGTGCCTGTCTTCGGGCTGTTGTTCGGCGTCCTGCTCCTCGACGAGCCCATCGGGTTTGGCACGCTGGCCGGGCTTGGGATCATCCTCACGAGCGTCGTCCTCATCACGGGCATCGCTCCCCGAAAGACTAAGCCCGAAGGTAATTAGGGAGATACAGTGTTCGTTCGCACAATGTTCAGCGCGGGTACAGGATCATCTGCGTGCAACGAAAGAGCGCTATGGGCTTGCCGCTCTCCTCGTCGGAGACGGTTGCGTCCCACACCTGCGTCGTGCGGCCACCGTGGACGAGCTTCGCTTCGCACCCGATAGCACCCCCACGTTTCGTCCCGACGAAGTTGCACTTCAGTTCTATGGTCGTGAAGCTCTGTGCGCCTTCGGGCAGGTTCACGAACGTTCCGTAGCCGCACGAGGTATCCGCAATGGCGACCACCGTCGCCGCGTGCAGGTAGCCGTTCGGGGCCATGAGCTCCTCACGGAGATCGAGGCGGCTCGAGATCTTGCCTTCCTCCGCTTCCAGTATCGTCAACCCGATGAGACCGGGCAGGGTTCCCATACCGCGTTCGTTCAGCTCGTCGAGAGTAGGCATCTACGGGGCCTCCAGGGTGATTGTCACGGCTTGACGGATTATCCCAGAGGTGAATCCCGTTGCTTGAGATCCGCCGTCAAGCGGTAGAATCTACTGGTGAGCGAGAGGACGAAGACGAGATCCCTCAGGGCCCCGCGCAGGGTCAGAGCCTACCTGGCGGCGAACAGCGAGCGGCCCGCGCTCCTGCTCGCCGCGAGCGAGGAGGCGGCCGAGCGTTACGCCCGCGAGGCCGAGGTCTTCACCGACGGCCCTGTCGTCCACCTGCCCTCCCGCGGAGCCCCATACGGTGATGTCTTCGACCCTGCCGTGAGCAGGGTCGGGCGGCGGCAGAGGGCGCTCAGTTCGCTGCGTTCGGCCCGCGTCGTGGTGGCCGGACCGCTGGCCTTTATGGAACGGACGCCGCTCTACGAGCCGATGGACCTGGCCGCGGGGACGGAGATAGAGCTCGACGCTACGCTGGAGCGGCTCGTCGTCCTCGGCTACGAGCGGGTAGACAGGATCTCCCGCCCGGGGGAGTTCGCGGTCCGTGGCGGCATCGTAGACGTGTTTCCGAGCACCCGGCGCTCGCCGGTGCGTGTGGAGTGGTGGGGTGATGAGATAGAGAGCGTCCGCGCCGTCTCTCTGGCCACCCAGCGCGTGGTACGCGAGCTAGAAGCCGTAACGGTCTACGCCGCCAGGGAAGGCGACCTCGCAGGCCTCGCTGCCACGGACGAGGAACTGCCCGAGGAGGCCCGCCGCGGCGTGCGGGTACCCGGCCTCGACCGGCTCCTGCTCGGGCTGAACCCCGTCTCACCACGCACGATGCTACCCGAGGACGTGGAGATCTGGCGTGAGGAGCCGCAGGAAGACGTTTCCGAAGAAATAGACGGGCTTGTCCACGAGCTCTACGACAGGGGGATGCCTGATCCCGACGTCGAGTTCTCCCTCGGTGAAGAAGGAGAGACGGTTTCGGCTCCACCGGTCGCGGCTTTCGCCGACACGTTGAGGGAGGCGGCCCGAAGACTCGACGCGCTGGTCGAGGATGGGCTCGCTGTCTTCATCGCGTGCTCCTCACGCGGGGAGGCGAGGCGGACGGTTTACGCTTTCGGGGAGATCCACCGCACCATGCGCGAGACCCCGCGGGTCGACGCCGATCTGCCGCCAGGTCTCTACGCTCTTCCCGGGGAGGTCGAGGAGGGGTTCACCTATCCCGAAGGCGGGGTTGCGGTCTTCAGGAGGGACTCGCTGCTCGGCCGCAGGCGAGAGGCGCGAAGGCGTACGGGTGGCAGGTCGCTCGCCTCCTTCGCTGACCTGAAGGTCGGGGACCTGATCGTGCACGCCATGCAGGGTATCGGACGCTTCGAGGGGCTGGTGGCCCAGGAAGTCCTAGGCTCAACCCGTGACTACATGCAGGTGAGCTACCGTGGGGGCGACACGCTCTTCGTGCCATACGAGCAGATGGAGCTGTTACACAAGTACGTCGGCGGCGACGGCGCGCGCCTCGACAAGCTCGGTGGCGCGACGTGGGCGCAGGTTACGGACAGGGTCAGAAAGCGGGTCAAGGCGCTCGCCGGCGAGCTCTTGCGGCTGCACGCGGCGAGGGCCTCGGCCCCTGGCTTCGCTTTCCCCGAGGACGGGGAGTGGGAGAGGGAGCTCGAGGAGAGTTTCCCTTACCAGGAGACCCCCGATCAGCAATCCGCTATCACCGCCGTCAAGTCGGACATGCAGATGCCTCACCCCATGGATCGTCTGGTCTGCGGGGACGTTGGCTTCGGCAAGACGGAGGTGGCCGTGAGGGCCGCCTTCAAGACGGCGCTCGCGGGTAAGCAGACCATGATGCTCGCCCCGACGACCATTCTCGTGCAGCAGCACGAACGGACCTTCAAAGAGAGGCTCGACTCCTACGCCGTCAGGGTCGAGAGTCTCTCGCGCTTCACCTTGCCGGCCGACCGGCGCAGGATCCTAGCTGACTTCCGGGCCGGGGAGGTGGACGTGCTCGTCGGGACGCACGCGCTGCTCGGGTCCGAGGTCAGGCCCAGAGACCTCGGGCTCGTCGTCGTGGACGAGGAGCAGCGCTTCGGCGTCAGGCACAAAGAGCGCATCAAGGAGTACAAGACCTCCGTGGACGTACTCACGCTAACGGCGACCCCCATCCCACGCACCATGCAGATGGGCCTGGCCTCCCTGCGAGACATAAGCGTGATCGAGACGCCCCCGGCTGGACGCCGCAGCATCCTCACGCACATCGGACCCTACGACGAGGACCTCGTCAAGCATGCCATCGAGCGGGAGGTTGCCCGCGGCGGACAGACCTTCTTCGTCCACAACCGCGTGGAGAGCATAGACGACGTCGCAGAGAGGCTGCGCGTCCTTCTGCCCGGCGTGCGCTTCGCAACCGCGCACGGGCAGATGCCGGAGCGGGCCCTGGAGGGGGTGATGCAGCACTTCCTCGACGGGCAGGCCGATGTCCTGGTCACTACCACCATCGTCGAGAGCGGGCTCGACGTGGCTACGGCGAACACTTTGATCGTCGACCGCTCGGACGCCATGGGGCTCGCCCAACTGTACCAGCTTCGGGGCAGGATCGGACGCTCCACAGAGCAGGCATACGCCTACTTGTTCGCCCCTCTGGGAGCGACAGTCGAGTCACAGAAGCGGCTCGAAGCATTGATGGACTTCACCGAGCTGGGGAGCGGGT
>OBLR010000273.1_pt1 | contig 11951 bp, 13 predicted proteins | sample 1519891 | NCBI WGS metagenome assembly OBLR01 (sample SAMEA3113583, study PRJEB22503) | soil metagenome | reverse complement strand
CGTCCATCTCGACGAGGAGCTGGTTCAGCGTCTGCTCGCGCTCGTCGTGCCCGCCTCCGAGGCCGGCGCCGCGGTGGCGGCCGACCGCGTCGATCTCGTCCATGAAGATGATGCAGGGGCTCGCCTGCTTCGCCTGCTCGAAGAGGTCGCGGACGCGCGAGGCGCCGACGCCGACGAACATCTCGACGAAGTCGGAGCCCGAGATCGAGAAGAACGGCACGCCCGCCTCGCCCGCGACGGCGCGCGCGAGCAGCGTCTTGCCGGTGCCCGGCGGGCCGTAGAGCAGCACGCCCTTCGGGATCCGCGCGCCGAGCGCCTGGAACTTCTTCGGGTTCTCGAGGAACTCCTTGATCTCGTGCAGCTCCTCGACGGCCTCGTCCACCCCCGCCACGTCCTTGAAGGTGATCTTGGGCGAGTCCGGAGCCATTCGCTTGGCGCGGCTCTTGCCGAAGCTCATCACCTTCGAGCCGCCGCCCTGCATCTGGTTCATGAGGAACAGCCAGAAGGCGAGGAAGAGCACGAACGGCAGCAGGTACGTGAGGAACGACCACCAGGCCGAGTCCCCGGTGCCCTCCGAGTCGAACACGATGCCCTGCCGCTCGAGCAGGTTCTGGAACTCGATCTGCGACTCGTCGCTGGGGTAGTTGACCTTCGCCTCGGGCTTGTCCGGATCCGTGTAGACAGCCTCGATCGAGCGCCCCTTCGGGCTGAAGACGACCTGCTGGAACTGGCTCGGGTTCTCCTCGATCGCCGTGATCAGCTGGCTGTAGGTCATCTTCGGCCCCTCGTCGTCCGAAGGAAGCAGTGTCCGCGAGGCCAGATAGACCAGGAGGACGATGACTATGAGGGGGAAGAGTGCGCTGCGAAAGAAACGGCTCAAGGCGACCTCGGGCTTCGGTTAAGGGTAGCAGTCTCCTATTCGGCCACAGGGCCCCGCTGGATGAGCCGTTCAGGCGATTTCAGGTCGTCTCTTCGGCCTGGGCGGCCAGCTCGTCGCGCAAGACTGCCACGTAGGGGAGGTTCCGGTACCGCTCGGCGAAGTCGAGGCCGTAGCCGATGACGAAGCGGTTCGGGATCTCGAATCCGACGTAGCGGCAGTGGACGTCGTTCTCCCGCCGCTCGGGCTTCGTCAGGAGCGCGCAGATCTCGAGCGAGGCGGGCTCGCGCGCCTCGAGGTTCCGGAGGAGGTACGTGAGCGTGAGACCCGAGTCGATGATGTCCTCGACGACCAGCACGTTCCGGCCCTCGATCGAGATGTCGAGGTCCTTGAGGATGCGCACGACGCCCGACGAGTCGACTCCCGCCCCGTAGCTCGAGATGGCCATGAAGTCGACCTCGCACGGCACCTCGATGGCGCGCATGAGGTCGGCCATGAAGAAGATCGCGCCCTTCAGGACGCCGACCAGCAGGAGGTCGCGACCGCGATAGTCCTCGGTGATCTCGGCCCCAAGCTCGCCGATGCGGCCCTGGAGCGTGCCCTCGTCGATGAGGACCTCCTCGACCGCCGCGGTGAGCTCGTTGACGCTGCTGCTCATTCCACCGCCCGGGTTCCCGCCACCGCATCCTCGTAGCCCGGCGCCGCGGCGAGGCCGGGAACGGCGACGACCTCGTCGCCCCGGAGGACGAGCGGCCAGGCCTCGCGCTCGGAGCGCGGCACCTTGGCGTCCACGAAGACGTCCTGGACCTTGCGCGAGCCGAGCCGGTCGCCCGCCCTCCAGCCGCGGACCCGCAATCCCGGAACGCGCGCCTCGAGCCTCCACGTGCCCCACCTGACCGGTCGGTCGAGCGCGACTGGGGCGCGCTCCAGCCAAACGCTCTCGTACTCCCTCACCGCCACGCGGCCGTCACCCAGGTCGAGACGCTTCGAGCCCTCACGGGAGGCGAGCAACTCTAACAGCGCTCTCTCGAGCGGTCGCGGGAGGCGCTCGCCGGGCTCGAGCGCCGCGAGGACGTTCCGGTCGACAGCCGGATGGAGGCGGCGGAGCAGCGGCAGGATCTCGGCACGGATGAGCCCGCGGGCCGTGTCGGGATTGGAGGAGTCGACGCGGAACGGCAGCCCCTCCGCCTCGCAGTACGCTTCCGTCTCCTCCCGCCACACCGTGAGCATCGGACGCACGATCCCGTCCTCTCGCTTCGGCCGGATCCCCGTCGTCGTCCCGCTCGACACGAGCCTGAAGAGGATTGTCTCCACCTGGTCGGACGCGGTGTGGCCGGTAGCGCGCAGCCGGTCGCGCGCGAAGCCGTAGCGGAGCTCGCGCAGGTCGGCCTCCGTTCGTCCTGGCGCCTCGACGACCTCGGCGCCGAGGCGCTCGCGGCAGAAGCGGGCGTCCTCCTCCGACTCCTCGCCGCGCAGCTTGTGGTTCACGTGGAGGGCGGAGACGCCGTACCCGAGCTCCCGGAGGGCGTGCCAGAGGCACGTCGAGTCGGCGCCGCCCGACACGAGGCAGGTGACCTCGTCGCCGGGCGGGACGAGGTCGAGCCGGCGGACGTGCTCCTCGATCCGCGCGCGCAGCGCAGCGGTATCCACGCAGGCATTGTAGGAAGGGCCGGTCGCCCCTACGGTGAGTATGTGAGCGACGACGCGTTCTCCGTGGAGAGCTCTGCCGGCCCGCTACAGGTGCAGTTCGGCTGGGACGGCTGGGTCGCCGTGACCGTCCCCCGCTCGAACGGGGCGTCGCATGCGGCGCGGCGGATCGTCGAGTCCGGCGGCGACCTCCACGAGCTCCTGCTCGGCTTCGGCCTCGCCGAGGCGGAGGCGGCCCGGGTGTCGGCTGCGCTCTGGAGGCGCCGCCCCGGGGGGGTCCCCGCCGAGGAGCCCCTGGACGAGCCGGCCTTCGACCGCGGGCTCGTGTTCGTCCTCACCGCGCTGGCGGCGCTGGCGGGGGTCGTCCTTCTCGCTTCTACGACAGGCGTTCTCTAGAGCAGCGCGGCCACGTCGCAGCCTTCCTGCTGCAGGGCCGGCTGCGCCTCCGCCAGAACTTCGTGCGCGCCGTTCGCGAACGTGAACGCGAGGTACATACGCTCGCCCGCATCCTTGCCTTCCGCATGGAGCTTCACCGCCTCCCCGTACTCCGTGAACATTCCGTCCAGGTAGTGCTGGACGGTTCTGAGCGACGGATCGTTGGGCTTCACGTGGGCGACTCGCTCCGCGGCATCGAACGCCTGCCGGGAAGCCTCCTGCGCGGTGATCGAGCCGCTCTGGTAGTCCTCCCGCCAGAGGCCGAAGGCCGTCACGTCGACGCCGGCCGTCTGAAGGAAGTGCCTGTCCGTGGCGCTGCACGAGTGGGCCCGCGCTTCGCGCGACCCCGTGCAGCCCGTTGAGGCCGCAAGCAGGAGGAGCGTTGCCGCAGTGACGCCAAGCCTCCGCAACTCGGACGCATCATCGGCGCCGCAGGAAAACCGGGCAATCACCCGAAGAGGGTGCCCCTTTCGAGCCGAATTGCTAGCCGAAGATCAGCGAGCGGTAGGCGATCGTCCGGCGCATGCCGATGCCCTCGTAGAGGGCGATCGCGGGCGCGTTGTCCGGCCGCACGAAGAGGCAGACGGCCGGCGTCCGCGCGAGGAGCAGCCGGCAAAGGTCGGCGAGGCCCCGCTTCCCGTAGCCTCGACCGCGCAGGTCCGGGTCGACCCAGACCTGCTGGAGCTGGACGGCCCTCTCGGTCCAGGCGGACGCCTCCGCCTTGAAGCGGATGCCCTCGCCGTCGCTCCACAGCCAGCTGCGGCCTTCCTCGATCTGCACGCGCGTGCGCCACTCGAAGAGCGCCGGGTCACGCGCATAGGCGTCCACGCCGACCTCCTCCAGGTACGCAGCGGCCGAGGCTGCCACGAGGGCGTCGAGGTCGTCGAGGCGCGCCGCGCGAAGCTCCGTCTCGCCGGCCTTCGGCGGCCGCTCGAGAGAGTAGACGGGCTGCCCCGGACGGTCCTCGAGCGGCTCGGGCAGCCCGGCGCGGGCGGCCTCCCACAGCTCCGTCGCGGCCCGCTCCTCGCCGACGAGCATGCGCGCATCGCCGCCCGTGGCGAGCCCCGCGAACGCGGCCGTTCCGCGGCCGGAGGGCACCAGGTTGGCTCCCATGTGGCAGATCGCCGTCAGACGTCCGCCGTCCCGAACGGCCGCGAACCGGCCGAGCCCGCGGCGCGCCACATCCTCCAGGAAAACGCGCTCGATCGGCTCCTCGGCACAGAAGTCCAGGATCTGCGAGAGCCGTGGCCGCTTGACCAGGCGAGCCATTCGCAGGGACGATACCGGCCGTGCCCATCCACGTTCGCGCCGAGACCGGGGACTATGCGGAGGCCTGCCTCCTCCCCGGAGACCCCCTGCGAGCGAAGTACGTGGCCGAGACCTTCCTCGAGAACGCCGAGCAGCGGAACTGGGAACGCGGCATGCTCGGGTACACGGGGAGCTTCCGCGGCCGGCCGGTCTCGGTCCAGGCGACCGGCATGGGATGCCCGTCGGCCGCCATCGTGATCGAGGAGCTCGTCCAGCTCGGTGTCAGGAGGTTCCTCCGCATCGGGACGTGCGGCGGCCTGCAGCCTGATCTCGGGCTCGGCGACCTGATCGTCGCCGTCTCGGCGGTGGCGGCCGACGCGACCGCCCAGCACCTCGTCGGCGAGCCGCACGCGCCCACGGCCGACTGGGAGCTCGTCCACGGCGCGGTGCACGCCGCCAAGGAGCTCGGCCGGCCCGTGCGCGTCGGCCCGATCGTCTCGAGCGACCTCTTCTACAACCCCGACGACGGCCAGTACCAGCGCTGGTCCGACCGGGGCATCCTAGCCGTCGAGATGGAGGCGGCCGTCCTCTTCACCCTCGGCGCGCTCCGCAAGGTCAAGGCCGGCTGCCTCCTCACGGTGAGCGACGTCGTTGTCGAGGGCGAGTTCGTGCGCATCACGGACGAGGAGATGAAGGCGGCGGTCGACCAGATGACCGAGCTCGCGCTCGGCACCGTGACGGCGGACGGCCATTAGCGTCGTCTTCGTCGTCAACCCCGCCTCCGGAAACGGCTCCACCCGCCGGCGCTGGCCGGAGATCGCCCACCGCGCGGCCCAGGCGGGGCTCCACGGCGAGGCGCTCCTCAGCGAGCGGCCGGGCCAGGTGGCCGAGCTCGCGCAGAGGGCGGCGGAGGACGGCGCCGAGCTCGTCGTCGCCGTGGGCGGCGACGGGACGGTGAACGAAGCCGCCAACGGGCTCATCGCTGCGGGCCGGGAGACGGAGCTGGCGATCCTCCCACGCGGGACGGGAACGGACTTCGTCCGCACCTTCGCGATCCCGACGAGCCTCGACGGCGCGCTCGCGGTCGCCCGCTCGGGGCGAACGCGCGTGATCGACGCTGGGCGCGTCGACTACCGGGCCTGGAGCGGCGAGAGGGCGACAGGGCACTTCGTCAACGTCGCCAGCGCGGGGATGAGCGGCGCCGTCGCGCAGCGCGCGAACGCCTCCTCCAAGGCCTTCGGCGGCAAGGCCTCCTTCCTCTGGGCGACCCTCGCGGTCTTCGCGCGCTGGCGCAACACCGAGATCGAGGTGGACGTGGACGGCGAGCGCCGTGCCGGTCTCATGGAGGACGTGATCGTCGCCAACTGCGAGTACCTGGCCGGCGGGATGCGGATGTGCCCCGAGGCGAAGCCGGACGACGGGCTCTTCGACGTCCTCCTGATCGGGGACATCACGAAGGCCGAGCTGGCGCGCGTTCTCCCCAAGGTCTACCGCGGAACGCACCTCCCCCACCCCAAGGCAGAGCCCTTCCGGGCGCGCAGGGTCGCCCTCGACGCAACGACGCCGCTTCCGATCGAGCTCGACGGAGAGCAGCCCGGGACGACGCCCGCTACCTTCGAGGTCTTGCCCGGCGCCCTCCGGTTGCGCGTGCCCTAGGTCGCGGCCGCGCCGCCGCCCGCGCTCGCGCCGCGACCGCTGCCACCGCCGAGCGCGCGGCCGGCCGGAGGCGAAGGAGCCTTCTCCTCCTTCTTCCTCGTGCGGGTGGTCTGCCGCTTCGCCGTCGACGTCTTCTTCGTCTCCGAGCGCTTCGCCGACGCCTTCGAGCCCGTGCCGCCCTCGAGCTTGGCGAGACGCTTCTCGAGGCCGGCGACCTGCTTCCGCAGCTCCTCGAGATCGTCCGCGGGCGCCAAGCCGACCTGGTTCAGAGCACGCCTGGAGGCGGTGTCGAACCTCCCCTTCGCCGACATCGCCCGGCCGACCGCGTCCGTCACCCGTTCGTTCCGGCCCAGGTCGTCCATGAGCCGCCCGAGCGTCTCCTCGCCTCGCCGGGAGAGGCGTCCGACCACGCCCGGCTCGGTATTGGTCTGCTGTTTCGCCATTCGCTCCTCCCTGTGGGTCGCTCCTCGCACCATACTCGCATCAGGCGCGGACGAGCACGGGCGTCCCCTCGGGGTTCGACTGGAACATGCGGACGAGGAGGTCGTTCGGAATCCGCAGGCATCCGTTCGTGACCGAGCGCCCGATCGAGGAGGGATCGTTCGTCCCGTGGATGGCGATGGGGCCGCCCTGCGCCCAGTTCGTCAGCACGGGTGAGAAGGCGCTGATCCCAATCGCGCCCGGGCCGAAGGGGCCCTCGCGATCGGCGGCGAGAAGCCGCTGGTTCACGTAGTAGCGCCCGGTCGGCGTGGGCGTTACGTCCGAGCCGATCCCCGCCGTCGTGCGCGCGACCCGGCGCCCGTCCCGGATGAAGTCGATCCGCCGCTCGGAGAGGTCGACCTCAATCCGCGTGCGCACGACCTGGAGCCCCACGTCGGCGGCGCGGACGTACCCGACGGCGCCGTTCGGCCGCATCGGGACCTGCACGCGGTACCAGGCGGGCTCGCAGCTCCGGTCACGGACGACGCCGAGCACGCCGAACACGGTGTGGACGCCGTTCACGTTGCGCGGGCCGAACTCGCGCAGCGGCCGTCCCCGTGGACGCGCGAAGGCGGTGACGCGGCCCTTCGCCCGAGCGGCGTACGCCCGCCGGCCGTCGCCGAGATGCTGCTCGCGTCCCGGGCGGCACTCCGTGTCCGGCGGCGCTGCGGCGGGCATGGCCCGCTCGACCCGGGGAGCAGCAGCCTGCTCGGCGGCCGACCCCCCACAGCCGCCGAGCAGAAGCGCGATTCCGAGCGCCGGAAGGGTCTTCCTCAGGACCTCCGCCACGCCGGCATGGTACGGCGGAGAGCGAAGCGGCCGCCGAGGAGCGCCAGCACGAGGAGGAGCACCACGGGCGCGATCGTGGCGGCGGCGACGAAGATCCAGCCCACCACGGTCACGAACCCGTGCGCGGCCGTGCGCCAGGCGCCCACGATTCCCCAGGCCGGCTCGTCGTCGTCCTCGAGCGCGGCCTGGCGCTCGTGGATCGCCAGCGAGATCGTCGCGAAGCTGACCTGGTCGTTCAGGTAGCGCAGCCGTCCCCGGACCTGCTCGAGCTCGAGCTGCACGTTGTTCAGCTCCGACTGGACGGCGAGGGCGGACGCGACAGTGTCCGCCTCGTCCAGGAGCCCCAGGAGCTGGCGCTCGACCGCCTCCAGATGCCGGGCGCGGGCCTCGAGGTCGACGAACTCCTGCGAGACGTCCTGACCGCTCTCGTCGCGCGCCTCGACCTGTCCGAGGGCGGCGATGCCGCGCATCGCCTGCGCGTAGCTCCGCTCCGGAATCCGCAGGACGAGCGTGCCGCGGACGAGCCGCTGATCGGGCCCCTGCGAGGCCGAGGAGCCGACGACAAAGCCCCCGAACCCGGTCGCGATCGTCCTCGCTCGGTCGACCACGTCCTCGAACTCGTTGCTCGGAACCGAGAGCGTGACCGAGGCCGTCTGGATCACCCGCGGCCCGAGCGAGGGCAGCGAGCTGTCGCGGTCTGCGGCCGGCTGGGCGACGACCTCGAGCCCCTCGGAGGCCCCCTCCTCGGTGACCGCGTCGCCGCTCTTCGCACCGGTGACGGCGGCGCCCTGCTCGGCGGAGTCGTCGTCACCCCCGCAGGCGGCGAGCGCCAGGAGCAGAGCAGCCAGGGCCAGGGCGATCCAGTGTCTTCGCATCGTGTCCTCCTCGTGTGTCGGTTGCTTGGACACGAGCGACGGTGCGAAAGTTCCCGCCCGTGGACGGCTTCGGCTTCGCCACCGACCTCCGCGTCCGCTTCAGCGAGACGGACGCCCAGGGCGTCGTGCACAACGCGGTCTACCTCGTCTGGTTCGAGATCGCCCGGATCGCCTACCTGGAGCAGTTCCGGGACGGCTACAAGGGACTCGTCGAGCAGGGGATCGACGCGACGACGACGGAGGCCTACGTCCGCTACCGGGACGGGGCGCGCTTCGACGACGCCCTTCGCCTCCACGTGCGGGCCTCGGACGTGCGCGGGGCCCGTTTCCGCTTCGACTACGTCATCGAGAGGACGAGCGATCCGCCGGGCACGGTGGCCGACGGATGGACGAAGCACGCGTGCGTGGACGCGCGGACCCTGCGGCCGACCCGCATGCCCGCCTGGCTCGCCGAGGGAATCGCCGCGGTGGAAGAGCCCTAGCTGCGCCCGTCCCCGGGAGGCGGAGGCGGCTCGTCCTTCTTCTTCTTCTTTTCCTCGGGCGGTGGAGGCGGCGTCTCCGGTTCCGGCAGCGGCTTGGTGCCCACCCGGACAAGCCTCGGCTCGGAGCGGTAGCTCGTAGACCAGGATTCCTCGTAGAGGATCTCGTCGCCCTCGTAGACGGTGCGCGTGACGCGCACGGCCGTCGCCGGCACGCCGTAGTCGTCGACGGCGCGCTCGCCGACGTACAGGGTCGGATCGGGGGTGCGCTCGATCTCGGGCGGAGCGGTCTCCTCGAGCGGGCCCGCCTCGCTCACGACGTTGCGCTCCGCCCCGGAGCCGAGCAGCCGGATGACGATCCCGCTCTCGTCGTACTCCGCTGCAAGGACAAGCCACCGTCCGGTGTCGTTCCGGAACTGGAGGTCGATGTCCGGGTAGTTCACGGTCGCGTCGCGGCCGAGGGGGTAGCGGGAGATGTAGAGACCGTGCGCGGTACGACGTGTGATCTTCAGGCCCGCCTCCCAGGCGGCGTTGAAGACGGTCGTGGCCACCTGCGAGACGCCCCCGCCGACGCCGAGCTCGTACTCGCCGTCCATGATCACGGGCGCCATCCGGAAGCCGCGCTCCTCGGTGCGCGGGCCTACGCGCTCGTTGAAGGAAAAGGTCGCCCCCGGCTCGATCACGGCGCCGTCGAGGAGCGAGACCGCCCTCTGGAGATTCTGAATGCGATCCGCGGTTCCCGAGTAGAGGGTCGTGTACGAGGCGAGCTGCCGCTCGACCCCCAGCTTCCGCGCCTCGGCGGTCGTGATGCGAGGCGCCTCCGCCGCGATGACCAGGGGAGCCGAGCGTGCCTGCGTGCGCAGAGCCGCCTCGAGCAGCCCCCTGCCGGTTGCGGCCACGTCGAGCTCGCGTCCCGGGCGCGCCCGCACGACCTGAACGCTCCCGTCCGCCGCCACGGCGAAGTCGGCGCTGACGGCCGGACGCCTGACGCCACGGGCGAGGTTCTCGAAGTAGCGCTTCGCCGCCGGGCCCCCGACCGCGAGCTTCGCGGAGCCGTGCGCTGGCAGGACGAGGAGTCGGGCGAGGTCTTCCGGCGCCACCTTCCAGGCGCCGACGCTGAACGTGAGCCGCACCGGTGCCGAGACGGCCGTCCGCACCTGCGCGAGCACCGGTCCGAGCGTCTCGGCCGTCACCCGCGGCCCGTCGGTGACGACCGGCAGCGGGACCGGCTCCCGGTCGAAGGAGGCCAGCGCCGAGAGGATCGTCGCGCGCGCGGCCGAACGCTCGAGCCGACTCCCTTCCGCAGCGGGAACGATCCGCGGCGTGAGGCCGTCCAGCACGATGGCGGCGTCACGCGCGGGAGCGTTAACGTCGCCCGCCATGCGCGCGATCTCGTGGCGGAGCCGCGGCTCGTAGACGTCCGCGTGCGGCTCCAGGTCGGCGCCGAAGAGACGCACCTTCAGGCGCTCGAGCCCGCGCAGCGGCAGGGGCCCGTCGCCCTCGGCGAGCGCGCTCGCCACGGCGGCGCCCCAGTCGACGCTGAGGTCGAGGCGATCCGGGCGAAGCGACCAGCGCCTCTCGCCCACCGTGAAGACGACCGGGACGGCCTCGTGGTCCCGGGCCAGCGCCTGCAGCTTCGCCTCCGCCTCGCCGGCCGTCAGGCCGCCGACGTCGACGCCCGCGACCGTGACCCCGTCGGCGATGCGGCCGGGCGATCCGGCGAAGCCGAACCCCGCGGCGACGAGGAGGACGAGCGCGAGCGCGACCAGCCAGAGCGCGAGCTTTGCGCGCCGGACCATGCGCGCGCGCCCGCGTCCAACGCGAGCAGACCGACCCCTCCGGACCGGCCGGACACCTGCCTCCGCGCGCATGAAGCCGGGGAGTCTACCAACCGCTCTCGTCGGCGAGCCCGAGAGATCTGCGCAGGCTCTGGACCCGCCGCACGTGCTCGTCGAGGAGCCCCTTCCGGGCGAGCGGAACGAGCGCGCGGATGGCCCGGCGGGCGTCCTCTGGGCTCGTGAACAGGAGGAGGTCGGCGCCGGCGAGCGCGGCCCGGCGTGCCCATCGAACCGGCCAGCGGCCCCGGACGACGCTGAGCGAGTCCGTGATCGCCACGCCCTCGAAGCCCAGGCGGCGGAGCAGGCGGTAGACACCCGGCGTCGTGAGCCCGCGGCGGCCGTCAAAGCGGTCGTAGAGCGCGTGGCTCGTCATCACGCACTCGGCGCCGGCAGCGACCGCAGCGCGGAATCCGTCCAACTCGCGCGGCAGGACGCGAGCCGGGACGCGCGGCCGCAGGTCGGTCGAGATCGGGGCGGAGCCGAGCCCGGGGAAGTGCTTGGGGCACGCCACGACCCCGCCGCGCGCCAGCCCGCGCACGAACGCGACGGCGAGCTCGGGCCGACGGAAGTGACGGGAGCCGAGCGGGCCCGTCGCGAGATCGACGACCGGCGCCAGATCGACGTGCACGCCCGCGCGACGGAGCGCGCGGCCCGTCGCGCGTCCCGCCTCGAACGCCTCCCGTCGACGCGCGAACGTAGAGGCGGGAGCGGCCGGCGGCAGCCGCGGGAAGGCGCGCACGCCGCCACCCTCCTGGTCGACGAAGACGAGCGCGTCCCGCGGTCGCGGCGCCGACCGGTCCCAACGGCGGACGAGCACGCCGCCGACGCCTTTGGGTGCGGGTAGTCCGGAGACGACCACGAGGGCCGCTTTCTCGCGCGGCGTCAGGAGCTCGGACGGCTCCGGAGCCGGGGCCGGAGCGGGCGCGGTGACGAGCGCGAGGGCGGCCTGGAAGAGCGCAGCGAGACCCACGTCCCGGCATAGACTAGGGCTCGTGGATTTCGAGCTCTCCCCGGAGCAGCGCGAGGTGCAGGCGACCGTCCGGCAGTTCGTGGACGAGCGGATCCTGCCGAACGCGATCGAGAACGACATCAACCACCACCTCGACATGTCCGTGATCGAGGGCATGGCCGAGCTCGGGCTCCTCGGGATCGTCGTGCCCGAGGAGTACGGGGGCGCGGGGATGGACTTCGTCTCCGAGGCGCTCGCCTGCGAGGAGATCGAGCGCGGGGAGGCCGCTTTCCGCACGCTCATCTCCGTGCACGTCGGGCTCAACTCGCTCGCCCTCCTCCGCTACGCGAGCGAGGAGCAGAAGGAGCGGTACCTGGCTCCGCAGGCGCGGGGCGAGAAGCTCGCCTGCTTCGGCCTCACGGAGCCGGCGGCGGGCTCCGACGTGGCCGCCATGAAGACGACCGCCCGGCGCGAAGGCGACACCTACGTGCTCAACGGCCAGAAGAACTGGATCTCGTATGCCGCGGTCGCCTACCACGCGCTCGTCTTCGCCAAGACCGATCCGCAGGCGAAGCACAAGGGCATCTCGGCGTTCGTCGTCGAGCGCGAGTGGCCGGGCGTCTCGGCGCAGGAGACGGAGAACAAGCTGGGCATCTGGGCGCGGTCCACGGGCGAGCT
>OBLR010000272.1_pt1 | contig 11957 bp, 11 predicted proteins | sample 1519891 | NCBI WGS metagenome assembly OBLR01 (sample SAMEA3113583, study PRJEB22503) | soil metagenome | reverse complement strand
GATCTTCTCGCAGCGAGTGATATTCATGCAGCACCATTTCTAGTGGGATCTCGGGGACCATGGCGCCTTCCCCTAGGGCCATCAGGCAACGCGCTTTGTCCGAAAGGGGCCAATATTTGCTGTACTCCCTGTAGATATTTACATGCAATGAGACGATGGGCGTATTGAACGCCGAGGCGATGTGCACGATCGAGGTATCCACCGTCAAGATCAGATCCGCATAGGCCACTGCCGTCACTGCATCGATGATCGAGGGGGTGGGGTACAAAGAGGTGTTAGCCGTATGCTCAAGGATATGTTCAGCCTGCGCTCTATCTCGGGGCAAACAGCAGAGCAGAAAGTGACGGTTATCCCGCTTGCCTATCCTATTGATAAGGTCTATCCATTTTTCGGTTTGCCAGGTGCGATCGGGGATCGCGCCGGAGATATTCACCAAGTAGTAACAGGGAGGGAGGCCCTGTGCCCTGAGGAATGCCTGGAGGCGCTGCGCTGATTCAGGATCCACGGTGAGTACCGGTCTTGTATCCTCCGCATATATCCCCAGGGGCTTAAGTGCATGTAAAGCCCGAATGCTCGCATGAACCCCGAGTTGCTCCGTGTGCGGCCTGACTGAATGGGTGAAAACCCGGCTTTTATTAGGATCGTTGTAACCGACCGAGATCCCTGCTCGCCCGATCCGGGCAAAAAACCGGCTTTCTCTTGATGGATGGTCTTTGGGATCGATCCAGAGGTCGAAACGTGTAGTCTGCAAGGTATAGAGAAGTTTTAAGGTACTCAAAGGTTTTTTGGTATAAACATGCACCTTATCGATGAAGGGATGAGCACGGACCAGCTGATGGTTATTACGACCGGCGAGCAGATGGACCTCGTGGGCTGGATTATCCTGCTTTAAAGCCCTGAAGATCGGCGTGACCAACACCAGATCCCCGATCCTTCCTAGAGCTACCACTAGGATCTTTTGCGGCTTCATTCGTTTTATCCGTTTTATACAGATCCACGCATTAAGAGATTGTATTCATTTAGTTCCCCCTTTAGCAAAGGGGGGTAGTACTCTGTCAACATTAATCTGATGGGAGTGCTGATATTTTCCCTAAAAAACACCCCTGTTCTTTGCCCCCCATTTTCTGTATTCTAGATAAAATTTTAGGCGCGTAGCTCAGCTGGTTAGAGCACCACCTTGACATGGTGGGGGTCGTTGGTTCGAGTCCAATCGCGCCTACCAGCGTATTGTTTGATACCCTGCGCCGCACCTTGCGGCGTTTTGTTTTTGTTGAGTTTCCGCTGAGCTGGCCTCACGTCCCGGCCATGGAGGAAGAGCGCATGCCCAAAGTCACCCTTGCTGATGGTAACCAAAGAGCGTATCCTCTCCCCTGTCGATTCAGGCGATCGCCGAATCGATCGGTCCAGGTCTGGCCCGAGCCGCGATTGCGGGCAAAGTGGACAGCAGGCTCGTGGATACCTCCTCGGTGATTGAGAAGGATTGTGCATTAACCATTATCACCCCCAAGGGCCCTGAGGGAGTCGAGGTGTTGCGGCATAGCTGCGCTCACTTGCTGGCGCAGGCGGTGAAGATCCTGTTTCCATCAGCGCAGGTGACAATCGGTCCGGTGATCGAGGATGGGTTTTACTATGATTTTGCCTTTGGGCGGCCTTTCACACCTGAAGATCTCGCCGCCATTGAGGCTAAGATGCAGGAATTGGCCAGGCAGGATCTCCCGGTGAGGCGCTCGGTCATGCCCCGCGATGAGGCGGTGGCCTTGTTTCGCCACATGGGCGAGGAATACAAAGCCAACATCATCGCCGCGATCCCCGAGAATGAAGCGATCTCGCTCTATCGCCAGGGCGATTTTATCGATCTCTGCCGCGGGCCCCATGTGCCGAGCACCGGCAAGCTCAAAGCCTTCAAGCTCACCAAGGTAGCGGGGGCCTATTGGCGCGGCGATCCGAATAATGAGATGCTGCAGCGGATCTATGGAACCGCCTGGCCGGATAAAGAGGCCCTCAATGACTACCTGCGCCGTCTAGAGGAAGCCGAAAAGCGCGACCACCGCAAGCTCGGAAGACAGCTCGATCTGTTCCACATGCAGCCGGAGGCCCCAGGCATGGCGTTCTGGCACCCTAAGGGCTGGACGCTCTACCAGCAGATCCAGACGTATATTCGCGGTAAGCTCTCCGAGCACGGTTACCAGGAGATAAGGACCCCAGAGGTGGTGGACAGGGTGCTTTGGGAGCGCTCCGGCCACTGGGATAAGTTCCGCGAGGTCATGTTCACGACCCAGTCGGAAAACCGGGACTATGCCGTCAAACCCATGAATTGCCCCGGTCATGTGCAGATCTTCAATCAGGGGATCAAGAGCTACCGCGATCTGCCGTTGCGCTTGGCAGAGTTTGGCTCTTGTCATCGTAATGAGCCTTCAGGCACGCTCCATGGATTGATGCGGGTGCGGCATTTTGTCCAGGATGACGCCCATATCTTTTGCACCGAGGATCAGCTCCAGGGGGAGGTCGCGGCGTTTATCGATCTGCTGTTCGAGGTCTATGCCGATTTTGGGTTTGCCGACATTATTATCCGCCTGTCGACTCGCCCTCTCCAGCGTGTGGGTAGTGAGGCGGTCTGGGACAAGGCCGAACAGGCGCTTGCGCTCGCCCTCGACAATAAAGGACTGAAATGGGCGCTGCAGCCCGGTGAGGGGGCATTTTACGGCCCCAAGATTGAATTCTCGCTTCGGGACTGTATCGGGCGCGTGTGGCAATGCGGCACGATCCAGGTGGATTTTTCTATGCCAGAGCGTCTGGGCGCGCACTATATCACCGAGGCAGGGAACCGCCAGACCCCGGTGATGCTTCATCGGGCGATTTTAGGTTCCCTTGAACGTTTTATCGGTATCCTGATCGAGGAACACGCCGGTGCCTTGCCCCTCTGGCTCGCGCCCGTCCAGGCGGCGGTATTGACCATCACCGACAAGCAAGCGGAGTATGCCGAGAGCGTAACGGAACACTTAAAAATTCAGGGCTTACGGGTTATCTCGGACTTGAGAAATGAAAAGATCGGGCTTAAAATCCGCGAGCACACTTTACAGCGGGTGCCCTACCTGCTGATTATAGGCGATCGGGAGGCAACAGAGAATACACTGGCAGTGCGCGCGCGTAACGGCCAGGATCTCGGCACGCCGGCTGTAGAGCATGTTGCGGAACGTCTCAAAGCCGAGATTGCCCATTATGGCCGTATCAATATGGAGGAATAAGGTATCGTTGCAGAAAAGAAGCATCGCATAAACAACGCCATTACTGGCCCTATGGTAAGACTTATTGGACCGGAGGGCGATCAAATAGGCGTTGTTTCCATAAAGGAGGCACAACGCGTTGCTGAGGAGCACGATTTAGATCTGGTGGAGATCGTGCCGAATGCGGAACCGCCGGTCTGCCGGGTCATGGATTTTGGCAAGTTTCTGTTTGAGCAGACTAAAAAGCGTCATGCCCAAAAGAAAAGACAAAAACAGATCCAGGTAAAAGAGATCAAGTTCCGGCCTGCGACCGATGAAGGGGACTATCAGATCAAACTCCGCAATCTGATTCGATTCTTAACGCAGGGGGACAAGGTCAAGGTGACCTTGCGCTTTAAAGGCCGGGAACTTGTGCATCAGGATCTCGGCGTACGCATGCTGAAAAGGATCGAGACCGATCTTTCGAGCTTGGGGGCGGTCGAGCAATTCCCCAGACTTGAAGGGCGCCAGATGGTCATGGTGATCGTGCCAAAGAAGGCCTAGGGCCGGCAAGAATGATCTTTGGAATTGAATTTTAGGAGCAAATCAACGTGCCTAAGCTAAAAACCAATCGTGGTGCGGCCAAGCGTTTCAAGCCCACGGCTTCTGGAAGATTCAAGCATCGTCAGTCTTTCAAGAACCATATCCTGACCAAGAAGTCGACCAAGCGCAAACGCCAATTGCGGGGCCTGATAATCATCAAGGATGTGGATGAAGGGGCCATCCAGCGGATGCTGCCGTATTCATAAATTGCGAGGGAAATCGATATGCCAAGAGTAAAGCGAGGAGTGACGGCCCGCGCCAGACATAAGAAGGTTCTGGCGCAGGCCAAAGGTTATGTGGGGCGCCGCAAGAACGTCTTTCGCGTGGCCAAACAGGCCGTAACCAGAGCCGGTCAATATGCCTATCGAGACCGCCGGCAACGAAAACGGCAGTTCCGAGGCCTTTGGATCGTTCGGATCAATGCGGCCGCCCGGCAATGCGGGCTGTCTTACAGCCGGTTTATGGATGGGCTTAAAAAAGCCGCCATCGAGATTGACCGGAAGGTTTTGGCGGAACTTGCAATCTCCGATCAAGCGGCTTTTGCCCAATTGGCGGAGCGCGCAAAAGCGGCTGCGGCAGGATGAAGGCAAAATCTGTCGAAAACCCTGGCTGGGGGGACTCCTGGGTGTATGACAGCGTTCCATGATTGAGCTCGTAGAGGAGGTCGTCGCCAAGGCCCAGCAAGCGATTGAAACTGCAGCGGATCTCAAGGCGCTTGAGGAGTTCCGCGTGCGCTTGCTCGGTAAAAAGGGCCAATTGACCGCCTTGTTAAAACAGCTTGGCCGCTTGCCGCCCGACCAACGGCCTCGAGCGGGCAAGGCGATCAATGAGGCCAAAGAGAAAGTAACCCAAGCGCTGGCGGTGCGGCGTGAACATCTTTATCAGACTGGGCTTGCCCAAGCGCTCGCGGCGGAACGCATCGATGTCACTCTGCCCGGCCGGGGCGAGCAGCCGGGGGGCCTGCATCCCGTCACTCGAACCCTCGAACGTATGGTATCTTTGCTGGTGCAGATGGGCTTTGAGGTGGTGGAGGGGCCTGAGATCGAAGATGATTATCACAACTTCGAGGCCCTCAATATCCCGCCCCATCATCCCGCCCGCGCCATGCACGATACCTTTTACTTCGATGCCCATAGGCTGCTTCGGACCCATACCTCACCGGTTCAGATCCGGGTGATGAAGAGCCGTAAGCCCCCATTGAGCATCATTGCGCCCGGGCGGGTATACCGTTGCGATTCCGATTTAACCCACACCCCGATGTTTCACCAGATCGAAGGCTTGATGGTGGATGAAGAGGTTAGCTTCGCCGATCTTAAGGGCTTGTTGGAGGATCTATTCCGCAAGTTTTTCGAGAACGAAGCGCTGCAAGTGCGTTTCCGCCCCTCTTATTTCCCATTCACGGAGCCTTCAGCAGAGGTTGATATCCAGTGTGTGATGTGTGCGGGCCAGGGGGGCTGCCGAGTATGCAAAGACAGCGGTTGGCTTGAGGTCTTGGGATGCGGCATGGTGCATCCCAACGTCTTTGCCAAGCTCGGCATTGATCCTGAGCACTATACTGGATTCGCCTTTGGGCTTGGGGTGGAACGCTTGGCCATGCTGCGGTATGGCATCAACGACTTACGTTTGTTCTTTGAGAATGATTTAAGGTTTTTGGCGCAGTTCCATTGAGCCGATGAGATTCAGCGAACGCTGGCTGCGGGAGTGGGTTAATCCACCGATATCCACGGAACGACTGGTAGAGCAGCTTACCCTGGCAGGACTCGAGGTCGATTCAGTAACGCCGGTCGCACCCCGTTTCAGTGGTGTGGTGGTGGCGAAGGTGTTGGAGGTAAGGCCGGCGACCGATCACTTGAAGCGCTGTCGAGTCGATGCAGGCAGAGGTGCGCCGGTGACCGTGGTGTGTGGCGCAGCCAATGTGCGCGAAGGTTTGTGTGTTGCCCTGGCCCATGTAGGCGCCAGATTGCCGGATCGGCCCGCACCGATCCAATGCTCTATGGTGCGGGGAGTAGCCTCGGAGGGCATGCTTCTCTCCAGCGCGGAGCTCGGTTTGACCGACGCTGCGGAAGCACTCTTGGAGTTACCTCAAGACGCCCCGCTGGGGCACGATCTATGGACCTTGCTTGAGCTCGATGATGCGGCCATCGAAGTGGATCTCACCCCCAATCGAGGCGATTGTCTAAGTGTGGCGGGTATAGCCCGGGAGGTCGGTGTATTAAACCAATGTCCAGTCACGGGGCCGGTGATCAGGCCGGTCGCCGCCACTATCGAGGATGTCTTTGCGGTCGAGATCTTAGCACCTGCCGCCTGTCCCCATTATGCCGGTCGCCTGATCCGAGGTATCGACCCCACTGCCCCAACACCACTTTGGATGCAGGAACGGTTGCGCCGAAGCGGGGTCCGTTCGATCAGCGCGGTCGTCGATATCACCAACTATGTGATGCTAGAGTTGGGCCAGCCTATGCACGCCTTTGACCTCAAAGGGTTGCAAGGGGGCATTCAGGTTCGCTGGGCGACCGAGGGGGAGATCCTGACCTTACTGGATGGCCAGGCGCTCAGGGTAGAGGCCAATACCCTGGTGATCGCCGACCAGGCGCGTGCGATCGCCCTGGCGGGGATCATGGGCGGGCTTGAGACCGCGGTTACGGAACACACCCGGGAGGTGTTTCTCGAGAGCGCCTTCTTTAGCCCTGAGGCCATGGCTGGGCAAGCACGCCGTTATCACCTGCAGACTGAGTCATCTCACCGCTTTGAGCGGGGGGTGGATTTTGAGTTGCAGGCCCGCGCCTTGGAGCGGGCGACCGAGTTGTTAACGACTATCTGTGGCGGGCAGGCCGGGCCTGTGATTGAGCATCGGTCTGCCGAACAGCTTCCACAACGGGTGCCGATCTTACTGCGGGCTTCCCGCATCACCCGCGTGCTTGGAATGCCGATCGCCGATGCGACGGTAAGCGGGCGGCTCGAACAATTGGGGATGAGGGTGGAATCGGATAAGACAGCCTGGCGCGTCACCCCGCCTTCGTTCCGGTTCGATGTTACGATTGAGGCCGATCTCATCGAGGAATTGGCGCGCATTGTCGGCTATGATCGTATCCCGAGCCGTCTTCCCCAACGGAGACTCAAGAGCCAGCATCAGCCCGAAACCCGACTCAGTCTGTCCCGGATCCGCCAGCGGCTCGTTGACCGGGGCTATCATGAAGTGATCACCTATAGTTTCGTTGATGGCGCGATCCAGGCGCGGATCGAACCCTATCAAGCGGGATTGATGCTGGCCAATCCCATCTCGAGCGAGCTTGGGGTGATGCGCACAAGCCTCTGGCCTGGCCTCATCCAGGCATTACACTATAATCAAAATCGCCAGTGCGAGCGCATTCGTCTGTTTGAGAGCGGGCTGGTGTTTATCCCTAGAGAGGGGGGGGACCTATACCAACAAAATAGGATAGGCGGTATAGTGGCTGGACCCGCTTATCCACAACAATGGGGTACACCGAGCCGCCCGGTCGATTTCTTCGATCTCAAAGGAGATGTGGAGGCGATGCTGGCATTGACCGGGCCGTCCACCGCTTACCAATTTGAACCTGTAGAGCATCCGGCGCTGCATCCGGGACAGGCCGCTCAAATACAGGCGCACGGCCGCACCCTCGGTTTAATGGGGGCCCTGCATCCCGCCCTGATCCGGGAACTCAGTGTCGAGGGCCCGGTCTTTCTATTCCAGATGGAGCTCGAGGGAATTAGCCAAGGTGAGCTCCCAGCGTTTAGGCCCTTATCTAAATTCCCCTGGGTGCGGCGTGATATCAGTATTGTTTTAGACCGTGATATACCGGCCTCCGAAGTGATCCAGTGTCTTAGGAAGGATCTCCCCGAAGCGGTGAAGGATCTTCAGTTATTTGACCTGTATGAGGGAGAAGGTATTGATTTCGGAAAAAAAAGTCTTGCACTCGGCTTGATCTTTCAAGGAACTTCGAGCACTCTTATAGAGAGAGACATAGAGACTATCGTAGAACATCTTACGATGAGACTCTCTCACGAGTTAGGGGCACATTTGAGAAGTTGATGCAGGTTCGATGAAGCAGTCAAGGGGGTTAGAGGTATGGCGCTAACAAAGGCTGGCATGGTGGAGAGGCTCTATGAGGAGCTAGGCCTTAATAAGCGCGAGGCCAAGGAGTTGGTGGAGATCTTCTTCGAGGAGATCCGTTCGGCATTGGAAAAAGGACAGCAAGTGAAGCTCTCGGGCTTTGGTAATTTCGATCTGCGGGACAAAAACCGGCGTCCGGGTCGAAATCCTAAAACCGGGGAAGAGATCCCCATCGACGCCCGTCGGGTAGTGACCTTTAGGGCCGGACAGAAACTCAAAGCCAGGGTGGAAGCTTATGTTGGAAATATCCAATAACAATGAGTTGCCTGCTATTCCAGGTAAACGTTATTTTACTATCGGCGAAGTGAGCGATCTGTGCGCTGTTAAACCGCATGTGCTGCGGTATTGGGAGCAGGAGTTCCCACAGCTGAGGCCGACCAAGCGACGAGGAAACCGGCGCTATTATCAGCGTCAGGATGTGATCCTGGTCCGCCAGATCCGCAGCCTTTTGTATGAGCAGGGTTTTACCATCGGCGGCGCCCGGCACCGCCTTACAGGCGACGAGAACAAGGCGGATTCCAGCCTGAGCCAGCAGATCATCCGCCAGTTGCGGCTCGAGCTTGAACAGGTGTTCGATATTCTTCGGCGATAACTCTTTGGCTTATTTCAATCGGGGCGTAGCGCAGCCTGGTAGCGCACCGCAATGGGGTTGCGGTGGTCGGAGGTTCAAATCCTCTCGCCCCGACCAAAAATCCTGCCCTTAAGTATTCTCATAAGCGGCGATTTCCGTGATCTCCTTAAGCAGGGTCTGAGACCTCTCTTCGACGACCTTTCCAGACAAGGGAGCCATCCCGGCGGTCATTACCGCATTGATCTCCGCCCAGTCCTCCTCCAGCAATAGCGTAGCCGCCAGAGGAAAAAGCCGCTCCTCTTCAAGGCTCATATGGCGGCGCATACCGTCGATATAGCCTTGGCAGGGTTCTGTTACCATTGTGCGCGCCAGGATCGCCTCACTGACAATGGCGCTGATCTCCCCATATAACTTTATCCCCAGCTCCACAACCGTTCGATGCTGAGCCAGCAGATCTTCCACAACCGGCTGAATGCTGGCTTCGTGCTCGAGGAGTTTGGTGAAAATCAGATCCTCTTTGGGATGGTGGAAGTGGTCAGAATACTGGGTCATATAGTACATGATGTCTTGCATCAGCTCATAGTTTGGGCGCTGTCCCTGATGAAAGCGTTGCAGTTGGGATCCCAGCAGATCGAGCAGCTTGCCAAAATTCTCGTGCTCGTCTTGCAGCTTGCGGATATCCTCGGACATAAAAGGTCACCTCCCAAAGTTGACATAGCACTAGATAGGTTCCCAACCAAATTCGTCTACGATTCGGAAGATGTCCGTGTCGCTGACGATGCCCACGGGGACCTCATTCTGTTCGACCACAACCCGGCGGATATTCGATCCGACCATCTGCGAGGCGCATTCGTGCAAAGGCATATCGACAGGCACGGTGAGCAATGGCTTACTGGCAATATCTTCCACCTTGACCCGTGCGGGCGAACGGTTGGCATGCACGATACGGCTGATGATGTCACGCTGGGTCATAATCGCCCAAAGTCCGTCTCTCCCCGGTTCGACCAGTACACTGCTGATATCGTTGGCGCGCATGGTATGCATAACCTCGTTGACAAAGACGCCAGGTTTGATGGTCTGGATCCGACTCATGATGTCTCCGACCGTATGGGGGGTGCGGCCTGAGGCCTTCATGGCCGCAATAGGCTCTGCCACCCGGCGTGCCTCGCGCTCTTGGCGTTCTCGCTCGATGGCATGCTCACGCTCTTTGCGCCTGGCCTCGAGGTCCTCCACATGGCCTTTGATCCGTTCGATGAGCGCTGTGGCAAACCCGCTGGTGGAGACCTCCGTGGCGCCCTCCATAAGACGGGCAAAGTCATAGGTCACGATTCTCTTTTGAACGACCTCGGGATAGGCGAGGGTGATGAGATCGGCCGCCTCTTGCCAACCGATATATTCAAGCATCATGACCCCGCTAAACAGCAGCGAGCCGGGATTAACCTTGTCGAGATTGGCGTATTTCGGCGCTGTGCCGTGGGTAGCCTCAAACACAGCTACAAAGTCGGCCATATTGGCGCCCGGGGCTATGCCGACGCCACCGACCTCGGCGGCGATAGCGTCCGAAAGATAATCACCATTGAGATTGGTGGTAGCGATGACATCGAATTCTTCCGGCCGGATCAACATCAACTGGAACATGATGTCGGCGATCCGGTCCTTGATGACGATCTTGCCCTCGGGCTGTTTGCCGCCATAGCTGCTATAGAGTTCTTCTTCCGTGAGCGTGCACTCGCCGAATTCTTCACGGGCAAGTTCATAGCCCCAATTGCGGAAGGCGCCCTCGGTGTATTTCTGAATATTACCCTTATGTACCAGCGTTACACTCTCGCGCTCGTGATCCAGGGCATACTGGATGGCCTTGCGAACCAGCCGCTTGCTAGCGAAGGGGCTGATCGGTTTGACGCCGATCCCGGAGCTTTCAAAGAACTCGGCCTTCATCTCTTCCCGCAAGAACTGGGCGACCTTCTCAGCTTCGGGAGACCCCGATTTATATTCGATACCGGCATAGACGTCTTCGGTATTCTCCCGGAAGATGACGACATCGACCCGCTCAGGACGGCGCAGGGGCGAGGGCACACCGGGATAGTAGCGCACCGGCCGTACACAGGCATAGAGATCCAGGTCCTGACGCAGCGCTACATTCAAGGAGCGGAAACCGCCACCCACTGGGGTCGTAAGCGGTCCTTTGATCGAAATGAGCAGGTCTTGCATAGCCTCACGGGTTTCATCGGGAAAGAAGTTGCCGTCATATCTTTCGGCCGCCTTTTCACCCATAAAAAGCTCCATCCAGTGGATCTTCCGCTTGCCGCCATAGGCCTGTTCCACAGCGGCATCCCAGATACGCAGGCAGGCGCGCATAATATCGGGGCCGATCCCATCCCCTTCCACAAACCCAATCACGGGATGAGCCGGTACTACAAGTTTTCCCTGCTCGGCTTGGATCTTCTCACCGCCTTGGGGATACTTGATATGCTGATAAGCCATACTCTTCCCTCCACCTGAGAGACTATTCGACAAAACCTATTGTAACTGCGTAGATCCTGTTATCGCTAGCCGGTAGTTTAACCCGCTTGCGGTCGATCATCTTGGTTCTTATCGTCCTGATTAGGGCGGCTGGGCGGAAATAGCCGGACATGGCGGCGCTTGAAAAAGGGGACTAATACCAGGCCGGCGATAAAACCACCAATGTGAGCGAACCAGGCTATGCCGCCCACATGAAGGCCTTCCCAGAGTGAGTTGAGCACCTGGAATACAAACCATAGGCCAAGGAGAATGATTGCCGGCATGTGGATAAGTTTGGCGAAGAATCCGAACGGGATGACGATCAGCACCTGAGCATGCGGGTAAAGCAAGGCATAAGCTCCAAGCACGCCGGAGACAGCCCCGCTCGCCCCGATCATGGGGACCTCAGAGCCAGGCTGAAGCTGTGCCTGGCCGAGCGCAGCAGCGATGCCGCAGAGCAGATAAAACACCAAAAACCGCCCATGACCCAGCGCCTCCTCGACATTATCACCGAAGATCCAAAGATAGAGCATATTGCCGATCAAATGCATCCATCCTCCATGCAGGAACATGTAGGTCAGGAGTGTCATTTCTGGAGGCACCCGGCTGAGTTCAGGAGGCAAACTGTGATCTCCCCCAAGGATCGCCGGTATGACACCAAAGCTGTAGGGTAGAAGCCAGAAACCGATCTTCCCCTGTCCGAGTTGCCAGAGGAATACCAACACACATATAACCACCGTCGCCCGGGTGATGATGGGTACTATCTTGAGGGGGATGTTGTCGCGAAGGGGGATCATGGATGGGTTGCTTTACTTGCCCACAATGATCTCTACAGAGTCAGGATACCGCCGCTACTCCGTTTGAACTCCTGTACCTCGGCCCTTATGCCGGGAGTCTGCGCATCCGCTGTGGCGATGGCGCTGCTTTCCTGCGCCAGTGCCAGCCA
>OBLR010000271.1_pt1 | contig 11960 bp, 8 predicted proteins | sample 1519891 | NCBI WGS metagenome assembly OBLR01 (sample SAMEA3113583, study PRJEB22503) | soil metagenome | reverse complement strand
GCAGACCAGGCAGGCGCAGGTCCGGGGGCTGGAGGTGCTGAACCTGCACACCGAGCCCGCGGAGCCGGAGCCGCCCCGCAACAAGGCGCGGAGGTAAACCGGGAGTACCCCACCGGGAGTCGAGCCTCTCAGAGGGGGCGATGACGAACTGGCGACCGCAAGGCCCCTGGCCAACACGTCTCCGGCGCGACTTGGAAGTCCGGCCGGGCGGCGGTCTCCTCTGAGGCCGCCGCCCAGTCTGAAAAGCCCCTCGGGGGATGCTGGCCTGAGGGTGGGCTTCTGCTCGGGCACCCTGAGTGTTCTTGCGGCTCGCCATCCGATCACCTTCTAAGACGGCTAGCAAAGGTAGTTACCGGCCTGTAACTCCCTGCTATCAAGATCGACTATGTCTCAGGCCCGGCCCTGGCGATTGTCGACAGTTGGCCCTGCTGACCACACTGCGGCTGCAGAGGGTACGGCGGCAGCCGGGGGGATCGTTTGCTCAGGCGGAGCGCCCCTGGCCAGCAACTAGCGCCCGGCCCGCCCGCACTCCACTCCGCCGGTTGACAGATACCCCGCGCTCCGCGGGGACCACGCCTCCCCAGCATGGGATCCCGGCAGGCGCAACACTCTTGCCGATCATCCACGTGCGGCAGCAAAGACCGCCTTGTCCAGACATGCTGGAATGAATTCGCCCGGAGCCAGCGACCATACGACATAGTTGTAACGATGACACGACGGTAGGTGACGTCGAAGCCCCGGGGATCGCGAGAACTCAATGGCTTCTGGCTAGAAATACGCCTACAGCACAGCATCCTCCAAACGATGGCGCGAGCCCTCTAATGTGACCTGGAGTCGCTGGCATGCCGGTACTGGATCGTTTTCGCGCGCTTTACAGCAGGCTGGGAGGTTGGTTCAACCTCGTCATCCTGGCTGCGACGGTTCTCGTCGCAGTATTGATCGCCGTACTCAATATTGTTGGCCTGCCACTAAAATACGGAGTATCCGCTATCAGCGTGCTTAATGCAGCAATCTTGATCTACCTGGTGCTGGAGAGGGCAAGCGTACTGGACGACATGCGGACGCAGCTTTCCGTGGATCGAGTGCGAGTATTCCAAAGTAGGGACGCACTCTATAGTGCGGCTATCTCCACCATTACGGAAATTGGCTCTATGCCGAATGATGATCGGAGGATCTTCCATGCCGCCTTGCACAGCTACGGCGAGCGGCTTCCCGATCCGCCCAGCTCTGTCCTCAAGGCCTTCGGCGAGCTCTACAGTGATTGCGTCACATCGTCTGGTGCTGGCTCATGGAAGGTTCGGGTGTTGTTCAACATCTCGACCGAAAGCAGGCTGGACAGTATTGTGCAACGCCTCTTGGGCTGGGAAGAAGCAGAAGACTTCGAGGCACGATTCTTTGTGCTACCAAGCTCCCTACCAAACCTCTCACCGATGATCGTTGGTAAGTATCACGTGTTCTTGGGGATCGACGATCCTCGATACTTTCGTGTCCGCAAGGGCTTCGGTGTCACAGGAGAGCGCACAACCCAACAACTCCTGGACTACCTAGAAGAGCTGTGGCGAGACGACCGCACCTTCAAGGTAAGGACCGAAACTGGAGTGCAGCGAGACGAAGTCGAGAGGGCGCGGAACGCGATCCGCAATCTCACCTCTCCTACCTTGGCCAGCTGAACTCCCTGTCCTGATCTGGCTCTCCAGCGTGACTGGAAGTGATTTCCACATAAGGATCCAGTTGACTTGGTTTTCCACGGGCCTGCTGCTGTAGGACAACGTTGTCCGGCGGTGACCGCCCGCTCAACGGGATGAGCTTCACCATCACGAGCTCGGACAACACCGACACCTCGGCGGTCGCCTGGATGCTCGTGGAGCCCTCAGCCTAACCGACACCGCGTCGGGCGGAGGCGTGCGTGTCCCCTGCTCGGCGCGGACACATCACGAGAGGCCCCCATCACCTTCCTGCGGGAGGGCCGTGGTGGCGCGATCATGGATCACGAATCGCAGCGTGCTGATGCGGTCGGCCAGATCCATGGCCAGGTTGCGGGCCTGTTGCACCGCCCACGCCCCGGTTGGCCGCGTGGTCACTCCCGCGAGATGGAGTCGTCGGGTGCCGTGTTCGATGAACACCAGCACGTACAGCCGGTTGAGCAGCACGGTCTCTATCACGAGGAAGTCACATGCGATGATCGCGTGAGCTTGAGCGGTGAGGAACTGCTGCCAGGTCGGTCGGCTCGGCGGCGTGCAGGATCTCCCACACGGTGGAGGGTGGCGATCGGGTATCCGAGCCGGGCCAGTTCGCCTTGGATTCTCCGGTGCCCCAGGTCGGGTTCTCCCGCGCCATCCGAACGATCAGGGTTTTGACCGACGCATCCGTTGCGGGTCGTCCTGCTCGACGCCGGTCGGTGTAGGTCCACTTGCCGGCAACAAGGTGACGGTGCCAGCGCAAGATCGTGGCCGGAGTGACCGGGAAGAGCCCGGCCCACAGTCGGCGGCTCACCAGCCGAGACAACGCGGCGAACCAGAACCGATCGACGTGATCCCACCGTGTTCGGCCACTGAGGTGGCGGCGCAGCACCTGATTCTCACGACGAAGCACCAACAACTCGACCTCTTTGGACAGATCAGATCGAACCAACACCGCAAGCAAGCCGAAAAGACACCTCACCAAGCGGTAGACCAGCGACAACAACACCTCGAGATGAAGTCGCGACACTGATCCCGCAGCAAAACCCCAGCTCACAGCACGAAACCGAGTTTCCGAGCGGCACAGGGTTCCGGCATCAGACAACCCTGGACAATCTCATCGGCGATTTGTTCGTGAGCCCCCACAGGACTTCGTCGGCGGCCACCCGTCCAACGTCGGCGAGAGCGTCGCGACGATCCGCGCAAGTCGACCTCGGCCGCCTCGTGGGTGCCGATGGCGAGGTCACCCGCATTAAAGCCAACCCGGTGGGGACTTCGCAGACAAGATCACGACATACGAGCACAGAACGAGCACAATGCGGCCCGAAAACGGGATCTGGGCACCCTCGACGTGTCGAGAATACCCAGGTCAGGTGATGGTGCGCCGCCAGGGACTCGAACCCCGGACCCGCTGATTAAGAGTCAGCTGCTCTGACCAACTGAGCTAGCGGCGCTGGTGACGGTCCCGAGAGTAGCAGGGACGCAGGGCTCGGTGCGAATCGTCGAAAATCTCGGCCAATCCGGGGCGAGGGCGGCTCCGAATAGCAGACGGGTGCGACACCGAGGCCCGTCGAGGGACGGGCGGGACGGGGAGCGGGAGCAAGGTCGCGGTCGGCACAGGACCTGCGCCATCGAGGCGCGTGCCGCGACGGGACGGATAGGCCGGTGCCTCGCGGGAGGCGCCGGGGCATTCGGACAAAGGACACCAGGATGTGGAGAAAACTACCGGCCCGGCGGGCCCGGATCGTCGGGCTGCTCGCCGCGGGCACCGCCCTCGCCATCGGGGGGCTGAGCGGCCTGGCTCCGCTCGGCGCGACGGCCTCCAGCCACGCCGAGGCGCCGCTGATCTCAGGTCAACCGCAGTACGACAACACCGACGTCTACGCGTTCGTCAGTCCGGACAAGCCGGATACGACCACGCTCATCGCCAACTTCCGGCCGTTCGAGGAGCCGGCCGGCGGACCGAACTTCTACCGGTTCGCCAACGACGCCTACTACGAGGTGGGCATCGACAGCAGCGGAGACGGACAGCGCGACTACGCCTACCGCTTCAAGTTCAAGGACAACTACCGCAACAAGAACACTTTCCTCTACAACACCGGCCCCGTGACCAGCCTGGATGACAAGGACCTCAGCTTCTACCAGACCTACGACCTGGATCTGCTCTCCTACAGCAACGGGCAGCCGACGGGCAGCAGGAGGATGCTCAGCGGAGCGCCGGTGGCCCCCTCGAACGTGGGGAGGGCCTCGATGCCCAACTACCAGGCGCTGCGCGACCAGGCCACAAAGCGGCTGCCCAGCGGCCTGCAGGTGTTCTGCGGTCAGGCCGATGACCCGTTCGCGCTGGACCTGCGGGTCTTCGACCTGCTGTACGGGGGCAATCTGTCGGAGGTCAAGAACGACACCCTCAAGGGCTACAACGTACAGACGTGTGCGGTTCAGGTGCCGTCGGCCGCGATCACCCGGAAGGGGCAGCCGATCATCGGCGTGCACTCGGTCGTGAAGCGTCGCAACGCCGCCGGTCAGTACGTTCAGGTGTCCAGGCTGGGCCACTGCCTGGTCAACGAGGTCGTCATCCCGCTCAAGGACAAGGACAAGTTCAACGGCGCGTCGCCCTGGTTCGACGCCCAGTTCGCCAAGTACGTCACGGACCCGGAGCTGCCAAAGCTCCTGAAGGCCATCTATAACCTCGATGTCCCGGCCGCACCGCGCAACGACCTGGTCCAGGTCTTCCTCACCGGCGTACCGAAGCTCAACCAGCCGCCGAACGTGCGACCCACGGAGCTGTTGCGGCTGAACACCTCGATCCCGCCGGCGCAGAACCCGAACCGGCTGGGCGTGCTCGAGGGCGACAACGCCGGCTATCCGAACGGGCGCCGGCTCACCGACGACTGCATCGACATCTCCCTTCAGGTCGTCGCCGGCGAGCTGGTCGGCAAGAAGAACGACCTCGGGGACGGCGTCGACGCCAACGACAAGCCGTTCGGCCAGAGTTTCCCGTACGTCGCGCTGCCCACCTCCGGTTCCTCTGTACGGGGCGGCGTGCAGGGGGCCGCGCTGAGCGGTGACTCGCGACAGCGGCAAGGCGACTCGGAGACAACGCAGCTGAACGCGGGCAAGGCCGCCGCCGAGTCCGAGGACGGACGGTCGACCGTCGTCCCCATCGTGGCGCTGACCGCGGGTGCGGCCTTCATCACCACCGGCCTGTTGATGTGGACCCGCCGCCGGCGGGCCGACGTCGACTAGCCGCCCGCACGAGATCTCGTCTCATCCGTACGAACCGGTCCGGTCGCGCCGGCCGCCAGTCACGGCGGCGCGGCCGGACCTGGGAGGAACCATGCGACGTCTCCTGACCGTGGCCTTCGTCGTCCTGCTCGCCGGCGCACTGACCATGGCCGCGACCGTGATGCTGGGCAAGCGATCGGACGTACCGGCCGCGGCCCCGGTCAGCGCCGCCGGACTTGACCACGTCTCGAGCGGATCCCTGCCGAGCGTCATCGCCCGCCTCCAGGCGCAGCTGCGCACCCAGCCGCGCGATGCGGCAGGCTGGGCCACCCTGGGTCTCGCTTACGTCGAGCAGGCCAGGCTGACGGCCGATCCCTCGTACTACCCAAAAGCGGCGAGCGTGCTCGACCGTTCGCTTCGGGTGCGGCCCGGCGACAACGAACCCGCCCTCACCGGCCAGGCCGCGCTGGCCGCCGCGCGGCATGACTTCGCCGGTGCGCTGCGGCTCGCCGATCAGGCGCTTGCGGTCAACGCGTACGCGGTGCGCCCGCTGGCCGTACGCGTTGACGCTCTCGTCGAACTAGGCCGGCTCGACGACGCGTACGCGGCGGTGCGACACGCCGACCAGATCAGGCCCGGTATCCCGATCTTCACGCGGTACGCGTACGTCCTTCAGTTGCGCGGGCAGGCTCGCCAGGCCGAGAGCGTGCTCACCCGAGCCGCGGAGTCGGCGTCCTCGCCGGGTGACGTCGCCTATGTGGACACGCAGCTGGGCGATCTGGCGTGGAGTCGCGGTGACCTGGTGGCGGCCGGGCGCCGGTACGCGGCCGCGTTGCGCGCCGACCCGTCGTACCTGCCCGCCTTGGACGGCCGGGCCAAGGTAAGCGCGGCGCGTGGCGACATCGGTGCGGCGATCCGCGACCGCGAGGCGCTGGTCGGCCGGGCCCCGTTGCCCGGTTTCTCGGCGGCGCTCGGCGAGTTGTACGAGGCGCGGGGCGAGCGGGACAGGGCGCGCGAGCAGTACGCCGTCGTCTCGGCATGGGGCAGGCTGGCCCGTGCGAACGGAGTGGCGACCGACCTGGAGACGGCCATGGTCGAGGCCGACCACGGCGACCGCGCGGACGCGCTCCGTGCCGCCAGGGCCGAGTGGAACCGGCGGCACAGCCCCCTCGTCGCCGACGCCCTGGCCTGGGCACTACACCAAAGCGGGCGAGGCGTTGATCTACGCCAAGCGGGCAGCGTCGACCGGATACGCCAACGCCCTCTTCTCCTACCACCGCGGCATGATCGAAAAGTCGCTCGGCCGGCGCGCCGACGCGCGCCGCAGCCTCGCCGCGGCGCTGCGCCTCAATCCTCACTTCTCTCCGCTGTGGTCTCCGCGGGCCAAGACGGCGCTGGAGGCTCTGTCATGATCGCTCGGCCCGGTTCCGTCTCGCGAGAACGATGGTGTGATCATCTACGGCGGGCGCTCCGAGCCGGATGGGCGCTGATTCTCCTCGCGTTGATTCCGCGCCCGGCGTGCCGACGGAGGACGGTGCGGGACGGAACGGTCTCGCGCCTGACCGCCTCAGGTCGCCTGATTCCGCGTCCGTCGTTGTGGTGCGGCACGTTCCCCGGTGGAGCATTGGGCGGGGTGATCTCGGGCTGGCCGCGTCGGGTGATCTTGGCCGGGGCGGTTTTGGGCTCGGCGGGACTGGGGCTGACCGGCCTATTGGTGGCGGCCGCGCATCCCGCGTCCGCCGCGGCGTCGGCTTCTACCGCCGTACGGGAGAGCGCGGTCGGCCATCCGCTCGGCAATTTCTCGGCGAACCGCTACGACGGCCTGACGGTCGCTCCGGGGGAGATCCGCGTCGATCACGTCGAAGACCTCGCCGAGATCCCGACCGCACAGGCTCAGCCCCGCGTCGACGCGCGGGGATTGCCGGCCTGGGCGACGGAGCGATGCGGGCGGGCGGCCGCCGCCATGAAGATCACCACGGACCGCGGCCCCGGCGTCGCCCGTGCGCGCGTGCGGTCCGCGGCGGCGCGCTCGCGACCTGGGCAAGCCGGGCTGCCCACCCTCAGGGTGGAGTGCCGCATCACCGCGCAGGTCTTCGGCACGTCGATCGTCTTCCGCGACGACGGCGCGGTCGCCGGTTCGGTCGGCTGGCACGAGATCATCGCCACCGGGGATCGCATGACGCTGACGGCGAGCGACGTGCCCACGGTCTCGCGCAGCGCCCGGTTGACGAACTACCCGCAGGACATGCTGTCGTCCCCGCTCGACCAGCGATCCGCCACATTGCGGGTACGTCCGGGCGGATCCGCTCAGTCCGCTCAACCGGGGTCACCGGGGTCGTCCGGGTCGCACGCTTCGCCCGGTTCATCCGCGACCCCGCCGAACGGCGGGGCGCTGCCGCGCGGGGCGGATCGGCTGACCCAGACGTTCACCGACCTTGTGGCAAACCAGCGGCTGAGCCTTGGCTTCGCCCTCCTCGCCCTGGCCATCGCGCTCGCGCTCGGCGGCCTGCACGCCCTCGCGCCCGGGCACGGTAAAACGATCATGGCGGCGTACGCGGTGGGCGGCGGAGCGCGGGCCCGGCGGGATGTGCTCACCCTCGGAGTGACCGTCACGATCACGCATACGGCCGGGGTGCTCACCTTGGGCCTCCTCATCGCCACTGGAACGGCATACGCGCCGGCCTCCGTCTACCCCTGGCTGGGCATCGCGAGCGGCGTTCTGGTCGCGTTCTCCGGCGTCGTGCTGCTGCGCCGTGCCCTACGTGCCCGCCGCGGCACCCACCACCACGCGCACGCACCCGCACTTACCCACGGCCCCGGCCACGGACATGGCCACGCCCACGGTCATGGCCACGGTCATGGCCACGGTCATGGCCACGGTCATGGCCACAGTCATGGCCACGTTCACAGTCACGGTCACGGACGCGACGGCGGTCCGGCCGCCGGGGCCGACCGCCGCGGCGGGGCGGCGCTGATGGGGTTCGCCGGCGGTCTGGTGCCGAGCCCGTCGGCGGTCGTGGTGCTCGTCGGTGCGGCGGCCATCGGGCAGGGGTGGTTCGGCGTGCTGCTCGTCCTCGGCTACGGGGTCGGCCTGGCCTGCGCTCTCATCGTGATCGGCCTGTTCGTCGTGGGGTCAGGGCGCGTCCTCGCGGAGCGCCTGACGTCGCGTGGCGGCGGACGGCGGGCGCTGTTCGCCCGGGCCGCGCTGCCGTTCGGCGGCGCGGCGGCCGTGGTCTTGCTGGGCGTGGGTCTCGTCGTACGCAGCATCCCCGGTGCGCTGGCCTGAGTACCCGCTTGGCCGGGTGGATAGCGAGTCAGTCCTTGGCGGGGACGGCGCTGATGAGGCCGCGCCACAGCGCGATGGCCGTGGCGCGCGAGCTGACGCCGAGCTTGGAGTAGATGCGGTTCACGTGGTTCTTGACGGTCTTTTCACTGAGGAACAACTCGCGGGCGATCTCGCCGTTTGACCGTCCGCTCGCGATGAGGTCCATCACTTCGGACTCGCGGACGGACAGGCCGAGGCTGGCCCGGCTGAGATCACGGACACTGCGGACCAGATCGCCGACCGTGAACGAGCCGGGCACGAGGTGACCGGAGGCACCGCCGCGCATGGCGGCTTCGATCGTGCCGCGGTCGTCGGGCCCGGCGAGCACGAAGACCCTGGCCGTACGGCTGAGCGGGGAGGTGTGGCCGGCACGCGCCGCGGCGGCGTCGAGCAAAACGATGTCAGGTCGTACGCGCTCCGCCTGCGTAACCGCGTCCGGCCCATCACCGGCCTCGGCGATCACCTCGACCTCGTCGCTGCCCGCGAGCAGCGAGCGGAGACCGGCGCGGGCGACGGGGTCGCCCTCGACCACCATGACCCGGAGGGAAGCTGTTCCGTTGACCTTCATAATGTCCGGCCTCTGGGGATCGCTTACTCGGATAACGCCGGAGCATAACCCGCTTTGGCGTCCTGTGGGGGATTCGGCGATCATCGCCGTGCGGAATAGAGGCGTACCGATGTGCGTGAAATACCTCGTCTGCCGAGGTTCACCGGGCGCTCCGAGCCGCCTCGACGAATCCGGTCAAAGGAACGCGTTCGGCCGACGTGACCAGTGCTTTCCCCGGCGCGATGCGCTCGCGGAACGCGTATCGCCGGCCTCCACCCGCGGGCGGCGGACGACATTCATGATTTATTGTGACTCGATGATAAGTGCAGACCAGATATTGCCGTCCGGTCATGTCCTCGGCCGGCCGAGGCGGCGTGCCCGGATGCGTCTCCCGCCCGCTTTAGCCTCGGTGCCGCACCCGCCGACGTGGCATGATTATCGGTCGGCTTCGTCGGACGGGAGCCGCCACCGCGCTTCACCCGGCCGCGCCGCCGCTGACCGCGACTCGGCATGCGGGGACTGTCGCTCGCCGGCGGGACAGCGGGCAGAGCCGCGGGTCGGTGGCGAAAGGAGATGCGGTGGGAGGCGTGCGCGGCATCGGTCGTCATGGAAGCAGCGGCCGACGCGAACGTGATCACCGGGGCGCGAAGGTCACCGGCGGCACGGGATGCGGCGACAGGCGTGGGTGAGCCGCGCCGCAAGGCAGGCGCGCGCTTGGCAGCCGTTTGCGCATGACGGAGCGGACGGCGAAGAGGGGGGATGGGCGCGGCGGGACAGGCCTGGACCGACTGGACCGGCCTGCCTCCGCGCTCGACCTCGAGACATGGGGTGAGCGAGGGGACTTGAACCCCCGACACCCAGGACCACAACCTGGTGCTCTGCCAACTGAGCTACGCCCACCATGGCCGCCGCATGCGGCCTACAAGAGTGTAGCGGTTCTGCGGGACTACTCCTCCACTCGTTATCGCGTTGTGGCGTGGGCTACGTGCCTCCGTTGACGATCTTGGCCGCGAGGGCGCGGGCGGTTTCGGTGTCCGGTCCCGGCGGGGCCACGAAGATCGCCGCGCGGTAGTACTTGAGCTCGCGGATGCTCTCGGTGATGTCGGCCAGCGCGCGATGCCCGCCCTGCTTTTCCGGGCTGGCGAAATAGGCGCGCGGATACCAGCGCCGGGCCAGCTCCTTGATCGACGAGACGTCGATCATGCGGTAGTGCAGGTGCCCGTCGAGTGTGGGCATGTCGCGGGCGAGGAAAGACCGGTCGGTGGCGATGGAGTTGCCGCACAGCGGCGCCCTCTTCGCGTCCGGCACGTGCGTGCGGACGTACCGCATGACCTGCGTTTCCGCCTCGGCGAGCGCGACGCCATCGGGCAGGGCCGCCAGCAGTCCCGACGCGACGTGCATCTCGCGCACCACATCGGACATCTGCTTGAGCGCGCTCTCCGGCGGCTTGATCACGATATCGATACCGTCGTCGATGATGTTGAGCTCGCCGTCCGTCACCAACACCGCTATCTCGATCAGCGCATCACGGTGGAGATCGAGCCCGGTCATCTCACAGTCGATCCAGACCAGCCGGTCGTTCATGGTCCACACCCTATGGGCAGGCGCGGATTTCCCGGCCTCAAGATGCACCTCCCCGGTCGCGTGATCGCGGTTGGTGCCGCGACGCGCGCCGGCCGGCCGCTCGCGGCCCCCTCATGCGACCTTGAGCGAGCTGAGGAGAAGATCGGTGTCGCCTTGGTTGGGGTGACTGCTGGGCACGGAGATATAGAACGTCGCCGGCCGGCGACCGGACCCGCGGTCGATCACGACCACCGTGGCGATTTCGAAGTTGAAGTTCCAACCCTGCGACTGGGCCTGCGGAAAGTCGAGGCGCAGCTTGTACAGCCATGCCTTCTTGCCGCTCACCTCGTACGCCTTGGACTCCAGCGGCCTTTTGGTGTGCGTGGGGTAGGACGACGGCTCGAGCAGGGCGAAAAATCCCTTCGCCGCCGCCTCGAGGCTGCTGGCGTCGACCCGGGAGGGCAGGATGCCCGAGTAGGCGGTCGCCAGGTACGGCGCGCCCTCTTGGTAGTTCTCCATGACGGTCGAGTCCTCGCCCCTGGTGAAGCCGCCGGTGTTGCCCGACGGAAAGGTCGTCACCTTCCAGGTGCCGCCCAGTTGCGAGTAGGAAAGCCCGGCCTGGCTGTCGGTGACCGTGCCGACGACCGGCGTTCTGCCGCTGCCGCCGGTTGACGGCGACGATGTCGGCGCTGTGGTCCCTGACGCCGCCGACGTGGGCGCTTGGGTCGGTTCGTCGGACTTGCCGATCACGCCGGTGGCGAAGAGCACGACCACGACGACGAGGATGGCGACGACGGCCCCGCCGCCGCCGAGCGCCCAGAGCACCCCGGTGTTGCTCTTTCGCGGCGCCTGCGCCGGCGTCCCCGGCTGACCGGGCCACTGCCCCTGTTGCGCCTGCTGCCCGGCCGCGCCGCCCCAGCCGGCATCGCCGCCCGCGCCCTGCGGGTACTCGGCCTGGCCGTACCCTCCGCCCTGCTGCCCATAGGCGGTGTCTTGCCGGCCATAGCCGGCGGCTTGCTGCCCGTACCCGGCTTGGCCGTACGCGCCGCCCTGCTGCCCGTATCCGGATTCGGCCTGCCCGTACGAACCCTGCCCGTACGAAGATTGTTGCCCGTAACCGGAAGAGCCCTGCTGCGCCTGGCCGCCGGACGCGCCTTGCTGCGCGGCGTCCGCGGCGTCCCATTCGTCAGCCGGCTGTGTGGCCTGCGTCCATTGGTTGCCGTCCCACCAACGCAGGAGTCCGGCTGTGCCATAGGGGTCGCGGTACCAACCGGGAGGTGTCTGGCTGGTCATGGCGCCCAGCCTAAGGGCGACATGTCACGAGGGGGTCACCCGCCCGCCCGGCGAATGGGCCGGTGTCGGCACGCGGCTCAGCCCGAGCGGCGCGACGCTACGGAAGGGTCTAAAGCGCCCGGGACATCCGGGTCGTCGTATAACCGGATCCGCCCGCGAGCTCCGGTGGTGAGCAGCGACTCCTCGTTCGTCGCCCCCGCCGGCGCGGGCGGCGCCGGCACCGCATCGAAGGGCCGTCTGATCAGCCGCGGCGGGATGACGGTCTCGGCCACCGGGATGGCGCGCGGCCGGGGAATGTCGGCCGGCTGAGTGTCGGGCCCGGTGATCC
>OBLR010000270.1_pt1 | contig 11964 bp, 8 predicted proteins | sample 1519891 | NCBI WGS metagenome assembly OBLR01 (sample SAMEA3113583, study PRJEB22503) | soil metagenome | reverse complement strand
CGCCGAGTTGGCCGGGGCCGGGGGCCGCGAGCGTGCAGCCGACGCGGCGCGCGGCCCCCGGCGCCGCCGCCGCGAGCCGCGCCGACCCTTCGTCGTCGGCGTTGTAGACGGCCATGGCGCCGGGCGCGAAGATCTTGGCCTTGGCCGCGACGTAGGCCTCCATGGAGCCGTGCCAGTCGAGGTGATCGGGCGCGATGTTGAGCACCGCGGCCGCGTACGGGGCGATCGAGTTCGACCAGTGCAGCTGGTAGCTGGACAGTTCGACGGCCAGCACGTCATAACTCGCCGCCTCGCCCATCGGGTGGACCGCGGCCACGATCGGCGTGCCGACGTTGCCGACGGCCAGCGCCTTGTGGCCGGCGGCGGTGAGCATGCGGGTCAGCATGCGCACGGTCGTGGTCTTGCCGTCGGTTCCGGTGACGGCCAGCCACGGCGGAGCGTCAGGCGGGCGCAGTCGCCAGGCGAGTTCGACCTCGCCGATGATCTCGATGCCGGCCCGCGCCGCCGCGGCCAGCAGCGGCACGTCCGGCCGCCAGCCCGGCGAGGTGACGACGAGGTCGGTGCCCGGCGGCAGCGTCTCCCCGTCGCCGAGCCGTACGGTGATCTGGCCGGCGGCGCCTCGGTCGGCGGCGAGATCGGCGGCTTGCTCGTGCTCGGTCGCGCCGGCCCGGGCATCCACGACCGTCACCCGCGCGCCCTGATCGGCCAGCGCCAACGTCGCCGCCCGCCCGGAGATCCCGGCCCCGGCCACGCACACCGATCGTCCGGCGAACGTCACGGTGCTTCCCGCTCAGCGCTCATGCGGCCTCACTTGGGCATCCACTCCAGGTAGAACAGGCCCAGGCCCATGGCGACGAACAGCGCGGACATCAACCAAAACCGCACCACGATCGTGGTCTCGGCCCAGCCGGACAGCTCGAAATGGTGCTGCAGCGGCGCCATCTTGAAGACCCGTTTTCGGGTGACCTTGAAGGTGCCGACCTGGATGATCACCGACAGCACGATGATGACGATCAGGCCGCCGAGGATGGCGAGCAGGATCTGGGTGCGCGTGGTGATCGCCAGCCCCACCAGGACGCCGCCCAGCGCGAGGGAGCCGGTGTCGCCCATGAAGATCTTGGCGGGCGGCGCGTTCCACCACAGGAAGCCGAAGAGGCCGCCGAGCACCGCCGCGGCCACGACGGCGAGGTCGAGCGGGTCGCGGACGCTGTAGCAGTTGGGGGCGAGCCCGAAGTCGTAGCAGCTGTTGCGCAGCTGCCAGTTCCCGATGATCACGTACGCGGCGAGGACCATGCCGGTCGGCCCGCTGGCCAGCCCGTCGAGGCCGTCGGTGAGATTGACGCCGTTGGAGGTCGCCTGGATGAGGATGAGCGCCCACATGACGAACAGGTAGGGGCCGATGTGGGGGCCGAAGTCCCGCAGGAACGACAGCTGGTCGGTGGCCGGCGTGACGTCGTAGCCGTTGGGGAAGTTGAGCACCCCGACCGCGAAGACGACTCCAACCAGCACGATGCCGATCGCCTTGGCGCCGCTGCGCAGGCCCAGGCTGCGCTGCTTGAAGACCTTGATGTAGTCGTCGACGAAGCCGACGACGCCGAGCCCGGTCATCAAGAACAACACGAGGATGCCCGAGATGGTGGGGGTGGTCGCGGTGACCAAATGCGAGAGGGCGTACCCGACGAGCGAGCCGATGATGAAAACGGCCCCCCCCATGGTGGGGGTGCCTCGCTTGCTGAGGTGGGTTTCCACGCCGTCCTCGCGGATCATCTGGCCGTACCCCAGGCGGGTGACCAGCCGGATCCACAGCGGGGTGCCGAGCATGCCGATGAACAGCGACACCGCGCCGGCGACGAGGATGTTCCTCACGCGTCGACCCCGCCTTCGGCCCCGCCCGTTCCCTCGCCCTCGAGCACGGCGGCGGCCACGCGTTCCAGGCCGGCCACCCGCGACCCTTTGATCAGCACCACGTCCCGCGGGCGCAGCCGCTCGCCGAGGGCGGCCACCGCCGCGGCGGTGTCATCTACCTGCACGCACTCTCCAGTCCACGACTCGACCCGCTTGGCGCCCGCCAAGATGGGCGCCGCGGGCTCGCCGATGGCGATGAGCCCGGAAACGCCGTGCTGTGCGGCGTACCGGCCGATCTTCTCGTGTTCTTCGGCGGAGACGGCGCCCAACTCCGCCATACCACCCAGCACAGCGTACGAGCGGCGGCCCCGCGCCATGTGCGCGAGGGCGTCCAGGGCCGCGCGCATCGACTCGGGATTGGCGTTGTAGGCGTCGTTGACGACGGTGACGCCATCGGCACGTTCGCCGACCTCCATCCGCCACCGGCTGACCGACGTCGCCGCGGACAGCGCGGCCGCGATGTCGGCCGGCGGCATGCCGAGTTCGCGGGCGACGGCCGCGGCGGCCAGCGCGTTGCCGATCGCGTGCGCTCCGTGCGTCAGCAGCGCGACCGGCGCGCTTCCCTCGGGCGTGACCAGCGAGAACCGGCCCCTGCCCAGCTCGTCGAGCCGCTCGTCGACGGCCCGTACGGTCGCCGCGGGGGCCCGGCCGAAGGTGACGATCTTCCCGTTGGTGCGCGCGGCCATCGCGTGCACGCGGGGGTCGTCGGCGTTCAGCACGGCGACGCCACCGGGCGCGAGCGCCTCGACCAGCTCCCCTTTGGCCTTGGCGACGGCATCGCGGCCGCCGAACTCGCCGATGTGCGCGGAGCCGACGTTGAGCACGACGCCGATGTCGGGCGGCGCGATACGCGTCAGGTAGGCGATGTGGCCGATGCCCCGGGCGCTGTTTTCGAGCACGAGGTAGCGGGTGCCCACGTCGGCGCGCAGCACGGTGAGGGGGTGCCCGATCTCGTTGTTGAACGAGCCGACGGGCGCCACCGTCGGGCCGAGCCGCGCGGTGACCTGGGCGAGGAGGTCTTTGGTCGAGGTCTTGCCTGACGAACCCGTGACGCCGATCGTGGTGAGCTCGGGCAGCCGGTCCACAACGCCGCGGGCCAGCCGGCCGAGCGCGGCGACGACATCGTCGACGACGATGGCCGGCACGGCGGCGGGGTCGGCGGCGGGGTCGGCGGTGGCCCCGGCGACCGCACCCGCGCCGGCCGCGGCACCCGGGGGCCGTTCCACCAGGGCGACGACCGCCCCGGCGGCGACCGCGGCGGCGACGTAGTCGTGACCGTCGGCGTGTTCCCCGCGGATCGCGGCGAACAGCGCGCCCGGCTCGGCGAGGCGCGAATCGATCACAACGGGGCCGGTGACGACGGCGTCGCCGCCGGTGCCGGTCATCGTGCCGCCGGTGATCTCGGCGATCGTCGCCAGGGAGAGCCGGATCACGTCCGGTCCTCGTCGTCGGGACGTCGCGGCCGTCCGGCGCGCTCCGCGCCTTGCCCGCGTCCAGCGCGGGTGCGCAGCGCCTGGCGGACGACGTCGCGGTCGTCGAACGGCACCACCTCGCCGCCGGCGTACTGGCCCTGCTCGTGTCCCTTGCCGGCCACGATGATGACGTCGCCGCGGCCGGCTCGGTCGACGGCGAGCGCGATCGCCGCCGCCCGGTCGGGCTCCACGATCACATGCGCGCGTTCTCGCTGAGGGACCTTCAGCACGCCCTCGACCATAGCGGCGAGAATGGCGACGGGATCCTCGGATCGGGGGTTGTCGTTGGTGAGAACGGCGACGTCCGCGAGCCGCGCCGCAGCTTCGCCCATGAGCGGGCGCTTGCTCTTGTCCCTGTCGCCGCCGGAGCCGAGCACGACGAACAGGCGTCCCTCGGTGACCGGCCGCAGCGCGGTCAGCACCGCCTCGACCGCCGCGGGTTTGTGCGAGTAGTCCACGAGGGTGACGAATTCGTGGCCCTCGTCGACCCGTTCGAGCCGCCCCGGCACCCCGGCGAGCGCGCCGACACCGTGTACGGCGGTGGGCAGCGAGATGCCCGCCTCGACGAGTGCGACGATCGCGGCCAGCGCGTTGGCGACGTTGAACGCGCCGGCCAGCTGAATCGTCGCGTCGGCCTCGATGCCGCCCGGGCCCACGACGCGGAAGACACTGCCGTCGGCGCCGAGCCGTACGTCCTCCGCGCGCCAGTCCGCCGCCGGGTTGCCGCCGACGGAGTACGTCGTGATCGGTATGTCGGCCTTGTCGGCCAGCATCCTGCCATATTCGTCGTCGAGGTTGACCACGCCGACGCGGCTGTAGGCCGGCGTGAACAGCCGCACCTTCGCCGCGAAGTAGTCGTCCATGGTGAGGTGATAGTCGAGGTGGTCTTGCGACAGGTTCGTGAAGATGGCCACGTCGTAGTGGGCGCCGCCGACCCGGTCCTGATCGAGCGCGTGGCTGGAGACCTCCATCGCGGCGGCGCCGACTCCCTGTTCGCGCATCATCGCGAAGATGGCGTGCAGGTCGGTCGCCTCCGGCGTGGTGAGCGTACTCGGCAGTCTGTCGTCGCCGATCCGGGTCTCGACGGTGCCGACGATGCCGGTGTGCAGCCCGGCCGCGCGCAGCCCGGACTCGAGCAGATAGACGGTCGTGGTCTTACCGCTGGTGCCGGTAACCCCGATCATGGTCAGGTCATCTGCCGGCTCGCCATAGACCCACGCGGCGGCCCGACCGAGCACCTCACGGGGACGGCCGACGACGAGCACCGGCAGTCCGGTCGCGGCCGCCCGCCGGTGGCCGGCCGCGTCGGTCACGATCGCGGCCGCGCCGGCCGCCGCGGCCGACGCGGCGAAGTCGGCCCCATGCGCCCTGCTGCCGGGCAGCGCCGCGTAGACGTCGCCGGGGAGCACCCGCCGCGAGTCGTGCGTGATCCCGGTGATCAGGACTTCGTCCCACTCGTCGCCGCGATCCACGGTGACGTCCAAGACCCGCGCGAGCCCGGAAAGCGGGCGAGCCGGATTGGTGGTGGGGCGCATCTGTGCTCTTTCGGTATAGGACGCTGGCGGCTGCGGCACGGCGAGAGACTACCCCTCCGTGGTCAGTGACCGGCGTAGATACGGATCTTCGGTGACTTGTTCCCGGTGGGCGGGATCTTCCTGCTCTGGAGGGCGAAGGACATGACGTCCTTGAACACAGGAGCCGCCACCTCGCCACCATAGTGGGCGCCCTTGGGGTCCTGCAGCACGACCTGCACGACGAGCTGCGGGTCGTCGGCGGGTGCGATGCCGGCGAAGGACGCGGTGTAACCGCCGCCGCGGTAGCAGCCGCAGGCGGGGTTGACCTTCTCCGCGGTGCCGGTCTTGCCGGCCACCCGGTATCCGGGGATCTGGGCCTCCGGGGCGGTGCCGTCGCTGGAGGCGACGCCTTCGAGCATGTGGATGATCTCGCGGGCCGTCCGGGCGCTGATCACCCGGCGCTGGGCCGGGGCGGCGGCAGGGGTGAAGCCGCCGTTCTCGTCAGTGGTGCCGGCGACGATGGTCGGCGACACCCGGACACCGCCGTTGGCGATGGTGGCGTACACGCTCGCCATCTGCAGCGCGTTCACCGACACCGTCTGGCCGAACACGATCGGGTAGCGGTCGGTTCCCGACCATTGGGACGGCGGTCGCAACAACCCCGACGTCTCGCCCGGCAGCCGCACGCCGGTCGGCTCGCCGAAGCCGAAGCCGCGCAGGAAGTCATACAGCGTCTGCTGGCTGATGCGCTCGCTCGCCAGGATCGTGCCGACGTTGCTCGAGGTGGCCAGCACGCCGCCGAACGTCAGCCGCTGGGTGCGGTGCGGGTGTGAGTCGTGGAAGGTCCGTCCCAGCCTCGTGATGCGGTCCGGGACGACGAACGCGGTGTCCGGCGTCACGCCGCCCTTCTCGATCGCGGCGGCGGCGGTGATCACCTTGTTGGTGCTACCGGGTTCGAACGCCTCCTCGACGGCCCTGTTGCCGAGGTTGCGCTGGTCGGCGTTGGCCAGGTCGTTCGGGTCGAAGCCGGGGGCGGTCGCCATCGCCAGGATCTGCCCGCTGTGCGGGTCCATGACGATGACGCTACCGCTCTTGGAGCGGGTCGCCTTGACCTGCTTTTCGAGCGCCGCCTGAGCCTTGTACTGCAGGTCACGAAGCAGGGTGAGGCGCAGCCCGCGCCCGGGGACCGGCTTGAGCGTCTGGTCTTCGCCCATGGGGATGTGCTGGCCGTCGCGGCTGATCTCCACCCGCTGCCAGCCGCCGCGCCCGGCCAGCATGCCGTTCATGGTGTATTCGAGGCCGCCGAGGCCGTTCCCGTCTCCTCCCACATATCCAACGACGTTGGCCCCGACGGCGTTGTTCGGGTAGATCCGGCGATATTCCGGCAATGTCCCAATACCGGGGAAGTCCAAAGCGGACACCATCCGCGCCCGGTCCGGTTTGACGCCGCGCGCGATGTACCTGAACTGGGTGTTCGGCTTGCTCAGGTCCTTGAGCACGGTCGCTGGATTCAGGTCGAGGATCGAGGCCAGCGTCTGCGCGATCTGCGGCCGCCGCGCCGGATCTATTCTGGACGGGTCGGCGTAGATCGCGCGCGCGTCCACCGTCATCGCGAGCGGCTGCCCCTGAGCGTCGGTGATCTGTCCCCGGACGGCGGGCAGGTCGATCGTCACCAGGCGCTGCTGCATCGCCTGCCGCGCGTACCCGTCCGAGGCGAGGCCCTGCAGCTGGACGAGGCGGCCGGCGAACAGCGACAGCACAAAGGTGATCAGCAGCAGGCCGACGTTGAGCCGCCGGACGGGGTCGCGCAGCCGGATGATGATCCGGCGCGGCCGCCGGCGCGCCGGGCGACGATCAGGACGACGGTCGGGGCGACGATTGGGGTCGCGCCGACCGTCGCCCCGGCCGGATCCGCGCTCGGCGCCCGCCCGCGCCGGGCGGGCGGCGCGGGGCGGATCGCCCTGCCGGCCGTGGCCGGCTGGCCGGCCCGGCCGGGAGGCGGGGCGGGGCTGGTCGGCCGGGGAGGAACCACCACCGGCCCGGCCACCCGGCCTGGCCGGACCACCGCGTCCGGAACCGGGCTGACCACGGCCGCTCCCTCGGGGCCCGGGCGGGCGTCCGCCCGGGCCGCGGCCGCGCTGGATGGTCACCGGGTGCCGCCGGCGCCGACGTCTCCCGGCACGATCGCGCCCGGCACGCCGACCACGCCGGCGGCGGCCGCGGCGGCCGCGGCCGGGTAGGGCACGGGACGTACCTTGGCCCCGACCACGTTCCCCGTCTGGGCGTCGACGAAGGCCGGTTGGCGTGGCTCGCGCATCCCCAGCGCCTTCGCCCGCTGCCCGAGCCGGGCCGGCGACTCCTCCTTGGCGATCTCTTCCTGCAGCGCCTGCCGCTGCTGGAGTAGCTGCTGGTTGCTGCGCTGCAGCTCGGTCAACGTGAAGGCGTCCTGCGCCAGCACGGTGTTGAGCAGCAGCAGGCTCACCAGCGCGCCGCCGAGCAGCCCGACCAACAGCACAACGAACGGCATGCGCGGGGGCGCCGCCGGCCGCGCGGGCCGCCCGGCCACACCGGCCGCCAGCTTGGGCGCGGCGGCCGGCTTGGCCGGCTTGGCCGGGCTGGCCGGGCTGGCCGGTTTGGTGGTCGTGGTGGAGTTGGCCGGCGTGGCGGTCGTGGCGCTACGGACCGGGCGATCGGGACGGCGCCGGCGCGGACGTGTGGTGGTCGTCGTCATGCTGAGCCTCCTGGTCGGCTCCCCCGGCGCGGCGGCCGCGTGGTGACCGACGCCGCCTCTTTGATCCGCTCGATGGCGCGCAGTCGGGCCGAAGCGGCCCGGGGGTTGGCGCTGGTCTCGCGGTTGGACGGGGTCTCCGCGCCCCGTGTGAGCAGCCGGAAGCGCGGCTGCCGCTCGGGCAGCGGCACGGGCAGGTCAAGTGGTGTCGTATCCGTCGTGTGCTCGGCGAAGACGCGCTTGGCGATGCGGTCTTCGAGCGAGTGGTAGGCGAGGACGATGACCCGGCCGCCCACGGCGAGGGCGTCGAGTGCGGCCGGCAGTGCCCGCCGCCAGCTGGTCAGCTCCCCGTTCACTTCGATGCGGAGGGCCTGGAAGGTGCGTTTGGCCGGGTTGCCCCCGGTCCGCCTGGTCGCCGCCGGGATCGCGGCGCGCACGAGGGCGACGAGCCGCTCTGTCGAGGTCAGCGGCTCGCGGGCGCGCTCCCGTACGATCGCGTCGGCGATACGGCGGGCGAAGCGCTCCTCCCCGTACTCCCGAAGGATCCGCGCCAGATCGTCGGCCGCGTAGCCGTTCACGATGTCGGCGGCGGTGCGTGACTGCGTGGTCGGGTCCATGCGCATGTCGAGCGGCGCGTCGTGGGCGTAGGCGAATCCGCGCTCGACCTCGTCCAGCTGCGGGGAGGAGACGCCGAGATCGAAGAGGATTCCCTGGACGTGCGGGCGGTCCAGCCGGGCGAGGATCCGCGGGATCTCGTCATACACGGCGTGCTCGAGTGTCACCCGAGCGCCGAAGGGAGCCAGCCGCCGGCCGGCCCGCTCCAGTGCCACCGGGTCGCGGTCGATGCCGATGAGCCGCAGCTCGCGATGGGCCTCGAGCAGCGCAACCGCGTGGCCGCCCAGGCCCAAGGTGGCATCGACATGGCAGGCGCCGGGGACGCGCAGCGAGGGTGCCAGCAGCTCCAGAACGCGGTCGAGCATGACCGGTTCGTGGCCGGCACGGCGCGTGGCGTCACCCGTGTTCATGTCACCCCCATGTGCTGCCACCGTGTGGTCGCGTCCCTGCCCATGGGAGACGACCCCAAGCTCGCGGATGTGGCGCCGCCGACTCCGGAGAAACCGCGTCGCCGCTCGCCGGTGACGGCACACGGGTGCACCGACCACACATGAGGTCGAAGGCGACGGCGGCTCCGGGGAGGCGGCCTCGTCCGGCCAGGTCCCCATCCGCTGCCCAGGGGGAAGAGCCCTGCTTGGCACAGGGTTGCCACCTGGCACCGGGGAAGATGCGCCAGCTGGCGCGGAGAGCGGGTGGAGACCTCACCGAACGTGGGCCGCCGGCCGACGGGTCGAACGTCACAGAACTCCCGGCAACACCTCCTCGGAAAGCTCGGAGAACTGCTGCTCGCTCTGCTCGAGGTAGGTCTCCCAGGCCTGCGCGTCCCAGATCTCCAAGCGCGTGTTGGCTCCGATGACGACGCAGTCGCGGTCGAGACCGGCATAGGTGCGCAGTGCCGGTGGAATCGTGATCCGCCCCTGCTTGTCAGGAAGCTCGTCGGACGCGCTGGCGAAGAAGACCCTGCTGTAGTCGCGAACGGCCTTGGCGGTGACCGGCGCGGCACGAAGCGCCTCGGTGATGCGCTGGAACTCTGCCAAGGGGAAGACGTACAGGCAGCGCTCCTGGCCCTTCGTGATCACCAATCCCCCCGACAGCTCCTCTCGGTATTTCGCCGGCAGGAACAGCCGTCCCTTGTCGTCCAGGCGCGGTGAGTGGGTGCCGAGGAACATCGGCCCCACCTCCCCGTGCCGTGCGGGGTGCTACCACTATCCCCACGGCGCCCCACTGTACTCCACTATTCCCCACCGTCAACTATTCATATTTCGTCTTCGGCGAAGCCGGGGCGCGAAAACGCAGGTCAAGTGGTGTGGAGCGAAGTGGAGCGGCGTTCGGTTCGGGCTCGGCGCCGCTACGTCGCGACAAGAAGAACAAAGGAAATAAACGGCCGTTCAGCGGGCATCCGTCCGAGGACTCTGCCGCTTTGGGGTGGAGCCACGGTCGGGAGTGGAGCAAAGTGGTGGGGGATGACGATGACGTCACTCCGCCGTCCGGCGTCACCCACCCGCCGAACCGCTGACTTATCACTGCGGTTAGGCATGACAACGTACTGTCGGGAAACACACAGAATGGGTGGTATCCCGTCCGCAGGAGTCGCGCGCCACCGCGACTCCCCCGAGCGTGGCGGGTGGCGCCAGAGGCGGCCACCGGGTGGCTGAGGAGGGTTAGTGGCGATTAGCACCCATGACGAGGCCGACCGCGGGCTGGACGTGCTCACGCAGGTCGCGAACAAGATCCGGGCGGCGATCGAATCGGTCATCGAGGGAAAGCCCAATGCCGTGCGGCTCGCGCTCACGGTCTTGCTGGCCGAAGGCCATCTGCTGATCGAGGACGTGCCTGGCGTCGGCAAGACCATGCTGGCAAAGGCGCTGGCCAAGTCCGTCGACTGCTCGGTCCGGCGCGTCCAGTTCACCCCCGACCTGCTGCCGAGTGACATCACCGGCGTCAGCGCCTACAACCAGGTGCGGCGGGAGTTCGAGTTCAAGCAGGGGCCGGTTTTCGCGAACATCGTCGTCGGCGACGAGATCAACCGCGCCTCCCCCAAGACCCAGTCCGCGCTGCTCGAATGCATGGAAGAGCAGCAGGTCACGGTCGACGGCAAGACCTACGGCCTAGGGCGTCCCTTCATGGTCATCGCCACCCAGAACCCGGTCGAGATGGAGGGCACCTACCCGCTGCCCGAGGCGCAACGCGACCGGTTCACCGCGCGGATCTCCATGGGCTACCCGGAGCCGAGCGCTGAGCTGGAGATGCTCGACGTCCATGGGCAGACCTCGCCGCTTGACGGCCTGGAGCCGGTGGCGCACGCCGCCGACGTCCGCGATCTCATCCAGGTGGTGCGCAAGGTGCATGTGGCCCCGGCGGTACGCCAGTACGCGATCGACCTGGTGACGGCCACCCGCAAGCATCCGGACCTGCGGCTCGGCGCGTCCCCGCGGGCGACCTTGCACCTGGTCCGCGCGGCCAGGGCGCACGCCGCCATGGACGACCGCGACTACGTCCTGCCCGACGACATCCAGGAGCTGGCGAGCCCGGTGCTCACGCACCGGCTGCTCCCGACGCCGGACGCCCAGGTGGAGCGGCGGACCCCCGAGCAGGTGGTCGGCGAGCTCGTCCGGCGGCTGCCGGTTCCCGACCGCCGCCATTCATAGAATTCTTATATCCCTCATAGACGCCGTCGTAGATGCTGTCATAAATGCTCAGAACGCTCACGGCCCTCACCACCCGCGGCAGGTCGTTCGTCGCCGCCGGGGTGACGGCGATCGTCTGCTCGTTCGTGCTCGGCGAGCGCGATCTGTTGCGCGCGGGCGTGCTCGTGCTGGCGTTGCCGCTGCTGTCGGCGCTGGCGGTGTCGCGGACTCGGTACCGCCTCGCGTGCGCGCGACGGATCGATCCCTCCCGGCTGGCCGTGGGGCACGAGGCGCATGTCGACCTGCGGCTCGAAAACGTCTCCCGGCTGCCCGCCGGCCTGCTGCTCGTCTCCGACCGGGTGCCGTTCGCCCTCGGCGGCGGCACCGGCGGCGCCCGCTTCGTGCTCGACCGGATCGAGCCGCAGGGCGCGCGGGAGCTGAGCTACCGAGTGCGCTCGGAGGTGCGGGGCCGGTTCAAGGTCGGGCCGCTGGCGGTGCGGCTGGCCGACCCGTTCGGCCTGGTCGAGCTCTCCAGGTCGTTCAGCACGACGGACACGCTCACGGTCACCCCGCCGATCGTCCCGCTGCCGCCCGAGCGCTTCATGGGCGTGTGGACCGGCGGCGGCGACAGCAGGGCCCGCACGGTCGCCACCGCCGGCGAGGACGACGTGGCGCCGCGCGAGTACCGCCACGGCGACGACCTGCGGCGCGTTCACTGGCGGTCGACCGCGCGGTACGGCGAGTTGATGGTGCGCCGCGAGGAGCAACAGTGGCAAAGCCGCGGGACGCTCTTCCTCGACACCCGGAGCAGCGTGCACGTCGGCGACGGCGCCGCGTCCTCGTTCGAGCAGGCGGTCTCCGCGGCGGCCTCAATCGGCGTCCATCTCGGCCGGGCCGGGTTCGGGCTGCGGTTCCTCACCGACGTGGGCGAGGTGCTCGCGCCCTCCAGCGCCTTCCATGGAGCGTTGCTCGACACGCTGGCGGTCGTGCGCAAGTCGAGGAACTATTCGTTGCAGCCGGGGCTCGCCGGGCTGCGCGGCGCGGTCGGGTCGAGCGGCGAGGGCGACGGCCTCGTCATCGCGGTATTGAGCCGGCTGAACCAA
>OBLR010000269.1_pt1 | contig 11967 bp, 10 predicted proteins | sample 1519891 | NCBI WGS metagenome assembly OBLR01 (sample SAMEA3113583, study PRJEB22503) | soil metagenome | reverse complement strand
GGCGCTCCGGTCGGGAAGCCGGCGAGCGCCATCGCGCTGCGAACCGCCGGCACGTTCTTCGCCGCGTCGTCCTCTGCCCGTAGCTCCTCGAACTCGCGCGCGAGGCCGCGCAGCTCCATCGCACGGCCGAGATCGCCCTCGTCGAGCGCGGCCTGCAGCGCGGCGGAGAGGCGCGGCGCCGCATTCACCAAGCCGGACGTGAAGCCGGCAGCGCCGAGCAGGTGGAAGAACGGCGCCCACAGCTCGGCGGTGCCGCACAGCCAAACGCTGTCGCGCGCACGCCCGCAGGCGCGGTCGAACCCCAGCAGGTCGTTGACCGCGTACTTCACGCCCCAGACCGTGCCCTCGCGCGCGAGCGCGACGGCGAGGTCGTCGGGAAGCCGGTGCGTCCGCTTGTAGAGGAACGCCCTCCCGTCCGCCGCCGCCGCGATCCGCCGGTAGTACTCCTCGAGGCCGCGCCGGCCGACGTGCGTGTGCGACGGGTGATGGATCATCACGCCGTCCGCGCCCGCGACCAGAGTCGACGCCGTCAGCTCGAGAGCGGCAGGGAGCGCGCCGCCGACTCCGGCGACCACGAGGGCGTCGGGCGCCGCCTCGCGGGTCGCGCGCGTCATCGCCACGACCTCGGCGGCGGTCAGCGAGGAGAACTCGCCGGTGTTCCCGCCCGGGACGAGCCGCTCGACCCCATTCGCGACGAGGAAGGAGACGTGTCGGCGGACCGCGTCGACGTCGACGCTCGCGTCCGGCCGGAACGGCGTCACGGTGGTCGCCCACAGCCCCGTAAGATCTGGCACCCGTTTCCCTCCGGGAGGTGACCGTTGCAGCGGATCCGGCGTGAAGACGCCCTAGTCTACGGTCTCGACGGATCGCTCCCGCCGGCCCTGCACGTGGACGCGGGCGAGACGTTCGCCGTCGAGACGGACGACGCGTCGTCGGGGCTGCTTGCCGCCGGGGACAAGCCGCCGTCGGTCGAGAACGTGCCGTACGTCCGCCACTCGCCTGCGAAGGCGAATCCGGTCGGCGGGCCCGTGTTCGTGGAGGGCCTGGGCCGCGGGCGCGCACGGGTCGCGATCCTCGAGGTGAACCTGGCGCCGACCGGCGTCGCCTACAACCGGCCGGTGCTGTCGCCCCTCGGCGACGCGGCGAGCTGGCCGGAGGGACGCGAGGAGTTCACGCGGTTGGTCGAGCACGTCGACGGCGAGGCGGTGCTGTCCGACCGGCTGCGCTGGCCGCTCGCCCCGATGATCGGGACGCTCGCGTTCGCTCCCGAGTGGGAGGTCCACGCCACCTCGGTCGGCCAAGGCCCGTGGGGCGGCAACCTCGACGTGATCGACTTCCGCCCGGGGAGCATCGTCACCCTCAACGCGTACCACGACGGCGGCTTGCTCTTCGTCGGCGACGTCCACGGCTGCCAGGGCGACGGCGAGTATTTCGGCGTCGCGGACGAGACGCGGGCCGAGGTCGTCCTGTCGGTCACGGCCGCCGACGGCGACCTGCTGCCCGCGCCGCGTGTCGAGACACCCGAGCGGCTCGTCGCGCTGGGGATCGACAAGCCGCTCGAGGCGGCGGCGTACGCCGCGATCCGGAACCTGATGGCCTGGCTCGTCGAGGAGCACGCCTTCGATCGCCGCGAGGCGTACCTGACGGTGGGCTTGAATCCGGAGTTCCGCCTGCGCGTGTACCAGATGACCGCGATCCGCGGCCTCTCCTTCGTCGTCGGCGCGTCGCTCCCGCGTGCATACGTCGACCGCCGGTAGTGGACGTTCGGGCCCCTACTACGCCTCGAGCAGCGCGTACGAGTCGCGCCACGGCCGCAGCTGCTCGAAGACGGCGCTCGCGGTCAGGACGTCGGCGTCGGCGTAGCGCTTGCCGATGATCTGCATCCCGACGGGGAGGTTTCCCGGGGCGAGGCCCGCCGGGACCGACGCCGAGGGATGCCCGCTGAAGTTCGTGAAATAGGTCATGCACCACCCGATCAGCGGGTCGACGTCGACGCCGTCTACCTGCCGGGGGCCGACCGTGTTCCCGTCGTCCGAGTTCTCCACTGCGACGTCGGCCAGCGTCGGCGTGACGAGCAGGTCGTACTCGGCGAACACGCCCTGGATCGCGTCGTAGATCTCGGTCTTCATCCGCAGGTCGCGCGCGAGGTCCAGCAGCGTCATCCGGTACGCCTCGTCCACCCAGCGGAGGTACTCGGGCGGGAAGTCGTCCCGATGGTCGCGGAGGAGGTCGATTCCGACCTGCTTCATGCTCTCGATCGACTCCACGTTCGGGAGCATGATCGAGCGGCACCAGAGGTCGCTGAGCTCGCGCTGGTCGCGCCGGATCCCGAGCGTCACCTCCTCCACGTGCGCGCCTGCCTCCTCGAACGCGCGCACGGCCGAGCCGACGACGTCGGCGACGCTAGGCGCGACCGGGTAGACGTCGAAGTTCGGGCTGTACGCGATTCGCAGCCCGCGCACGGAGCGGGTGAGCGATGCGGTGAAGTCGACGTCCTCGTCGAGGCTGAACGGGTCGCGCGGGTCGTATCCGGACAAGGCTGTCAGCGCCAGCGCGGCGTCCTCGACCGTGCGGGTGATCGGGCCCTCGAAGAGGAAGGGAAACAAGCCCAGGAACGCGTCGGGGCGGGCGACGAAGGGGATCCGGCCCCACGAGGCCTTGTATCCGTAGACGCCGCACCACGAGGCGGGGATGCGGATCGAGCCGCCGCCGTCCGTGCCCTCGGCGAGAGGGACGAGCCCGGCGGCGACGGCGGCCGCGCTGCCGCCCGAGGAGCCGCCGGAGTTCCTCGACAGGTCGAACGGGTTGCGGGTCGGCCCGAACATGAAGTTGTCGCACGTCCCGCGGAACCCCATCGTGGGGCTATTCGTCTTGCCGAGGATGATCGCGCCGGCGCGCTCGATCCGCTCCGCGAACACGCAGTGGAAATCCGTCGTGAAGCCCGCGAGCGCTCTGATGCCCCCGTGCGTCGCCGGCCATCCCGGCTTGAAGTCGAACAGGTCCTTGATCGCCGTCGGCACGCCGTGCAACGGGCCCACGTCCGCGTCGGAGGCGAGCTCCTTCTCCGCGGCTCGAGCCGCCTCGCGCGCGTCGTCGAAGCCGAGGTGCACGAACGCGTTCAGCCGCTCGTTCCCCGCCTCGATGCGCTCGATCGCGTCGTCGACGCACTCGACGGGCGACAGCTCGCGCTGCCTGATCCGCGCCGCCAGCTCGGTCGCGCTCACGTACGCCAGCTCGCCGGCCATCACGCCTCTCCTCCGTCGCTGCCTGGGCGATCCTAACGGGGGCCGCGCGCGCGAAAGACCTCGACGGTCTCGCGCACGCCGACCTCGATCGGCGTCACGCGGGCCGGCAGCACGCGCGCCTCGAAGGCGCCCGGGATCGGCAGCGGGACGTCGTCGAACGTGATCGTTCCCGCCGCGTCGGGAACGACTGCCTCGATCGCCGCGACGATCTCGGCCATGTGAACCGACGGTCCGCCGAGGTTGCCTACGACGGCCCCCTCGTCGCAGGCGCGGGCGGCGTCGACGAACGCGCGCGCTGCGTCGGGCGCGTAGTGGTACTGGGCGCGGCCGCCGAACGGAATCCGGTACGGCTCGCCCCGCGCGGCCGCGTTCATCGCGAGCGTCGGCCCGGCGGTCAGACCCTGGTCGCGTCCGGGCCCGTAGACGATGAACGGGCGCAGGCCCACGCTCGCCACGCCGTCGTCCAGCCAGTACACGCGCGCCGCGCCCTCGTTCGCGACCTTGTGGACGCCGTAGTGCGTCATGGGCGTCGGGCGTGCGTCCTCTTCGACGAGGCCGTCGACCGCGGCTCCGAAGACCGCTGCGGAGCTCGCGTAGGCGAGGCCGCGAACGCGATCCCGATGCTTCTTCACCGCCTCGAACACGTTGACCGTGCCGACGACGTTCACCTGCGCCCCGCGCACGGGATCGGCCTTCGCGAGCGGGATCTGCAGCGCGGCGAGGTGAACCACGTGCGTGATCTCGTGCTCGCGGAGCGCGCGCTCGAGCGCGTCCAGGTCGGTGACGTCGCCGCGCACGAGCTCGACCTGCTCGAGCTCGTGCTCGTCGAGCGTCAGCTCCAGGCGGTGCCGGCTCTCGCCGAGGTCGAAGCCCACCGCGGGAACGCCCTCGCGCACGAGCGTCCGCAGCGTCCAGGCGCCGAGGCACCCCAGCGCGCCGGTGACGAGGAAGTGCTCGCTCACCTGGCCACGACCGGGTTCCGGAGGCTGCCGATCCCTTCGATCTCGATCTCCACCTCGTCGCCCGGCCCGAGCGAGACAGGCGGTTTGCGGAACACGCCGACGCCCGCCGGCGTGCCCGTCAGGATCAGGTCGCCGGGCTCGAGCGTGAACACCGACGACGCGTGGGCGACGAGGGCGCGGACGCCGAAGATCAGTTCGCTGGTCGTCGAGTCCTGGAGCGTCATTCCGTTCAGGCGCTGGACGATGCGCAGCCCCGCGGCGTCGCCGAGCGTCTCCACGGGCACGATCGCCGGCAGTACGGGGCAGAACGTGTCGAACCCCTTGCCGCGTAGCCACTGGCCGTCCCTGAACTGGAGGTCGCGCGCACTCACGTCGTTGGCGCACGTGTACCCCGCGACCACGTCGAGCGCGTCGGCGGGCGAGACGCCGCGCGAGCGCGCGGCGATCACGACGGCGAGCTCGGCCTCGGCGTCGACGTGCCCGCCCTCCGGCGGCAGCACGATCGCGTCGCCGGGCCCGCAGATCGCGTTCGCGAACTTGCCGAACAGGAGCGGCTCGCGCGGGAGCTCGACCCCCTGCTCGGCGGCGTGGTCGTGGTAGTTGAGCCCGACGCAGATGACCTTCTCCGGACGCGCCCGCCCAAAGCGCTCGCTCCACACGCGACCGACCTCCTCCGCGCCCGTCACGACCTACCCCAGAGCTCGAGCACGGGTCACGGCCCTTCGTCGTCGTCGAACTCGGCCTGAAGCTCGCGGCTCATGCGGTAGTTGCCGGCGAGGAGGCCGCCGTCGACGCGGAGCACGACCCCTGTGATCCAGGCGGCCTCGTCCGAGGCGAGGAAGAGGACGGCGTGGGCGACGTCCTCGGGCTCCCCCACCCGTCCGAGCGGGTACCAGGGGGCGAGCTTCTCGAAGACTTGCGGGTCCTTCTCGAGCCGCTCGCGCCAGATCGGCGTACGGACGGTGCCGGGAGCGACGGCGTTCGCCCGCACGCCGTAGCGTCCGTAGCGGACCGCGAGGCTCCGCGTCAGGCTGACGAGGCCGGCCTTGGCCGCGCTATAGGCCTCCAGCCCGAGCGCCGCGAGCGCGTTCACCGTCGCGACGTTCACGATCGCCCCGCGCCGCCGCTCGATCATGTCCGGCAGCGCCGCCTTTGCGCAGAGGAAGGCCGCCTTGAGGTCGACCGCGAGCTCCTCGTCCCAGGTGGCCTCGTCGATCGCGAGGACGTCGTCGCCCTGCCCGATCGCGGCGTTGTTGACGAGCAAGTCGACGGGACCGAAGGCCGCGCGGGCGGCGGCGGCCATGGCCGCGACGTCCGCGGCCACGCTCACGTCCGTCCGCGTCGCGATCGCCGTGCCGCCGCCCGCCGAGATTTCGTCGGCAACCGCCTCGGCGCCGTCGCCGTCGCGATCGGCGACGACCACCATGGCGCCTTCGGCCGCGAGCCGACGGGCGGTCTCGCGGCCGATCCCCGATCCGGCCCCGGTCACGATCGTGACCCGGTCGCCGAAGCGCTTCAACGGCACGCCCTCAAGCCTTGAGCGCCCCCTCCTGGAGGCCGCGCATGTACCAGCGCTGCGCCAACGCGAAGGCGAGCAGGGCGGGCACGACCGCCATCACGTAGACGGAGGCGATCCTCGGCCACGCCCACTGGCCCATCCCGCCCGAGGCCGAGGCGAGCACGACCGGAAGCGTGCGCTGATCCTGATCCGTCGTCAGCGTCGTCGCGAGCAGGTACTCGCCCCAGGCGGAGACGAAGTTCACGATCACGACGACGACGACCCCGTTGCGGACGAGTGGAAGCATGACGTGCCAGAGGGTCCGCCAGTTGCCGCAGCCGTCGATCCGCGCCGCGTCACCGAGCTCCCGCGGGATCGTCTGGAAGACGCCGCGCATGATGAAGATGCTCAGCGCGAGCGCGAGGGTCGAGTAGGGAAGGATCAGGCCGTACGCGACGTTGAGCAGCCCGAGGTTCCGCTGGATCTCCCAGATCGCGATCAGGGCGGTCACGCGCGTCGGGAAGAACAGCGACGCCACGAGCGCGGCCACCACCAGCGCACGCCCCGGCGTCCGGACGTGCACGAGGGCGTAGCCCGCGAGCACCGCGCAGACCGTGGTGACGACCACGGCGGCGGTCGTCACGACGACGCTGTTGAGCATGTTCTGCGGCAGCGTCTGGATGTGGGCGAGCGCGTAGCCGTAGTGGGAGAAGTCGAAGTCTCGCGGCCAGATGCGGTTCGTGTAGGCGTCCGGCAGCGACTTGACCGAGAGCAGGGCGACCCAGGCGAGCGGGAGGAGGATGAAGAGCGCGAAGAGCACGAGGACGACGTGGCGCGCGATCGGCCCCCAGCGGCGTCGGCGGGAGCGGCGTCTCGGTCTCGGCTGGGTGTATGTCTCGACCGCCATGCGCTAGTCCCGCGACCGGAAGAGCCAGAAGAGGCACGCGACGACCAGCAGCATCGTCAACGTCCCGACCCAGCCCACCGCGGCCGCGTAAGCCTGGTTCCAGTCGCCGAGCTGGAAGCCGAGGTCCCACATGTAGACCGTCCAGGTGTACGTGGGCAGGTCGCGGTTGAAGCCGCCGAGGATGAGGTACTCGTCGATCAGGGCCATCGCCGTGCCGAAGCGGAGGACGACGAGGACGAGCAGGATCGGGAGCAGGCGCGGGAAGGTGACGTGCCAGAACATGCGCCACTCGTTCGCGCCGTCGACGCGGGCCGAGTCGTAGAGGTCGCGCGGGATCGACGCGAGCCCGGCGAGGAAGAAGATGGTGTGGTAGCCGAGGCCCCACCACCACTCCATGAACACGATCGCCGGGAAGGTGAGGTTAGGGTCGCCGAGCCACTGGGGCGCCGTGTAGACGTCGTAGATCCCGAGCAGGTCGACGAGCACGTAGTTGATCGGTCCGATCGTCGCGCTGTACATCCACTTCCAGAGCACGAAGATCAGCGGGCCCGGGATCATGGCCGGGATGAGCAGGATCAGCCGGTAGGCGATCGAGAGCGTCGGGTGCGTCACGCGATCGACGAGGATCGCGATGAAGAGCGGAATGAAGATCATCCCGGGGAGGAAGAGCGCGGTGAAGATCGCCGCCCTCGCGAGTCCCTTGCGGACGAGCGGGTCGGCGAACGCCTCCGCGTAGTTCTCGAACCAGACCCAGCTCACCGCCGCGTCGGTGCGCAGGAAGTGGTAGTCGGTGAACGAGAGCCACGCGACCCGGAGGATCGGGTAGAGCTGCCACCCGGCGAAGAGCAGGATCGCCGGCGCGAGGAACGTCCAGCTCCGGACGAAACGGGTCGCCGCCGCCGACCCGGCGAGCTGCCGGCTCGGACGGCGCGCGACTGCGGCTCGGGCCATCGCCCTGGCTCGTTGGCGCTAGTCCTTCGCCACCTCGGCGAGCACGGCCTCCTGGGTCGCCTCGAGCGCCTTCCTCGGGTCGCTCTCCTCGCCCTTCAGATACGTCTCCCAGTGGGGCTGGCCGATCTGGAACTGGGAGAGACCGAACTTGTGCGTGGTGATCGCCTTGCTCGCCGGCAGCTGGTCGGCGACGACGAACGCCCAGTCCTTCATCCATTCGGGCGGGGTCGATTTCCACTCGCTCCAGAGCGACTGGTAGACGGGCAGCTGCCCGGCGGCCTCTCGCTCGGATCCGATCGAGTTCTCCCAGATGCGCTCGTCCTTCGTCAGCGCCTCCATGTACTGCGCCGCCTGCTCCTTCTTCTGCCCGTGCTTGAACAGGGCTGCGCCCGTGTTCCAGAACACGGTCGCCTCGGCGCCGCCCGACGGGAGCGCGGCGAGCCGCAGCTTCGTCGGGTCGTCCCACGTCCCCGCCATGCGGGTGTGGGCGTTCTGGTACTTGACGTAGTAGGCGACCTGCTGCGCGGCGAAGGCGCCCTCGTCGGGCGTGTCGTTGACGCCCGCGTCCGTCGTTCCGGGATTGAGCACGTTCGGGTTCGCGAGCTCCCTCATCCGCTTCATGAGCTCGAGCGCCTCCACGGCGGGATCGCTCGTGAAGTCGAAGAGCCCGTCGGGACGGTAGACGTCGGTCGAGATCGAGTGCGCGATCGGAGCGAGCGACCGCCAGCCGTGCGCGTCGAACGTGCAGCCGAACGGCGCGGCGCCGCTCTCCTTGCACTTGGCTGCGTTGGCCAGGTACTGGTCCCAGTTCTCCGGCGCCGCCTCCGGGTCCAGGCCCGCCTTCTCCACGATCCCCGCGTTCCAGCCCTGGACGATGATGTCCAGAAGAAACGGCCAGTTGTAGATCTTGTCCTCGAACTTCGCCTCCTCGAGGATCGAGGGGATGATGTCGTCCTTGATCTCCTGCGGCATGTACGGATCCCAGGGCTCGATCACGTCGGCCTCGACCAGGGCGGCCATCTCTACGAACGGCGTCATGCCGACGTACACGTCCCACGTCGAGGTCTTGTCGCGCGCCTCGGCGACGAAGCGGTCGATGCCGAAGCCCTGGACCGGAGCGATCTTCGAGGCGAGCCGCGTCTCCTCGGCGAAGTCCGGATTGACGCCGTCCTCGATCGCCGGGTGAAGGTTGACGATCCACTGGTAGAAGGTCGGGGTGAGCGGCCGCCCGCCGTCGCCCGCCTCCTCTCCGTCGTCGCCGCCGCCGCACGCGGCAAGCAACGCACCCAGGCTCGGCGCCGCAATCCCGAGCGCCGCGGCCCGGCGCAGCAGTTCGGCTCGGCTGATGCCCGGCGGCACCTCGACGAGCACGCTGAGCTCGTCCTTCCTCGCCATCGTTCCTCCCTTCGGAACCGGCGCCGGCGAAGGAACCGGCGCCTTCGCGAAGCGAGTCTACGAGCGTTGATGTCGACTGTCGAATCTCGTGAAAGCTGCCACATGCGCCGCGTCGCCCTGCGCTCGTCGCCACGGTCCGGGCTCGCCCCCCGGAACCCGAAGAGCCCTATGCTTCGCCCGGATCAGGCTGATGGCGAGCGTCGACTTCGATCACGTCACAAAGGTCTTCGACGACGGGACGCGCGCGGTGGACGACCTCACGCTCGAGGTGGCCGACGGCGAGTTCATGGTGCTCGTCGGGCCCTCCGGCTGCGGCAAGACGACCGCTCTCAGGATGACCGCCGGGCTCGAGGAGATCACGGAAGGGGAGATCCGGATCGGCGACGACGTCGTCAACGACCTCGACCCGCAGCACCGCGACATCGCCATGGTCTTCCAGAACTACGCGCTGTACCCCCACAAGGACGTCTACAACAACATCGCCTTCGGGCTCAAGATGCGGCGCGTGCCCCGAGCGGAGATCGAGCGGCGCGTCAACTCGATCGGCCGGGTGCTCGGGCTCCAGGACCTGCTCCACCGGAAGCCGCGGCAGCTCTCCGGCGGGCAGCGCCAGCGCGTGGCGATGGGCCGGGCGATCGTGCGCGAGCCGCGCGTCTTCCTGATGGACGAACCGCTCTCGAACCTCGACGCCCGCCTGCGGGTGCAGATGCGGGCCGAGGTCGCGCGCATCCAGCACGAGCTCGAGGCGACGACCATCTACGTCACCCACGACCAGGTCGAGGCGATGACCATGGGCGACCGGGTGGCGGTGATGCGGAAGGGCGTGCTCCAGCAGACGGATCACCCACAACGGGTCTACGACGCGCCCGCCAACCTCTTCGTCGCGAGCTTCATCGGCAGCCCGCCGATGAACCTCGTCCAGGCGCGGGTCGACCGCGCCGACGGCGCTCTCGCGGCGCGCGTCGGAGATCAGGCGCTCACGGTTTCCTCCTCGGCGCGGGGGCTCGAGGCCTACGTCGGCAGGACGGTCGGGCTCGGCATCCGGCCCGAGCACCTCCGCGACGCCTCGGCGGAGACGGGGGCGCCGGCCGAGCGCCGCCTCCGGGGCACCGTGCTGCTCACCGAGGCGCTTGGCTCGGAGGTGCTCGCGCACCTCGAGATCCCGGGCGAGCCCGTGGTCACGGAGGAGGTGCTCGAGGTGGCCGGAGACGTCGACCCGTCCGTGCGGTACGAGCTCGAGGCGGAGGAGCGCGAGGGGCGCAGCGTCTTCGTCGCCCGCCTCGACATGGACGCGCGCGGGCGGCCGGACGAGACACTCGAGCTCGTGTGCGACCCCCGACGGCTCCACTTCTTCGACCTCGAGACCGGACTGGCCATCCGGGACGACGACCGGCAGGTGTCGTAGTGGAGATCACGCTCACCGACCGGCTGGACGAGCTCCGAGCCGAGCCGGTCGACTGGCGGTTCCGCGGCTTTGCCGCCACGGGGTATCCCGCGACGATCGGCGAGCTCGCCGAGCGGCGCTGGAACGCGCTCGCGGGGGACCTCCTCCTGCCGATCATGGTGCTGAAGGAGAGCGCGCTCGCGCACAACCTCGAGCTGATGGCCCGCTATTGCCGTGCACACGGCGTCGATCTCGCCCCGCACGGCAAGACGCCGATGGCCCCGCAGCTCGCGTTGCGCCAGCTCGAGGCAGGCGCATGGGGAATCACGGCGGCGACGGTCGCTCAAGCGCGCGTCTTCCGCCGGTTCGGCATCGGGCGCATCCTGCTGGCGAACGAGCTGGTCGATCCGGGCGCGCTTCGCTGGGTCGCGGACGAGCTCGCCGCCGATCCGTCGTTCGACTTCCTCTGCCTCGTAGACTCGGCCGCGGGGGTGGCGCGCCTGGGCGAGGCGCTCGGCGGCGCGGCCCGGCCTCCCCGCGTGCTGGTCGAGCTCGGCCTGGCCGGCCGGCGGACAGGCTGCCGCTCGGCCGCCGAGGCGAGGGCGGTGGCCGAGGCGGTCGCCGGCTCGCCTGTGCTCGAGCTCGCCGGCGTCGAGGGGTACGAGGGGGTGAGCGAGGACCGCGACGAGGTCGACCGCTTCCTCGCGGACCTCCGCGAGCTCGCCGAGGAGCTCGACGGCGCCGGCCTCTTCGCGGGCCGCGCCGAGATCGTCGTCAGCGCGGGCGGAAGCGCTTGGTGCGACCGCGTGGTGGAGATCCTCGGCCGCGGGTGGAACCTCTCGGCGCCCGTGCGCGTCGTCCTGCGAAGCGGCTCCTACCTCACCCACGACTCGATCCACTACGAGCGCGTCTCGCCCTTCGGCACGCGGATCCCGGGCGACCGCCTGCGGCCGGCGCTCGAGGCCTGGGGAGCGGTGCTCTCGCGGCCGGAGCCCGGCCGGGCGATCGTCGGCTTCGGCAAGCGCGACGTCCCCTACGATCTCGACCTGCCCCTGCCCCAGCTCGTGCGCTCCGCCGCCGGCGAGCTGCGGTCGGTCGACGGCGAGCTCACCGTGACCGAGCTGAACGACCAGCACGCCTTCGTCTCGGTCGCCGACCGCTTCGAGCTTGCTGTCGGCGACCTCGTCGGCTGCGGCATCTCCCACCCGTGCACGGCCTTCGACAAATGGCCGCTGCTCCCGGTCGTGGACGACGACTACACCGTCGTCGACGCCGTCCGGACATACTTCTGACCGAAGCCGGCGCTCTACCGGGCCGTCCACCCGCCGTCGACGAGGATCGTGTCGCCGGTGATGAGCGAGGCGGCCGGCGACGCGAGGAAGACGACGACGCCGGCGACCTCCATCGGCTCGCCGATACGGTGGAGGCCCGCGATCCGCTCGACCACGTCCGCGCGGAATTCCGGCCTCGCGAGCAGCGGCTCGGTGCCCGGCGTGGCGATGAACGTCGGCGCGACGGCGTTGACGTTGATGTTGTGCTTGCCCCACTCGACGGCGAGGCACTTGGTCAGGTGCGAGACGGCGGCCTTGGTCATGCAGTAGACGGATGCCAGCGGCAACGCGACG
>OBLR010000268.1_pt1 | contig 11970 bp, 11 predicted proteins | sample 1519891 | NCBI WGS metagenome assembly OBLR01 (sample SAMEA3113583, study PRJEB22503) | soil metagenome | reverse complement strand
GGTGGGGGATTCTGCCGAGGAGTTTTAAGGCAGCGCTCAGTTCCTCCAGAGAAGGAACAGCTAGTACAAGCAGGCCCATCAGACCTATCTCTCTTTTAGTAGCTTCGCTAGCCATACTGGCGATCACTCTAGGTGTGATAGGCTTAGTGATGCCTGCGGGAAGTGTTCAGGCGACACCTGGGACGGGTACTACCCTTGAGAACCTCGGCCGTGCCACGCTGGGTCCCTTCCGCATCATCCAGGAGTCTGAACCCGATCCGCTATCAACGGATACGACCGACGTGACCATGCATAAGGTTACCATGGACGTCGACGGCAATTCGGGCTGGCACATCCATCCCGGTCTGACGTTCGGCATCATCGCACAAGGACAAGTAGAGTTCACCCGCCTCACCAAGGAAGGTTGCGCGAAGCAGGTCTTTGGTCCCGGGGAGGGCTTCGTCGAGCCCGTCAACGAGGTCCACATCGCCAGGAACGTGGGTGACGAACCACTGGTGATGTACCTCACCCGTCTCAACATCCCGGTGGGGGGAGCGACTACCGACTCCAGCCCCGAGGAGCCCACATGCGATGATTAAATGTAGCATCACGTAGCCAGGGATAGGTCTGACATAACGGTCAAGCAGACTTTACATTTGGACTAATGGAGGCTGCCAAAGCAGCTTGCCGGAATGGCTGAAGGTGGAACGGCTTGCGGAGATGAATTCGGCCTACAAGCCTTACTTCTCAGGTGGTCTGTTAGAGACTAAGCAGTCCAGAGCCACGAGATTCCACCTCGTGGCTCATTTCTACTATCCGTACGAAGCGAGCAACTGCTCAGAGCGGTAGCACGCGCAATCAGGAGAGGCGAGAGACTGGTAAGCCGACGGTGATCCGCAACTTGGGTCGGAGCGAAGCAGAGACCCTTGCCTGCAGGGGGCGGCAGCCCCTTTCCTTGATTAGGATCTCTGTCGTATCAAAAACCACCCTTAAAGAGACTAAAGGAGCAGGTGCCTGAGGCCACTATGAAACTCGGCGCTGTCAGCCAGGACTTGGTATCTAGGGCCTGTTTGCAAACTTTAAAAGGGTAGTTATACTCTCTGCCAAAAGCGGAGGGGGTAGAGGGTATGGGACGAGGTGATCTGACCGATCAGCAGTGGCAACAACTACGGCCCTTATTGCCTCCCCAAAAGCCAACTACTGGACGGCCGGGTAAGGATCATCACACCATCATTAATGGCATTCTCTGGGTGCTGCGAACTGGAGCGCCCTGGCGGGACCTCCCGGAGCGCTACGGGCCCTGGCGCACTGTAGCCAGCCGGTTCTATCGCTGGCGCCAGAATGGTCTGTGGGACCGAGTCTTGATGGCGGTACAGCAGCAGGCCCATGTCCAGGGGAAGGTAAACTGGGAACTCCATTATGTGGATGGCACGATGGTGCGGGCTCATCAGCACGCTGCCGGAGCTAGGGGGAAAACTCGGAAGGAGAGGCTTTAGGCCGCTCTGCCCTAGCTTGGCTTGAGCAAAGGCTGCATCGGGAAGATATCAGTCCGTTCCTGGGCTTCCTACAGTACGACATAGACCCTGCGATCTGTGATGAAAACCGAGTCACGAGGGCCCAGAGAGGAGGTACCAGTAGACCCATCTATTGATGTTGCACCAGTGCCCCCCCTGAATTTTGTCGACATCCCAGCGGCCCTCAATCGTTTAGTGGTGCCTGACAAAGCGCCCCTACTAAAGTTATAGTGGCTCCCATATAAGTCCTCTTTGTAATGTATCCCCAGGACCCCGCGCCTCTAGGTGAAATATGCTGATTGCGACCTGGACTTCTCGTATTAACCAACGTCAACAGAATCGTGGGAGTCATGCAACTCTCGGATCTGCGTGGGAGTGAATTTATTCACTACGGTAACTTGCGCGGTCCTGCGGATTACGGGAGGCGCCATGAGCCGGGCCTGGTGGTCATTATCAGCTTCCACTATGATCCATGCCGTGTGCTCGCCGGCCAGGCACCCCCAGAAGGCATTGGTTAGATAATGTGCTCCGATAGCCACAAAAGCATCTAGTATCCGAAAGCATTCCTTCGGCGAAGGATCGTGAGAATGCTGAATTATGTACTGCGGCATGGTATCTCCTTGTTTGATTGCACCCGGCGAATGGCCCCACTATCTTGCCAACGGCCTCGGCCGGATCGGCGAGGTGGTACCCCCCCGTCGACGTAGTCCAGGAAATTGACCGCCTGCCTGGCTATCCTGCAAATTCTCTCAGTTAGGCTATCGGGTCTATTCCTAGCGCCACCCGGCCGCTGAAAACATACTGCTGGTGCTCCTGAAAGGGATGGAAGCGCGCTCCCTGAATATCTCGGAAGGCCCGCTCCAGGCCAACACTTCGAAAGAAGGAAGCTCCTCCTAACACTATCATGGCCTTCTCCACTGCCTTAATGGAGTTCTTCACCGCTATGGTCTTGTACTGGTATACCTGATTGGATAGGTGAATGCTGGGTTTGTAGTCCTCGGCCGCAATCTCCATCATGCGCTCCAGCGCCAGTTGTGCGCCAGTGAGTTGGGTATCCATCTCCCCGATAAGATACTGCACACCAGGATCCTGCTGCTTCTTGACGCTGCCAGACACGGCCAGGTCCCGAGCGCCCTCGGCAACACCGACGTATGCGGACATTACCAAAGGCCATACCAGGGGTGAGATTACGTCGAAGAAGGGGTGCCATTTGCCCTGCGGACGTCGTAGCGAGACACCGGCTTCCGGCACAAAGATGTCCTCCAACACCACGCTGTTGGATCCAGTGCCCCGCATACCCATAGTGTTCCAGTCCTCCAGGATGGTTACACCGTCGCCTTTCATGTTCACTGCCACGTGAAGCACCACCGGTCCGCCCTCAGGATCGTCATACACTGCCGTGGTCAGCAACAGATTCCCACCGGGAGACCCACTGCTGAAGACTTTGCGTCCGCTGATGCTGTAACCTCCCTCTACCTTCACCGCAGTTCCCGAACCTTCCAGCCAGTCTGAGCCGCCAGTGCTAACCAGCACCAGTTCTTCGGCAGCGATCTTACGCAGCACCGGCTCGCTGGGGGGAGTAAGCTGGTGCTGATGTCGCCAGACCAGGGCAGCCAACAAGTGAGAGTGCATGGAGAAGGCCAGGGCGGTGGAGCCATCGTATCGGGCTAGTTCCCGAATCATTCCGCAGATCTCCGTGTGGCTGGCTCCCCCTCCACCCAGCTCGGTAGGAACCGCAGCGGAGAAGAGCTTGTGCCGTCGCAACAGCTCGTAGTTCTCAGCTACAAAAGAACCTTCGGCGTCGTGGATGGCGGCCCGGGAGGCAAAGCCGGGGCCCAGCTCCCGTATAATGCTAATGTATTTGTTTTCCATTTCCTGAGTTTCAGCAGCATTATTTGCAATAGTGACCATTTTTTATTCTCCTTTGTTGAATTATTGAATCTTGGTCCATCCAGTCCTCATGTCAGCATGGTCGTATGCTACGTGAGCCGAATAATTCCAACATCCAAGCAATTGACTAATTTATTGGGGCAAAGAAAATTGTGGGCAGAGTTGTCAATAGTCGGAATTGACTATCTCTCAGCATACGTGACACAACGGTAGTTACCCCTGACTAGCGGGCATAGCAACCCACGATAGAAGCACCCGATGGTAAAGGTGAAGATTCCGAGTGAGAAGAACTAAGACTCGGTGAGGTTGTAGCGAAGGGCATAGGCTGCCGCCTCGGTGCGATTGGCGGTGTCCGTCTTAGTGAGTATGCTCCTGACGTGGTTGGCCACGGTGTTCAGGCTGATGAAGAGTTCCTGGGCGATTTCCCGGTTGCTGCGCCCGGCAGCGATCAAGCGTAGTACTTCCACTTCTCGCTGGCTCAGTCCCGCGGGATAGGCGGGGGATGATGCTGGTGTTGACGAGAGGGACTCCAGCCGTCCCAGCACGCGTTCCACGAGGGGCGGCATAGCCAGCTCGGTGGCTATATCTTGCGCTTCTTCCAGCAGAGATCGAGCCTGGGGCTTATCTCCCGCCCCGTTGCGCTGGATTAGCGCGTCGGCAAAATCGTAGCAGACCCAACCTAGCTCGGGGCGGTACCCGGACTGATGGCAGAAAGTCCGGGCATTCTCAAAATGGGCCACTGCCCGATCCAGGTCACCTATGGTTTGGGATAGAATCCCCAACACCCGGTCCATGGACAACATACTGAACATCTGGACGGAACCCTGAAAGTGCATTAGATATACGTACTGCTCGCTGGCCAGACTGGCGTCTCTTGTCTGTTCCGCTATCAGGGCGAGTCCAGCCCGAGTCGACCATTCTACATTGGTTATTTTGGTCTGGGCAGCCAGGGTAACCTCAGCGGCGGAGCGGGCAACTTCCAAAAATCTAGTGTTGCCCGAAATGCGGCACAGTAACGGCAATATCATGGCAGTAAAGCCGTGCTCCAGGGTTGGCCCCGGCGGAGTCTGGCGCATCACATCAATCAGCCGTTTCGCGTAAACCTCTCCAGTAGAGAAGTTCCCCATCTGGTATTCCATCAATGCTCGGGTGCACAAGCTGCGGCACTCGCTGGGCGATAGCACCAGGCCGCGGTCGCTGTAGGACTGGGCGGTGCTCCATTCACCAGCCAGATGAGCGCAATCTTCGTAGCTCCGCAGGGCCAAGGTAAGCCAGAACCGGTCCCGCAGCCGCTCCGCCAGAGCGAGTAGAGTTGGGGCTTGGAAGTTCATCCCCTCTAGGTTCCCCAGGGCCAGATAAGCCAGAAACTGGGAATAGCGGGCGATGGCTTCGGACTCTGGCTCATCTATATTCTCCACCAGTTCCAGGGCTCGATGGCTCTTCGCCAGACTATCCTGAAATGCGGTGTAGAGCATGTCCACGTTAGCAGTCTGCGCCAGAGTCTTCACTTCCAGGCTAGCATCCCTTTCCCGACGGGCGATGGCCAGCGCCCGTTCAAAGCACTGCTGAGCGCGTTGATAGTCGCCCTCCTCAGTAGCCAGGACCCAGGCGTAACGGGAAAGCAGCCGTCCCGCTGCTAGGGAGTCCGCAGACACCTGGGACAAGGCAAACTCGATAAGCCAGGTGTTACCAGTGCTCTGACCAAACAGAGGATAGAAGGGATGTTCGGCAATCTTTGTGACCTGTTCCACGTCCCCCACCTTAGCGAAGTAGTCCGCCGCCAAGCTCAATGTAGCCACTACCTCGGGTATCCGGTGTCTTTCCAGAATGGCTGCCTGTGCCCGCCCCAATCCGGAGAGGCTGGCGGCACTCTCGTAATCCATCGGTTTGCCCTCTTTGGCCGATAAGGCTCTTTGGAAGTGCTCCACAGCTTCTTGATGGGCGTAGGCTGCCAGCGCCTGTTCCCCGGCCAGAAGGCTGTACTGCACCATCTTCTGCTCCCCCAATACACCTTGGGCCTCGTTAAAGTGGAATGCCAGCTCAGTGGCATGCAAAGAAGCGCTATGACCGTAACGTTCCTCCAAAGTCTCACCCACCCTGGCATGCAACCGCGCTCGGCGGCTGGAAGACAGCTCCTCAGCAAGAGTGTCCTTGATCAGGGCATGGCTGAACTGGTACCGCTCCCCTGCCCCCGGTATTTCCTCAATAAGACGAGCTTCCAATGCTTCGTCGATTACCTGCAACAACTGGTCCTCACTGGTTCCTACGTTAACCGCCGCCAAGAGTTGGAAATCAAACTCCCGGCCAATGACCGACGCGGTGGCCAGACTCTGGTGGCATACCTCGGACAGGCGGGTCAACCGGCGTCCAATGGTCTCGCGCACTCCTTCAGGAATTCTAAGAGATTGCACCCGGTCTTCCAGGAGATTCTCCCGGACCAGCATTCGACTGACTTCCCCAACGAACAGAGGATTTCCTTCGGTCCTCATGTGGATGACTTCTACCAACCGGGAAGAAGGACTGACCCCGGTGGCTAGGGTCAATAGTTCTCCCACCTCGGGCTGGCTCAGGCCCTGGAGCGGGATACGTCGGAAAGATGGTTGGCGAAGGATTTTGCCGAGGGTCTCGGACAGTGGGTCACCCCGCATCACTTCGATGTGCCTATAGGTGCCGACAATGAGCACCGGGGACTGCGTTAGTTCTTGGGACAAAAACTCCAGCAACATCAGACTCGGACGATCTGCCCAGTGTAGATCGTCCAAGATGAGCATTAGGGGTTGGGACTGGGCTATATTCCTGAAGAAGTGGGTGATGGAGCCGAAGAGGCGAAAGCGGGCCTGTTCCAGCTCCAGAGACGGGGGAGGGTCAATGTGAGGTAGCTTCTCGCGGACCTCTGGGAGAATCTCGCCAATATCAGCAGCACCGGCCCCCATTTGATCTGCCAAGCGGTCCGGGTCGGTCTGTTGCAGGAAGGCTCGTAGCAATTGTATCCAGGGCCAGTATGGGGGAGCTCCCTCACCGTCGTAGCAGCGACCCCAGATAGATAGTACGCCCAGTTCCGTCGCGTGCTTGGCCAACTCCTGAATGGTTCGAGTCTTGCCAATCCCCGGCTCGCCCATGAGCAGGACCAGCCTCACCTGCCCAGAAATTGTATCCTTCAGCGCTTGCCTTAGCTCCCCCATCTCCCTCTGTCTGCCAACAAAGTCGCTGGAGATAGCTATCTTGCTTGGTGAAGGAGATGATAATTCGGATGCTTGGACCAAACCGGCGGTGCAGGCCATACAGAAACTGGCTACTGACGGGTTTTCTCTTCCGCAGGTAGGGCAGTTCATTTGTCGCCTCGAATTGGCTCTAGGTGTAGAGGAAACCCTGGATATTATACCTTTAACGAGTCAGAGATGGGCCATATGGGAAGGATCGAAATCCGTCACCCCAATACCAGCCAAAGGGACGATCTGCGTACCAAACAGCTACTTATCCTGATTGTGACCCTGCTGTTACCATGAAGCTATCCCAAAAATCGGTTAGTAGAAGGTTTCGTGGTTCGACAAGCTCACCACGAACGGGTTAGTTCCGTTCGCCCTGAGCCTGTCGAAGGGCGGGACTAGACCAGGTTTGAATTTTGGGACTGGTTCATTGATGACATCCTGGAAGAGCTTGGGATGCGGACCTATTTTGCCGATCCCTACTGCTCCCGGCAGCGGAGTACCAATGAATCCACGAGTGGTTGCCCACCTCAACAGCACGCCTCGCGAGGTACTGGGCTACCAGACATCCCTAGAAGTTTTTACAGCTCCTATTACAGAAAATGTTCTGATTAACTCTTGAATTTAGGTCTCGTGTTGTCTCAAAAACGTTCCTTTTTGATACGATACTCCTCCCGGGATATGCTCAACCCACCCATCAGTAAGACGTTGGTCAAGAGACTCCCTAATAACTCACCTGCTGAACTCCAACCTTCTCCAATACTCCCATAATCTCCTGGTCTCACTTGCCCCAGCTAAAATCCTTGGCCCGCTCCAACCTGCCACAAAATAGCTCTGGAACGCCGGAGCCAAGGTTCACTTCAAAGTTATGGTAGCCTTGATCAAATTGAATTGGTCATGATACTCATCAACGCACCTTTCCCCTTCTGGAGAGCTATGACAGCTAAACACCATCCAGAGAGTCAGCCCATCCTCGCTCATCCACTTCCCCGGGAAATAGTACCCTAGGGCCTCTCCTGTGCCCGCACCAATCCAATCATCATAATAAGCCACGGTCGTCCAGGGACCCCAGGGATGCGGGGCATCAAACACCCCAAGCTGTCCGGCTCCGGCGGTTATGGACTGGCTGGGCGGACGGTGGGGCACGGTGAGCAAATACCGGTCAAGGCCGGGCACGTAACTCACTGAGGCCTGGGATGTATTCCCTACTCCATTGGGGTCAGTGAAAACTGGTTGGCGTTGGTCGACCTCGGGCGACCAGGTTGGGTTGCCTTGCTCATCCAGACCGGTGAAAAACTCGTAGGCATCTCGGTCTTTAATTTCGTCCTTGGGCACTCGCATCAGGTATATATTGTTCTCCGGCCCCTGGGTAAAGATCCATTTCGCCCCGTAGCTGTAAACATACTCATCTTGGGCTGCTGAGTTATCTTTCCCAGCGTTCAGAAACTTGCCCGGGAAAAAGTCCCCCGACTTTGGAAATACCCAGTCAGAAAGCTCCCAGGTCTTCCCGAAGTCATCAGACCAGGCCAGTTGAAAGTCGGGTGGTTCGTCATTCTGCGTGTTGAGCCAGACGTACAAGGTCCCGTCTACCGATATTATGGCCGAGGGTTTGCCCCTTTCAATAGAGGATAGACTCAAGGCGTTTTTGCCTCCATTCACGTTCACCCCCACCAACTCCTCTGGTTCTCCTTCGATTCGGCCAAAGCCGATGCTCACTCGGCCGTCAGAGTTGGTGCCGTCAAACCCGCCGCCGTCTCCCCATCCGGTATACAGGTTGCCATCAGCGCCCCAGGTTACCGACCAGATATCGCTGCCGGGAGCGGCAGTGGTAAGTGTATCCACATCCCAGGTGATGTCTTCAATTACTGGACTGAAGGGATAAGGAGGTGTTGCTCCTTCTGGTTCTTCAGAGGGTACCTGGGTAGGGATGAGTTCAGGCGTGGAAGTGGGACTGGGAGTAGGCGTAGGTTCAGATGTAGACGTAGGACTGGGGGTGGGAGTTACCGTGGTAGGGGTAGGCTCAGGAGAGATAGGTTCAGGCGTAGAAGTGGGACTGAGGGTGGGAGCCAGGCTAGGGCTAGGAGTGAGGGTAGCCTCATCGCCGCAAGCTACGACCAGGAGAACCAGTAAAACAAAGGATGTCCCTAACGGGAAAAATCTAATCAATCTAGTCTGGGCCATTATGCTACCTCGGTCATTGAGGACTCATACAATAGATACGTCCGGTCATAGCGAATGGGTGTTATACAATTGGAGTCTGAGCTAGCTGTAGAATGGACAAGCCTCTTGCACTTAGCGCAGGGCCAGCCCTAGATGGGATTTCCCGAATTAGACCTGATTTCTCTGAACATGTGACCCTCTGGAATGCCTTGAACTATGAAATGGTCTCCTGGAGAGAGTCAACTGCCATAAGATTCGCTCAGTGGCTCCCAGGGGGCAGTCCATTTGCCTTCGATAGCCATGTAACATCCTCTTGCTTTAAGGCACGGTTCTTTCAGCTAGGTCTCATAAGTGGCCGCCGGTACCTGCTTATTGAGTCTCTTTAAGGGCCCTTTTTGAGACCGAAAATAGCTCAGTGTAGAGCTACCTAGTGAGGCTTGTGCCGCTGTGGCCTTATTAAATGAGGAGCTGCACCTTCAGTCAAGTAGTACTGGCAAATATGCTCTCCATCAGGCTCCAAGCTTTCCACCTTCCCAGAAGCGACGTCCAGCTGATCTTTGGCTTCCTCGTGTTGGTACCACATGACCATCAGGATTCCAGCGGCAATGATGCTCATCATGTCGCCTAGAACCCACAGGAGCAGGCCTCCAAGCTGCTGGTCGGTCATCAACGACAGGTTGAATGGCTGCTCCACCTCGGCGTAGGCCTCGTAAAGCAGGCTGCCGCTGAAGGTTATGACCGCCCCCAGCAAGGTGTTAGGTATGATAATCAGCCCCAGGAACAGCACCCGGAGCCCGTAATGTAACCTCGCCCGGCCCGGCCTCCGGCCTGGGGTCAATAAACAGCCACCAGAAGCGTAACCCCGTGACCAACATCGAGAAGTGCATCACTTCATGCACCTCGCTGTTACGTAGAGCTAGGTTATGCAGAGAAGGAGTCTGCCAGAGGAACAGAGTTCCCATGAACAGCAGGATAACCAAGGCTGGGTGGGTCAGGATATGATACACACTACGGACGGTGGCGCTCCTGACTATGGGGCGCACCACTCCCTGGAGCATCCAAGGTGGCATGCCTCGCAGGATGGGAGTCAGCGGCAAGCCCAGCAAGATGAGGATGGGGGCAATCATTCGCAGCAGCATGTGCTGCACCTGGTGGATAGAGAATAGGTGGTCAGCCAGGGGGTCTATTGGCGATTGGAGTGCCAGGAAAATGGCAAACAACCCGGAGAAGAAGGATACCTTCTGCCAGAAGCCAATGTGGTGGCTGGGATTATGCCACCGCTCCATCCCGGTTAGGTAAAGATAGGCGGCTACTAGCAGCAACAGGGTTGGGATGGGGCTGGTGTTCCAGGCGGTCAGCGGGTTCTGGCCTCGGTTTAGGCCCTCGTGGGCGTAGGCCGGTTCCACTCCGACCAACAACGGTAAACCCACCAGGACGGCCAGACCTCCCACCATTATCCATAGACCAGCCTTCATGTCATGCCCCCGTACTGCCTTTTGGTAATTTCCTGGTAGCTCATGCTGATAACTATTTTAACCCGGGCGTTCCAGGTCAGTCATCTACTGAGCCTCAAGGCTCAGTTGCAGTACATTGCAAAATAGGGGAGCAAAAAGGGTCCTTTTTGAGACTAATGCAATTGAGTTTGGTGATACTCTGGATCCTCTCCTTATACTTATACCTTGCTAGCTACCGCAGCTGCCTTGCGAGGCTCTTGGCATTGAACTGCATCCCCTGAGGTGATAACGGATACATTCAGTCATCCGCCCCAGCTTCCAGTCCTCCGGCAGGCATCTTCCTGCTCCTAAGTAGCGCCCCGATGGCTAGCATGGCGACCAATAAGCCTGCCAGGGTGATGACCAGCATGTCAATGTAGGAGGGCAGGGCGAAGCCTAAAGCCTTGGACAGAGACTGTGACACTGTTTTTACATTCAGGATCACTAGCAGAAGGCCTACTGCCACACCCATGAGTACTGGAGAGACTCGACTAGAGGTGTATGCAGCTACCGGAGCTATCAGCATTCCCCCCACCATCAAGGGGAGGGTGATATGCCACAGGAAATTTTGGAAACCTAAGGTCAGGCCAAAAGTTAGGACAATGGCCGTAGTTACGAAGAACTCCGCCACGTTGACCGAGCCTATAATGTACCTGGGCGTGGTCTGGTTGCTGGTGACCAAAGTGGCGGTGGCAACGGGTCCCCAGCCACCCCCACCAATGGCGTCCAGGGTGCCTCCGACAAAGCCTAAAGGCAGAAGCAACCTCTTCGAGAACCGGCCAGCATGGTATCTCCCTATCTTACGCTGTAGAGATCTGAGGAGAACGCCTACTCCTAACAGGAGCAAGAGCGCCCCTACAATGGGTTTCATGTTAATGCTTGAGACTAGGGAAGCCAGGGCATATGCTCCAAAGATGCCTCCAGCCATGCCAGATGTAGCCAAAGGAAGGACTATTCCCTTATCTACATTACCAAACCTAACATGTGAAGCACCTGATACAAGGGAGGTGAAAATCTCAGCAGTATGTACTGACGCGGAGACCAAAGCTGGAAGAAGCCCTGCTGCAATAAGAACTGAAGAGGCTGTGGTACCATAGCCCATTCCCAAAGCGCCGTCTACGAACTGGGCAAAAGCACCCGTGGCCACGATGAGGAAAAGCTTTACCATGGGCTAACTCCTTCTACCCAGGGGATTATGTCCTCAGCTTCCCGGTCTTCAAACTGCCTCATTGCTCTGGTAGCCATGCGCCCAATTCCAGTGTTAGGCAGATCATTCCGTTACCTCCATTGTTGTTGAGGTTGGTAAATAGAAAGGCCCCTCGAGGCACTTTGCACTCGAGGGGCCAGAACTGCTACTTTGGGAAATGGTCTTCTACACCTGCACACGAGCAGGCACACAGGATCTAGGACCAGATCTGGTCCCCCAATGAGAACAGATACAGGTGCAGATGTATGTCTTTGGTGCATCTTTCGTAATCATAAGGCCGATAATGTAACAAGGGCTCGTATTAGTCAATGGTGCAGGTGAACTCACATTGCATCAAGGCCGCCTCAGACTTCTGAGGAAAGGATGAACCATCCCAAAACTGAGATGGACTCCATCATTTTCATCCTGTGCCGGCAGGTCTCTCTATAGGGGACTTAGGCAAGAGGAGGGTTGTCTCAAAAAGGAACCTTTTTGATACAAACTGAGCGGAGGCGGAGATTGTATATTTCTGATCAAAGGAC
>OBLR010000267.1_pt1 | contig 11975 bp, 11 predicted proteins | sample 1519891 | NCBI WGS metagenome assembly OBLR01 (sample SAMEA3113583, study PRJEB22503) | soil metagenome | reverse complement strand
CCGAGGCCGTGGCGCGCCTGGGGGCCTCGCCGCTCGACGAGGACGCCGTGGAGCGGCTCGAGCCGGAGCTGCTACGCCTGCTCGAGCCGGCCGGCCGCGCCACCCGCGCGCACGACGACCCCGACCCTCGCCGCCGCGCGATGCGACGCATCCTCCAGCGCCTCGACGGCATGGGCAAGTGGGGCGGGTACCACACGGCCTTCGACCACCTGGCGCGCGGCTTCGCCGGCAACGACCGGGCGCTCGCCTTCGAGGTGGGGGAGGAGCTCGTCGACGCGGGCCTCCTGTCCGAGAAGCCGAGCGTGGGGCAGCGCCACGTGTCCCTCAACCCGCGGAAGGCGGGCGAGATCCGGACGCTGATCGACGAGGGCGCGCTGCCGCCCGGCCTCAGCGCCCGCTGACCGGCAGGCCTTGGATAGCGGCGCGAGCTCGCGCTGCTCGACACGCTGTCGGGGCCGACTATGTGGGCCGCGTCCTGCCGGAGAGCACGGACGCGATCGTGAGCGGCCCTCCCGCGTGATCGAGCCGGTCGACTATTTCACAGGCTGCGCAGGAACTCGTAGCCGATCCTGGCGGTGGTCAGGGGGTGCACTTGGGAGTCGCGCTCCACGACGAAACGCTTGTTGCGCGTCTTGCCCGCCGTGGCGATCATCTCCTCGAGCGGCACCACGCCCTGGCCGGGGTCGGCGAAGATGTCGCAGCCGCAGGTCGGCGAGGCCTCCGGCGACTGGTCCTTGACGTGGAAGCTGATGAACCGTTGCGGCATCGCGGTCAGCAGCTGGCGCCAGGGGCCGCCGCCGAAGTTGATCCACATGAAGTCCATCTGGAAGAACACGAGCTTCGGATCGGTCTCCTCGAGCAGCACCGTGTAGACGGGCCGGCCGTCGGCGCGCCGGTTCGTGAACTCGAAGTCGTGGTTGTGGTAGAAGAACCGCAGCTCGTACTCGCGCGCGATCGCCGCCGCCCGGTTGAGTTGCCCGGCGACGACCCCGAAGAAGTCCTCCGTGTACGGGCCGGGGAACCACGCGAAGCCGGTCTGCGCCTGGCCGAGTGTCACCGCCCGCTCCAGCTGCGCGCGGTAGCTCGCCTCGTCGAAGTTGTTGACGTCCCAGCCGTCGTGGCCCGAGTAGGCGCGGATCCCGACCTCGTCGAGGAGCGCGCGCAGGCTTGCGGCCGTGTGGCCGGGGGGGATGCCCGCCAGCTCAATCTGGCGATAGCCGATGTCGTAAAGGGCGCGCAGCGTGCCCGCGGGGTCGGCAGCGAACATGTCGCGCAGCGACCACATCTGAATCGAGATGTGGCCCTTCGGCACTCCGCCGCCCGCCGCCGCGCCGGGAGCCCAGCCTGCCGCGGTCGCGAGCGCCGCCGCGCCCCCCGCAGTCGCGCCGAGGAACCGCCGCCGGCTCAACCGGAACTCGCTCATGAACCACCTCCAGCCGTTCGGAGCTCGTGCGAGGGCAAACCTACCAGTGCGAGCGCGATGACGTCCGGCAGAAGCAAGAGCACGACACCACGACCGGGCCTGCGATAGAACATGCGCCGGTAACTGAACCCGAGGGGGGAGTTCCATGGGGTACGGCGCCAAACTAGCGTGCCTCGCAGTGGTTTCCGGCGCGTTGCTCGTGCTGCCGTCAGCCGCCGCGGCGCAGGGCGGGCCACCACCGGACACGGAGTTCGAGAAGGTCACGCTCAACGACTTGCCGGGCGAGCCGATGGACGTCGCGGTGCTGCCCGACGGCCGCGTGCTTCATACGACGCGCCCCGGGACCGCGTGGCTGCATGACCCGAAGACCGGGCTCAACACGGTCGCGGCGGAGTTCGACGTGTACAGGCATGACGAGGAGGGTCTGCAGAGCATCGCGCTCGACCCGAACTTCAAGCAGAACCGGTGGGTGTACGTCTACTACTCGCCGCCCGGGAACACCCCGGTCGACGACCCGGTGACGCCCGTCAACGAGGGCGACGCGCCGTTCTTCGGCACCCAGGCCGACTGGGAGCGCTTCAAAGGCGTGATCCGTCTGTCGCGCTTCAAGTGGACTGGCAACCGGATCGACCTCGGCAGCGAGCAGCAGATCATGGACGTGCCGGTCGACCGCGGCATCTGCTGCCACGTCGGCGGCGACATCGTGTTCGACAGCGCCGGCAACCTGATCCTGTCGACGGGCGACGACACCAACCCGTTCCAGTCGGACGGCTACACGCCGATCGACGAGCGGGATGGCCGCAACCCGGCGTTCGACGGCCAGCGCACCTCAGCGAACACGAACGACCTGCGCGGCAAGATCCTGCGGATCCGGCCGAAGACCGGGGGCGGCTACACGATCCCGGCGGGCAACATGTTCCCGGGCACCCCGCTGACCCGCCCGGAGATCTACGCGATGGGCCTTCGCAACCCCTTCCGGATCGAGATCAACCGCGAGACCGACGAGATCTACGTGGCCGACTACTCGCCGGACAACCGCAACGCGAACCCGCTGCGCGGCCCGGCCGGCCACGGCAAGTGGCTGATCCTCCGCGGGCCGGCGAACTACGGCTGGCCCTACTGCGCGACCGCCGAGCTGCCCTACGTCGACTACGACTTCGCCACCGGCCAGTCGGGCGCCCCGTTCAACTGCGACGCGCCCGTCAACGAGTCGCCGCACAACACCGGCCTGCGTGAGCTGCCCCCGGTGACGCAACCCGAGGTCTGGTACTCGTATGGCCGGTCCACCCAGTTCCCGGAGCTGGGCCAGACGCCGCCCGGCGGCATCGGCCCGATGGCGGGCCCTGCGTACGACCTCGACGCGGTCACGGCCGGCGACGACGGTGACGACGGCGGCTGGCGCAACACCGGCGCGTGGCCGGCGTACTTCGACGGCGTGCCGCTCTTCTACGAGTGGACGCGCGACTACATCAAGGAGTTCCGGCTCGACGCAGCCGGCAACTTGGCGGAGATCAGGCCGGCCACGGGGTCGCTGCTCGGGACGCTCGGTCCCTCGCGTGGTGACCAGGCGACGCTCGACAACGGGATGGACCTGGAGTTCGGGCCGCAGGGCGCTCTGTACACGCTCGAGTACGGCGACGGGTTCTTCAGCGAGAACGCCGACGCGCAGCTCGCCCGCATCGACTACATCGGACCGGGCGGCAACCACGCGCCGCGCGTGCGGGTGTCGGCCAACCCGACCAGGGGCCAGGCGCCGCTTACCGTGGCGTTCTCCAGCGCGGGCACCACCGATCCCGACGGCGACGAGCTGCAATACCGGTGGGACTTCGACGCCAACGGCCGGGTCGACTCCAAGGAGCCGAACCCGACGTTCACGTACCGGAGAGACGGCGTGTACCTGGCACACCTCAACGTGATCGACGAGCATGGCCGCCGCGCGTCGAACTACGTCAGGATCCTCGTCGGCAACCAGGAGCCCGACGTCGAGTTCGTCCGGCCGGTGGCGAACCAGCCGTTCCGCTTCGGCGACGCGGTGCAGTTCGAGGTCACGGTCGCGGACGAGGCCGCGGTCGACTGCGGCCGCGTGCGGGTCCACTACATCCTGGGTCACGACACGCACGGCCACCCGCTGTCGACGACAGCGGGCTGCTCGGGCACGATCCAGACGACGGCCGCCGGCCACGACCCGGCGACCGACAACATCACCGCCGTGTTCGTGGCCGAGTACACGGATCCCGGCGGCCTGACCGGCAGCGACCAAGTCGTCCTGCGGCAGAACCGGTAAGCGGACGCTTCGGAGCCTCGGCCCCGCCGCCGGGCGGAGCCGAGGCTCCCGGTCGCACGCGGGCCACGCGAGGGACGTGCGCTCGGGCGTCAACGGCTAGCGCGATTCGCAATCTGGCCGGTGCGCTCGAGCCGCTTGACCGGCCCACGCCAGGGTGTGCAATAGTGGCTCGCCCGGCGTCAGCTTGCAGAGAGAGGAGCGCGGCATGCGCAAGCTCTTGGTGGTTACGGCAATGCTCTTCTGCGCCAGCTTGTTCGCGACAGCGGCAAGCCTGGGTGGTCGCGACGGCGACGACGACTCGCGTGACGGCAAGGGGCAGAGTCTTCAAGCGCTCGTCTATCACGAGACGACCGGCTTTCGACATCCTTCGATCCCGTACGCCATCGACCAGCTGACGCTGTGGGGCGCGGCGAACGGCTTCGAGGTGACGGCCGATCAGACGTCGGCGCAGTTCACCGATCGAGGGCTGCGGAAGTACGACGTCGTCGTGTGGCTGAGCACGGTGGGTGGCGTCCGCGGTGACGCGCCGCTTCTCACGCCGGCCGAATGGGCGGCGTTCGAGCGTTACATCCGCCGTGGCGGCGGCTACGCGGGCATCCACGCCGCGTCAGACTGCTGCAATGAGTCGACCTGGTACGGCGAGCTGCTCGGCAACCAGGCGCGCTTCGACAGCCATCCCGGCGGCGTCGGCGGCTCGCCCGGCTGCATCGGAAGCCGGCCACGGGAACCCAACCGCGTCGGCCAGACCGGATCCTGCTTCCAGGCGGTGGTGGTCACCGAGGACGGCAACCATCCGTCGACCCGGCACCTCCCGACACGCTGGAACATCTCCGACGAGCTCTACAACTTCAAGGCTAACCCGCGGAGCACCGTCCACGTGTTGCAGACGCTCGACGAGAGCTCCTACAACTTCCAGCCGCATCCATTCATCCGCAACTGGGGCAACCTGATGGGAGCCGACCATCCGATCACGTGGTGCCAGATCTACGAGGGCGCGCGCGTCTGGTACACGGGACTCGGCCACGACGCGGTCATCTTCGCCGAGCACGACTCGATGACCATGATCACGCGTGGGATCCTCTGGTCGGCCGGAACGGGAAGCTCGAGTGGGTGTCGCGACGAGGGCTGAGACCCGCTAGGCGATAGCTTCGACCGAGAGGCGCAGCGACTGCGAAACCTGTCCCGCCGCACGCTGCTGATCCTCAACGTCGTGCTCGCGTCGCTGTCGGTGGCGCTGCTCGGCGTCGCGTTCGCCATGAGAGACGACGACGACGATGACCAAGCGCCCGTTCGTGCTCCGCGGGCGCCCGCGGACCAGCGGCCGCCACCTCCGCTCGTGACGAAGATCCGCCGGCACAGCCCGGTCGGCCGCTTCGAACCGGCAACGTGCCGCGAGCGGCCGTACTCGGTGCAGAACCCGACGCGCTGGTTCCATCCGACGGAGAATTTCTATCCGCCGGGCAGGGACGTTCCGACGCGCGCGGACCTGGACCACCTGGCGAACAACGACGGGGCGGTCGTCGTGACCTACCGCGAGGACGCCTCGCCGGCGGCGCGGGACGCGCTGGAGCGCTGGGCGGCCACCGGCATCGGCGTGGTGGTCGCCCCGGCGAGCTCGAGCCGCTCACACCAACTGGTGGCCTACACGTCTGACCGGCGACTTCGGTGCGACGGCGTCGACCTCGACCAGCTCACCAGCTTCACCGACCGCCACTTCAGCAAGCCCATTCCATACACCCCGCACGGCAACCGCTCCGATTAGCCGGGCGAGCGGCCTCGGGCTCAGCCGTGGTGGTCGTTGGCCCCGCATGCCGAGTACGCGAACCCGGGACTGAGCAGAACGACGAGCAGTATCTACGGCGCCGTGAAGGGACTCGTTCGCCACCGATTCCCGGGGACCTTCCTGACACAGGGAGGCCGCCGGCCTCAGCGCTCGGTGACCAGCAGGCGCCCGTCGGGGCCCACGCTCAGCGCCCGCCGCCCGGCTATCAGCTCCGCCAGCTCCTCGCCGACCAGCTCGCGGCGCCAGCCCTGGGTCACGCGGATGCGGTCGCCGTACTCGCCGCGGCGGAGCGCCGACACCAGCGCGGCCAACTCCGCCTGGGTCGCGATCAGCTCCACCGCCACGCCCTCCTCCATCGAGCGCTGCCGCACCAGCGCCTGGGCCAGCGAGACCAGCGGCGCGTCGGCCGTCTCGCGCGACGGCGGCTGGGCCGGGGGCGGGGGCGGCTCGCGCCTGCGGCCGCGCTCGATCGCCTCGAGGAGCTTGTCCCCGCGACGGTGGAGCGTCTGCGCGGGCAGCCCGCGGATGTGCTCGAGGCCCTCCCGGTCGCGTGGGGCGCGGCGGGCGAGCTCGATCAGCGCCTGGTCGGGGAGCACGTAGCCGGCGGGGCGGTCCATCGAGCCCGCCACGTGCTCCCGCCACTCCACGAGCTCCCGCGCCACCGCGCGGCCGCGCTCGTTCAGGCGGCCGAGCCGCGGCAGCCGCTCGTAGATCCGCTCGGGCACCCGCTCGTCGGTCGATGCCTCCAGCGCCAGGCACTCCTCCCGCGCCCACTCGAACCGCCCGCGCTGGCGCAGGCGCCGCTCGATCTCCTCGCCGAGCGCCAGCAGCAGCCGCGCGTCGTCGGCCGCGTACTCGAGCTGCTGGGCGGTGAGCGGGCGGCGGTCCCACTTGGTGAACCCCTCCGACCCCTTGAGGCGCACCCCGAGCACCTTCCGGACCAGCGACTCGTAGCCCTCCTGGTTGCCGAACCCGAGGAACCCCGCCGCCAGCTGGGTGTCGAACACGCCGCGGACCTCTGTCGACCAGACCCGGCGCAGGATGGCGATGTCCTGGCGGCCGGCGTGCACCACGACCTCGACATCGGGATCGGCCAGCACCCGCGCGAGCGGAGCCGGATCCGGCGGGTCGTCGGCGAGCGGGTCGACCACGTCGGTGCGCACGCCGTCCGGCGCGCTCGGGTCGGGCACCGCCACCTGGGCCAGGCACAGGAGAGCCTGGTAGCGGCGTTCCGACACGAACTCCGTGTCGATCGCGATGCGTCCCTGTGCGGCGGCCCTCTCTGCCAGCGCGGCGGTCACAAAGCAGCCACCATACTCAGGACGCATGTCCATCCTCGCAACAGCGCTCGCCGTGGCGGGCGGGCTGGTGGCCCCGCCGGCCGTCCCGCCGGCCGCCCCCGCCGCAGCCCCGGCCCCCCGTACCGCCGCCCAGAGCGAAATCGTGATCGGCCGTTCGGCGCAGGGGCGTCCGATCAGGGCCGTGCGGATCGGCTCGCCTTCCGCGCGCGTGAAGGTGCTGGTCGTCGGTACGGTCCACGGCAACGAGCCGGCCGGCAGGGCGGTGGTGGACCGCCTGCGCCGGGCCCGGCCGCCGCGCGGAACCGCGCTGTGGCTGATCGAGGACGCCAACCCCGACGGCTCCGCCGCCGGCACCCGGCAGAACTCGGCCGGCGTGGACCTGAACCGGAACTTCCCCTACCGCTGGCGCCACCAGGACGGCGTCTACGAGTCGGGACAGGGGCCCGCCTCCGAGCCGGAGACCCAGGTGATCCAGCGCTTCGTCGAGCGTCACCGGCCGCGCATCACGCTTTGGTACCACCAGGCGCTCCGCATGGTCGTGAAGAGCACCGGCGACCCCAAGCTCGAGCGGCTCTACTCGCGCCGCTCCGGGCTGCCGCGCAAGCGGCTCCCGCGCTACCACGGCACGGCGGTGTCGTGGCAGAACACGACCTTCCGCGGCGACACCGCGTTCGTCGTGGAGCTGCCCGGCGGGCCGCTGCCCGCCGCCGGGGTGCGCCGCCATGCGCGGGCGGTGCTGTCGCTGGCCGGCGCGGTCGCGCCGCCGCGGGTGGTTTCGAAGCCGATCCCGTACGACGCCAAGCGAAAGGCCGACATGCGCGCCTACGCGCGGCGCCACTACGGCATCGACGACCACCGCCTGCGGGACCCGAAGGTGATCGTCCAGCACTACACGGTCACCGACACCTTCGCCCCGGTCTACAACACGTTCGCCCCGAACCGGCCCGACGTCGAGCTGGGCGAGCTGCCGGGCGTCTGCTCCCATTACGTGATCGACCGCGACGGCACGATCTACCAGCTCGTCTCGACGCGGATCATGTGCCGTCACACGGTCGGGCTGAACTACACGGCGATCGGGATCGAGCACGTGGGGCGCAGCGACGCCCAGGTGATGGGCAACGCGCGCCAGATGGCCTCTTCGCTGCGGCTCACGCGGATGCTGCAGGGCCGCCACGGGATCGCCACGCGCAACGTGATCGGCCACAACGAGAACCGCGAGAGCCCGTTCCACCGCGAGCGCGTGGCGCGGCTGCGAACCCAGACGCACGCCGACTTCCCGAAGGCGGTGATGGACAGCTACCGTCGAAGGCTCGAGCGCCTGCCGGCGCCCGCGAGCCTGCGCTGATGAAGCTCGACGCGGCGGACCGCAGGGATGGCGTGAAGCGGGCGCGGGAGCTCCGGCCGCAGTGGCCCGGGCTCGGCGACCGTTGAGGCTGCCGGCGATCCCGCGGGGGGTCGCGGACTTCGGGCTTCGCTCGCTTCGGCGGTTCGTCGGCATCGCCTTCTCGATGCAGTCCTGGCTGCTCGTGATGGCGTTCGTGGTGGTGATCGGAGCGGTGGTCGGCGCGGTTGCGAGCGAGCTGCGCGAGGATCACATCCAGCGCATGACGCGGAGGAAGGTGCGTGAGCGCGCCGGCTGACGACGACGTGACCCGCCGCACGCGGTTGGCGGCTGAGCGGACCTGGCTGGCGTGGTGGCGGTCGGGCATCGCCGCCGCCACCGCGGCGGTGGCCGTGGGAGGCGTGGTGCCCGAGCTGGTGGAGGGCGGTAGAACGGCGTACGTCCTGCTCGGCGCGGGGTACGCCGCGCTCGCGGCGGGGGTGTTCGCGGCGGGCGCGCTGCGGCGCCGGCAGGTGGATCGGGCGCTCGAGCGAGGCGACTACGAGCGGGTCAGCGATAACACCGTGCTCGCCCTGACCCTCGCCGGAATCGCGCTCGCCCTGGGGACGTTCGCGGTCATCGTGGCGCAGGCGTAGCCGCGGGCATCCGCGCACCCTTCGAGGATGTCGGATGAGCCGCCCTCAGCGGCGGCGGGGGTGATACCCGGTCACCCGCGCGTGCGATGCTGCGGCGCGTGGCCTGCCTCTTCGCGCTCCTGTCCGTTTTCTTCCCGCGCCTCGGGCTGCTCTGCGTCTGGATCTTCACCAACGAGGTGGAGCAGGCTTTTGACGGCTTCATCCTCCCGCTGCTCGGTCTGATCTTCCTGCCGCTCACGACCCTGGTCTACGCGCTCCTCTGGGCGCCGCTCGGCGGCGTCGAGGGCATCGAGTGGTTCTGGGTCGTGCTCGCGTTCCTGTTCGACATCGGGGCGCTCGGCGGCGGCGCACGGTCCCGGGACTAGCTGGTCGGCGGCCGCCGCGTCGCGCGCGCCCAGCCGTAGCGCACCCAAAGCAGCACGACGTCGGCCGCGGCGCTCAGGAAATGGCCGACCGGGCCGGTGATAAGCCAGGCGGCGAGACGGTCGGTCGGGCGCACCAACGCGCAAGGTACTCTCAGGCGCTCATGGTCGCCGCCGTCAGCACGAAGACCACCGAGCTCGACGACTCACGCGTGCGCGTTGACGTCGAGGTGCCCGCCGAGGCGCTCGAGAGCGCGCTGCGGAGCGCGGCCGCCGACCTCGGCCGCGAGATCCGGGTGCCGGGGTTCCGCACGGGCAAGGTCCCGCCCGACGTGGTGCTGCGGCAGGTCGGGCGCGAGGCCGTGATGGACGAGGCGCTGCGGCGCGGGCTGCCGAGCTGGTACGAGGAGGCCGTGGCGGACGCGGGCATCACCACGGTCGGCGACCCCCAGCTCGACCTCTCGGACCTCCCGGAGAAGGGCTCGCCGCTCGCGTTCACCATCGAGGTGGGCGTGGTGCCGCCGGCCAAGCTCGGTAATTACAAAGGCCTCGAGGTGGGGCGGCGCGAGCCGTCCGTGGACCCGCAGGAGGTGCAGGCGGAGCTCGAGCGGATGCGCGAGTCGCTGGCGGCGCTCGACACGGTCGACCGCCCGGCCTCGCAGGGCGACTTCGTGGTGGTCGACTTCCTCGGCACGATCGACGGCGAGCCGTTCGAGGGCGGCGAGGCGCGCGGCCATCTGGTCGAGCTCGGCGCGGGCCGGCTGATCCCGGGGTTCGAGGAGCAGCTCGACGGTGTGTCGGCCGGCGACGAGCGGGAGGTGAAGGTGACCTTCCCCGACGACTACCAGGCCGAGCACCTTGCCGGCAAGGACGCCGTGTTCGCGGTGGAGGTCAAGGAGGTCAAGGAGAAGCGCCTGCCGGAGCTGGACGACGACTTCGCCGAGCAGGCCGGCGGCTTCGACTCCCTCGACGAGCTGCGCGCGGAGATCGAGGAGCGGATCGGGCAGGCCGAGGACCGCGCGATCGAGGGCGAGTTCCGCGAGGCCGCGGTGGACGCGGCGGTGGCGGCCAGCACGATCGACATCCCGCACGAGCTGGTGCACGCGAAGGCCCACGACATGTGGCACCGGACCGCGCGGCGGATGGCGCAGCAGGGGATCGACCCTCAGCAGTACCTGACGATGACCGGCAAGACCGAAGAGGAGCTCGTCACGGAGGCGGAGCCCGACGCGGAGCAGGCGCTGAAGCGCGAGGCGGTGCTGGCGGAGGTGGTGAAGGCCGAGGGCATCGAGGTCTCGGACGAGGAGATCGAGACAGCGCTGCGCGAGGCCGCCGGGCCCGACGCGAGCGACAAGCAGGTGAAGCGCGCGCTGAAGCGCGCCCGCAAGCAGGGCGCCGAGGACGCGCTGCGCGACGACATCGCGATGCGAAAGGCGGTCGACCTCCTCGTGGAGTCGGCAAAGCCGATCCCCGTGGAGCAGGCGGCGGCGCGGGAGAAGCTGTGGACGCCGGAGAAGGAGCGGGCCGCCGAGGGCGCGGGCGAGCTATGGACACCGGGGTCGTCGTAGTGCGGTTGTTGCGTATACGCAGTAGGCGGCGCGGCGTGGCGGAAACCCTGCGAACCCTCCTCGCTAGACTGGCGCGCCCATGAGTCCTCTCGTTCCGATGGTCGTCGAGCAGACCTCCCGCGGGGAGCGCGCCTTCGACATCTACTCGCGCCTCCTCAACGAGCGAATCGTCTTCCTCGGGACCCCGGTCACCGACGAGATCGCCAACCTGATCGTCGCCCAGCTCCTCCACCTCGAGTCGGAGGACCCGGACAAGGACATCTCGATCTACATCAACTCGCCCGGCGGCTCGGTCTACGCCGGCCTCGCGATCTACGACACGATGCAGTTCATCAAGCCCGACGTGCAGACGATCTGCGTCGGGATCGCGATGTCGATGGGCGCGCTGCTGCTGTCCGGCGGCGCCGAGGGCAAGCGCATGGCGCTCCCCAACGCGAAGATCCTCATCCATCAGGTCAGCTCCGCCTTCCAGGGCCAGGCCACCGACATCGAGATCCACGCGAAGGAGATCATCGACGTGCGGCGGCGGCTCGACGAGATCCTCGCGAAGCACACCGGACAGGACATCGAGAAGGTCGCGCGGGACACCGAGCGCGACTACTTCATGAGCGCGGAAGAGGCGCAGGAGTACCGCCTCATCGACCGCGTCATCTCCCAGCACTAGGACACCTGTCGAGCCCCCGCCCCGTTTCGGCAATGCGGGCTACCCTGGCAGTCCGGCCACTGTCAGTTGAAGGGACGCGGGGGTCGAGCGAGTATTTCTGCGGTACCCTCGTTCGGCTGAGGGAGAACTAGAACGTGGCCCGACCTACGGACTCCAACGAGCAACTCCTCTGCAGCTTCTGCGGCAAGTCCCAGCGGCAGGTCAAGAAGCTGATCGCCGGCCCCGGCGTCTACATCTGCGACGAGTGCATCGATCTCTGCAACGAGATCATCGACGAGGAGCTCACCGGGGCGCCCACGTTCGACCTCGAGAACCTGCCGAAGCCGATGGAGATCAACTCCGTCCTGCAGGAGTACGTGGTCGGGCAGGAGCCGGCGAAGCGGACGCTGTCGGTGGCCGTCTACAACCACTACAAGCGCGTCCAGATGATGCAGTCGGACGGCGAGCAGGACCTCGAGCTGCAGAAGTCCAACATCCTGCTGCTCGGTCCCACCGGCTGCGGCAAGACGCTGCTCGCCCAGACGCTCGCCAAGATCCTGAACGTCCCGTTCGCGATCGCCGACGCCACGGCGCTGACCGAGGCCGGCTACGTCGGCGAGGACGTCGAGAACAT
>OBLR010000266.1_pt1 | contig 12000 bp, 8 predicted proteins | sample 1519891 | NCBI WGS metagenome assembly OBLR01 (sample SAMEA3113583, study PRJEB22503) | soil metagenome | reverse complement strand
GCAAAGAGCCGCTTGCGCCAGGCGAGCCACCATGTCCAGACCGTGAGCGCGAACATGATCGCCCACATGCCGACCATCACCCGGAAGGCGAAGAACACCGGCACTACCGGCGGGCGGTCCGAAGGGAGAAAGTCCTTGAGCCCCCGGACCACGCCGTCGAAGCTGTGGGTGAGATAGAGACTCCCGAGCTTGGGGATCGACACCTCGAAGCGGTTGGCCTCGGCCGCCTCGTCCGGAAGCGCAAACAGCACCGCCGGCGCCCCGGCGCGTGTCTCCCACAGGGCCTCCATCGCCGCGAGCTTTTGCGGCTGATGCTCGAGCGTGTTCAACCCATGCAAGTCGCCAAGCACCGCCTGTAAGGGTACCAGCACCGAGGCGAGGATCACGCCCATCGCGATCATGACCTTCGCCTCGTCAACGAAGCGGCCGTGCCGCAGATACCAGGCCGCGACCCCGATCACCGTGAACGCGGTGGTGAGATAGACAGCGGTCACGGTGTGCAACAACCGGTACGGGAACGACGGGCTGAAGATGACCGCCAGCCAATCGGTCGGCACGAACCGTCCGTCGATGATCTCGAAGCCGGCGGGTGTCTGCATCCAGCTGTTCGCCGCCAGGATCCAGAACGCGCTGAGGAGCGTCCCGATCGCGACCATGAGCGCTGCGAAGAAGTGTGCCCACGGCGGGACGAGCTTGCGCCCGAAGAGCAGCACGCGGAGGAACCCCGCCTCCAGGAAGAACGCCATCAGGGCTTCGTAGGCCATGAGGGGGGCGACGATGTTCGCGGTCGCGTCGGAGTAGCGGCTCCAGTTGGCGCCGAGCTGGTACGGCAAGACGATCCCCGATACCACCCCCATGCCGAACGCCACGGCGAAGATCTTGATCCAGAAGGTCGAGATCCGAAGATAGACCTGCTTCTTGGTCGCGAGGTGCAGGCCTTCCAGCACCGCGATGTAGGACGCTAGCCCGATCGTGAATGCGGGCAGCAGAAAATGGAAGGCGATGACCCAGACAAATTGTAGGCGTGACAGCAGGAGTGGATCTAGGCTCATCGACATCTCCGCGAAGTTGCGCGCGCCGCTATACCGATCACTCATCACCCCGTGGCGCTTCGGCGATGATCCGTGAGCTGCGCTGTCCCGTGAAATACGTCCAAAGCCATTGGGTCTGGACCCGCAGGCGATTTTGAAGCTGCGGAAGAAACATCACATGAATAAGGACCCAGACCAACCACGGCATGAATCCGCTGAGCCGAATTGAACCTCGCTCCAGTACTGCGAAGTGCTTCCCGACCACCGCCATATTCCCTTTGTCAAAGTACCGAAAGGGCCGAGGCGTTTTACGGCCCTTGATCTCCGCAGAAATCAAGCGTCCGACATACCGACCCTGCTGGATCGCCACTTGGGCAACGCCTGGCAAAGCCCGACCATCTTGGGTGACGGCCGCTAGATCACCGATGACAAAGATGGGGGAGTCGTTCGGGTGATCCAGGAAGGGTCCGACGCAGGCACGACCCGCGCGGTCGGTCTGGATGCCGAGCATCTTTACAATCGGTGAAGGTGCTACCCCCGCGGTCCACAGCACCGTTGCACTCTCGATCCTTTTTCCGGCGACGACGCCTTGCTCGTCCACGCGCTCTACCTTGGCCCCGGTAACGACCTTGACGCCGAGCTTCTCGAGCCGCTTGGCCACCTTTTTTGACAAAGACTCTGCGAAGCTGGGGAGGATGCGCGGAGCACCCTCAAACAAAAGAATTGAGGTCTTCGCAGGGTCGATCCGCCTGAAATTCGCCCGCAGCGTGATGGTGGCAATGTGCGCAATCGATGCCGCCAATTCCACGCCAGTCGGGCCTGCGCCGACCAGCACGAAGGTCATTCGCCGCGCGCGCTCGCTTGGGTCCTCGGCCGATTCCGCGAACTCATAGGCGCCTAGAATTTTTGCTCGAATCGCCTCGGCGTCGGTAAGAGTCTTGAGACTTGGCGCATACTTCGCAAACTCGTCATGACCGAAGTAGCTTGGTTGCACCCCCAGGGCGATTACCAAATAGTCGAACGAGACCTTTCGGACTCCAACGCCCGGGCAATCAGCGTCGACGGAACGGGATCTCAGGTCCACGCCGGTAACCTCGGCCAACATCACCGAGAGGTTCTTTTGCCTCCTAGCAAGCTGCCGAATCGGTGCAGCGACCTCTGAAGGCGCGAGAATCGCTGTCGCGACCTGGTACAAGAGAGGCTGGAAAATGTGGTGGTTTCGTCGATCAATTAGGATGACTTCGGCATTGCACCGCCGGAGCGCTCGCGCGGCCGCTACTCCGGCGAACCCTCCACCAATAATCACAATGCGCCGCGGCTGGTGAAGTCGGCGCGCCTTAATATCGGACGCTGTCTCGCCCAGCTCTGCCTTGTACAGTGTCTCACTCACTCTGGGTCTCCCGTAATCGCGCGTCGCCGCCCCAGTGAGCAACCAATTTGCTCAGGGCCCTGACTTCGCGAGCCAGCGTAGCGCCCCGATGCCGGGCATGAAAAAGTACTCCTCGCCGCATATCATATCGCTTCCCGACCGCTAAGTCCACACAGGTGGCGCCGTAGCGCCCGTCGGTGTGACACAGCCCGGCGCCACCCACTTTGATCACGACCTGTCCAAATCCCACCTTAGGTTTAGGCACATCCACAAGCATGGCTGGTTGCTCGGCTTGGAGCAGGCGAAAAGCTTTCACGCAGATCCTCCAATCAGGTTTTCCCTGTTCAAACACTTAGCTCTCTGGCCACGGGTATTCTTGTCCCGTCTTCAAGAGCAGTCGGCCTAGCTATCAGTCTGTCCCCGCCGAGCGTCGGACGGTATCCCCTCAATGGGGGAGCGGGAGACGTGTTTTGGGGGACCAAGCTGGACGTGGACAGCCGGGTGGCGCTCCTTCGGAGAGACCTCAAGTGATCGGCTGGCGACTACTGGGCGGTGTGAGCCTCAAGCCCAGGCACGACGCCCCGTCGGCTGTGGACACCCGCGGCCTGAATAATTCCCATTGCCTGTCGCCTTATCCAGCCAGGCGAGCAACTCGCGCGTCACCTGGTTCCGGTTGGTCTCGTTGAAGAGCTCGTGGCGGGCCTCGGGATAGAGGCGGTATGTGACGCGTTGAAGACCGGCAGCGTGATAGGCGGAAAGAAGTTGCTCCAGGCCTTTGCTATTGGCGCTGACAGGATCGCGCGTACCGGCGATGACATAGATCGGCAGCTGTTTCGGAATACGTGCCTGGCGTGCCGGTTTCGCTATCTCGCCCAAGGCATCCAGCAGATCGATCCAGAGCTGAAGCGTGGGTCGGAAGCGGCAGAGTGGATCGGCGAGGTATTTATCGACCTCTGCCGAGTCGCGCGACAGCCAATCGGCCTCCGTGCGTACCGGCGCAAACGGCTGGTTGAAGATGCCGAGGGCCAAGGAGTGGACGAGCTCGCTCCGGCCGCGTGGGCCCAAGCGCAACCGCTCGATGCGAGCGATGACACCCATGGCGAGAGTCAGCCGGGCTCGCTTGCCGCTCGAGCCGACGAGCACCACGCCGGAGAGTGCCTCCCCATGCTCGCTGATGAAGTGCTGCGCCATAAACGAGCCCATGGAATGGCCGATAAGCACGATTGGTAGACCCGGATGGTCGGTGGCGATGCGCTGGTTCAGCTCCCAGAGATCATCGACGCATTTGCGCCAGCCGTCCCGCTCGGCAAAGAAGCCGAGATCCTCCAGCGTCGGGGCCGTCCGGCCATGGCCGCGATGATCGCCGGCATAGACCGCATAGCCAGCGCGAGTCAGCGCCTCGGCAAGTCGGGCGTATCGGCCGGCATGCTCGACCAGGCCGTGGGCAATCTGCACCACCGCCTTAGGCGTCGCTTCGGGCAGCCAGCGATATACGAAGAGCGCGAGGCCATCCGCCAAGACGAGGGTAAAGGTAGAGCTATGCACCGCATCATCCTTTGCGACGATAGGCCAGCGTCGCTCTGGTCGTGTTGCCCAGAGTCCCCATGCCCTTTCCCTTCGGGCTCGTTCCATGCCTTTGCTCGCCCGAGCGCCTGCTTAAGAAAATATTAGCCTGCGGGTGTGGCGGGCGATCATCAGATCCTCTTGGGTTGGGATCACCCGCACGGTGCAGGGGCTTTGTGGGGTGCTGATCGCATCCGCAGAGGCCTCGTTTCGTTGCGCATCAAGACGAACGCCAAGACACTCCAGACCGCGACAAACTTCCCAGCGCACCGTCGCGGCTCTCTCACCGATTCCTCCGGTGAACACCAGGGTATCGAGGCCGCCCAGCGCCGCCGCCAGCGCTCCGATGGTCTTGCGCAGTTGATAGCAGAACAGTTCCACCGCCTGAGCGGCATGTGGGTCACTTGCCCGCTTGTCGAGCAGGGTCTTCATGTCCGAGCTAATGCCGGACACGCCGAGCAGTCCTGCCTCGTGGTCCACAAGCCGCGCGAGCCGGCGCGCGTCATAGCGTTTCTCGTTAATCAGGTAGAGCAGGATGCCTGGATCCAGGTCGCCAGTGCGGGTGCCCATCATGAGGCCGCCAGAGGGTGTAAAGCCCATCGTGGTGTCTATGGGCTGCCCGTCCTTTATTGCTGCCATGCTGGCCCCGTTGCCCAAGTGGGCAACGATGACGCGGCCGGCGGTCGCGTCCCCCAGCATCTCCACGATGTATTCGTAGGAGAGGCCGTGGAAGCCGTAGCGACGTACACCTTCCTCCCAGAGCGCACGCGGGAGCGGGAAGCGTTGCGCCCGTTCCGGCATGCACCGGTGGAAAGCCGTGTCGAAACAGGCGACCTGAGGCCGATCCGGAAAGCGACGCAGCGCCGCTTCGATGCACAATATCTCGCTCGGCAGGTGCAAAGGCGCGAAGGCGACCAGTTCGCGCAACCTCTCGACCAGCTCCGGAGTGACTCGTTCCGGGCGGGTGTGGTCAGGGCCGCCGTGGACCACCCGGTGGCCGATGGCGTCAGAGGGCGGGAGCCGGAGCCCTTCGGCTGCTGCATGCAAGCCGCGTAACGCTGCCGTATGATCAGGGAAATCCTCATAGCCTTCGGCCAGCGGCTTCCTGTCCGCGCTGCGAACCCACAGTCGTCCCCCCGCCAAGCCGATACGCTCCACAGCTCCTCCGGCAATCAGCGCCTCGGGTTCGGTGTCCATCCGGTACAAAGCAAACTTCAGGGAAGAAGATCCGCTATTCACGCAAAGAATGAAGGAATTCGTTGCCATCCGTTACTATCTCCTGCTTTGAGCATTACGGGCGTACGGCCGCCGCCAGGACTCCCGTAATGGGTGATCGGCCCACCATTTGGGGCGGGGAATTTTCATCCCGCATGGGCGCGCTTCACTTCGTCCCACTTCCAGTCGCGGACTTCGGGCATGTCATCCCCACGCTCGACAATGTACTGCTGGTGTTCGATCAACTTGTCGCGGATGGCCTGCTTGGCATAGGCGGCAAGGTATCCGAGCTTCGGCACCCGATCGATGGCGTCATTCACCAAGTGGAAGCGGTCCATCTCGTTTCGAACCGTCATATCGAACGGGGTCGTGGTCGTGCCTTCCTCTTTGTAGCCGCGGACGTGAAGATTCTTGTGGTTGGTCCTCCGGTAGGTCATGCGGTGGATCAGCCAAGGATAACCGTGATAGGCAAAAATGATCGGTTTGTCGGTCGTGAAGAGGGTGTCGAAATCTTTGTCCGGCAGGCCATGCGGGTGCTCTTCCTTAGGCTGTAGCTTCATGAGGTCGATGACATTGATCACGCGAATTTTGAGGTCGGGGACGAATTGGCGGAGCAGATGCACTGCCGCCAGCGTCTCCAAAGTCGGGACATCGCCAGCGCAAGCCATTACCAGATCCGGTTCGCCGCCCTTGTCGTTGCTGGCCCATTCCCAGATCCCGATGCCGGCGGTGCAGTGCTTGATGGCTGAATCCATGTCCAGGTACTGCAAAGCAGGCTGTTTCCCCGCTACCACGATGTTGATGTAGTTGCGGCTCCGCAGGCAGTGATCAGTCACCGAGAGCAGTGTGTTGGCGTCAGGCGGCAGATAGACTCGAATGATGTCGGCCTTCTTATTGACGGCGTGATCGATAAAGCCGGGGTCCTGGTGTGAAAAGCCGTTGTGATCCTGCCGCCACACGTGGGACGAGAGCAAGTAATTTAGCGAAGCGATGGGCGCGCGCCACGGGATCTCCTTGCTGGTCATCTTGAGCCACTTGGCGTGCTGGTTGAACATCGAGTCCACGACGTGGACAAACGCTTCGTAGGTCGAGAAGAAACCGTGCCGGCCGGTGAGCAAGTAGCCTTCCAGCCAGCCGACGCAGGTGTGCTCGCTAAGGATCTCCATCACCCGCCCATTCGGCGCGAGATGATCGTCTTCAGGAAGGGTATCACCAACCCAGGCGCGATGGGTGACTTCGAGGATGGCGTTCCAGCGGTTGGAATTATTCTCGTCAGGAGACATGACCCGAAAGTTCTTGCTATCCAGGTTAAGCTTCATCACGTCGCGCAGGAAGTGCCCCATGACGCGCGTTGCTTCTGCCTGCACGGTTCCGGGCTTCGGGACCTCCACGGCATAGTCGCGAAAATCGGGCATCTGGAGTGGCTTGAGCAGCAGGCCGCCGTTGGCGTGCGGATTGGCGCCCATGCGGCGGGTGCCCTTGGGAGCCAGTTCTGCCAGTTCCGGCTTGAGCTTTCCATTGGTGTCGAAGAGTTCTTCGGGCTTGTAGCTCTTCATCCAGCCTTCGAGGATCTTGATGTGTCCCGGCTTGGACATATCGCCCATCGGCACCTGGTGCGACCGCCAATACCCTTCAGTTTTCTCGCCATCGACCTCCTTCGGGCCCGTCCAGCCTTTGGGGGTCCGGAGAATGATCATCGGCCAGCGCGGGCGGCCGGAGTAACCCTTCGTGCGCGCCTGCTGCTGAATCTGTTTGATCTCGGCGATGCAGGTATCGAGCGTCTTTGCCATCAATTGATGCATGGCCTCAGGCTCGGAGTCTCCGACGAGGTATGGCTTGTAACCGTAGCCGACGAACAAGCTCTCCAGCTCCTCGCTGCTGATTCGCGCGAGCACCGTTGGGCTAGCGATCTTATAGCCATTCAGGTGCAGGATGGGCAGCACCGCGCCGTCGCTCGCGGGGTTGAGAAATTTGTTAGAATGCCAGCTGGTGGCGAGCGGTCCGGTCTCGGCTTCGCCGTCGCCGACGACACAGGCGACAATCAGGTCGGGGTTGTCGAACGCCGCACCGTAGGCGTGAGAGATGGCGTAGCCGAGTTCGCCGCCCTCGTGGATCGAGCCGGGGGTTTCGGGCGCCACGTGGCTTGGGATGCCGCCGGGAAAGGAGAACTGCTTAAAGAGCCGCTTTATTCCTTCCGTGTTCCGCGACACATTGGGATACACCTCGCTGTAAGTCCCTTCCAGGTAGACGTTGGCGACAATGCCGGGACCTCCGTGACCGGGGCCGGCGATGTAAATCATGTTCAGGTCCTGCTCCGTGATCAGGCGGTTGAGGTGCACGTAGATGAAGTTCAGGCCCGGCGTCGTCCCCCAGTGGCCGAGCAGACGCGGCTTGATGTGCTCGGCCTTGAGGGGCTCCTTGAGCAGCGGGTTGTCCAGCAGATAGATTTGGCCCACTGACAGGTAATTGGCGGCCCGCCAGTAAGCGTTCATCAATCTCACTTGTTCTTGTGACAGCGTCTTAGAAGGCTGCTTGGGGAAAGTCTTTGTGGCATTCATGATCAGGATCTCCTTCGCATATTCAAGTTTGTTTTCCCTACGCCCTGCCCAACAGCTCTTTCGCTGCCGCAACCACCCGGTCTGGCTCGAAGCCAAATTTCCTCTGGAGCTCCTTAAGCGGCGCCGAGGCTCCGAAAGTCTTCATCCCGATCACATGGCCGGAAGTGCCGACGTATCGCTCCCATCCGAAAGTGGACGCCTGCTCGACCGCGACGCGCGCCTTCACGTTGGGTGGCAGCACGCTGTCCCGATACTCCTGGGTCTGATGGTCGAAGATATCCCAGGACGGCATCGACACTACTCGCGAGCGGATGCCCTCGGCGAGCAGTGTCTCGTGCGCATTGACGGCAAGGCTGACTTCACTGCCCGAGGCGATCAGGATCACTTCGGGGTTGCCGTTGGGGACGTCCGCCAGCACGTAAGCGCCGTGTGCCACACCCGATGCCGATGTGTACCTGCTTCGGTCGAAGGTCGGCAGGGGCTGGCGCGACAGCGTCAGCACGGCAGGCTTGTGGCGCAGTTGCATAATGTAGCGATAGGCCTCGACGACTTCGTTGGCATCAGCGGGCCGCAATGTAACCAGCCCCGGAATGGCGCGCAACGATGCCAGGTGTTCTACCGGCTGGTGAGTCGGGCCGTCCTCTCCGTCGCCCATGGCGTCATGAGTGAACACGAAAATGGTAGGCAGTTCCATCAGCGCCGAGAGCCGAATGGCGGGCCGCAGGTAATCGCTGAAGATAAAGAATGTCGCGCCGAACGCCCGGAGCTTGGAGAGGGAGAGCCCGTTCACAATCGCTCCCATGGCGTGCTCCCGGATGCCGTAGTGCAGGTTCTTCCCGCCCGGGGTATCAGCCTGGAAATCTCCGGCATCCTCATAGGTCAAGAGAGTCTTATTCGACGGTCCCAGATCGGCCGAGCCTCCGAGGAACCAGGGAATGTTCTGCGCGAGCACGTTCAGTACCTTGCCCGAGGCTTCTCGCCCCGCCATGCCCTTCGAGTCGGCAGGAAAGACGGGTAAGTTGTGGTCCCACCCGGCCGGGAGTTCGCGTCGCTGCATCTGTTCGATCTGGGCCGCGAGTTCGGGGTAGGTACCCCTGTAAGCATCGACGAGCTTTGTCCATTCCTGGCGGGCCTTTGCGCCGCGTGCGCCGATCCCCGCGGCGAAGTGCTCATAGACCCCACCAGGCACGAGGAACTTCGCGTTCTCGGGCCATCTGTAGCTGCGCTTGGTAAGACGGATCTCCTCGTCGCCGAGTGGCTCGCCGTGCGCTTCGGCGGTATCCTGCTTGTGCGGTGAACCGTAGCCGATATGGCTGTCGAGAATGATGAAGGTCGGCCGGCCCTTCGTCTTGCGGAAGACCTCGAGGGCGTGCTCGATGCGATCGGTATCGTTGGCATCGCCGACCCGCAGAACGTTCCATCCGTAACCCAGGAACCGGGTTGCAACGTCCTCCGTGAAGGTGATGCGCGTGTTGCCTTCGATGGTGATGTGATTGTTGTCGTAGACCCAGCAGAGATTGTCGAGGCCCAGGTGGGCGGCCAGTGACGCCGCTTCCGACGCAATGCCCTCCATCATGCAACCATCTCCGCAAACAGCATAGATGTTGTAGTCGAAGATCTCAAACCCAGGCCGGTTGTAACAGGTGGCGAGCCACTTCTGAGCGATGGCCATCCCCACGCTCGTGGCAACGCCTTGTCCGAGCGGGCCGGTCGTAGTCTCGACACCGGAGACCCAGTGGTACTCGGGGTGACCCGGGGCTTTGCAGTCGAGCTGGCGAAAGCGGCGGATGTCGTCGAGAGTTACCGAGGGGTGCCCCAGGCTCTCGTAGTCGGCATTGACCGCCTGTGTCTTGGTAAGGTGGAGCACCGACCAGAGTAGCATCGAGGCGTGACCGTTCGAAAGTACGAACCGATCGCGGTTGGGCCAGATCGGGTCCTGTGGGTCAAAGCGCATGACGCGGTTCCAGATGGTGTAGACCAGAGGGGCCAGCGCCATTGGCGTGCCGGGGTGCCCAGACTTGGCCTGCTGGACCGCGTCAATCGAAAGCGTGCGAATGGTATTGATACACAACTGATCGACTTCCACGTCCGTGATTGGTTGAGCAACTTGGGTCCTACTCATGGTTTTCTCCTCGCAAATCCACTGATTTTCTGATGCACGGCCGCGGCTGCTTCCTGGTACGTCGTGGTCCTCGTTTTACCATCAGGAGCGCCAACGGCCTGTACAAATCTATGTTTTGAACACTGTAGTTCCGCTCCCACGTCGGTCGCTGATCTGCTCCGCCTCGAGCGCTGCTACTTTGCCCAAACGGCGTAAGTGACGCTCGGCTTGACTGAACTCGGCCTTCAGAAACGTCTCGACAAGGTCCCAGGCTACGAGAGGTCCAATGGTACGGCCACCCATACAAATAATGTTCATGTGGTCGTCTTCGACCCCTTGCCGAGCCGAGAAGTGGTCGTGCACCAGCCCGGCGCGAACCCCCGGAATTTTATTCGCACAGACGGAAGCTCCAACGCCGCTGCCGCAGACCGCTACCCCGCGCTCCACCGTCCCCGCCGTCACGGCTTGAGCAAGCGGGATGACGAAGTCGGGATAATCGTCGTCCGGGTTTAGGTTGTGCGCCCCGAAATCGACCACTTCATGGCCCGCTGCGCGGAGACGACCAACCAACTCTTCCTTCAAAACCAACCCGCCATGATCCGTTGCGATTCCCACACGCATGTTATCCTCCCCACTTTATTCAGCACTCAGCTGTCCTGCTGCCGCGCGGTCGGCCAGGAGCACGGCCCGTTCACAGCGGACCCGCCCGGCGGGAATCGACACATCCCCTTCGCGCAGACGACGAAGCATTTCCACCTTCTCGCTTCCAGTCACAACCCAAAGTATCCGGCGAGCGCGGTTGAGCATCGGATAAGTCAACGTCATCCGGCGCCTGCCTTGGTAGACGCCGGTAAGCGCTACGTCTCGATCGGTAACATCGAGTACCGCATCGCCAGGCACCAGTGAGGCCGTATGGCCGTCGGGTCCGAGACCGAGGTGAACGAGGTCGAGCACCGGAGGCGATCCGCCGATCTCGCGGAGATCCAGGGCGTACTGCACGGCTCCGGCTTTTAGGTCAGCTATTTCCACCGGCATAGCATGGATCTGCTCCGGGCGCAAAGGGGCAAGCTGAAGCAAGCTTTCGCGCAAGTGGGTGAGGTTTCGGTCAGGGTGTCCATCGGGGGCCACACGCTCGTCGACCTGAAATAGCTGCACACCCGCCCAAGGGATATCTTCTCCGGCCAGCGCTCGCAGCATGATCCACGGGGTGTGACCGCCACTGACAGCCAAGATAAAGCGGCCCCGGGCACCGATCGCCGCACGAGCTTCCGCGGCGATAGCAGACGCAGCCGCTCGCGCGACGGAATCGGCATCTTCAAATACTTCGAGCTTCATGGGACTTTCTCCTGATGGGATCCATTTGGCAACTCACACCTCAGAGGCGAACACCTCTCGCTGCCGTCCCATGCAAAACCAGCGTGGTCAGCCGGCTTGGGCGGTAACACGGTAATCCTCCTGGTCTGTGGCGGTCGGGTTATGCCAGCCCCCGTAGGGTGAAACTTTCTGGTCGACCTCTCTCGGACCCCAGGCACCTTTCTCGTATTCGTAGATCGGAGTGCTGGCCTTCAGCGCTGGATCGACGATTCGCCACGCCTCTTCCACGTAATCCTCGCGGGCAAACAGGGTGGCGTCTCCAGCCATCGCGTCGCCCAGCACGCGCTCGTACGCTTCCATCTCGTCCGGACGGGGATGACGGCTGGCCACCATCTCCACCTTCTCGCCTTTCATCACTTCGCCCGGAGCCATAACGGTCGTGCCTACGGCTATCGTCATCTCGGGACTGATCCGGAACCGCAGATGGTTCTGAGACAGAGCACTCTCCCTGATGACCGTTGGAGGCTTTCGAAACCGGCCGAGGACCTCCGTACAGGTCACCGGCAAGTTCTTTCCAGCGCGGATGTAGAGCGGCACCCCTTTCCAACGCCAGGAATCGACCTCCAGTCGCAGCGCGGCAAAGGTTTCCACCTTCGAATCGGGAGCGACTCCCTTTTCCTGGCGGTAGCCGCGGAATTGCCCTCGGACGAGATTGTTCGCCTCCAGCGGTGGAATCGCTTTCAGTACCTTCACCTTCTCATCACGAATGGTTTCACTGTCTGTGCGGACCGGAGGCTCCATCGCAAGATTGCACAGGATCTGGAAGAGATGGTTTTGGATCACGTCGCG
>OBLR010000265.1_pt1 | contig 12019 bp, 6 predicted proteins | sample 1519891 | NCBI WGS metagenome assembly OBLR01 (sample SAMEA3113583, study PRJEB22503) | soil metagenome | reverse complement strand
CGTTCACCTCAATGCGCAGCGCGTTCTTGCGCCCCGTCGCGAACCGGGTGGCCTCGAACGAGGCGAGCGCGCCGCCGGCGGTGCGGCCGAGGAAAAGGGCCGCGTCGTCAACGGTCACCTCGCCGGTGCCCGCGCCGCCGGACGCGCCGAGGCCGGCCGAGGCCGCCGCGACGGGACGTTCCTTGACGAACGTCTCCGTGATCGCGGTCACCCCGACCAGCGGGTCGCCGGTGATGAACTGGGCCGTGTCGATGATGTGCGCGCCGATGTCGCCGAGCGCGCCCGACCCGGCCTTCTCCTTTTCCAGCCGCCAGACCAGCGGAAAGTCCGGGTCGACGATCCAGTCCTGCAGATACTGCGCGCGGATGTGCCGGATGGCGCCGATCCGCCCGGCGGCGACGAACTCGCGAGCCAGTGCGACGGCGGGCACCCGGCGGTAGTTGAAACCCACCATCGAGCGGATCCCCCGGGCCTTGGCGCGCTCCGCGGCCGACGTCATCGCCTCGGCCTCGGCCACGGTGTTGGCCAGCGGCTTTTCGCACAGGACGTGTTTGCCCGCGTCGAGCGCGGCGATCGCGATCTCGGCGTGCGAGTCACCCGGCGTGCAGATGTCGATCACCTGGACGTCGTCCCTGCGCAGCAACGCCTTCCAGTCGGTCTCGAACGACGCCCAGCCCAGCTGCCGGGCGGCGGCGGCCACCGTGTCGCGCGACCGGCCGACGAGCGCGGTCATCCGGGGGGCGTACGGCGGATCGAAGAACGCGCCGACGGACCGCCAGGCCTGGGAGTGGGCCCGTCCCATGAAGGCGTAGCCCACCAGCCCGACACCGAGTGTGCGGGTGTCCGCGGGTGTGTGCGGGTTCGTCATCAACTACCTCATCATTGTCAACGCCATGCCCGGCGACAAGGTTGGGGCGCGCGGGGGTGCTTGCCCCCCGCGGATCAGGACTCGAACCCGAGCGGCAGGTATCGGTCGACGTTCTGCCTGGAGATCGTCTCGGAGGCGAGCGTGATCGACTGTGGCACGCCCTGCTCCACGAGGTCACTCATGCCCTTGCCCTGTGCGATCAACCGCGCGATCCTGACCGCGGACGAGGCCATGGTGGGGCTGTAGGTGACCGTCGCCTCGAGCACGCTGTTGCCCGACTTGATCTCGCGCATCGCGTTGGCCGAGCCGGCGCCGCCGACCATGAAGAACTCCCTGCGGCCGGCCTGCTTGATCGCGGCCAGCACGCCCACGCCCTGGTCGTCATCGTGGTTCCAGAGCGCGTCGATCTTCTTGTGCGCCTGGAGCAGGTTGCTCGCGACCTGGTTGCCCGTCTCGACCGTGAACTTGGCGTCCTGCTTGGCGGTGACGCTGAAGCCGTACGTCTTGAGCGCGTCGGCGAAACCCTTCGACCGGTCCTGGGTCAGCGGCAGCGTGGCGATGCCCTGAATTTCCACGATGACCGGATTGGCGACGCCCTTCTGCCGAAGTCTGGTGCCGACGTAGTGCCCGGCCGCGACACCCATCCCATAATTGTCGCCGCCGATCCAGGTCCGGTACGCCAGCTTGTCGGGGAAGATCCGGTCGAGGTTCACCACCGGGATCCCGGCGTCGGTGGCCTTGCGCGCGACCTGGTTGAGCTGCTCGCCGTCGTTCGGCAGCAAAACGAGCACGTTGACCTTCTGCGAGATCAACGACTCCACCGCGGAGATCTGCTGGTTGATGTCGTTGGTCGGCTCGACCGGCCTGAAGGTGACGTCGGAGTATCTCCTGGCCTGCGCCTGGGCGTTCTTGGCGATCGCCGCGATCCAGCCGTGGTCGGCGGCGGGGGCCGAGAAACCGATGGTGACGCGCCTGCCGGGCCGGTCGTTGTCCCCCCCAGTGGACACGTTTTGCTGCTGGCTCGACGAGTTGTCGTTCTCGGGCTCGTTGCTGGTGCAGGCGGCGAGCGTGCCGGCACCGAGCACGGCGCCGGCGAACACGAATCCCCGCCGATCGAGACTGCTGTGCTCTGCCATGGTGACTCTCCTGTGGGGTTGGTAGGGAGGTTGCTCGGAGGTCGGTCAAGATCAGGGGTCAGGGGTCAGGGGTTCAGGGGGTCAAGGGTCGGGGTCGAGGTCGAGGTCAGGTAGGGCGTCAGGTAGGACTGCGCAGCCCGCGCCGCTGCAGCAGCACCGCGATGACGATGATCACGCCCTTGGCGATGAGCTGGTCGCTCGTGTCCAGGCCGTTGAGGATGAACAGGTTCGTGATCATGGTGAAGACCAGCAGGCCCAGGATCGAGCCGACGAGCGTGCCCCGGCCGCCGGTCAGCAGCGTGCCGCCGATGATGACCGCGGCGATCGCGTCGAGCTCGTACAGGTCGCCGTGGGTGCTCGAGCCGGTCGTCGTCCTGGCCATGATGATGATCGCCGCGATTCCGCAGCACAGCCCGGACAGGGCGTAAAGGAGGAGCGTATGCCGCCGCACGTTGATGCCGGCCAGCCGCGCCGCCTCCGGGTTGCCGCCGACCGCGAACGTGCGGCGGCCGAACGTCGTGCGGTTGAGTACCAGCCAGCCGATCAACGCGACCGCGGCGAAGATGAACACCACGAGGGGAAGGCCGAGGACGCGGGTGGTGGACAGCGACTCGATCGCGTTGTTTTCCGGCTGGAGCAACTGGGTCCTGCGATCCGACATCCGCTGCGCCAGACCACGGGCGGCGACCAGCATGGCCAGGGTGGCGATGAACGGCACCAGGCGGCCGTAGGCGATCAGGATTCCGTTGACGAGACCCGCCCCGGTGCCCACGAGGATCGCGCACAGGGCCATGACGTACGGGCCGTAGGACTGCGTCGCAAGCGTGGTGGCCCACACCGAGGCCAGCGCCATCACCGCGCCGACGGACAGGTCGATGCCACCGCCGATGATCACGAACGTCGCCCCGACCGTGATGACGCCGATGGTGGAGGCGAGCGCGAGGATGCTGACGACGTTGGATGAGGTGGCGAAGTTGTCGGGCTGGGTGACCACGCCGATGACCGCCAGGATGACGAGGGCGAGCACCAGTCCTACGTGCCGCGCCTCGCCGAGGCGCCCCAGCATCATCATCGACCTGGTGTACGGCCGGTCTCCTTGCTGCTTGGTGCGCGGCGCGGTGTCTTGGGACGTAGGCGCGTCCATTAAAGGGCGCTCCCTTCCATGATCATGTTCAGCACGTCGCGTTCGGCCAGCTCGGCCGCGTCCGCCTCGTGGATGACGTGGCCTTCGCGGATCACCAGGACCCGGTCGGCGAGTCCGAGCACCTCGGGGACCTCGCTCGACACCAGGAGGACGGCGATGCCCTGGTCGGCGAGCGCGCGGATGAGCGCGTACAGTTCGGCCCGCGCGCCGACATCGACCCCCCGGGTGGGCTCGTCGAGCAGCAACACCTTGAGCGCGCCCCGCGGCGGAAGCAATGGGGCGGCCGGGCCTGTCTCCCCGTCGCCCTGGCGGCGCCCGCTGACCAGCCAGCGCGCCAGCACCGTCTTTTGCTGGTTGCCGCCGGACAGGGTCTTCACCGGCCGCCGCGGGTCGGCCGGCCTGATGTCGAGCGCCCGCACCTGCGCGGCCACGTCGGCCAGCTCGCGCCGCCGGTCCAGCCAGCCGAAGGACGCGTAGCGGCGCATGCTGGCCACGCTGATGTTGCTGGCGACCGACTCGTCAAGCAGCAGCGCCTGGCTCTTGCGCTCTTCCGGGGCCAGTCCCATGCCGCGCCGTACGGCCACGCTCGTATCCCCGGGCCGGAGCGGACGGCCGTCGAGCAGCACCCGCCCCGCGGAGGCACGGCGCGCGCCGTAGATCGTTTCCAGGATCTCGGACCGGCCGGAGCCGACCAGGCCGGCCAGCCCGAGGATCTCGCCCGCGTGCACGGCGAAGGACACGTCGTAGAAGGTGCCGGCGAGGGTGAGCCCGGCGACCCGAAGCACCTCGGCGGCGGGGCCGCCCGCCCCCGCCCCCGCCGCGCCGCCGCGGCGCGGGGGGAAGCTGTATTCCACGGTGCGCCCGGTCATCAGCGCCACGATCTCCGCGGTCTGCGTGTGCTTGGCCGGCAGCCCCACGGCGACGGCGCGGCCGTCCTTGAGCACCGTCACCCGGTCGCCGATCTCACGGATCTCGGCCAGCCGGTGCGAGATGTAGATGACGGCGACGCCGGCCGCCGCGAGCTCGCGGATGATCCGGAAGAGGTTGTCCACCTCGTCATGGGCCAGCGCGGCCGACGGCTCGTCCATGATGATCAGGCGCGTGTCGTGCGACAGCGCGCGGGCCATGCTGACCACCTGCTTGCCGGCGGCGGGCAGCCGGCCCACCTCCCTCGTCGGCGGGATCTCACCATGGCCGAGCCGGCCCAGCAGCTCGCGGGCGGCGCGGTTCATCTCCGCGCGCCGGGAGAAGCCGAGACGCGCGTTCTCGTGCCCGAGGAAGATGTTCTCCGCCACGGTGAGCCCGTCGACGAGGTCGAGCTCCTGGTAGATGGTGGCGATCCCGAGCCGCATGGCCGCGGTGGGGTTGGCCAGCCGCACCTCTTCGCCCAGCCACAGCACCTGACCGGAGTCGGGTTGATGCGCACCGGACAGCACCTTGATCAACGTTGACTTGCCCGCGCCGTTTTGCCCCAGCAGGCAGTGGACCTCCCCTGCCCGCACCTCGAGGTCGACGCCGTCCAGCGCCCGTACGCCGGGGAATTCCTTCACGATTCCCCGCATCTCGAGCAGTGGGGCGGCGGGGTTGCTCATGGGCACCTCTTTTGATGAGAACGATCAAGGAGCCGCGCGCAGCGGCGGGGCCGGCCGGGCGGCTCCGGCGAGGACCTGGTCGATGTGGCCGGGCGAAAGGAAATGCTCGATCGCGAGGATCCCGGCGCCGAGTGCGGCGGCGTCGGCGCCGGTCCGGCTGGGAACGATCTCGAGGTGGTGGGTGGCCAGCGGCAGGGACCTGCGGTAGATCACCTCACGGACCCCGGCGACCAGGTGGTCGTGGACGGCCGACAGCACGCCGCCGATGACGATGACCTCGGGGTTGAAGAAGTTGACCAGCCCGGCGAGGACCTCTCCCACCACCCGGCCGGCCTCGCGGACCAGGCGCAGCGCCTGGATGTTGCCCGACATCACCAGCTCGACGACCCCCGACCCGCTGCTGACCTCGAAGCCGAGATCGGTCAGCCGCCGGGCGAGCGCGGCGCCGCCGGCCACCGCCTCGAGGCAGGCGCTGTTGCCGCACCGGCAACCGGCCTCCTCGTGCCCGCTCACCCTGATGTGGCCGATGTCGCCGGCGCAGCCCTGCGCGCCGCGATGCAGGTCGCCGTCGGCGATGATGCCGCACCCGATGCCGGTGCCGATCTTGACGAACATCAAGTACCGCGTGTCGGGGAAGGCGCGGCGCTGCTCGCCGAGGGCCATCACGTTGACGTCGTTGTCCACCAGCACGCTGATGCCGTAGCGCTCGGTGAAGAACTCGGGGATCGGATACTCGTTCCAGCCCGGCATGATCGGCGGATTGTTTGGCCGGCCGGGGGCCTGGCACGCCCATGCCGATCGCCCGCAGCGCGCCGAGTGGTCTGCCCGCGTCGTCGAGCAGGTCGTGCATGCGCCGGTCGACGTGAGACAGCACCTCCTCTGGGCCCGCGTCGATGAGCAGGGAGTCTTCCCGCGCGGCGAGCACGCGCCCGCTGATGTCAAGCAGGGCCAGCCGGCAGTGGGTCGCGCCGAGGTCGACGCCCATCACCATGTTGTCCTCGGTGCGCAGCCGCAGCTGCCGCGGCGGACGGCCGCCGGTCGACTCGCTCTCGTCGACTTCGCGGATCAGCCCGTGCGCGACGAGGGCGTCAACGCGCTGCGAGATCGTCGACCTGGCCATCCCGGTCACCCGCGCGAGATCGGCGCGTGTGGTCGCGGATCCGGCGCTGATCAGGGTCAGGACATGTCCCGCCGACCCCGCCGCCGGTCGCTGGTCCCCCGAAGATGTCGACATGGCCGACACACTAAGGCGCCCCCTTGCCTACATCAAGTTATCTTTCGCAGGATTTCGGCGTAAGTGGCGCTACTTTGTTCGCCCTCCTGCTCGGGGGCCGGTCCTCCGCGCCCCCGAGGAGCGTCTTGGCTGCATGGTTTCACCGGACTATGCCCATTCATGTGCGGCTAAACGCATCTAAGTCAGTGTTCTTACGGCACAATCCGGCCAACTTACGCCTCTTGACAGGACAAAGTCACGGACGGATGGTTCGGATCGAACGCAAGGCACCGGGGGCTGCCGCACTGTCCCAGCGACAGGAGGACAGATGGGACCCAGTCGAGCGACCCTCGGTCTTTTCGTCCCCGCCACGCGGTTCCGGCGTGCGGGCCATCTCTTGATCATCCTGTTGGCCGCGCTCCTCGCGGTCACCGGTGTCGCGGCCACGCCGGCGAACCCCGCCGCCGCGTCCGCGCCATCCCCTGCGGCGGTCCCCGCCGCCCCCGTCCCGGCCGCCCCCGCGCCGGCCGGGACCACGCTCCCGAGCAAGGTGCTCGTCTTCCACGGCGCCGGGGACGACGCGGCGGTCGCCGCGATCGAACGCCTCGGCCGGGAACACGACTTCGGCGTCGACGCGACCGCCGAAGCCGCCGCGTTCACCGCGGAGAACCTGGCGAAGTACCGCGCCGTGGTGTTCCTCTCGACCGCGGGCAACCTGCTGAACGCCGACCAGGAGGCGGCGTTCAAGGCCTACGTCCAGGCCGGCGGCGGATTCCTCGGCGTCCACGACGCGGCCCGGGCCCAGCCGGCCTCCGACTGGTTCACCGGCCTGATCGGCAGCCGACCGGCCACCAGCCCCACCGCGCCGCAGCGCGCGGTCGTCGAGGTGGGCGACAGGGTCCATCCCGCCACGAAGCGGCTGCCGCTGGAGTGGACGCGTACGGACGTGTGGCTGAACTGGAGCCCCAATCCCGTCGGCACCGTGCACACCGTCGCCTCCGTCCGGGAGCGGAGCTTCGCGCCCGGCCCCGGCGCCAACGGCGTGTATCACCCGATCTCGTGGTGCCGTGACTTCGACGGCGGCCGCTCGTTCTACACCGGCATGGGCGGCGCGCCGGCCGGCTACGCCGAGCCGCTATTCCAGCGGCACCTGCTCGGCGCCATCCAGTGGACGTCCGGCATGGTCCGCGGCGACTGCCAGGCGACGATCGCGGCCAACTACGAGACGACCCGCCTCACCCCGCCAAACCAGACCGGCCAACTCGACCAGATCGGCGAGCCGCACGGTCTTTCGATCGCCCCGGACGGCCGCGTCTTCTACATCGGCAGGGGCGGCCCGATGACGGGCGGGCCCACGCCGATCAGCGACTGGAACAACCCGAACATCGGCAAGGGCTTCGGCACCATCCATGTCTGGGACCCGGAGACCGGGGAGTCGACGCAGATCGCGAACCTGGAGGTCTTCGGCAACAAGGGCGGCGGCCCCGAGCTCAACAAGACCGAAGAAGGGCTCGTCGGCATCACGCTCGACCCGAAGTTCGAGCAGAACCACTGGATCTACCTGTTCTACATGCCGCACTCGTCGATCGACAGGGTGAGGCACGTCGGCAAGCGCACGATCTCGCGGTTCACCTATGACGAGGCCGCCGAGAAACTCGACCTGGCCTCGGAGAAGGTGCTGTTGCGCTGGGACAGCCAGATCGACCGGTGCTGCCACGTCGGCGGCGGCATGGCCTTCGACAAGGCCGGCAATCTGTACGTCTCAACGGGCGACAGCAACTCATCCCAGTGCGACGGCTGCGCGCCGGCGCCGTCGGGGTACTCGGGCAACAACCCGGTGCCCGAGTTCGGCGGGTTCTCTCAGCAGGACGCCCGGCGGACGGCCGGCAGCACCAACGACTACAACGGCAAGATCCTGCGGATCCGCCCGCGGCCGGACGGGACCTACACGATCCCACGCGGCAACCTGTTCACCGGCCGTGAGCAGGGTGGCGGCAAGACGCTGCCGGAGATCTACGTGATGGGCGTCCGCAACCCCACCAGGCTCGCGGTCGACCCGAAGACCAACTGGCTGCTGGCCGGCTGGGTCGGCCCGGACGCGAACCGCCCGGACCTGGCCTGGGGCCCGGCGAAGTACGAGACGGCGGCCGTCATCACCAAGGCGGGCAACCGCGGCTGGCCGTACTGCATGGCCGACAATCAGCCGTTCCGCGACCGCAACCTGCCCGACATCACCAAGCCGCTCGGCTGGTACGACTGCGACCACCCGAGGAACGAGTCGCCGCGCAACACCGGCCTCGTCGACCTGCCGCCGGTCCAGAAGAACAACATCTGGTACTCCCCGCAGGGTGGCGGCCCGGTCTTCGAGCGCGGCCCCGACAACATCCCGATCTACGACCTGGCGCGCCAGACGCTCACCCAGCCGTTCTTCCCCGCCGGCGGCGGACAGGCCATCATGCCGGGCCCGATGTACCGGTTCGACGGCAAGAGCGACAGCACGACGAAGTGGCCGGAGTACTGGGACGGCAAGTGGTTCATCGGCGACGAGACGCGGCCGAACGTCCGGGTCGCGGTGACGATGGACCCGAAGACGGCGCCCAGCGGCGGTGCGCCCGTGCACGCGGACGACCTGCGGCAGATCGTCCCGATCAGCTCGGTCGGCAACCTCATGGACTGGAAGTTCGGTCCGGACGGCGCGCTGTATGTCCTCGACTACGGCACCGGGTTCTTCAACGCGACGGCCAGGTCGGCGCTGTACCGGGTGACGTACAAGGGCGGGCAGCCGACCCCGGCGCCCGCGCCGACGGTCACCACCACCGCGCAGCACACCCCGATGAAGATGGCCTTCTCCGCGGGCCGGTCCGGCGGCGTGGCCTTCCGCTGGGACTTCGGCGACGGCAGCCCGGTCTCCCGCGAGGCGAACCCGACGCACTACTACGCGACCGGCGGCGACTTCACCGCCACGCTGACCGTGACGTTCGCGGACGGCACGAAGGCGACCGCGAAGACCACGGTCCAGGTCGGCTGCCCGGCGCCGGACGCCCGCCCGACCGTGGTGATGCTGGACACCGACAGCAAGGTGGACAACGTGGATGTCGGCGGCGGCTGCACGATCAACGACGCGATCGACGACGAAAGCGCCTGGAGCAGCGAGGGCGCCTTCCAGCGTCACGTCAACGCGGTGACGACCACGCTGCGCCGGCGTGGTCTGATCAGCGGTGCCGCGCTGGCGCTGCTCGCCGTCACCGCGACCCGCTCCGGCGTGGGCGCGCCGCAGGGCCCGGACGCGTACCAGCCCATCTTCGACGGCACGCGGGACAGCCTGGCGAAGTGGGAGCAGGCGCCGGGCGGCTCGTTCACGTTGCAAGACGACGGGTCGATCCGCAGCGTCGGCGGCCTCGGCATGCTGTGGTACGCGGACAAGCAGTTCGGTGACTTCTCGCTGCGGCTGCAGTTCCGCGACGCGCGCACGGACGGCGGCTTCAGCAACAGCGGCGTGTTCGTCCGCTTCCCCGACCCGCGGATCCCACTCGACCAGCGCCCGCCGGGAAGCTGCGGGACGGTCGGCGCCGCGCGGACGCAACAGGCCTGGGTGGCGATCTTCTGCGGGCAGGAGATCCAGATCTACGACGGCCCGACGGGTGAGCCGCAAAAGACCGGTTCCGTCTACAACTTCCAGTCGCTGAACCTGGACCAGGCCAGGCCGACCCGGCCCGGCGTGTGGAACGACTACGAGGTCCGGGTGACCGGGCAGCACTACACGATCATCAGGAACGGTGTGGTGATCAACGAGTTCGACAACACCCCGGGCAAGACCTCATCGCGCGCCGGGGACCCGCCCACCGATCTGCGGCAGTTCCTGAGCGGCTTCATCGGACTGCAAAACCATGGCAACAGCGACCTCACCGAGTTCCGCAACGTGCGGGTCAGAAACCTGAACGCCCCAGCGAACTGAGCGACGCCCCCCGCGGCGGCTCGCCGGGTGTGGGCGCGCGTCAACGCACCACGCGCGCCCGCATCCGGCGGCTTCGCCGTCCCCGCCCCTTCATCGAACGGCATCCGACTCATCAGGTACCGCACGTCAGCGAGGCCACCAAAAGCACGGAGGAAGACACATGCGACGCGAACGCAAACTGAACCTCAATCGCCGCGGCTTCATCGGCGTCGCCGGCGGCACGGCGGCGACGGCGCTGCTCGGCGCGTTCGGTGCGCCCGCGGCGGCGAGCGACGCCGCGACAAGTGACACCGCGACGAGCGGCGGCGGCAGGAGGGGCCGGCTCATCCCGCCGGGCCGCCTCGGGATCCAGCTGTTCACCATCCGGGACAAGGTGGCGTCGCTGGGCTTCGCCGCCGTGTTCGAAGAGCTCGTCCGCGACGGTTACGCGGAGGTCGAGTTCGCCGGCTACACGCAGGGCTCGGTGGGCGCGATCACCATCCCCCAGATCAAGCGGCTGCTCGACGACAACGGGCTGCGGGGAATCGGCAGCCACGTCGGCTACTTCTCGTCCGACCCCAACGCGTACACGTTCGCGACCAAGCTCGACCAGGTGCTCGACGACGCAGCGGCGCTCGACCTGCCCTACATCGGCACCGCCAGCTCGCCGGCCAGGTACGGCAACACCGTCGACGCCTGGAAGCGGGCCTGTGCGGAGTTCAACGCCTTCGGCGCCGCCGCGGCGCAGCGCGGCATGAAGTTCTACCAGCACAACCATGCGGAAGAGTTCGGCTTCGCCACCGACCAGCCGAGCGTCCGGCTGTACGACGTGCTGCTCGCGGAGACCGACCCGGAGCTGGTCGCCCTTGAGATGGACATCTTCTGGGCCTTCTCCGGCCAGTTCCGGTTCAGCTCGCGCCCCGACCCGAACAACCCCTCAGGACCGCCGATCCCGGAGCCGTTCGAGCCGCTCGACTTCGTGCTGGCCGCGCCGGAACGCTACCCGCTGTTCCACGTCAAGGACGGCGATTTCGACCCGACCGTCCGCGACGGCTTCCGGATGACCGATGTGGGCGACGGCGACATCGACTACCAGCGGTTCATTAGTGCGCTGCAACGGTCCGCCGGCGGCCGGCACCGGGGACGGCACAACTACCTCGTGGAACGCGACGACGCCCCCAGCCCCGCCACGAACCCGGCGGGTTCGTTCAGCACCGCGCAGCGCAGCTTCGACTTCCTCAGCAGCCTGCGCGGCTAGCGGCCCCTATCCCTTGTGATCTCGCCGGGAGGCCCCCGTGCGTACGCTGATTCACTTCGTCTGCGCGATCGCGCTGGCGGGAGCCGGAGTGCTCGTGCCGGCCGCGGCCGACGCCGCGCCCGCACCCCCAACGCCCGCACCCCCAACGCCCGCACCCACCACGCAGGCGCCCCCAACGCAGGCTGAGCCGACCGCCGCCGGCCGGCCCACGTTCAGGGTGCTGGTGTTCACCAAGACCGCCGGGGAACGGCGTTCCTCGATCGAGGCCGGCGTCGAAGCCGTCCGCGCGCTCGGCAAGCGGCGCGGCTTCGCCGTCGAGGCAACCGAGGACGCGCCCCGGTTCACCGACGCCGAGCTCCGCCGGTTCCGTGCGGTGATCTTCCTCAATACGACGGGCGACGTGCTCGACCCCGCCCAGCAGACCGCCTTCGAGCGCTACTTCAAGGACGGCGGCGGTTACCTCGGGATCCACTCCGCCGCGGAGACCGAGCCGGACTGGGCGTTCTACCAGAACATGCTCGGCACCAGGGCGGCCGGGCTGTCCTCCGTACAGAAGGCCACGGTCAAGGTGGCCGACCGGGTACACCCGGCGAGCGCCGTCCTGCCCGAGTACTGGCGGCCGGCCGACGCCTTCTACGACTTCGCCGGCAACGTGCGGGGCGTCTCGCACGTGCTCGCCACGGTCGACGAGGGCACCTACAGCGGCGGCGGCATGGGGTTCGACCACCCGATCATCTGGTGCAAGGACTTCCAGGGCGGCCGCTCCTTCTACACGGGTCTCGGTGAGACCTCGGCGGCGTTCCGAGACGACACCTTCCGGCGCCACCTCGGCGGCGCCATCGAGTGGGCGGCCGGACGCGGCGACGGCGACTGC
>OBLR010000264.1_pt1 | contig 12031 bp, 2 predicted proteins | sample 1519891 | NCBI WGS metagenome assembly OBLR01 (sample SAMEA3113583, study PRJEB22503) | soil metagenome | reverse complement strand
GAAATTCTCCACCAGATCTTGGGCGACGGTCAGCGTGGGCACGAGGCTGACGCCCCGGGCCGCCATCATCGCGGCCGTCTTCTCGTCGATCCCCGTCCCGTGCTCGACGCACTCCACGCCGGCCTCGATGGCGTTGTGGATGCCGGCGACGTTGTGCGCGTGCACGGTGACGTAGGTGTGCCTGGCCCGCGCCTCGGCCACCGCGGCGGCGATCTCCTCGACGGTGAACTGGGTGTCGTCGAGCGAGTCGGAGATGGACACCACCCCGCCCGTCACCACCATCTTGAGGAAGCTGGCGCCCTGCCGGAAGCACTCACGCGCGGCCTTGCGGACCTCATCGCAGCCGTCGGAGATCCGGCCGACCGCGGTCAGACCGCGGACCCGGAAGTGGAAGGTCGCGTCCGGCGGCAGGAAGGGGGAGCCGAGGTGGCCGTGCCCGCCGCATTGCACGAGCGGCGACGCCGACGCCCAGATCCTGGGCCCGGGCACCAGCCCGCGGCCGACCGCGCGCATCACCCCGTGGTCGATCCCGCCGCAGTCGCGGACGGCGGTGAAACCGGCGTCCAAGGTCTCGCGCAGCGTACGGAAGATGTCCGCGGCCCGTTCTGCGATGGACAGCTCCATGTTCAACATCGCCCGCATCTCGCTCGAATAGCCGATATGGACGTGCGCGTCGATGAGTCCGGGCAGCAGGGTCAGCCCGCTCAGATCCACCAGGCGGGGGCCGTCGCCGGGCGCGGAACCCGCCGCGCCGACGTCCGTCCCGACCGCGGCGATCTTGTCCTCCTCGACCAGGACGGACCCCCGCGGCAGCGGGTCGCCGCCCAGTCCGTCGATGATCGTCGCGCCCGTCAGCAGGAGAGACATGTCTCTACCCCTTCGTCGTGGTGGCAGGTAGCAGCCCGGCTCTGACCAGGAAGGCGAGCATCCGCGCGAAGTACCCGGTGTCGAGCGTCGGCGCGGCCGCGACCCGCGGCGACAAGACGCCGGACACGTTCGCGCAGTCGATCACCGGCATGTCCCGGTCGGGCGTGTCGCCGAAGATCGCCATCAACGGCGCCAGCGCGTTGTCCTCGCCCTCCCGGTCCACCGCCTCGGTGAGCTCGCCGCGCCACTCGTCGAACGGCACGCCGCGCACCGGGTAGCCGAGCCCGCTGATCTCGTCGAAGATTCGGTTCCAGGGAAGGGGTTGTGGATCGATGGCGTGGAAGGTTTTCCCCCATGACTCCGGTCGTGCCGACAGGGCGACGACAAGCCTGGTCAGGTGGTCGACGGTCCCGACGGACAGCGCGTATCCGCGGCGCGGCGCGGCGCCGAGCTGGACGCAGCCCTGGATGACCTTGGTGACGTAGTCCTCGGTGTTGGCCGCGCCGGTACGGCTGTCCGCCAGCACCCCACCGGCCCGGTACACCGACACCGGAATGCCGCGCGACCTGGCGATCTCCACCAGCCCTTCCGCCACCCACTTGCTCTGGCTGTAGGCGGTGTCGTGGCCGACCGGGGGCGGCAGCGGATCGTCCTCGCGGATGACGTCCGTGTCGCCGAGCATCGCACCGGCCAGGACGGCCAGCGTGGAGATGTGATGCACCGGCTTGAGCCGCCCGCGGGCCGCCAGCCGCAGGATCTCCTGGGTGCCCGTCACGTTGGCCGCCTTCAACGCGCGGTACGGGCGGACGAAGTTCACCCAGGCGCCGCAGTGGTAGATCGCGTCGACCCGGTGCGCCAGATCGTCGAACCCATCCTCGCCCAGGCCGAGCAGCGGCTTGGCCAAGTCGCCGATGACCACCTGGAGTCGGTTCGACCCGGCTCCGTCCAGGCCGTAGAAGTCCAGCGCGGCCCGTACCCGTTCGGCTCCCTCGGCGGGGTCGCCGGCCCTGACCAGGCAGATCACCGTGGCCGCCCGCTGGCCGAGCAACTCGGCGCAAAGGAAGGCGCCGACGAATCCGGTGGCCCCGGTGAGCAGCACGGTCTGCGGCGGTCGCCGGACCGGCGCCGGCAGACCGTCGGCGCGGATCTCCTCATCCAGCACGACCTCGTCCTCGAGCCGCACCCCGGGCGCCTGCGGCACCAGCGGCGGGGCACCCAGCGCCCGGTCCACCAGCGCCGCCATGGCGGCCACCGTGGGCGCCTGCAGGACGTCCCTGGCCGTGAGCCGGGTGGCGCCCATGCGGCGCAGGTCCTTGGTCACCTGGGTGACCATCAGCGAATGAGCGCCGAGGTCGAAGAAGTCGTCGTCCATGCTGACCTGATCGACGCCCAGCAGATCGCACCAGATGCGGGCGACCTGGCGCTCCCGGTCCGTACGCGGCGCGATGAAGCCGTCGGCGGCATCCGGGGTCTCGGGGCCGCCGTCGTCGGCGGATGGTTCGGCGGCGGACGATGCGACGGCCGCCGGTTCGGCGGCGACCCTGCCCGGCTCCACCCAGTGCCGGCGGCGCTGGAACGGATGGGTTGGCAGCGGCACCCGGCGCGGCTCGGCGGCGCCGTGGAAGGCCTGCCAGTCCACGGCGACCCCGTGCTGCCACAGCCGCCCCACCGCCGTCATCAGGTGGGCCAGGTCCGGCAGGGTGTCGCGGGGCAGTCCCATCGTCGGGATCGCCACCGGCGCCGGCGCCAGCCGCTGGGCGGCGGCCAGCGCGGTGAGCGCCCGGCCCGGACCGACCTCGAGCAGCACCCGGCCCGGCGGGGCGAGCACTTCGGCCACCCCGGCGGCGAACCGCACCGGCCGCCGAAGATGCCGCGCCCAGTAGCCGGGGTCGGTGGCCTCACCGGCGGTGATCCACGTACCGGTCACACTGGAGACGAAGGGGATCGCCGGCTCGGACAGCCGCAGCTTTTTGACCTTGACGGTGAAGTCGTCGAGATGGGGGTCGACCATCCACGAGTGGCTGGCCACCGGAACGCTCACCTTGCGGCAGTCGACGTCCTGGCCGCGCAGCGTCGTCAGCAGTGCCCTGATCTCCTCGTCGGGTCCGGCCACCACGGTAAGGTCCGGCGCGTTGACCGCGGAGATCGATAGACGGTCGGGCAGCATCGCCGCCAGCTGTTCCGCCGGCAGCCGCACCGCGAGCATCCGGCCGGGCGGCATGGCCTCGAACAGTTCGCCCCTGGCCAGGGTGATCTCAAGCGCGCCGGGAAGGGTGAACACCCCGGCCAGGCAGGCCGCGACGTACTCGCCGAGGCTGTGCCCGATCATCGCGGCCGGCCGCAGTCCCCAGGCCATGAGCTGGCGGGCCAGCGCGTACTCGATGGTGAACAGGGCGGAGACGACGCCGGCGCCCTGATCACGGCCGAGGGTGGCGGCGCCGCCCCGCAGTCCCTTGCCGGCCAGCGGCGGGAACGCCGAGGGGAACAGCAGCCTGCGCAGGTCGAAGCCGAGCCGCGGCGCGAGCAGTTCCGCGCACCGGTCCACCTCGTTCCTGAACACCGGCTCCGACCGGTAGATGTCCAGGCCCATGTCCGGGTGCTGCATCCCGCCCCCGGGGAAGGCGAAGACCACTTCGTGCGCCGCGCCCGGCGACGTCTTGGTGACCAGCCGGTTCGGCTCCTGTCCGCGCAGCGCCCGTACGGCGTCGGCCCGGTCCGCGCAGACCGCGAACCGGCGGACGCCGAAGGCGCGCCGTCCGTCCTGCAAAGTGAACGCCACGTCCGCGAGCCGCCCGGCCCGATCATCCGGCCGGCCGGTCTGGTCGAGGTGATCCGCGAGCCGCGCGGTCGCGTCCTCCACGGCCTTCCTGGTGTGCGCGGAGACGACGAGCAGCTGCCAGGGCCGGTCGGCGCCGCCGGCCGGCGGCTCCACGCGCGGCGCCTGTTCGAGCACGACGTGCGCGTTGGTCCCGCCGACCCCGAACGAGCTGACCCCCGCCCGCCGCGGCGCGCTCGACGCCGGCCAGTCGATGGCGTGGAGGGGGACGAAGAACGGGGTCAGGTCGAGGCGCAGCTCCGGGTTGGGGGAGGAGAAGTTGGCGTTCGGCGGGATCAGCCCATGGTGGATCGCCAGCGCCGCGCGCATCAGCCCGGCGACGCCCGCCGCGGCGTCCAGGTGCCCGATGTTCGCCTTGACCGAGCCGAGCGCGCACTGGCCGGCCGGTACGGGGCGGGCTGCGGGGTCGGCGTGGAACGCCTGGGTCAGCGCGGTGACCTCGATCGGGTCGCCGACCTGCGTCGCGGTGCCGTGCGCCTCCACGTAGCCGACGGTCGCGGGATCCACGCCGGCGAGGGCCAACGCCGAGGTGATCACCCGCGCCTGGCCTTCGACGCTGGGTGCGGCGAACCCCGCCTTCATCGACCCGTCGTTGTTGACGGCGGAGCCCTTGATCACCGCGTAGACGTGGTCGCGGTCGCCCAGCGCGTCCGCCAGCCGGCGCAGCACGAGCACGACGACTCCGTTGCCCGGCACGGTGCCGCCGGCGCCGGCGTCGAAAGGACGGCAGTGGCCGTCGGCGCTGAACAGACCGCTGTCGGCGACCGGGTAGCCGCTCTTCAGCGGCACGTTGACCGACACCCCGCCGACGAGCGCGACGTCGCACTCGTAGTTGAGCAGCGACTGGCAGCCGAGATGGGTCGCGACGAGCGAGGTGGAGCAGGCGGTCTGCACCGTGTAGGCGGGACCGGTGAGGTCGAGCAGGTGTGCCACCCGGGTCGCGAGGAAGTCCTTGTCGTTGAACATCCTCGCCAGCGAGGCCATCGGCGAGCGCTGGAACCGTGCGTTGGTGGAGAGGTTGGCGGTGAGGTACTTGTTCATGAAGGCGCCGGCGAACACGCCGACGTCACCGCCGAACCGGGCCGGGTCGTGCCCGCTGTCCTCAACGGCCGCCCACGCGGTCTCGCAGAACAGGCGATGCTGCGGATCCATGGTCTCGGCCTCGGCCGGGTTGAACCCGAAGAACGCCGCGTCGAACAGGTCGGCGCCCTCCAGGTGACCTGACGCGGGGACGTAGTCGGGGTCGGCCAGGACGTCGTCGGCCACTCCGGCGGCGCGCAGCGCATCGGGCGAAAACCTCGTGATCGACTCGGCGCCGTCGCGCATGTTGCGCCAGAAGGCCTCGACCGTAGCGGCGCCGGGCACACGGCAGGCCATCCCGACGATCGCGATGGGCTCCAGGTGGATGCCGTCACCGTCTGGCATTGCTGTCTCCGGCCTGTTCCGTGCGTAGCCTGGCCTGCCTGGCGAAGGCGGCGGCGCGGCGCCCGGCGGCGGCGCGGGCGCGCTCCAGGCCCGCGGCGCCCGGTGGTCCGTCATGGCCGTCCCGTCCGTTGGCGGCCCCGGTGAGCGCGGTGACCAGGCCCCGTACGGTCGGATAGCGGAAGATGTCCACCAGGGACAGCCGGTCGCCCAGTATCGGCTGCAACCGCGTCCGGGCCTGCACCGCGAGCAGCGAGTTGCCGCCGACCTCGAAGAAGTTGTCATCGACGCCGATCCGCTCGGCCTTGAGCACGGCGGCCAGCTCCTCGCTGACCAGGCGTTCGGTCTCGTTGGCCGGCGGCCGGTACGCGGCCCGCGCCGATCGCTCCGGGTCAGGCAGCCGGCCCCGGTCCACCTTGCCGTTCGGCGTCATCGGCAACTCGTCGAGGAACACCACGTCGGCCGGCACCATATAGTCGGGCAGCGTCCCGGCGGCGAACGCGCGCACCGCCTGGACCGTCAGCTGGTCGCCGGACTCGCCGGACTCGCCGGACTCGCCGGACTCGCCGGAGTGGTGGTCGGCGCCGCGCCGGGGGGCCGGCACGCAGTAGGCGACGATCCGGCGCCGTGCCTCCTCGCCGCGTACCGCGGCCACCGCGGCACGCAGCCCCGGATGGCCGCGCAGCACGTTTTCGATCTCGCCGAGCTCGATCCGGTGTCCGTGCAGCTTCACCTGGTGGTCGAGCCGCCCCAGGAACTCAAGCTCGCCGGTCGGCCGCCGGCGCACCAGGTCGCCCGTACGGTACAACCGGGCGCCCGGGTCGCCGGAAAACGGATCGGGGATGAACCGCTCGGCGGTGAGGCCGGGGCGGCCCAGATAGCCGCGCGCGACGCCGGGCCCACCGAGCAGCAACTCGCCCGGCGCGCTCGCCGGAGTCGGCCGCAGGTGGACGTCGACCACGTACGCGCGCACGTTGGTCATCGGACGGCCGATGGTCACCTGCCCCGATTCGTCGACCGGCGACGTGGTGGCCCAGACGGTCGCCTCGGTCGGGCCGTACATGTTCCGCACGCCGTCCGGCACCAGGTGCGCGAGCCGTTCCGCGAGCGGGGCGGGCAGCGCCTCGCCGCCGACCAGCAGCCGGCGCAGGCCGGACAGCGCCGCGCCGGAGTCCGGATCGTCGGCGAGCACGCCGGCCACCGACGGGGTGCACTGGAGGTGGGTGACGGCATGCCGGCGCAGCTGGGCGGCGATCGGCTCATCGGCCAGCGCGGCGCGCCGTCGATCCTCGCTGAGCTTCTTCGTCAGCGCGAGCTGGTCGAGCGCGGCCAGCACATGGTCGTGCGCGACGCCGAAGTCGACCAGGCAGGCCACCTCGTCGACGCCGATCGCTTTCAGCTGGTCGATCATGTCGGCGCAGTGCTCCGGGGTGCCGAGCAGGCCCGAGGTCTCGAAGAACCGGTCGAACGCCTGGCTCACCAGCGCGTCGAGCTCCTCCTCCGGCAGGGCGCGCACGTCGACGTCGTGGCCCATCGCCTGGCCGAGGCCGGACAGCAGGTCGAAGGATGACTTGATGTAGGCGCACAGCGGTTCGCGCACCGTCTTTTTGACCGCGTCGGCGTCCGCGCCGACGAAGGTGTGCAGCATCAGCGTCACGTGCCCGTCGCCCGGATGGCCGTTGTCCCGCCACGCCCGGCGGTATGCGTTGATCTTGCTTTCGAGCTGCTCGACGGAGTGGCCGAGCAGGTGCGTGAGCAGTCCGGCGCCGATCTCCCCGGCGAAGGTGAAGGTCTCCAGACTGCGCGCGCTGGTCACCCAGACCGGTAGCTCGGGGGTGACCGGCGGCGGGAAGATCCGTACCTCGGCCTCCTTGTCCGTGCCGTTGCGCCTGCGTACGGTGTCGCCGCGCCAAAGCGCCCGCAGCTCTTCGAGCTTGGCTGCCATGATCTTCTTGCGTTCGGCGTAGTCGCCGGGCGCGAGCACGAAGTCGTTGGGCTGCCAGCCGGAGGCCACTGAGATGCCCACCCGACCGCCGCCCGAGAGGTTGTCGACCACCGACCACTCTTCGGCGACCCGCAGGGGGTCGTGCAGCGGCAGCACCACGCTGCCCGCCCGGATGGCGACGCGCTCGGTGATCGCCGCGATCGCCGCGGACGTGACCGACGGATTGGGGTACAGGCCGCCGAACTCGTGGAAGTGCCGCTCGGGGGTCCATACCGCGGACAACCCGTTGGCGTCGGCGAACCTGGCGCCCTCGATCAGCAGCCGGTAGGCGGCGCCCGGGTCGCCGCCGCTGTCCCCGCCGAAGTAAAACAGGCTGACGTCCATCGGCCTCGCCTGCACGGACGACGGCACCCTGGTGCCGGCGGCGGCGACGGTTGTGGGCTCGTCTCCCCGTACCACCACCTGGTGGCCCCTGGCCAGCGTCCACAGCAGTTCGAGCACCGAGATGTCGAAGGACACGCTCGTCACGGCGAGCCATGTCCGCGGGTGCGCCGCCTTCGCCGCCGCCGGCTCCTCGGCGAGGATCGCGTCCATGCCGGCGAAGAAGTTCATCACGTTGCGATGGGAGATCATCACACCCTTGGGGGTTCCGGTGGAGCCCGAGGTGTAGATGACGTACGCCAGATGGTGGGGCGACCGCCCGTCTCCCGGCTCGTCTCCGGGCTCGTCTCCCGGCTCGGCTTTGGGCCCGGCTGGTTCGGTGGCGTCGGCGCGTTCCCGGTCGGCGTCCAGCTCGAGGATCCGCGCGGGCAGCCCGGCGGTCCGGTGCGCCAGCCCGCTCCGGCTGACGATCACCCGAGCCCCCGAGTCCCGCACCATGAACGCCAGCCGGTCCGCGGGGTATCCGGGGTCGAGCGGCAGGTAAGCGCCGCCCGCACGCAAGATCGCCACCAGCGTGACCACCAGGTCGGGGGACCGATCGAGGTACACCCCGACCGGTGTGTCTGGCCGTACCCCCGCCCGCCGCAGCCGGGCGGCCAGCGCGGCCGTCCGGCGGTCGAGCTCGGCGTAGCTGACCGAGCCGCCGGCCGTCATGCTGTCCGGCGGCCCCGCGCCCACCAGGGCCGGCGCGTCCGGGGTCCGCCGCGACCACATGGCGATCAGCTCATGCACCAGCGCCTCGCGCACCGGCTCGGCTGGCGGGTTCCACTCCACCAGGACGCGCCGCCGCTCGGCCGTCGACAGCACGGACATGCTCGTGACGCGCCGATCAGGGTCGGCCACCGCCTGGGTGAGCACGGTACGGAACTGCTCGCCGATGGCCTCGGCGGTCTCGCGGGCGAACAAGTCGGTCGCGTACTCCAGCCGCGCGGAGAGCCGGCCGGCGGACCGGGTGAGGCTCAGCGTGAGATCGAACTTGGCCGTCGAAGTGTCCCCGGCCATCATGCTCATGACGCAGCCGGGCAGTGCGCGGCCGCTCGCTTCGCCTTCGTGGTAGCTCAGCATCAGCTGGAAGAGCGGATTGTGCGCCGGGTCGCGCCGCGGGTGCAGCTCTTCGACCAGCTTCTCGAACGGCAACTCCTGATGGGCGAGCGCGGCCCTGCTCTCGTCTCGCGCCCGCGTGACCAGCTCACGGAATGACGGCGCGCCGGAGACGTCGACGCGCTGCACGATCGTGTTGGCGAAAAAGCCGATCAGGCCGCGCAGGCTTTCCTCAATACGGCCGCTCACCGGCGAGCCGACCAGCACCTCGGGTCCGCCCGTGTGCGCGTGGACGAGGGCGGCGAAGGCGGCGAGCAGCACCGCGAACGGTGTGGCGCCGCAGGTTCTGGCCAGCGCGGCGACCTGCGCCGCGACCTCGGGATCGATGTCGAAGTCCACATGGTCGCCGGCGTGGCTTTGTGCCGGCGGCCGCGGCCTGTCGGCCGGCAGGGAGGCCAACGCGGGCGCGCCGGACAGCCGATCCCGCCAGTAACCGAGCAGCTGCTCAAGCGGCTTGCCGGTGAGCCGCTCCACCTGACGTTCGGCGTAGTCCACGTACCGCGTGGCCGGCGGCGGCAACTCCGCCGCCGCGCCGGCGACGAAAGCCCGGTAGCAGGCCGCGAGCTCGTCGCCGAGCAGGTCGAGCGACCTGCCGTCGCAGGCGAGGTGGTGCAGGGTGAGGCACAACCAGTGCTCGTCCGGCCCGAGCCGCAGCAGGCGGGGCCGGATCATCAGGTCCCGCTCCAGATCGAAAGGACTCCTGGCCTGCTGCCTGGCCAGCAGGTCCGCCGCGGCCTCCGGGCGCGCGTCGCCCGACACGTCGTCGACCGGCACGCGCACCGGCTCGGCGGGCTGGACGAACTGCCGGGGGACGCCGTCCACCGACCGGAAGACCGTACGCAGCGGCTCGTGCCGCCTCACGACCTCGGTCAGCGCGTGTTCCAGGGCGGCGATGTCCAGCCGGCCGGTCATCCGATAGATCAGCGGCACCACGTAGACGGGACTGTCCGGATCGAGCTGAGCGAGGAACCACAGGCGTTGCTGCGGATAGGACAGCGCATAGTGCCGCGCGGCGATGCGCCGCTTCAGCCGCTCGGCCAGCAAGGTACGCCGGGCGTTAGGGGTCATGGGCGGGCCGCTCTCGAGGTCCTTGATGTCGTCCGTCACGTTTCGGCCTCGTCTTCGGTCATGTCGCGCAAAAACGCGTCCACCTCGTCGTCGGACAGTTCTTCGAGCCGGTCGAGCAGCAACTGGTCGGCGTCGCCCGCGCCGCGACCGACGCCGCGGCCGGGCCCGGCGACCGGGCCCGTCGCGTCCACGCCGGCGGGCACCCGGCTGCGGGTGGCCTCCACCTCGGCCGCCAACCTGCCGACGGTCGGGGTCTCAAGGAACTCCCGCAGCGGCACGTGCGCGGACAGCAACTCATTGGCCTGGGCCACCAACCGCATGGCGAGCAGGGAGTGCCCGCCGAGCACGAAGAAGTCGTCGGTGACCCCGACTCTGGACACGCCGAGCATCCGCGCCGCCAGCGCGGCGAGTTCCCGTTCGGTCTCGGTACGGGGAGGGACGTACTCGGTCGCGGCCGGCCCGTCATCGGCGGCCGGCGGCAGCGCGGCTCGGTCGAGCTTTCCGCTCGGCGTGAGCGGCAGCGCCGCCAGCTCAACGAAGGCGGCCGGGATCATATACGGCGGCAGCGTGGCGGCCAGGAATTCGCGCAGCCCGGACGCGGGAACCGGCGTGTCCGGGCCGGCCGGGACCACATAGGCGACCAGCCTGCGGCCGGACGGCGGCTCGTCCACGATGACGGCGGTCCGCGCGACCCCCGGATGGGCGGTGAGCGCCGCCTCAACCTCACCGGGCTCGATCCGGAAGCCCCTGATCTTGATCTGGTCGTCGGCGCGCCCGAGGAACTCGATCGTGCCGTCCCTGAGATACCGGACGACGTCGCCGGTGCGGTACATCCGTGCTCCGCCGGCGGCGAACGGGTCGGGCAGGAACCGTTCCGCGGTGAGCGCGGGCCGGTTCACATACCCCCGGGCCACGCCAGGGCCGCCGATGAACAGCTCGCCCGGCACCCCCGTGGGCACCGGCCGCAGCAGCGCATCCAGGACATATCCGGACGTGTTCGCGATGGGCCGGCCGATCGGCACCGACGTGGCGGCGGCCGGCACCGCATCGATGAGACCGCACACCGCGAAGGTTGTGGTCTCGGTCGGGCCGTAGCCGTTGAGCAGGCGGGCCGGCCGGTGCGCCGGATCGCCCTCGATGAGCTGCCGGACCCGGGTCACGTTCAGCGCGTCCCCGCCCACCAGCAGGTTGTGCATGCCGGCGAAGCTGTCGGGATGGTCGGCCATGACCTCGGTGAACAGCGCCGAGGTGAGGAACATGCTCGTCAGCCGGTTCTCCTTGAGCGCGCGGCCGAGTCCGCCGGCGGTCAGCAGGGTCTCGGTGGGGACCACGCACAGTGCGCCGCCGTGCAGCAGCGCACCCCACAGCTCGAAGGTGAACGCGTCGAACGAAGCGTCGGAGACCTGTGCGAAGCGTTCGCCGGGGCCGAAGGCGACATAGTCGGTCTCACAGACCAGCCGCAGCACCGACCGGTGCTCGACCATGACGCCCTTGGGCCGGCCGGTGGAGCCCGAAGTGAACAGGATGTAGGCCAGGCTGTCCGGCGTGGCGACCGGCTCCGGCGGCGCCGCATCGGCCGGCCCCGTCTCGTCCGGCGACTCGTCAACCGTGACCAGGACCGCGGCGCCGGTGTCGATGCTTCCGCGCAGGTCCGGCCTGGTCACCACCACGCGGACCGCGGCGTCGGTCAGCATCCGGCCCAGCCGTTCGGCCGGATAGCCGGGGTCGAGAGGCACGTAGCCGCCGCCCGCCTTGAGCACGGCGAGCACGGCCGCGACCATGTCGTCGCCGCGTTCGAGCAGCACGCCGACCGCGACGTCCCTGCCGACACCGCGCGCCCGCAGCACCCGCGCCAGCCGGTTGGTCCGCGCGTCGAGCTCGGCGTATGTGTAGGTGCGTTCCCCGCTCACCAACGCCACCGCGTCCGGCCGGGCGGCCACCTGATCGGCGAACAGCTCGGGGATGGTCCGCCGCTCGGGGAACGGGGTGACCGGGCCCGCGGAGCCGGCGACGATCTGCCGGCACGCGTCGTCGGCCAGCAGCGGAAGCCGCTCGATCGCGCGCGCCGAGTCGGCGACCGCCGCCCCCAGCACGGTCACGTACTGCTCGACCATCGCGTCGATCGTGGATGGCTCGAAGAGCTGCGTCGCGTACTCCCAGATCAACGTGATCGGCGCGGCGTCGTCGCCGACTCCGTGCCCCGCCCGCTGCTCGGCGCGCGGGATGACGACCACGTTGAGGTCGGCCTTGGCCGAGCTGTTGTGCCGCTCCCGCACCGTCCCGTGTAGTCCGGCGAACTCCAGATCCGGGATGTGGGAGTCGTGGAAGCTGAACATCACCTGGAAGAGGGG
>OBLR010000263.1_pt1 | contig 12039 bp, 6 predicted proteins | sample 1519891 | NCBI WGS metagenome assembly OBLR01 (sample SAMEA3113583, study PRJEB22503) | soil metagenome | reverse complement strand
ACGCGGTCGAACGCGGCCACGATCCGCGGGTCGGCGGTGGCGACGTGCTGGGTCTGGGTGACGTGTTCGCCGCTGGCCACCTGGCCGGAGACGGTGGCGTTGCCGCCGATGTGCACGCTGTGATCGCCGCTGGTCATGTCGTTCCCCTCACTGCTTGGCCGTCGACTGTTCTTGGTTGACATGGACGCCGGCGGCCACCTGGCCGTTCACCGTGCCACCGGTGATGATGACGCCGCTGTTCATAATCATGTTGGCCTGCTGGCGGTACTGGCTGGTGTCGATATGACACTCGTTGTCGAGGTAGTCGAGAACCGCCTCGTTGAGCCGTCGCTCGACGAGCTTGGTGTACTTGTCGGCATCGAGCTCTTGCATGAACGTGTGGAAGCGGCCGTCCGCGGCGTGCTGCCGGATGCTGAGCCGGGCCCCGTAGTCGTACACAGTGAACCGCAGCCGGTCGCGCGGGCCGTCAGTGGCCAGCAACGCGGCCCTGATCATGCGGCCTACGCTTACGATCGCACGGATCGGCCCGGTGATCGCGGACGTCAGCGCGCCGGGGACCTCCTCAGTGATCGCCCGCCATACGAGCTGGCCGACGGAGTACGACGGCAGCACGTCGACGATCCGAAAGCCGCGGCGGATCGGAGGCATGACGGTCGCGACGAACTGGCCGTACAGCATCCGGCCTTCGACGGCCAGGTAGATGAAGGCCGACAGCACGACATCCTGATCCTCGACGGGAGCGACCGGCCGACCGTGCCGATCCTTGATCGCCTGACCGTGCGCACCGATGGTGACGCGCTGATAACAGCGGATGCCCCCCTGCGGCCATCGGATGATCGCCTCCACCCCTTCGGGCGTGGCCTGCGAGTACGGGACGCCGTATTCCGGATCGATCAGCGGATGTCCGGCGTACTGCGGCAGATCGGTGCCGAAGTCGACCGGCCGACTACGCTGCACGCACTCGCCGCGGGCCACGACGTGGTAGTCGACCACGAGGCCGGCGATCCGTTCGTTGGGCGGCAGCGGGTCCGGGTCCGCGGCGCCGGCCGCGCCGGCCGCCCTGGGGGGCTGGACGGGGGCGAACTCGTCGCGCATGGCGACGAGCCGCCGGCGGACGTGCTCGTGCAGCGCGACCGGGTCGACGCGTTTGGGTTGCTCCCGATCGCCGACCTGCAGCGGCCGGGTCGCCTTTCGATCGAGCTCGATGACGATCGACCAGACTCGTGCCCACGGGTCGGTGGCGTTGCCGGCGCCGAGGAACGGATTGTCGCCTGAATACAGTGTGATGTTGCCGCGCTGCGCGGCGGCGACCTCGTCGATGCGCTGCCGCAACCGCGGGTTGCCGACGCGCGGCGCCACCGCGCGCGAGCCTGGCCGCAGCGTGTCGCTGAGCGTTTGATAGACGACGACGCGGTAACCGATCACGATCGCGGCGATCGCGACGGTGAACAGCAGCAGTATCGCCAGCGGAGCGCTCGAGTCGAATTGAGCACCAAGGGACAGCGAATACACGAGGCCGCTCGCCGACTGCGCCTGCCGCCCGGCCCCGTACCAGGCCGCCACCACCAATGCGACGGGTGTGGCCAGGGCGATGACGACTATGCCGATCCGCCGCAGCCACGATGACTTGCGTCGGCGCACCACCTCGCCGAAGAGAGCGAACACGAGGATTGCGCCGAGGTAGAAGATCAGTCCCGTCGGTACGAACGCGAACGTGAGCAGGGCGACGCCGGTCAGCAGCAGGTCGCGGATGAGCTGGAGACGCCGCCCGCGAACACAATGCGCGATCACCGGCTCGGCGTCGAAGCCGTACGACGGCACGACGCCGCGATGCTGCTCGGTCAACAGCTCTTCGATCACCTGACCGGCGAATGAATTGTCAAGGTAGGCGGCGGCGCAAAGATATCGAGTGGCGTTCTGCATCGGCGCCGATTCGGTACTGCCCGCAGGCCGAACGACATGCTGGAAATACGGAAAATTCGCGCTTCGGTCGTCTTGCGTTGCCTCGGCGGACATATCAATGATCTCCGTTGAACGTGGCGGATCCATTCTTGTGAGCGGGTACGTCCGCACGGCATCCGCACGACCGGACGTCAAGAATCCGCGTCACCTCTGGGGGGCGGGATTCGCTGGTGAATCGGCGGCTAGCTGATGTCCGCATTGACGATCTCTCCGCCGGACACTGTGTAGATTCCCTGAAACACCTTCACCGAGCCGTCGCTTTGGGTCGCGCGGATAACGACGCTGACCTGCTCAGGATCTTCGGTGGTCGCCGTCTCGACCGCAACGTTGTCTGTCGTGTCGAAGCCCGCCACCCACCTCGCATAGGAGGTGCCGGCGATGTTCTTGCCGCCGAGTTCCCAGGCGGCGGTGAAGTCCTCGTTGTTGATGTCCTGATAGAACTCCTGGACGACTGCGCTCGCGTCCTCAGGAGTCGGTGAGCTGTCCGGCGCTGAGGGTAAACCATCCTCGGTCGATGGGACGGAGCCGACGTCGGAGCTTGGCAATTGGGCCGATGACGGGACGACGGCGATGGGCTTGTCGCCGGCGGAATCGCCGGAGCCGCCGAGTTGGCCTGTCAGGATCAAAGTGATCAGGGTGACACCGGCGACGGAGCATATGAGCGCGACGGCGGCGATGACCACAGATCTGGCTCGGGGGCGACGGTCGAACCCTTGCCGGCCGAGACCGTCAAAGATGTTTCCCTCGTGTGGCGGCAGGTCGCCAGGCGGCTGCTGTTCCCGTTGCCGTAGTGGCCTGTTGCACCGGGCGCAGCGGGGCAAAGCCGAACTCGTATCGGCGAAGCAGTAGGGACACTGCATGACGTTGACCCCGATGGCGGTGTGCCGGCTTGTGCGCTACGTAATCATGAGGGTACGGCGGTCGACTCTACTAGACACGCCTGGTCAGTGGTTGTATTCATCATGTGATACGACCGTGGCGAGAGCCGGAGCCGGTGAGGCGGCCAGGGGCGCGTCAGCGGACGCCGACCGCGCCCAGCCAGAGCAGGTCGCGCGCCCTGGTCATGGCGACGAACAGCTGTCGCCGTGCGATCTCCGCGGACTCCCGGTCGACGGCGCCGTCGCCCTCGGCGGCCTGGATCGCCGCGGTGTACCGCGGCAGGAAGACCCGCTTGAACTCCAGGCCCTTGGCCCGCCGATAGGTGCCCAGCTTGATCGCGTCGCCCGGCCGGCCGTCGTAGCTCTCCAGCCGCAGTACCGCGATGCCGGCCCTGGTGAGCACCCGGTAGTAGTGCTCGAGCTCGCGCCGAGTGGCGCACAGGACCGCAGCGTCGGCCAGGGGGGTGCTGTCCGACGAGGGATGGTTGCGGACCGCCTCGATCAGCAGGTCGTCGAGTTTGCCATGGTCGTTGGCGTTCACCTTGACCACGGCGCCGTCGTGGTAGGTGACCTCCATCTCCCGATGCCCGTGCGCCGCGGCCTCGTCGAGGTCCTCGAACGGGTCGTCGCGGACCATCTTGAGGGCGGCGTCGAGGATCTGCCGGGCGTTCCGGTAGTTGGTGCGCAGCACCCCGCCGCGTCCGGTGACCACGATGCCGGCGTCGGAGAGGCGAAAGCCGCCCGGGTACACCGCCTGCTGGCCGTCCCCGATCAACAGCAGCCCGTTGGGAGCGTCGCCGACCAGGGCATGGACCAATTTCACCCCGACAAGGGTGAGGTCCTGGACCTCGTCCACGATCACGCTGGCGTACGGCGGGTCGAGCGGGCGGCGGCGCACCTCGTCCATCGCCGCCACGAGCACGTCGTTGAAGTCGTGGACGCCGCGGGCGTTCCGCAGCAACTCGTACTCCTCATACAGCAACCACACGGCCTCGCGGTGCGCCGCCTGCAGGGGCGTACGCCGGCCGTACCTCTGCACCGCCCGATAGTCCTCGAGCGTGGTGAGGCCGCGTCCCTTGATGACGCGGTTGATCTCGTCGTGCCAGTAGCCCGGCGTGGGATCCAGGTCCGTGAGCACGCTGTCCATGCCGACCCGCACCCATGCCTTTGCGAAGGCGTCGTCGACCAACGCCTTGTCCAGCGACCAGGGCACGCCGCGCTTTTCGAGGAACGCCTGGACCCACGCGTGGAGGTGGGTGAACTCGACCCGATGGGCGACGGCCGGGCACATCTGCTGGAAGAGTTGGCGCTGCACCCGCGGCAGATTGCTGACGAACGTGACGTACAGAATCGGTCGGGTGCTCAGCTCGGCGAGGTAGGCGGCGCGGTGCAGGCCCACGACGGTCTTTCCGGTGCCGGCCGGTCCGCTGATGCGGGCCGGCCCGTTCCACCTGCGCTGTGTCAGGGCGACCTGGTCGGGGTGCAGGAACGTCATCCACCGCTCGATGGGGGCGCGGAGAGCGGCACGCAGGCTTGCCTCCGCGGCCTCGTGGGAGTCGAAGAGCTCGAACAGTTCGATGGTGCCCGCGGTCCCCAAGGTGGACCGCACGGCCGCGCTGTCGCCGCCGTTCGCCTCCGCTCGCTTCTCAGCGATGGAGGGCGTCTCGTACGCGGGGAACGCCTCCTCAAGGTGGCTGGTGACCGCGCGGATCATCGGCCGGGTCAGCCGCGGCTGCTGGTCGACCAGCGCCGGGACCGCGTCCCGGACGCCCAGCAGCCACACTCGCCCGTGGCGGGCGTTGACGCGGTGCCCAGTGAAGATCATCGTGGGTCGTAGCACGACAGGGGACAGGCCGAGCGAGGCCACGTGTTCTTCGGCCTTACGGGTGATCGCCTCGAGCTTGGCGATCTCGGCGTCCCGCGGCTCGTCGCCCGACAGCAGGTGCTCACCCGAAATGACCGGCGGACACCGCCACGACTTCACGTCGATCACGAACACGCCGGTGGGACCGATCAGGATCATGTCGACGTTCGCCGACCGGGTGCCCGGCCAGCGCCGGTCGACCAGCAGCGACCAACCCGTGGCCGTCAAGGACAGCAGGGCCGCGGCGGCGCGCCGCTCGCCATCGGCGGCCGTCTCGTAGCGCCTGGCGAGCGCGTCCGCCTCCCGCGCGCGACGTGCCCACTTCGCGGCTTCCGCGCGGGCGCGTCGGCCTCTTTCCCACGCCGATCCACCAGCAACCATCTCGCCTCTCGGCTCACTCTGAAGTTTTGGAGTACCACAGATAGTAACAATCGGGATCGCTTCGGGCGGGGGAACGCGATCTCGGGAACGTCGATTCGCGACGAGCACCCTCACCTGCACGCCACGCCGACTTTGACCTCTTCGGTGACCTCGACGGCGGGAGGGTCTCGAACGCGGCCTGCACCGGCAAACGAGCGGTTGACAGATATTAGTTCAGACCGAGAAGTCAACTCGTTCAGGATGTCACGTAAATAGCGCGGATTCCGTCGTCGCGCGCGACAGTATGTCTTCTTTTCGGCGGGCACTATGTGGCAGTAACCGGTCAGCCGAGCACCGTGGCAGAAAGTGCAGGTCAGCTTCGTATCGGGGCGACATGTCCCCGATACCCGATTGTTCTTCCGTCGCCGCGATGACACAGTTAAGGGAAGCGACGTGGTGGGCGCGGACACTCGATTCGCAGCGGGGAGGAAGCGCACAGGCGGGGGCCATGCAAATCGTTGGGCTAGTCGAACGAGCCGAAGAACTTCGCACTCTGGAGGGTCTGTACAGCGCTGATCAACGGGGAACCGGCAAGGTCGCGCTCATAGAGGGCGCGGCGGGCACCGGGAAGACCACACTGCTCCACACCTTCGCCGACCGTGCGGTCGCGTCGGGCGCCGTCTTCCTCTGCGCGTCCGCGTCGAGTGCGGAGCGGAGCCTGCCGCTGAGCGCGGTCAGCCAGTTCTTCCAAGGGCCCGGGCTGCGCGCCGCCGAACTTGAGCGCGCGGCGTACCTGCTGAACGACGGTGCGCTCACGGCCTTGGCACATGGACTTGACCCGGACGCCGATGACGGTCTCCAAGTGGCCGTTCCCGCGCCCATCCTGGGCGGGCTGAGCGAGATTCTGCTCGAGGTCGCCGAACGCGGCCCACTGGTGATCGGCGTCGACGACATCCATCACGCCGATGTGGCGTCGTTGCGGTTCTTGTTGTACCTCGCCCGCAGAACAAGATCCGCCGACGTGCTCCTCATACTCACCGAATGCATGCGGGCGGCGCGAACGCATCCATGGCTCCATGCCGACCTGCTTCGCCTGCCGGGCGCCCGGCGGCTGCGATTGAAGACGCTGTCGCGGCAGGGCGTGGCCTCCGTACTCGCCGACAATTTCGACCAGCAGACCGCCCGCGGGCTGGCCGCCGAATGCCACCTCGTGAGCGGCGGCAATCCGCTGCTGGTCCATGCCTTGGTCGAGGACCTGCGGATCGCGGGCGCACCCGCGCCGGCCGCACTCGCCTATGGTGACGCGTTCCGGCAGGCGGTGCTCACGTGCCTTTACCGCTCGGAGTCCACGGCGCTGGCCCAGGGCATGGCGGTCCTGACCGCCGGCACGCCGTCCGCCACGCTGCTCGGCGATCTCGTGCACCTTGACGCCGAGTCGGTCGGCCGGATGCGTACCGTGCTGGGTGCCGCCGGGCTGTTGGATGCCGAGGAGTTTCGGCACGATGCCGTCCAGGCGGCGGTGCTCGGTGGGATGAGGCCGGACGAGCGCACCGCGATGCACCTGCGGGCGGCCGAGCTTCTGCACAGCCACGGCGCCCCGGCGACAGCCGTCGCCGACCACCTCCGTTCGGCCGATCAAGCCCGAACGCCCTGGGCGGTGACGGCCCTCCAGGACGCGGCCCTCCAGGCTGTGACGGACGGTGACGTGGCCAAGGCGATCGGCTATCTCCGGCTGGCCCGCCACGAGAGCGACAGCGATCAGCGGCCGATCGCCCACCTCGCCCTCGCGCGGACCGAGTGGCAGATCGACCCGGCGACGGCGGGGCGGCATCTGCCCGAACTGACCAGATATCTGCGGGAGGGACGGCTGCCCGCCGGGAGCGCGGGCACCTTGATCGGCTGGCAGCTTTGGCTCGGCCGCACGGACGAGGCCCTCGAGACCATGATCGAGGAGTCTCGGGGGAATGGGCGATCGGCCGGTGACATAGCCGTGCAGCCAGAATCACCCCGCCGATGGCTGCGCTTCGCCTACCCGGGCCTGATTCCTCCAACGACTCTGGCGGACGCCCTTCCGTCGCCGGCTCCCGCGGCGAGCGAGCCGGTGTCACCGGCCACTTCGCCCGCCGGCAAGCTGACCGAGATGCTGGCGAGCGCGCTGGCCGACGGTCGCCAAGACGAGACGATCGCACGAGCCGAACAGATCCTGCATGAGTCCGATCTGATGCTCAAGACGCCCACGCCCATCGCCGCACTGGCGATCCTGGTTTACACCGATGAATCAGACAAGGCGGCGCGCTGGGTCGATCTGCTCGACAGAACGGCGGCGCAGTCGCCGCCGATGGGCAATGCCCTGTTCACCGCGCTGCGTGCGTTAATGCATGTACGCCGGGGTGAGCTCGCGGCGGCGCACAAAAGCGCCCGGGAAGCCCTCGATATCGTCGCGCCGCGGGGATGGGGCGTCGCCATCGGCGTGCCGCTGGCCTCCATTGTGCTCTCGTCGGTCGCCATGGGAAATCAGGGAGCGGCCGAGGAGTACCTCGATACGCCGGTCCCGGAGGCGATGTTCCAAACGCCGTGTGTCCTGCCCTATCTCCAGGCGCGTGGCCGGTTTTACCTCGCGACCGACCGTCCGCAGGCCGCCTTGGCCGAGTTTCAGACCTGCGGCGAGCTGATGACCCGCTGGGGATTCGACATCCCCGCTTTCGTACCGTGGCGGACCGACATGGCGCAGGCGCATCTCGTCATGGGCAACCGCGAGGACGCCGGCTCGCTGGCCGCCGAACAGCTGGCCCGAATCGCACCGGGACAGCTCAGAACGCGAGGCGTAACGTTGCGCACGCTCGCGCTCACTCTCGATGCCGAGCCGCGCGTGGAAACGCTCAGCGAGGCAGTGGAATTGCTGGAGAGGGCGGGCGATCGGCTTGAGTTGGCCTACGCGCTTGCCGACCTGAGTGAGGCGTACCATGTCGCCGGGCGCGAGCATCGAGCCGGTGCGATGGGCCAACGAGCCCGCTTGGTCGGCGCCGAATGCGGTGTCGCCGACATCGGCCTCAAACGATCGCCGCGCATCGTTGAGGCGAAAGGACAGGGCGAAAATCAGGAGCGGGTTTCGCTCACGTCGCTGAGCGAGGCGGAACGACGAGTCGCCGCGCTCGCGGCCAACGGATACACCAATCGTCAGATCGCCATCAGGCTGCATGTGACGATGAGCACCGTTGAACAGCACCTGACCCGCGTGTACCGGAAACTCAACATCAGCCGCAGAACCGATCTCCCGCTGACCTTGCTGCTTTTATCTCCCGATCGGCTGTCGCCGGCCCGATCCCCGATCGAGCCGAGCGCCACGTGGTTCGCGCGATAAGGATGCGCCGCTGCCGGGACAAAGAGCAACGGTTTCGCCGAGCGGCGCGGTGCGGTTGCGGGCGGTATCTCTAGCCCTGCGGGACGAAATCCCAAAAGCTGTGCTGGCGGCGAAAGGTCTGGAGGCAGGCTCCGCACCGGGCATGGTCGGCGGTCCAGGTGAGCGCGTCGCGACACGCGGGGCAGACCATGCGGCGCGCCAGTTCGGCCATGCTGGTCGGCAGTCCGGCCGGAGTTGACCCGAGCAGGGGCCGCACGTCGCTCCGGCGAGTCGCCACGAGGAACTGGCTCGGGCCCCACCAGCCTCGTCCCGTGCTCTGGGTGACGATCTCCAGCGTCTGGACAAGGGGTCGCAACGCGGCGACGACCAGCTGGGGGAGGGCTTGATCCCAGCGCCGGAAGTTATTGACGCTGGCGACCAGATCAGAGTCCCAATCCGCCTCGCTGAGCAGCTGCCTGATCACGGGCAGCCGGTAGGCCCGGAACGGGTGCTCGCTGCTTCCGCGAATGAGCGGCTCGGGGCTGCTCATCTCCCCGAGCCGCAGGCGGACGGCACTGCGCAGCCGGCCGAGGGCGTGGTGCTTGATCGGTACGTCGACCAGCCAACTGCCGTTGATCGTCCGGCCCATCTCGCAGAGTGCCTGCTTTACGTCGTCGAGGTGGTGGAGCACGCGGACCACCATGGCGGCGTCGAACGCCCCGTCAACAAAGGGCAGCGCGGTCACCGTGCCGCGGACCAGATGAACGCGCCCGGCCGCAATGTCGGCGGCGTGCAGTTCGCCGGCGTGCGTGAGATTGTTGGCCGAGGAATCCACGATGACAGAATGGTGGGCGCGGCGTCGATAGTGAGGAGCATTGCGCCCAAACCCGCCACCGAAGTCGGCAAACCACCGTGGATGGCCGAGTTTTCGCATTATTCGGTCGAGTGCTCGGGATTCCGCCCAATCTTCGTATTGGCGATCTGCCCAGAATTCTCGGTAGTCGTAGCCGCCTCGGTCATAGTCGATGATGTTTTGCTGAGGAGGAGTGCAAGTAGACATGGATGAGCGCTCCTAAGTCGTACGGGCATGCCGATGAGCAGGGGCGAACATGCGACGGCTATGTTCGACATGATCACATTTACCCTTTCCGGTGGCGACGGTAACGTTCGGTATCCGCCCCGCCGTCCGGCGAAATTTGCCGACGCTTGGCGTGGCTCAGGAAAATTAAAGCACTTCATCTGATTAACCGCGTTTCGTGGTGAGATCATCCCCACCGCGGCGCCCCCAAGCGAATGCGCGAGGCATGGTTCATGGGCCATCGATGACTAATGTTTGGCATTCGGGCACCGTGATCGACCCGAACAGCCCGTCACTCGGGCAGTCGCGCCCCTTGCTTCCGGCCAACCTGAAGCCCCGGTCCCGGCGACCACAGAGGCACAGTTCGCTTACGCGGTCGACACAGAGACCTCGTCCCCGGCGCTCACGGCGGCGCACGTACACGCCGGCCGACTCGCGCGAGCGGTGACCCGCGCGGCTGAGATCGGGCCGGGGAGATCACGCCGATCCAGCGGTACGCGCGCATGCCATCCGGTGCCGGTCTCGCCGGTGTGGACGGCGGTGCCTGGTACCACCCGCCGCGCTGACCATCGACGCGGGCGCGGTGGCGGCCGGCAATCCCAATCCGGCGCAGCGCGTCCTCGGCGGGCGCCGGAAGGCGCTATGTGGGCAGCGCGAAGCGAGGAAGCGGCGGTCGGCCGGCAACGAGGTCGGCGACGAGTTCCCCGACGAGCGGCGCGAACTTGGCCCCATGGCCCGAGCAGGCCGAGCAGACCACGATGGGCCCGCGGCGGTCGATGATGAAGTCTTCGTTCTTCGTCGTGGTGTAGAGGCAGGTCAGCTCCGCCTCCGGGATCGGATCGAGTCCCGGCGCCCACTGTCGTACGTACGCGGTCACCCGCTCCCTGGCGGCGGGGTCCACGGCGCCGTCGCGGGTGTTCGCCGTCGTCTGTTTGCCGCGGTGGTGCTCGCCCAGCTTGACCAGGTCTCCCTCCGGCAGCCCGTAGATCGCGTGGTCCAGGTGAATGAACGTCGGCCATGGTCCCGGCTCATACGGCCGGAAGAAGAAGGCTTGCTCTTGGGTCACCTTGAGCAGCGGCAGTTCCACCAGTTCGGACAGCAACGGGGCCGTCCATCCGCCCACCGCCACCACGACCGTGCGGGCCCGCCACGACTCGCGCTTCGTATGCAGCCGTACGTCGTCGCCGTCTCGCTCAAGTGCCGTCACCGGTTCCTCGTACGAGACGTTCGCGCCGCTTGCGGACGCCAGCCGGATCATCGCGGCCACGGCCCGGTCCGGGTCGATCACTCCGGCCTCGGGGTGGAAGAGCACCGGTCCGCTGAAGGCCAGGCCGGGCCAGCGCTCGCGGGCGGCGTCCGGCTCGATCATCTCGGCCGGCACGCCGGCGGTGGCCAGCACCTCGGCCATCTTGGCCGGCCGGCCCACCTCACCATGGTCGAGACCACCGGTCGGCGTTATGAGCCGTTCTCCGGAGGCGTCCTCCAGGTGCCGCCACAGCTCGCGGGCCCGCCCGGTGAGATCGACGTAGAACGGGTCGGGGTAGGCGCGCCGGAAGATCCGCGAATGACCGTGTGAGCTGCCTCGCTGATGCCCGGGAGCGAACGCCTCGAACGCGGTGACTGACCGGCCGCGGCCGGTCAAGGCCCATGTGGTGGCGGAACCCGCCAACCCCAGCCCGATAACCGCGATGTCGACGTCGGTCATGCGCCATGGCTACCACGTTGATCGCGTCGATGCCATCCGGTGGTTCTCCGAAGAACCGGCAGGTGAAAGGAGACCACGCCGGCCGAACCGGTCCGAACCGGGTAACCTGCGACCAGTGCGATGTGAGGCACTGTTTAGGGTGGAATTGTTCCTACCGCCACCTCCTGCCCAGGCCTTGGCGGACTTTGCCAGCTCTGCGACCGCGCGGCGCCCCCAGACTGGGGATTTCGTGGGGGAACGGCTCCTCCACATCGCCCGGCGCGGAGGACTTGCGAGGACCGGTCGACGAAGACGGAGTTTCCTTTGTTGACGGCGACGTCTCACGGTCGCTCGGTCACCCCTGCTATGTCGTGCTGGGAGCGCCTCTCCGTTCGCGACGTACGCCTGACTTGGGGTTGTCGGGAACGGATTGACGCCGTCGCGGCCGGTCTGAGGAGACGGCCACCACCATGCGCCCCACGCGGCTCACAGCGCCTGCGGGCAGCGGTTTCCCAAGCGGTTTGACGAGGGTCCTGCGATCACCTAATCTTCTCTTCGCCCCGGAACGCGGAGGTCGCTCAGCGGTCGCTCGTTCGGGTGGCAAGCCGCACCGGCCAAGCCGTTCGAAGCATCGCGAGAGCGGTGTAGGCTGGAGTGGCTAGCCCAGACGGGATGCAGGACGCCAGAGGCGGCCGGCCCGTGGGACTCCACCAAGTGATCACTTCAAGTGATTGCATGGTGGGCTGGGCACGGTCTCAGGAGCGTTCCAGTTCGCTGGATCGACTTGACGGAGGCTTAGATCCCGGTAAGATAGATGGGTTGCCCCGGTCGGGCTCGTGGTTGCGGGTTTGTCGGTGGGTGTCCGTTTTTTGA
>OBLR010000262.1_pt1 | contig 12060 bp, 14 predicted proteins | sample 1519891 | NCBI WGS metagenome assembly OBLR01 (sample SAMEA3113583, study PRJEB22503) | soil metagenome | reverse complement strand
GGCCCGCGAGCGACGCCGCGCTCCTGCTTGTCCACAGACGGAGAAGCGATGAAGGGGAGGACCGCCGCTCCCGGGACGCCCGGGTTTCGTCCTAAGCGAGGTGCGGGTGTCAGAGCTATGCTTGGTTGAACCGGGTCGCTCGATACGCGGCCGCCGGCATGACTCCTCTCAGCGGATGTGGGGGGAGCGGCCAGGGGTGGTTCAGAGGGCTCACCGGCACGCACTCGATCTCACGCCGGTTCTGGCTGTCGATCACCACTCGCTCCTGCAACGGGGGCTGGCCAATACCGGGCATCCCGACGAGCGGTTGAATCGGGGGCCGGCAAGCAGCGCGAGCTGAAATGGCGCGCAGGAGGCGATAGGCCCCCTGAAGGAGTTCAGTGTGACTGGGCTCGAACTGAGGAGGACCCGCGGCATCCGAGTGCGGTTCCTGAAGCGTCAACGTCAGCAGCGACGCGAACTGAGAGATGCAAACGCCGTCACGAGATCGAGAAGCAGGCCGCCCAACGGCCAGCGGGCCCTCGTCGAACCTTGCGACTCGACGGCTTCAGCGACTGGCCAGGTGCGCGCGGCCTCGACCGGGTCTCATCCGTGGACTCGAGGCTCAGATCGTTCGGGGCGCACCCAAGCGCTTGTATCAGCAGCCAAGGCGGCCGTCGCCAGAGCGCGCGTCCCCTGGACGCCACGTCGGCGCCGCGTACCAGGGCCAGCGATCCGGTCCAGGGTCGGGGAACACGGTTCTGGGGCAGGTGCCGTCGGAGTTCATTTGCATTACAAGCATTGCCTCGGCGTTCTGGTAGGTCTGACCGCGCTGGTAGGCGAGCCGCTTCCCGTTCGGCAGCCAGGAGGGTTGACGCTCGTTGAGGGACCGTGTACGGGTGAGGCGTCGCAGCCCCGACCCGTCCACGTTCATAACATAAAGCTCGTTCGCGTAGAAGGCCCTGTCCCCATAGCTCAGATTGCCGTTCTCGTCGCGATCGCTGGAGAAGGCGATCCGCCGTCCGTCCGGCGAGAACGCGGGGTCCTGGCTGCGTTCGGCAACCTTCCGTGCCCCAGCGCCATCCGGACGCACGAGCCAGATCTCATTCGTGTTGTTCTCGCGCCCGGTCTCGTTCGGATCGACGTACCTGCCCCGCGTAAAGGCGACCGTAGCGCCGTCAGGTGACACTGATCCGGGGATGTCGTAGCGGCCCTTCACGAGAGGCGTGATAGGCCGACGATCTGATCCGTCCGGTCGCATCGACCAAATCGCCGTTGGGCGGCCCGTCCTGCCTTGATTGCCGTACTCCGCAGGCGCACCCTCCCTGGCGAAGTAGATCCGCTGCGGATCGTGTGACCACACCGGATGGCTACTGCGCCCGTCTGAGGTAAGACGCCGCAGCCCCGATCCGTCCGCGCGAACCAGATAGACGTCCGTGTCCCAGCTTAACCGGCCACGCGGTTGGGCCGCGAACGCGAGTTTCCTTCTGTTGGGCGACCACGCGGCACGCTGAAAGAGCGCCCCCTTCAGTGCCCTAGTCCTACGACTCCCGACAAGCACACGGAGGCTCTGTCCGTTCGCTCTAGCACTTACAAGACGATGGCCGGAGCGCCATACAACAAGTTCCGGTCGTTCGAGCCGAGACACAGTGACGGCTGTGGGCGACGACTCTTCCCGCGATTCACCGCCGCTACCCGCGCAGCCCCAAGAGGCTACCGCAATGAGAGCGAGCGACCCGGCGAGCCGTAGGCCGCTAGATGAGCGCAGACCCGCGAGGAACTGCATACCTCGATGGTACCGGGCACCGATGCACGAGACACCCCCCAGCTCCCGCCTCATCGACGCACGATTGCGGTCTTACGCGCCTCTGACGACCCTCAGGGTCATTGAAGGCTGGTATCACCTAATTCTGTTAGCAGCCAAGCGTTCCGTCCTGCGCCCCCGGAACTGGCGGCGGGAGCTCCTCCTGCACCCCGACCGTGATGGTTGTCTTCGCCGGTGTCCGCAGCGCCCTTGCAGCCGCGATTAGCTGCCGCCTGTCGTGGCCAAAGATCACAACTGTGACGTCACCGCTGCTCAACTCCAGGCTCCCGTCGTCATACAGGCGAGCGGGGACACCGCGGATCTGTAAGGTCTCTCGCGGCTGGATCGGCTGTGCAGCGCCAGGCGGGCCGGCGTTGTAATCCGCGGGGCTACGCTCACATGCGGGCCAGGACTGGATCTCGAGTGGCGGTGCGCACCCTTGGCCCGCCGTGGCCTGGCACGTCCCGTAGACCCAGCTTTCGAAGTTCGAGCGGCCGAGGCTGTCGGGGTCGATCGCGCCGCCGGCCGCAACGGTGCGTTCAGGCTCAGGTGCAGTGCATCTACGTACGTGAGCGGTCAGGGCGTTCCCCTCGAACACCGATCCGACATGGAAGTGCGCGAATCGCTCGCCGCACGACTTGAGCGAGAGATCCCGCTGTCCGCGCACCGCACTGCTCCCGCTGTCGGCCGGAACGGCCGACCCTGCAGCGCGGTCATCCCCGCCCGCACCAGCGACGTGGCTCGCCAGCAGCGAGCCCGCGAGCGCCAGACTGAGAAGGAGGGCTGTTGTCCTCACTGTTTTCTCCCTTGGCTCGTTAGTCAGTGTTGAGGAAGTAGACTCTGCCGGTGCTATTGGACAACCAACCGTTGCACTGGCGCATCAGCCGGGTATTTCTCCAACCTTGAATGTCGAACACCGACCCGCCGCGGTCAGCGATCCAATCGTTCTTTACATGGCCGCGGGCGTAGTCAAAGCCGCTGGGATTTTCGGCGACGCCAGGAGGAACATGTGGCGGGACGGCGTCTCCGCATGCCTCCGTATCAACCTCATAGTGAGGAGTGCCGACCGTCCGATAACGGCCGTCGAGGTCTGCCGACTGGTTGTGGTTGAGCCGTATGTGATACCGGACGCGCCTAGGAAAGCCATCGTCTACGGGGTTGAAGAAGGGAGTCCAGACTTGATTCTCCATGCTCGTGCACGTCTCTCCGCTGCCCATGTATTGGGTTCTCCCTGAGCCATTCTGCCAGTCGTGGTCTGGGTCGCTCATAGCCTCGAGAAGGGCGTCAGTGCGGTTGGAGTGTCCTCCTTGGGACCCCGGGACGAACCCGAGGAACACGACCGTAACCGGATCGACGAGATTCGACGTGTCGCCGACAATGCAACTCAGGGTCTCTCGCGAGTAGTGCTGCGAGCCTTCATGCTCGGCCCACGCGGACATTGGAGACGCAAGAGCGACTATCAACGTGCAAAGCGTTGGGCCGCACACCCGCACCGCGGCTTTCCGACTCGACATGGTGGAAACAAGACGGATCACCCCTCTTGGCCATCTCAGCGTCGACACAGGCTGCTGCTCCTTCCCTCCCAGTGGCTGGCTCGCCGGCGCGCGGCGGGTTCCTCCATGGAATCCGTAGGGGGTCCGACGCTATGCCAGCGGCTCTTGCCAGGTCAACCTGCGGGTGGACAAACCGTGACCCAGATCACGGTGCCAATCAGCAAACCGTGATCCAGATCACGCCTCAGCAGGTGGCGCCCGATTCGACTCCAGTATGGGGCTGCTCGCTGGCGAGCAACTCCTGAGGAGGGGGGCCGCTCAGCCGCCAACCGCGGGGATCCGGAAGTACCAGGCCCCGCTCAGCGAGCTCCCTAAGCCGACGACTGACCGGTTCGCGGCGCGCGCCGACGAGCTCCGCCAGCACCTCCCGCGACAGGTCGAGCGGGACCAACACGCCATCGCGATCGACGTGCCCGAAGCGATCAGCCAGATGCCAGAGCATCACCTGCAGCCGCGACCTCAGTTGGCGCATCTGCGAGATCGCGAGCCGTAGCTCGAAGGACCGAGCGTGCCAGGACATTCGCTCGGCCAGCGCGATGAGAACCTCTGGCCAGGGAGCCGCCTCGTGCATGAAGCGGACATCGAGCACGGCCAGCTCAGCCGGCTCCAGCACCTGCCAGCGACTCGCCGTAAACAGCTCGGCATACTCGTCAAGGGGAGGCCACGGACGGATCAGATCGCCGGGACCTACGAGATCGGTGGTTTCCCTGCCCGCGAGCCGCAGTCGATACAGGAGGACCCCCCGCAGCACCAGAAATCCGAGGTGCTCGAGGGCATCACCCGGATCGACCGACCAGCGCCTGCCGGCGGCCAAGGTGACTGTCTGGGCCGTACACCGCTTCCGTGCCTGCGCAAACGCGGCCTCGTCAAGGGCGGCGCCTAGTTCCGGATCAAGCTCAAGCACGCGGACCTTTCGCAAACTTGTAGAGCTGGCCCGCCGCAAACTCATGAATGGCGCCCTCGCATGCTCGCAACCCTGCCCCATTCGCCGTAGCAGTCGCTTACCCGTTGGGCGGTGTCCGGCGGTGGCCACGCAATACTGCACGGGATCCGGAACGAAACCTGCGGCTAGGGAATCTGAGCTGCCTTAACCTTCGGGCTAGCGGCGCCGCACGATCCTGTCGGCACCGGTCCGCCCTGGAGGCTGCCTGACCGGCCGTCGCTCAGCCCGGTCGTTTCCGGGATAGCCGAGAGGACGCTGGGATCTGGGCGAGAACGGTGAACCGGACCTTCCGATCACCCTCCGCACAGGGCCGCCGGTGGGGGGCCTCCTCGGCGGGGTCTTCGTGCAGGTCGCCGAGGTCGTAGGCGGCGAAGATGGCCCGTCCGAGCGGGTGCTCGCGCACGAGCAGCCGCCAGGCGGGCCACCAGCCGGTCGCGGTCATGCTGCCGTCCGACCACAGCACGTCGCCGCCGCCCCCGCCCCACCAGCGGAGCGCCACATAGCGTGCGCCACCCTGGTAGCCGACGGCGTCGAGCAGCATCGGAGGCAGCGGCAGCGGTAGCCGCACCGGCTCGGCCGGGGCGGGCGGACCCGGCCACTCAGCCATCGCCGGTCTCCCGAGCACCCGGGCTCTCGCCGCGTAGGGCGAGTGCCTGGTGGGCGAGTCGGGCCAGATCCGCCATGCCGCGCTCGTCCGCGGCTGCGACGAGTTCGCGCAGCCAGGTTGTCGGGCGGCGCTCGAGGCCGCGCAGGGTGGCTGCCTCGATGGCGCTCGGCGCGGCGTCGGGGTCGGGCTCGCGCAGGGCGAGCCCCGTGTACTCGAAGTGGGCCCGGAAGCTTTGTTGCGGGATCGCCGCCTCCTCGCCGTGCTCGGGATCGAGCAGCGACACGACTCCGGCGTTGACGGCCGCGATCGCCACCAGCCGGCCAGTGGCCCGCTCGCGCCAGACCTGCCCCCGGTCGATCCGTGGTGCCGCTGGCCGTTCCGCGCTCACTGGTCGTCCTCCGCCAGGAGCGTGCGCGACCAGTCGGCGTCGGGCTCGAACGAGCGGTCGTGGGGGTGGCCCTCCCCGATCGGGTCGACCACCCGGCCGCGGCGGATCGTGGCGTACCAGAACCCGCCCGGTCCTTCGCAACGCGATTCGCACAGCGCTGCGTACGCGAACGCCTCGGCGGCCCGCTCGCTGCGCTCGTAGCTCGACCATCCCTCACGGGCGATCGGGTTGTCGCCGTCGTCGTAGTAGGTGGCGGCCTCCCAGACCCGCTCGCCGGGGAGCAGCTGCCACAGCGCGCTCACCGCCCCCGCTCCTGGCTTCGTACCTCGGCGGTCGGTCGCCCGACTTCGCCCCGGTCGGCCGGTGGTGCCGGCGGGAGCACCCGGCCCATGTGGTCGACGTAGATCGAGTAGCCGCCGAGGCGGACGGCAATGGTCTGTCCGCTGCGGTCGTCCTCGACCGTGGTGATCTCCGGTGGCAGCATCCCGGGCTGCCAGCCGAAGCCCTCGTAGAGGCTGAAGATCCGCTTCAGCTGCTCCTTGGTCAGTTGCATGGTTTCCTCCTTGCGGTTGGTTGAGCGGCGGGTCGCGTTCGCGGCGGCCACGTGGGCGCGGCTGGTGTTGGCGTGGCGTGCTCAGCGCCCGGCGCGCTGGGCGGCGTCGCTTCTCCGGTGCGCGGCTGGCGGTCGGGCGGCTCGCCGCGACAGATCGGGCACAGCCGCGCCGGGGCGTTTCGCTGGTTCTTGAGTCGCCGCTCGAGGCGGCGGTCGCCGTCCCAGGTGCGCGCCACCTCGAAGCCGATGCCGGCGCCGAGCACCACTTGGACCAACCGGGCGCCGCGCCCGGCGCGGTGTTGCGCGAGCCGCCGCTCGAGGTCCTCGGCGAAGCCGAGGTAGTGGCGCGCGTGCTTGTAGGGGCGGGCGAAGTGGAGCAGGTATTAGGCCGACCCCGGGGTTATGCCGACCTTGTGCTGGATGCCGGGGGCTACCGCCGGCGGGTGGTCAGGCGGTCGGCATAAGCAGTCTGAGGTGGTCGGCCCGGAATCGAACTGACGATCACCGGCGCGTGCCCGATCCGACACCTGCTTGCCCGAGGAAACCGAGAGTTGCGGCCCGGTGCTGGTGGACTCCCGAGATCGTCCGAACCGGGGCAGGTCCAGCACGCCTCTCAAGAGCGCTGCAAGCAGGCGAAAGGAGAAGCCCCGACCCTTCGGTCTGATTCGTTGCGAGGTGACCCGCTCGGGCGTAGGGTCTTCGCATCCTGCACATCACGAGTGGCGCCCAGCGGACTTCGGGCGTGTCCGGAAAGCGAGGTGGGACGCAGTTGAAGCCAATTGCAGAACGCTGGAGGGCATGGCGCGCCCCGCAGGCTCGGCAGGCGCGCAAGTCGCAGAGGCGGCGGGAGCGGGACGAGGCGATATCGGAAGCGGACTCCGGCGCCAGCAGGCAGGGTCCCTCGCCTTCGGAGGTCTACGGGCGAGGCTTGAAAAACCCCAAGCGCTGATCGCGCTACTGCGCCGTCTCGCACCGCTCCCGATCGCCGCAGGCTTCGTCATTGCTCCTCGCCTGTGCGAACCGCGCGGGCGATCCGACTGCGCTCAGCTCCAAAGCACGCATGTGCGGCTGAACCCCGAGTGCTGGCGATGGACGACCAGCGGCAGCCCCGCGGGCGACGACGGCTGCGTGACCGTGCTCCTACTTCGAGGCAAACGCGGTACTCAGCGTGGCAAGTACGGTACGCCCGCGATCAGCTCGCAGTCGTCCTCAACCATGCCTGTCGCGAATAAGCGGCTGACAGCTCCGCAGCGCGCTCACTCCGGTATGAAGGTCGGATCGAGCGGCTCGCCGTAGGCACGCGCGGCCAGCGGCAAAGCCCTGGCCGGCACAGCCTCGACGTCAAGCAGCTCGGCGACGCGCGCCACAGCCGCTGCGCGCCGGCGCGAGGACGGCAGGGCGAGCGTGACGATCCGAGCGAACTCGGCCCGCATGCCACGCTGGTGCAGCTCGATGCGGCCCCACAGGACGACGGCGCCGCGCAGGACCGCCAGCCGCTCGCGCCCCCTGGACCGGTGTGGAGTGAAGAGCGCGTAAATCCCGCATACGCAGCCGTGTGCCGGAGCCGGCTCAGGGTGAGTTGACGCCGTTCGCCACAGGCCCTGAGCTGGGCGGCAGTCGGGCAGGCACTCGGCTCGCATCGGCCCCGCCCCCCACGGCGTGCGCGCCAGTGGCGAGAGGATCTCATCCGCGATGAGCACCCACTCGCGATAGCCGACGATCGGTCCGATCGCGTCCTCGGCGACACATTCACTGGTCCGCGAATCGCGCACGCCGGGCCGATCGTACGCCCGCGCGGCGACAGTCAGCGACGTAAGCGAGATCGGACGGCTCCGAGTGACCCATCTGGTTACCGATGGTTCGGCGGGTCGGCGCATTGCTCGTTCAGAGCGCGTGAGCGATAGAGCCTCGGTGGCGCAGTGCGCCGGGCCCTCTTTCACGAGTGCTGCTTCGAGGCACGTGCGGTAGTCCCGGTAGCAGGCGGATGCGGCAGCGTCTCCGCTTGCCTGGCCTAGGCCCTTGACCGCCTCTTGTGTTCGCTGTAGTTGTAGACATGCGGACTGGCGCCGGCCCCCTCAACGCAAGGCGAAAGGGAGTTCGTATGCGAACCCAGTTCCTCATCACAGCGCTCGCGGCGTTGACCTGCGCGCTCGTGTTGCCAGCGGCGGCGACGGCCGGCCCGGTCAAGGGCCCTCCGTCGTTCCACGAACGCATCGTCGAGGATTTCGTTTTGGACGACTTCTGTGGGACGGGCGCGGACGTGGCGGTTCACTTCGAGCGCCACGCGACGGTGTGGGAAGGCGAGGAGGCGTTCAAGGCAGTCTTCAGCGAGAAGGCGTGGCTGACATACAACGGCATCACGTTGGTCGAGCAGTTCGCCGGCCGCACCGTCGCGGTCGACGTCGCCCCTCAGGGCGGAGCCGCGGAGACGGTCGAGGTGATCGAGACCGGCTTGCGCGCCAAGCTCAAGCTGGCCAACGGCGAGGTGCTCACGACCGATCACGGTCTGCTCCACTATTTGATCTCGTTCGATGCGACCGGCGAGGTCGTGGACATCGAGATCGTGCGCGATCGCGGCGGGCATCCCGCGTTCGTCAGCGACGTATGGTGCGAGGCCGCAACGACGGCGTTCGGCATTCCATTCCCAAGCTGAGCCCCCGGGTGGGGGCCCGGCATGCCCGGGCCCCCGTGGGAGCCGTGCCGATCGGCGGACGTTCCCCGTACCGGCGTGGTGCGGTGTCTCCACCACGGCGGTACCGGACACCGCAACGGACAGTCAGCGGCCCGCCCGGCGAGAGACGCGGCCAACCCGCGTCGTTACCGCTCCGAGGCACTGGCGAAAGCGCCGCCGGCGGGCGAATGCGGAAGCCGTAACGAGGGCTTGGTCAGAGGCTTTGGAGGAAGGCGAGCAGGCTGTCTGGGGGCCGGTAGCGTCCCGGTCTTGTGTTGGGCGGGGTGGTGCGGGCGAGCGCCCGTTCCTTCAGGGCGAGGTCGGCGTGGAGGTAGATCTGGGTCGTGTCGACGTGTTCGTGGCCGAGCCAGAGGGCGATGACCGAGGTGTCGACGCCGGCGTGCAGGAGCCGAATCGCCGCCGTGTGGCGTAGCACGTGCAGCGTGACCTTCTTCGCCGCGAGGGATGGGCAGGCGCGAGCGGCGACGGCTCGGTGCTTGGCGAGTCGTCGTTCGAGCGCGTCGCGGCTCAGGCGGCCGCCCTGGCGGGTTGGGAACAGCGGGTCGTCGGCCTGGCCGGCGCGCTCGTTAAGCCAGGCACTGAGCGCGGCGCTGGTTGGCCGGGTGAGCGGGGTGACGCGCTGTTTGCGGCCCTTACCGCGGCAGCTGAGATGCGGCCCGGTGTCGAGATGAACGTCCCCACAGTTAAGCCCGGTCAGCTCGGACGCCCGCAGCCCGGTTTGGACGGCGACGAGCAGCAGGGTGTGGTCGCGCCGGCCGATCCAAGCCGCCCTGTCCGGAGCGGCCAGCAGCGCGGTCACCTCGGGCTCGGTGAGGTAGGTGACCAGGCCGCGCTCGGAGCGCTTGGACGGGATGGCGAGCACGCGGGCGATGCTCGCCGCGTGTTCGGGATGGTCAAGCGCGGCGAAGCGGAACAGGGAGCGGATCGCCGCGAGCCTGGCGTTCCGCGTGCGGGGCGAGTTCCCGCGCTCGTGCTCGAGATGGTCGAGAAACGCGGCGACGAGCTTGACATCGACGTCAGCGAGATCGAGCTCGGACGGCTGCTTGCCGGTCCGTCTTTCGGCGAATGCAAGCAGCAGCTTGATCGCGTCGCGGTAGGCAGCCACGGTCTGCGAGCTCGCGTGCCGTTGGCGGACGAGCCGGTCGGTGAAGAACGCCTGCAGGGTTGGGGCGAGCGTGGTCATGAGTGGTTCTCCAGGTGTTGTTCGAGCCGCTGGCCGGCCAGCGCGAGCAGCTCCGGGGCGGCGGACAGGTACCAGTAGGTGGCCGCCGGCTTCGCGTGGCCGAGATAGGTCGACAGCAACGGCATGCGGGCTTCGACGTCTACGCCTTCGCGGTACCAGTCGAGCAGTGTGCGGACAGCGAACGTGTGGCGCACGTCGTGCAGCCGCGGCCGGCACGACGCCGACCGCGGCCCAAGCCCGACGGCCCGCGTGAGCTGATGGAAGGTGCCGCTCAGGTTGCAGTGGCACACTCGCGTGCCCCTGCCCGACAGAAACAGCGCCGGCGCCTTGGGCCGCGGGCAGAGGCGTCGGCGTCGCTCGAGGTAGTCGCCGAGCGCGGCGAGTGTCGACTGGTGCAGCGCGACCTCCCGGGATTTGCCGAACTTGCCGTCACGCACCACCAGCAGCCCGTGCGACCAGTCGACGTCGTCGAGATCGAGTCCGATCGCCTCGCCGCCGCGCATCCCGGTGGCGGCGAGCAGCGCGATCATCGTCTGGTAGGTGAGCGCGCGCAGCGGGTGCGGTAACCGTCCGGCGGCGGCGATCAGCGCCGCGATCTCCCGATCGGAATAAAGGTACGGAGTCGCTCGCGACGACCGGCGCGGGAGCAGGCCATCCGGCGGCACCTCATGCGCTGGGTCGCGCGCGTGCACGTAGCGGGCGAAGCCACGGATCGAGTAGAGCCGGTAGTGCCAGTAGTTGGGATCCGCGCCACTCGGGCGCTTCGCCCACCTGACGGCGTGCTCGATCGTCATCGTCTCGACGCCGCGCTCGCCGAGATACGCGACGAACTCCGCCATGTGCAGGCTCGGGCGCCTGAGCTCGTATCCGAGCGAGCGACGCAGCGCGAGATAGTCGGCGAGCGCCTTCTCGAGCGCGCTCATGCCGCACCTCCCGGCCAGGGCCGAGCGAGCGCCCGCAACCGCTCACGGTCAACCTTCGCGTAGATCGCGGTCGTCGCGAGTTGCCGGTGGCGCAGCAGCTCACCGATCTCCGCCAGCGGCGCGCCCCTCCGCAAGGTCTCGGTCGCGACCGCGTGGCGCAGCCGGTGCGCGCAGACGCCGTCGACGCCGGCGCGCCGGGCGGCACGTTCGACGACATGCGTCACCGCCCCCGGGCTGAGCGCCGCAAGCGGCGTTACGACGCGGACGAACACCGACCGGCCCGGCACGTTCCTTGGCCTGCCGTGCGCGAGGTAATCGGCCAGGGCTTCGCCGACGTCGACAGGGAGCGGCATCCGGTCGTGCCACGCTCCCTTCCCGCGCACAATCAGCTCGCCGGCGCCCCAGTCGATGTCATCGAGCGCCAACGCGGCGATCTCGCCGCGGCGCAGGCCAAGCCGCGCCAGCAACGACAGAATCGCGAAATCCCGCCGCCCCGCCGCCGTCTCGCGATCGCAGCTGGCCAGCAGACGCGCCACCTGGTCGGCCTCAAGCGATCGCGGCAACGCCGCGAGCCGCCACGACGCGACCGACGGCACAGCGCTCGCCAATGACTCACCGATCACGCCCTCGACGTGCAGAAACCGCAGCAACGACCGCAACGCGGTCACCGTCACCTTGGCCGACCCACGCGACCGACGCCGGGAGCACTCCTCCTGAACGAACGCGCTGATCTCGTCCGGCGTCACGCCCTCAAGGTCGAGCCCGCCGGCGACGAGCCGCCGATCGAGGAACGGGCGGACCCTTCCGACATAGCCGACGATCGTGCGCTCGTCCAAACAGCGCTCCGATTGCAAATAGCCGCGATAGCGGTCAAGCAGCGCCTCAACCCGCCCCGACCAGTGGGTCGGTGTGGGAGCACGCGTTGCGCCATCCACGAACCGTCCAAGCGGGCCCGACGCCGTCGCCCGAACCGCAGAACCAGCCACCGATCGACCTCCCTCATCCGAATGACAAGGGACCCAGACTCGATCAGCGCGCCCGGATTATGCCGACCTCGACCGCACAAACAGCGGAAATAGCGAAGCACGCGAAGCAGCATCGGCATAACGCCGATGTCGGCCTAATACCTGTTATGCCGACGTCGGCATAACAGGTAGATCGTCCCGCGCCTGCCGGCCATGTCGGCCTCCGCGCCGTCAGGCGGCGTCGGGCCGGCTACAGCGTCTGCGCTCGCGGCGGCGCAGCTCGGCGCGCGTGAGCTGGTTGAGCCTGCCCACGATCTGGCTGGCGGGCGAGCCGAGCCGCAGCTCGCGCAGCGTGCGGCGGAGCGCCCGCCGCAGCTCCTCGAGGTCGCGGTCGGCCAGGTGGCGGATCGCGGCTTCGCTGCTGCGCCGCGTCGGGATCGGCACGGGGGTGTTCGCCCCCCGCGCGGGGG